>Ga0164243_10013818_pt1 | contig 11316 bp, 6 predicted proteins | sample OricompcompostOP_FD_108781 | JGI IMG/M metagenome (GOLD analysis project Ga0164243, IMG submission 108781) | Organic Plus compost microbial communities from Emeryville, California, USA - Original compost - Organic plus compost (OP) | ecosystem: Engineered > Solid waste > Mixed feedstock >... | reverse complement strand
GCGCACGGCCCGCGCGCCGCCGCCCCTACGCGGCGTAGCGGACCGTGACGGCGTCGATCGCGCCGTCGAAGGGGAACGGGGCGCGGTCGAAGTAGTCGAGCGAGACGGGGCCGCCGAGGCAGATGCCGATGTCGAGGCAGTCGTTGGCGGTGAACAGCAGCGGCGCGCTGACCGGGACGACGCCGGTGGCGAGCTGCTCGCCGTCGACCGACAGCGCGATGCGCAGCGGGCCGCCGGGTCTCGGGTCGACGTAGGCGGTCGCGATCTCGATCCGAGTCCGGCCGGCGGGCAGCGGCCGCTCGGTGCGGATCTTCGTCCGCTGGACGATGAAGAGGTTGTACTCGTAGCAGAGGTGCCCGGCGTCGAGGTAGGCGGTCAGGCCGCCGCTGGAGCTGCCGAGCGCGTACAGCACCCCGTTGGCGCTCGCGGGCAGGTCGGCGTCGATCGTGACGAGGTTGGCGCGGTTGCCGAGCGCCGGGGCGCAGAACTCCGGCATGCGCGTGATCTCGGGGCCGAGCGTCCACTCGCGGTAGGGCGTCGAGATCCGCAGCTCGGGGTGGTAGACCGGGATCCACAGGCCGCCGCCGATCGGGTAGACGCTGTTGCGCGCCGCCTCGATCGCGAACGTCTCCTTCAACTGCGCGAGCTTCTCGGGCCGCTCGGCCGCCAGGTCGCGGGCCTGGCACCAGTCCTCGTCGAGGTGGTAGAGCCGCCACTGGTCCCGGTCGGGCGTCCACTCCTCCCAGCCGGGCGGCAGGCCGGGAACCCACGGCAGCCGCGGCCCCGTCGCCGAGGCCATCCAGCCGTCGTGGTAGATCGCGCGGCTGCCCATGATCTCGAAGTACTGCGTGACCAGCCGGCCGGGCGCCTCCGGGTCGTCGAAGGCGTAGGCGAAGCTGGTGCCGTCGATCGGGTCCTGCTGAACGCCGTGGACGACCCGCGGCGGCGTGATCCCGACCACCTCGTAGATCGTCGGCACGACGTCGTTGCAGTGGTGGAACTGGCTGCGCGGCGTCGCGTCGGGCGCGATCCGCGCCGGCCAGCGGACCGCGAGCGGGTTGCGGGTGCCGCCGAGGTCGGACGCCAGCAGCTTCATCCCGCGGTACGGCGTGCTGCCCGCCCACGCCCAGCCGGCGTGGTACTGGTTGTCGACCTTCGGGCCGCCGAGCAGGTCGAGCCCGCCCATCTGCTCGAGCGCCTCGATGTGCATGTCGACGGTCGTCGGGATGCCGTTCTGGGCCAGCAGCTCGCTGATCGTCCCGTTCTGGCCCTCGCCCGAGGAGCCGTTGTCGCCCCACAGGTAGAGCACCAGCGTGTCGTCGGCGACGCCGAGCGCGTCGAGCTCGTCGAGCAGCCGCCCGACCTGCGCGTCGGCGTGCTCGGCGTAGCCGGCCGCGACCTCCATCAGCCGGCGCTGGAACGGCCGCTGCGACTCCGGGACGTCCTCCCACGCCGGCAGCTGCGGGTCGCGCGGCGTCAGCTCGGCCTCCGGCGGGATCCACCCCATCTCCTTCGCGCGTGCGAAGACGCGCTCGCGATAGGCGTCCCAGCCGTCGTCGAAGCGGCCGGCGTATCTGTCGGCCCACTGCTTGAAGACGTGATGGGGCGCGTGCAGGCAGCCGGTCGCCCAGTACATGAAGAACGGCTTGTCCGGCGACAGCCCGCGGTGGCGCCGCAGCCACGCGATCGCGTCGTCGGCGAGGTCCTCGCTCAGGTGGTAGCCCTCCGCGGGCGTGCGCGGCGGCAGCACCGAGGTCGTGTTACGGACGAGGTTGGGCTCGTACTGCGACGCCTCCCCGGCGAGGAAGCCGTAGAAGTACTCGAACCCGATCTCGCTCGGCCAGTTGTGGAACGGGCCGGCGGCGCTCGTCTCGATCGCCGGCGTGTTGTGCCACTTCCCCCACGCGCCGGTCGCGTACCCGTACTGCTTCAGCACCTCGGCGCACAGCGCGCTGCTCTTCGGTATCTCGCCGGCGTAGCCGTCCCAGTCGTTGGCGAGCTCGGCGATCTGGCCGTTGCCGATGCGGTGGTGGTTGCGGCCGGTCAGCAGCGACGCGCGCGTCGGCGAGCACATCGCGGTCGTGTGGAAGCGGTTGAAGCCGATCCCCTCGCGGTGCACGCGCGACAGCGCGTCGGTCCGCACCTCGCCGCCGAACGTGTCCGGCAGCCCCGGTCCGGCGTCGTCGATCAGGACGATCAGGATGTTCGGCGCCCCGTCGGGCAGATGACGCTCGCGCACCCGGTTGGCGTACGTCGACTCCTGCATCGTCCGGCCGGCGCGGCTGGCGGAGGGCGTCGGCGGGAACGGGAGCGTGTCCTGGGCCATGGGGACGTATAGCACCGATCGACGCCGGCGGGGGAAAATGCGCCGGATTCCGGCGCCCCGCCCGCCGTCCGCCGGCGCCGACGCGCGCCCGTCAGCCGGTGGCGACGTACGTGACCTGCCCCTGCATGACGGTCGGAGAGCGGTCCGGCGCCGAGCTCTGGCAGGAGAGGCCGACGTCGTGCGCGCCGGGCGAGACGGCGAATCGCTGCACCACCGGGATCGTGACGTACCCGTCCGACCCGGCGCCGGGGAAGTATCCGAACGACGGCTGGCCGGTCGCGCCGTCCAACGTGAGTCTGCAGAGGATCGTGTCCGGGGCGGTCGGGTCGAGCTCGCTCGGCTGGTCGATCAAGACCAGCACCCCGCTGAGCACCAGCGCGCGCACGCCCGCCGGCGTCGCGATCGACTGCGCCGACCAGCGCGTCTCGCGACCGGGGTCGAGGCGCTTGGCGTCCAGCTCGAACATCCCCGACGCGGACGGCCCCGCCGGGCCCTCCGGCCCCTCGGGCCCCTCCACCCCCCGCGGGCCGGCGGGGCCGCGCTCGCCGGCCGGCCCCTGCAGCCCGGCCTCGCCGCGGACGCCGGCCGGCCCCTGCAGCCCGGCCTCGCCGCGGACGCCGGCCGGCCCCGGGAGGCCGGGCGCGCCGCGCTCGCCGGCGGGCCCCTGCGGGCCGGCGGCGCCCCGCCTCCCGGCCGGCCCCTGCGGCCCGGCCTCGCCGCGCTCGCCTCGGGCGCCGTCCGCCCCGCCGGCCGCCCTGCTGCCGAGCCGCGCGCGCACGCCGCGGGCGAGGTCGCGCATGCGCACGCCTCCGTCGCGGATCTGGCGCGAGCCGACCGTGCCGTCGCGGAGGTTGGCGCCGGCGAGGCTGCGCTTCGCGACGTCCCTGCCGGTCAGCAGCTGACGAACCCCGCCGCGGGCGGGCGGGACGACGGCGACCGCCATCGCCGCCAGCAGCAGCGCCGCCGCTGCGAGGACGGCCGGCGGCAGCGCGCGAGCGCGGGTGAACACGGACTTCATCGCTTGCAGGGCTCCTTGTCGTCGATGGCGCGAAGGCGCTCGCGCGCCCACCGGCAGCATGAACGACGGCGGCGCGATCCGGCGTGCGGCGGCCAGGCGCCGGTGCGAAATCCGTCGCCGCTCCACGCCGCCTGTGCGAAATCAGTCTGCATCCGGCTTGACACAGATGCTTTGATACTGATTTCACCGCATATGCGACGGAATCACGCAGCAGATCGACTGCTGCGTGCGAATTCACGTCCTGGGCACGAAGGAGGAGACGGAATGGGTGAGGCGAGAGGGCGCGAGCGACACGTCGAGATCGCGGGCGGCGGGCTGTCGGGCCTGACCGCCGCCGCGGCGTTCGCCCGCGCCGGTTGGAGCGTCCGCGTGCACGAGCGCGGCGATCACCTGCGCGAGATCGGCGCCGGCATCTTCATGTGGGAGAACGGGCTGCGCGTGCTCGAGGCGATCGACGCCTACGACCAGGCGGTCGCCGGCGGCGAGCAGGACGAGTACTGGGAGATCCGCGACGAGCGCGACCGCCTGCTGCAGTCGGGCTGGATGATGCGCGGCGCGCGCCTCTACACAATCCTGCGCACCAGCCTGCACCAGGCGCTCGCCGACGCCGCGCGCCGCGCCGGCGCCGAGATCGTGACCGGCTCCTGGGTCGTCGGCGCGACGCCCGACGGCGAGGTGCAGCTCGGCGACGGCACGCGCCACCGGGCCGACCTGATCGTCGGCGCCGACGGCATCGGCTCGCGCGTGCGCGACGCCAACGGCCTCGCGACCGCGGTCGTCGACCTGCGCGACGGCTGCGGCCGCTACCTGATCGACCGCCGCCCCGACGACGTCCGCAACAAGTCGCTCGAGTACTGGAACGGCGGCCGCCGCGTCGGCGTCGTGCCGGCCAGCCCGGACAAGGTCTACCTGTACCTGTGCTGCCCCGAGGACGACGTCGCGGGCCGCCGCTCGCCGAGCGATCCGGGCTTCCACGACGACTGGATCGCCACCTTCCCCGGCCTGCGCGGCTACATCGAGCGCGTGACCGACAACGGCCGCTGGGCGTCGTTCGGCGACGTCTCGACCCGCAGCTGGTCGGCCGGCCGCGTCGCGATCGTCGGCGACGCCGCCCACGCGATGGCGCCCAACCTCGGCCAGGGCGCGTGCGTCGCGATGCAGACCGCGCTCGCGCTCGCGCAGCACATCGCCGACGCCGCCGACGTCCCGGCCGCGCTCGCCCGCTGGGAGGCGCAGCAGCGCCCGGTCGCCGAGGCGACGCAGCGCTTCTCGCGCCTCTACGGCCGCATCGGCACGCGCTGGCCGCGTCCGCTGCTCGACGCCCGCTCGGCGCTCGTGTGGGGCATCGGCCGCTCGTCCGCGCTGCAGCGCCGCATCAACGTCGCGGCCCACGCCGACGTGACGCGGGCGGCGGCCGCCGCGTAGCGCGCGAGCGCCACGAAACGACCGGGTGGCACGCCGGCGTGGTGACCGGCCTGCCACCTTCCCCGAAGCTCGAGGAGAGACTCAATGGCGACGAAGGACCTCGCACCGCTCGAGGTGAGCCACGCGGACGACCCGCGCGTGGTCAAGGAGGCGGGATCGGAGGACTACTCACTGCACATCGTGCCGCAGAGCTGGCGCAGCTCGCGCGGCTCGCTGGGGATGGCCTGGTACGGCATGTGCAGCTCGATGTTCTGGGTCGTGCTGGCCGGCACCGTGGCGCTCGCGGTCGGGACCGTCGACACGCTGATCGGGATGGCGCTGTCGGTCGCGGCCTACGGCGCGATCAACTTCGCGCTGACCCGCCGCGCGGCGGCCAGCGGCACGACGGTGGCGCTCTTCTCGCGCAGCCTCTTCGGCTACGTCGGGGCCGCGCTGGCGACGCTCGTCTTCGGCCTGACGGCGATCTACTACGTCGTCTTCGAGGCGTCGGTCGTCGCGATCGTGCTGCAGGACTGGGTCGGCGGGCTGTCGCTCAACCTCTGGTACCTGGTCGTGATCGCGTACAGCATCCCGCTCGTCTTCGGCGGCGTGCAGGTGTGGCTGGACCGCTTCAACGGCGTCCTGCTGCCGTTCTACTGGATCGGCCTGGTCGTCGCGATCGTCTGGGCGGTCGCCGAGTTCGGCTACAGCGGCGAGTGGCTCACCTACGAGCCGGCGGAGGTGACCGTCTCGGGCCCCGGCTGGTGGTACGCCTTCACGATCTACATGGGCGTCTGGGTGATGATGATGTACACCTGGGACTACGCCCGCTTCTCGCGCAGAGCGGACGAGCGCTTCCACGGCATCGTCACGTTCGGGCCGGTCTTCTACGCGATCACGCTGTTCCTCAACGGCCTGATCGGCATCTTCGTCGCGCACACGATCCCGACCGACGGGCCGCTGACCGAGATCTCGGCCGTGCTCGGCATCGTCGCGACGATGGGCCTCTTCGGCGTCGTGCTGATCTGGATCAGCCAGACGCGGATCAACACCGGCAACCTCTACCTCGCCTCCAGCAACCTGCAGAGCTTCGGCGCGCGCGTGCTGAAGCTCCACCTGCCGCGCTGGGCGTGGGCGATCGTCGCCGGCGGCATCGCGTACCTGCTGATGCTGACCGACGTCTTCTCGTTCATCACCGACGCGCTGCTCTACCAGGGCGTGCTCGTCGTCGGCTGGGTCGGCGTCGCGATGACCCACCTGCTCTCGGCGCGCGTGCGGACGCTGTCGCCCGACGACGAGTTCCGCCCCGGCCGCGTGCCGCTCGTCAACCCCGGCGGGCTCGCCGCCTGGCTGGGCTCGGCGCTGGTCGGCGTCCTGATGCTCGTCTTCGGCGGCTCGACCGGCGACACCTGGGCGCCGCCGGTCACGCTCGCCGTCGCGATCGCGCTCTACCTGATCGCGATCCGCGTCGGGCGGCCGGGCTGGTACCGGCTCAGCCGCCCCGGCGACCCGCGCGACGAGGTCGACGACGCCTGGGCGACGCGCATCCGCTGCGGCCGGTGCGACCGTGCCTACGCGGCGATCGAGATGGACCGCGACCCCGAGCACGGCCACCGCGCGATCTGCGCCGCCTGCGCGTCGGAGAGCCCGAGCTTCTACCGCCGCGCACGCCAGGAGGCCCGCCAACCCGCGCCGACGACGACGAAGGAGACCGCGTGACCGCCCCCGCCGACACCCTGATCCTCTCCGACCGGGTCCTGACGCTCGACGGCCGCGACGACGACGGCCGTCCCGGCTGCGTCGCGATCCGCGACGGGCGGATCGCCGCGGTCGCCGGGCGCGACGCCGCCGACGGGCTGCGCGGCCCGGACACGGTCGTGCTCGACGCCGGCGACCGGCCGCTGCTGCCCGGCTTCGTCGACCCGCACGCGCACGCCGAGGTCGCGGCGCTGGTGCAGCAGGCGACCGTCGACTGCCGCGCCCCCGAGTGCGGCACGGTCGCCGACGTGCTCGACGCGCTGCGCGACGGCCTGCCCGGCGCGGTCGACGGCTGGCTGGTCGGGCAGGGCAACCTCTTCTTCGACCAGAAGCTGCGCGAGCGCCGGCTGCCGACGCGCGCCGAGCTCGACGCGGTCAGCAGGGAGACGGCGATCGCGCTGCGCGCCGGCGGCCACGTCACCGTGCTCAACAGCCGGGCGCTCGAGCTGGCCGGCATCACGCGCGACTCGCGCGCGGCCGAGCACTCGATCACCGGCCTGCCGACGATCGAGGTCGACGGCGGCGGCGAGCCGACCGGCGTCGTCAAGGAGATGGACAACCTGCTGCCGCTGCCCGCCTTCGAGGGCGCGGCGCTGCGGGAGGCGCTGCGCGACGGCATGCGCGAGCTGTTCACGCGCCACGGCGTCACGACGATCGGCGAGATCTCGGAGACGACCGCCGGCCTGGAGCAGTTCGACGCGCTGCTGGGCGCGGGCGAGCTGGCGGCGCGCATGCGCGTCTACCTGTGGGCGCCGGGCACGCTGTCGCTGCGGCAGGCGTGCGCCTGGAGGGAGCACCTGACGCTGCGCCAGCCCGACGAGCTGATCCGCGTCCAGGGCGTGAAGCTGTTCGCCGACGGCGGCTACTCGGCCGCCAGCGCGGCCGTCAAGCGGCCGTACGTCGTCGGCGACTGCTCCTGCGGCAGCGTCGCGCTCAGCGACGCGCAGATCGGCGAGGCGCTCGCGCTGACGCGGGCGGCCGGGCTGCAGCTGGCCGTCCACGCCAACGGCGACCGCGCGCAGGAGGCCGTCTGCGCCGCGATCGCCGCCGCCGGGCCGGCGCCGGAGGGGGTGCCGGCGCCGCGCGTCGAGCACGCCGGCAACTTCCTGCCCGAGTACGACGAGACGACCGCGGCGTGGCGCGCGGCCGGGATCGTCCCCGTCCCCCAGCCGGTCTTCCTCTACACGTTCGGGGACTTCTTCCCCGCCTACCTCGGCGAGTACGGCGAGCGCGGGCGGTTCCCCTTCCGCCGGCTGCTCGACGACGGCTGGCCGATCTCGGGCAGCTCCGACGTCTGGATCGGCTCCGAGCGCGAGGCGACCAACCCGCTGTTCGGCGTCTGGTGCTGCGTCGCCCGCAGCTCGTTCGCGGGCGCCGTGCTCGGCCCCGAGCAGCGGATCGAGCGGAGCGAGGCGCTGCGGATGCACACGCTCGACGCCGCCGCCGCGATCGGCGAGGACGACGTCAAGGGCTCGCTGACGGCCGGCAAGCTGGCCGACGTCGTCGTGCTCGACCGCGATCCGCTGACCTGCCCGGAGGACGACCTGCGCCGCGCGCGGGTCGACGCCGTCGTCTTCGGCGGGCGGCTCGTGCACGAGCGAGAGGGAGCCCGCCCGCTGCGCGCCTGAGCTAGGTTTCGCCGATGCCCGTCGACGAACCGCTGCGCGCGCCGATGATCCGCCACGGCCGCGCGGCGGGCGTCGCCGGCGCCGTCGACCTCTCCGAGCGCGACCGCGAGCTGATCCGCGCGCTGCAGGAGGACGGCCGCCGCTCGTTCGCCGAGCTGGCCCGCCGGCTCGGCTCCAACGCGACGACGATCGCGCGCCGCGTCGGCGAGCTGCGCGAGCGCCACGTGATCGAGATCACGACCGTCGCCGACCCGCGCGCGCTCGGCTACGGGGCGGCGGCGCTGATCGGCATCAGGCTCGACGCGGCGACGCGCCCGTCGGAGACCGCGCGCGACCTGTTCGCGGTCGCCGCGGTCGACTACGTCGTCGCGTGCACCGGCCGCTACGACCTGCTCGTCGAGGTCCTCTGCCGCGACGTCGCGACGCTCGCCGAGGTCGTCGAGAGCGAGATTCGCGCGCGCCCGGGCGTGCGCGAGGCGGAGGTCTTCCCCTACGTCCAGCTGCCCTATCAGCAGCCCGCCTGGGACGCCGCGCAGGGCAGCGGGATCGCCGGCGGCCTCGGCCCGGCCTCGCAGCCGCTGAACGCGCTCGACCGCTCGATCGTCGACGAGCTCAACCGCGACGGCCGCGTGCCGTTCTCCCACGTCGCCGCGCGGCTGGGGATCTCCGAGGCGCAGGTGCGCAAGCGCTACGCGCAGCTGACCGCGAGCGGCGCCGTGCGCGTGATGGCGCTGACGAAGCCGAGCAGCATCGGCTTCGACACGATGGCGTGGATCGCGGTCGTGCCGGCGCCCGGCGCCCGCGTCAGGGAGGTGGCCGCGCGGCTGGCGGCGCTGCCGTCGGTCGCCTACCTCGCCGTCTGCACCGGCCGCTTCGACGTGCTCGCCGAGGTCGTCTGCCGCGACCCGGCCGACCTGCTCGACCTGCTCGACCGCGACATCCGCTCGCTCGACGGCGTCGCGCGCGTCGAGGCGCTCCAGTGCCTCGAGCTGTTCTACCGCCCCGTCAGCCCCGTCGCGCCCGACTGACGGCCGCCGCGCAGGGGGCCGCGCGAGCCGGGCCGCCTGCCGGCCGCGTCGCACAGTAGGTTCCGCGCCACCATGCGCCGGTTCACCCTTCCCCTCACCCTCGCCGTGCTCGCCGCCCTCGCCGTCCTCGCGACGCCGCTGGGCGCGGCGCCGGCCTCCGCCGCCGAGCCGCCGAACCAGAACGACCCCTGCTCCAGGGCCGGCCGCAACGCATGCAGGACCACCGGCTTCGGCGCCTACCGGACCTACCGCTACGGCGTGCGCTGGTTCGGCAGCTATCGCAACGCGATCCCGAACGTCGCCGACCCGGCATGGTGCATCGACCTGCGCTTCTGGTATCCGTCGGCGCGCTTCCGCTACGCGAAGCGCGCGATCGCCGGGCTGCGCAGCCGCGAGGGGAAGCGGATCTCCGCCGCCGAGCTGCGGCGGATGTCGTGGGTCCTCTTCGAGCACGGCTCCAAGCGCGACGACGCCACCCAGGCCGCGGTCATGCTCTACGTCCACAGCGTGATGGGCGACGGCGCGCCGGGCGAGGTCGACCCGGCGGCGGTCGGCGTCGCGTCGCTGTTCGGCCGCATCTCGCGCGACGCGCGCCGCTTCGCCGGCCCGTACGCGGTGACGCTCGACGCGCCGGCGAAGGCGACCGCCGGGAAGCGGTTCGCGGCCGTCGTCAAGGTCCGCTCCGCCGCGGGCGTCGCGATGCCGAACGTGCGGCTGCGGCTGGCCGGCTCCAGCGGCGCCGACGGCCTGCCGAGCACGGTCCGCACGAACCGCAGGGGCGAGGCGCGGATCGCCGGCGTCGCCGCCGACGTCGACGGCGGCGTGCGGCTGAAGGTCGAGACGGCCGAGCTGGCGGCGCCCGCCCCCGACCTCTACGTGCCGACGCGGGGCGCGTCGGTCCGCAACGCGCAGCGCCTCGTCGTCGCCTCCTCGAGAACGGCCGCCGCGCAGGCGACGATCCGCGTCGAGCCGGCGCAGGTGACCGTCACGACGGCCGCGACGCCGGCCAGACAGCTGCCGGGCGAGGCCAACAGCGACAAGGTCACGCTCGCGGGGCCGCCGTCGAGCTGGCGCGGGAGGGTGACGGTGCGCGCCTACGGCCCGGCCGCCAGCGGCGACGCGATCCGCTGCGAGGGCCCGCCCGCCGCCGAGGTCTCCTACACCGCCGGCCCCGGCGAGTCGCAGGCGCCGCCGATCGCCCCGACCGAGCCCGGCTGGTACGGCTACCAGGTGACGGTCGAGGGCTCGCCGCAGGTCGTCGGCGTCACGACCCCCTGCGCCGAGCCCTCCGAGCGGTTCGTCGTCGAGGTCCAGCCGGCAGTCCGCACCCAGATCAGCGAGCAGTCCTCCCAGCCCGGCGCGACGCTGACCGATCGCGTCTGGGTCGAGGGCCTGCACGGCCAGCCGGCGACCGTCGGCGCGGCCCTCTACGGCCCGCTGCCGGCGCGCGACGCGCTCACCTGCGACGGGACGCCGTTCTGGCAGGGCTCCTACCCGGTGACCGGCGACGGCGAGCTGGTCACCGACCCGGTGACGGTCACGGTGCCCGGCTACTACACCTATCGCGAGACGATCGCCGCCTCCGGCCTCGTGCGCGCCGCGAGCCACCCGTGCGGCGAGGAGGCCGAGACGACGATCGTGCGCGGCGCTCCGACGATCCGCACGGAGGTCTCCGAGCAGCAGGCGACCGTCGGGGCGGGGCTCTCCGACACCGTCGTCGTCGGCGGGCTCGGCAGGCTGCGCGCGCCGGTCGAGGCCGAGCTGTGGGGCCCCTACCCGTCGCGGGAGGCGATCACCTGCGAGGGGACGCCGGCGTGGAAGGGCACGCTGACGGCCGAGGGCGACGGCACCTACGTGACCGAGGCGGTCCGGGTCGACGCGGCCGGCTGGTACACGTACCGCGAGCGGATCGTCGCCACCGAGGCGTTCGATGGGGTCGAGACCGCCTGCGGCGAGGAGGCCGAGACGACGCTGGTGCGCTCGGCGCCGAAGGTCGTGACGAAGGTCTCCAGCCGCGTCGTGCGGCCGGGAGCGCGGATCTTCGACCGCCTGCAGGTCTCCGGCCTCGGCACGACGGCCGCCAAGGTCGAGGTCGAGCTGCACGGGCCGTTCCGCACCCGCGCCGCGATCACCTGCTCGGGCACGCCGTTCTGG
>Ga0164243_10013816_pt1 | contig 11317 bp, 12 predicted proteins | sample OricompcompostOP_FD_108781 | JGI IMG/M metagenome (GOLD analysis project Ga0164243, IMG submission 108781) | Organic Plus compost microbial communities from Emeryville, California, USA - Original compost - Organic plus compost (OP) | ecosystem: Engineered > Solid waste > Mixed feedstock >... | reverse complement strand
GCCCGCGCCTGCGCGCAATAGCCACCGGGCCTCCTGAGGTACATCACATTCCATTAATCGTTACTGGCACGTAACTTACCGACGGGTTACTTACGGTAAACGGCCGCGGTTACCGTCGGGTCACTTTGCACGCAGACGAGCGAGGAGTGACCCGTGGGAATCCAACGCCCCGCCCCGCGCACGACCGCCGTGGGCATCGTCGCCGCGACCCTCGTCGCCGGTGGCGTCCTCGGGTCCGCCCCGGCGGCCCAGGCGGCCCCGAACGGCATCCGCTTCGTGGACATCACCGGCGACGGCGGCGTCACCCTGAAGGCCAACGTCGTCACGCCGTCCGGCGCCCGCGCCGGGAGCCGCCACCCGCTGCTCGTCCTGCCCACGAGCTGGGGCCTGCCCCAGATCGAGTACGCGGCGCAGGCGCAGAAGCTCGCGGACTCCGGCTATGTGGTGGTCAGTTACAACGTGCGCGGCTTCTGGCAGTCGGGCGGCGAGATAGAAGTCGCCGGGCCACCGGACATAGCCGACGCCTCCAAGGTCATCGACTGGGCCCTGGCCAACACCCCGGCCGACCCACGGCACATCGGCATGGCGGGCGTGTCGTACGGCGCCGGGATCAGCCTGCTGGCCGCCGCGCACGACAAGCGGGTCCGGGCGGTCGCCGCCCTCAGCGGCTGGGCCGACCTGATCGGCTCGATCTACTCCGGCCGCACCCAGCACGTGCAGGCGGGCGCCCTGCTGGACGGCGCGGGCCGCGTCACCGGACGCGAGAGCGCGGAACTCAAGGGGATCTTCCGCGACTTCTACGCCTCCGACCTGTCCCGGGAACAGGACCTGATCGACTGGGGGAAGAAACGTTCGGCCGGGACCTACGTCGACCAGCTGAACGACAGCGGCGCCGCCGTCATGCTGGCCAACGCCTGGGGCGACACCATCTTCCCGCCCAACCAGTACGCGGACTTCTACGAGAAGCTGACGGGCCCCAAGCGCCTGGAGATGCGCCCCGGCGACCACGCCACCCCGGAACTCACCGGCCTGCTCGGTGTGCCCAACGACGTCTGGAAGGACACCGAGCGCTGGTTCGACCGGCATCTGCGCGGCGAGGACAACGGCATCGACCGCGAACCGCCCGTCCAGCTCAAGCCCCGTTCCACCGGCGGCTACGAGGGTTACCCGGACTGGAAGTCCGTCGCCGCCACCGAACGCAAGATCTCCCTCGGCGGCTCGACCACCATCCGGGCCAACGTCGACTCCGGCGCGGACGGCGGCGTCGTGTTCCTCTCCAGCATCCTCGACCAGGTGGCCCAACTGCCGCCGATGGCCGCGATCCCGCTCCTCCCCCGGCGCTGGGCGGCCGTGTGGCAGTCCGCCAAGTACCCCACCGCGCAGCACATCCGGGGGACCGCGAAGCTGCACACCACCGTCACCCCGACCGAGGAGAGCGGCACCCTCGTCGCCTATCTGTACGACGTGGGCCCGCTCGGCCTCGGCAAGCTGGTCACCAACGCGCCGTACACCTTCCACGGGCGTACGCCCGGGCGGCCGTTCGGTCTCGACCTGGAGCTGTACTCCACGGCCTGGGACGTCCCGGCCGGTCACCGGCTGGCTCTGGTGGTCGACACGGTCGACCCGCTCTACATCGAGCACAACCCGTCCGGCGCGCGGCTGACCTTCTCCTCACCGGCGGACGACCCGTCGTACGTGTCGATCCCCCTGCGCGAGCAGTGATCTCCGGCCGGCGCCGGGCGGGTATGGCTCTGTGACTGCTGCCCCCTGCCGCCCCGTGGTCCCGGGGCCGTGGGGGGATCCCCACCCGGCAGCAGCGTCCCTGGTCGCGGCCGGGGCCACCTCCATGGCCCAGGGGACGGACGAATCATCGTAGTCGAGGTCGTGGCGGGCGTGGATCGCGGTGGGGGAAAACCCCCTCGCCCACGCTCGCGCCGCCCCTCCGTACGGGCGGTTCCCCTTCGTGTGTGCCGTCGTCGCGCGGTTCGGCCATCGGATCGCCGGTCATGCCCAGCCCCAGTCCTCTTCAGCTGTGATGCGGTGGCCGCAAACTATCCAGGCCGGAAGGGACTCGACGCACGACACGCACTTTTCGGGCATAAGCCGTATTTACACCGTTCTTATCTCGAAGTGCAGGTCAAAGCCTTACGTCTCGGCGGCCTCCCCGTACCACTGCGACAGTTCGGGCACCCCGTTCACCGCCCACTCGTGCCCGGCGGCCACGACGTCGAACTCCCGTCCAGAGGCGAGCCGTACGACCGGCTGGCCGTCGGCCCGGATCATCCAGCCGGCCCCGCGCACCGTGCGCACGAGGACCGTGCCGAGGTAGAGCCCCGCGTCGTTGCCGAGCCACGGCAGGAGGTCCTCGTCGTCGCGCCAGCGCGGCAGCAACTGGTCGAGCGCCTCCAACGACTCGGCGCTGTCGTCGAGTCGCACCCCCGCCCGGGACGCGAGGGACCTCAACAGCTCGCACTCGGCGAGGAGTCCGGCGATGCCCTCGGGGTCGACTGCTCCGCGTTTCTCCGGCCGGCCGCCCAGAAAAGGGATCTTCATACCTCCAGCGTGTCATTCGCACGGCCGAACGCACCACAGGCGCGCGGACCGCCGATTCGGGTCGAGTTCACGTCGAGTTCGCGCATGGCGCGTTGACGCAGCACAGCGGCCTCCCTACCTTCTCGGTGCGTCACGCGTCTCAGCGGAACCCTCGTTTCGAAGACATGTGCGGTCGTGAACGGGAGGAGTCGAAGGTGCGCCGACGCAGGTGGAGTTCCGCCGTCGTCCTCGCCCTCTTCACCGTGCTGGTGCCCGGCGCCCCGGCGCACGCGGCCACCGCGCGCGGACCGGGACCGCTGCCGCTGGAACAGCTCTTCGACAACACGGCCGTCAGCGACGACTCCCGGCCCGCCGAGGCCGACTTCGACGGATCCGGCGCCTCGCTGTCCGCGCAGGCCCTCGCCGCCGCCGGCTGGACGCCCGGCCGCGCGCTCACCGTTCAGGGCGCGCGGCTGACCTGGCCCGCTCGGGGCGGCGCCCCGGACAACGTCCGGGCCGCCGGGCAGGAGGTGCGGCTCGGCGGCCGGGGCGACGCCCTCGCCTTCCTGGTGGCGGGCACGGCCGGCACCGACGTGACCGGCGCCGGTACCGTCACCTACACCGACGGCACCCGGACCGCGTACGCCCTCACCGCCCCCGACTGGCGCACCGGACCGCTCGCCACGAAGGCGGTCGCCCTGACGCACCTCAACACACCCGGCGGCCCGCTCGCCGAACGGCCCCGGCTGTACGTCGTGACGGTGCCCCTCGCGGCCGGACGCGAGGTCGCCTCGGTACGGCTGCCGCGGGCCCCGGCGACGCATGTGTTCGCGCTCGCCGTGCGCGCCTCCGCGGCCGGCTGGACGGGCAGTTGGGCGACCGCCGCCGGGGGCTACCCGGCCGTCGGCCCCTGGACGGACCGGACGCTGCGGCTCGTGGTGCACACCTCGGTGGGCGGGCCACGGGTGCGGCTGCGGTTCGACAACACGTTCGCGGCCGGGCCGGTGCGGATCGGGAGCGCGACCGTGTCCGTGCGGCGGTCGGGCGCGGAGGCGACGGACACGCCCGTGCCCGTCTCCTTCGGTGGGGCGCGGGGCGTGCGGATCCCGGCGGGCGCCCAGGCGTACAGCGATCCGCTGGGCTTTCGGGTGCCGGAGGACGCGCATCTGCTGGTGAGCTTCCATCTGCCCGGGACCGTGCCGGCGGCGCCCGTGCACCGGCTTGCGCAGCAGCGGTCGTACGTGAGCGAGCCGGGTGACCACACGGGGGACGTCTCCGCGGCGGCCTTCCCGACCGTCCTGACCAGCTGGCCGCTGCTGACCGGGGTCGACGTGTCCGGCGGTCCGGGTTCCGTGGTGCTGCTCGGCGACTCCATCACCGACGGCGACCGGTCGACGCCGGACGCCGACCGGCGGTGGCCGGACGTGCTCGCTGACCGGCTGCGCGGGCAGAGCGAGGTGCCGCGCTACGGCGTGCTCAACGGGGGGATCTCCGGCAACCGCGTGGTCTCCGACCGGTATCCCGGTGACGGCGTCTCCACCGACACCTCAGGAGTGAGCGCGCTGCACCGCTTCGACCGGGACGTGCTGGCGCAGACGTCGGTGCGGACGGCGGTCGTGTTCGAGGGGATCAACGACGTGCGCCGGCAGGCCACGGCCGAGCAGGTCGTCGCCGGGCTGCGGGCGCTCGCCGAGCGCGGGCACGCGCACGGGCTGCGGATGCTGGCGGCGACGATCCTGCCCTGCGAGGGCGAGGCGCGCTGCACCCCGGCCGTCGACGCCGAGCGGGCCAGGATCAACGACTGGATCCGCGGGGCCGGCGTCTTCGACGCGGTGCTCGACTTCGACGCGGTGGTGCGCGACCCGGCGCGTCCGGCGCGGATGCTGCCCGCCTACGACAGCGGCGACCATCTGCACCCCGGGGACGCGGGGCTCGCCGCGCTGGCGCGGTCGGTGGACCTGCGCTCGCTGGTGCCGTGAGGAGACGCCGGGCGGCCTCCTAGACGTCCAGGTCGACCACGACCGGGGCGTGGTCGGAGGCACCCTTGCCCTTGCGCTCCTCGCGGTCCACGTAGGAGTCGCCGACGGCCTTCGCGAACGCCTCGTTGCCGTACACGAGGTCGATGCGCATGCCGCGGTTCTTCGGGAAGCAGAGCTGGCGGTAGTCCCAGTACGTGAAGGGGTGGTCGTACTTCAGGGGGCGCGGGACCACGTCCGTCAGGCCCGTCTCGCGCAGGGAGGCGAGCGCGGCCCGCTCGGCCGGGGTGACGTGCGTGGAGCCCTCGAACGCGGCCCGGTCGTAGACGTCGTCGTCCGTCGGCGCCACGTTGTAGTCGCCCATCACGGCGAACGGGCGGCTGCCGGCCGCGTCCCCGGCGACGGCCGCCTTCAGTGCCTCGAACCACTGGAGCTTGTACGCGTAGTGGGGGTGGTCCACCTCACGGCCGTTCGGCACGTAGACCGACCAGACGCGGACCGGGCCGCAGGTCGCGGAGATCGCGCGGGGCTCCACGGAGCCGTCGTAGCCGGGGTCGCCGGGCAGGCCCTTGACGACGTCCTCGATGCCGACGCGGGAGAGCACCGCCACGCCGTTCCACCGGCCGGTGGCGTGGACCGCCGCCTCGTAGCCGAGGTCGCGCAGCGCGTCGAAGGGGAACTGCTCCTCGGCGACCTTGGCCTCCTGGAGGCACAGCACGTCGGTGCCGCTGCTCTCCAGCCAGGCGAGGAGCCTGGGCAGGCGGGCGGTGATCGAGTTCACGTTCCAGGTCGCGATACGCATGCCTCACAACCTACCGGGCGGGTCCGACAACGCGGTCCCGCCCGGGGTCGCCCGGGGGTGCGTCCCCTCACACCTCGGCCGAGTCCCCCGGGCCGAGCCGCAGGTGGTCGGTGCCGCCGAGGGCGCCGATCTGGCGGTCGTAGATCGGGCGGGCCAGGTCGGTGAGGAGGGCGTCGTGGACGTCGTACGCCCGTTGCGGCTTCAGCTCGCGGACGTAGTCGATGACCTCGGAGATCTTGTTCCACGGGGCCATGACGGGGAGCATCAGCGTCTCCACGCGCCGGGCGGGCACCGTCAGGGCGTCGCCCGGATGGAAGACCTTGCCGGCGTCCACGAGGTAGCCGACGTTGGTGATGCGCGGGATGTCCGGATGGATGACGGCGTGCAGCTCCCCGTGCACCTCGATGTCGAAGCCGGCGGCGGTGAAGGTGTCGCCGTGGCCGACCGTGTGCACGCGGCCGGGGAAGGCCGCCGAGAGCTGCTCCGCGACGGACCTCAGGGTCCAGATCTCGGTCGCCGGGTCGGCCTCCAGGGCCGCGCGCAGACGTCCCTCGTCGAAGTGGTCGGGGTGCTCGTGGGTGACGAGGATCGCCTCGGCGCCTGCCGTGGCGTCCCACTCTGTGAACCCGCCGGGGTCGATGACGAGCGTCCGGCCGGACTTCTCCAGCCGGACGCACGCGTGCGACTTCTTCGTGAGCTTCATGGGTCCATCCTGACGCGCGCGCGTCGCGGACGCTCACCCCTCCGGGGTGGTCTCCTCGCGGATGACCTGCTGGGCGACCTTGAACGCGCTGTTCGCCGCCGGGACGCCGCAGTAGACGGCCGCCTGGAGCAGCACTTCCTTGATCTCGCCGGGGGTCAGGCCGTTGCGCAGGGCGGCCCGCGTGTGGGCGGCCAGGTCGTCCAGGTGCCCGCCCGCGACGAGCGCGGTGAGGGTGACGCAGCTGCGGGTGCGCCGGTCGAGTCCGGGCCGGTCCCAGATCTCCCCCCAGGCGTACCGGGTGACGAACTCCTGGAAGTCGCCGGAGAACTCGTCGGCCTGCGCGAGGGTCCGGTCGACGTGCGCGTCGCCGAGAACCTCGCGCCGGACCTTGATCCCGGTGTCGTACGCGTCCGGACGGCCGGACGGACCCTGCGGGGCGACGGCGGCCGGGGCGATCTCCGCGACGGGCGCGGGCTGCGCGGGCACCGCGGCCGGGGCCGGGCGGGCGGGCGCGGCGACCACGGCCAGCTGGCCGGTGGTGGAGTCGTAGGCGGGCTGCCACGCGGTGGAGAAGTGCCGCACCAGCAGGTCGGTGACGGCGGCGGGCTGCTCGACGGGCACCAGGTGGGAGGCGCCGGGGACGACCGCGAGCCGGGCGTCGGGTATCCCCGCGACGAGGGTGCGGGCCTCGGCGGGCCCGGTGACCTGGTCGTCGGAGCCGACGAGGACGAGGGTGGGCACGGTGACGCCGGCGAGCTGCGGCCGTACGTCGAAGGAGGCGAGGGCCTCGCAGGCGGCGATGTAGCAGCCGGGGTCGGTGGTGCGCACCATCTGCACGGCCCACTCGGTGATGGCGGGCTGCGCGGCCGCGAAGCCGGAGGTGAACCAGCGGTCGGGCGAGGTGCGGGCGATCGGGTCGAGGCCGTTGGACCGCACGATCACGCCCCGCTGCCGGAACTCGTCGGCGGTGCCGAAGCGCGGGGACGCGGCGATCAGGGCGAGCGACGCGACGCGCTCGGGGTGCCGCAGCGCCAGCTCGATGCCGACGGCGCCGCCGAGCGCGCACCCGGCGTATCCGAAGCGCTGCACGCCCAGCGCGTCGAGGGTGGCGAGCAGCCGCTCGGCGAGGTCGGCGACGGAACCGGCCGGGTGCGCCGGGGCGCCGCCGTGCCCGGGGAGGTCGAAGCGGAACACACGCCACTGCTGGGTCAGCTCGGGGACCTGACGGTCCCACATGTGCCAGGTGGTGCCCAGTGAGGGACCCAGGATGAGAACCGGAGCGTCTTCTGGCCCGTCGAAGCGGTATTGCAGGGGGGTCGGTGGTGTCTCACTCACGCCCCAGACCCTCTCACGAGGCGCCGCCGCCGCGTGACGGGGGTTGCGACTGCACAGGCCCCGCGGTGAGTACGGCCGCGTGGTGGTCGGTGGTCTTGACGACCGTGTCCGGTCGTCTCCAGGGTCGTCCCATGATGACCGACAGCGATGCGTCGGGCTCGCTCTTCGAGGCCTTCCGGGCCGACGCCCTCGACAGCCCGGACCAGTTGCGTGAGTTCTATCCGCAGCCGAACACGAACGCGCGCCGCAAGGAGATCGACCACCTGACCGAGGAGACGCGTGCCCTGATCGGCTGCTCCTCGCTGGTGTTCGTCGGCAGCGCGGACCGCGAGGGCCGGGCGGACGTGACGCCGCGTGGCGGACCGGCCGGGTTCGTCTCCGTCCTGGACGAGCGGACCCTGGTGATCCCCGACGCCACCGGCAACAAGCGGCTCGACACCCTGCACAACGTGCTGGAGACCGGGCGCGTCGGGCTGCTCTTCCTCATACCCGGCCGCCCGACCACGCTGCGTGTCAACGGCCGCGCCTGTGTGTCGGCGCGCCCCGAACTCCTCGCCCGGCTCACGCCGGTGGGGAAGCCGCCGGTCACCGCGCTGGTGGTGCGGGTCGAGCAGGCGTATCCGCACTGCCCGAAGTCACTGATGCGCGCCGACGCGTGGCGTCCGGGGCGGTGGCTGCCCGCCGACGCCCAGCCGAGCAGCGCCGAGGTGACCCTGGCCCAGCTGAACCTGCCCGGCCTCACCCTGGAGCAGATCGAGGAGGCCGAGCGGGAGTCGCTGCGCCTGCGGTACGAGTGAGTCCCGTACCGGCGCGCGTGGGTCAGTCGTCGCCGCCGGTCGTCTTCCCGATCAGCGAACCGTAGGCCAGTTGCAGCGCGTCCGCCCCCGCGAGGGCCGACAGGGCGCCCATGGCGGTGCGGGTCGCGCGCGGCCACAGCAGCTGTCCCGCGGTGAGAGTGGAGGCCACCCAGACGCTCATGCAGAACGGGCAGGTAGCCAGCTCCCCGGCGGTGTGCCGGCTGCCCTCGGGCTGCGCCTCCTCGTGCAGTTCGGCCGGGCCCTGCGGAGCGACGTACCGGGTGAAGGGGGCGCGCAGCGGGCTGGTGACGGACGCCTTGGTCAGCAGCCGGCTGAGCCGGAACGTGGCGATCGCGGTCAGCGCCACGTCCCAGGGCTCGGGCCGGTCGGGCAGCGGACGGCCGCGCAGCCGTACGGCGGTCGCCCAGGCCGCCGTGTAACCGGCGAATCCGGCCATGGCCGCGAGGTAGCCGCCGAGCGGGCGGTCGTGCCCCGCCGCGTACTCCCTGCGGGTGCGCCGCAGCAGTCCGTGCAGACGTCCTGTCCGGCGACCATCGACTGCCGTGTCCATGGGCTCCCTTCCTCATGCCTCGTTCGTGGGTACCGCCCGGGGTCCCGCCGGTCAGCCGCCGGGCCGGATCACCGCGCGCACACAGCCGTCGTCCTTGTCCTTGAACATCTCGTAGGCCCGCGGCGCCTCCTCCAACGGGACGCTGTGGGTGGCGAGATGGGCCGTGCTCAGCTCCCCGGCGGCGAGCCGGTCCAGCAGCATCGGGATGTAGCGCTGGCCGTGCTGCTGGGCGCCCCGGACGGTGAGCCCCTTGTTGATCACGGCGCCGAGCGGGAACTTGTCGACGGCGCCGCCGAACACGCCGAGGACGAACACCGTGCCGCCCTTGCGGCAGGCGTGGATGGCCTGCCGTACGGCGGTGGGGCGGTCCGTCTGGAGCCGCAGCTGCTGTTTGACCTGGTCGTAGAGGTGGACCGGGCTGTCGCTGTGGGCCTCCATGCCGACGGCCTCGATGCACACGTCCGGGCCCCGGCCGCCGGTGCGTTCGCGCAGTTCCGCCCCGACGTCGGTGGCGGTGTAGTCGATGACCTCGCTGCCGATGTGGCGTTCCGTCATCTCCAGTCGCTCCGGGATCCGGTCGATGGAGATGACCCGTTCCGCGCCGAGCAGCATGGCCGCGCGGGCCGCCATCTGGCCGACGGCCCCACAGCCCCAGACGGCGACCACGTCTCCGGGTTTCACCCCGGCGAGGTCGGCGCCCATCCATCCGGTGGGCACCGAGTCGGACACGAACAGGGCGCTGGTGTCGTCGACGCCCTCGGGCACCGGGAACGCCCCGTAGTCGGCGAAGGGCACGCGCACGTACTCGGCGTGGCTGCCGCGGAGTCCGCCCATGGCGTGCGAGTAGCCGAAGATGCCCCCGGTGTCGGCGCCGAACAGTGCCTGGCCGATGCCCGGATTGGTGTTGGTGTTGTCGCACAGCGACCACAGGTCGTTCGCGCAGTACCAGCAGCGGCCGCACCCGACGAACGAGCAGACCACCACCCGGTCCCCCACCTTGTGCCGGCGCACCCCGGCGCCGGTCTCGACGACCTCGCCGATGAACTCGTGGCCGATCACGTCCCCGGCCCGCATGAACGGGATGTACCCGCCGATGAGATGCAGGTCCGAGCCGCAGGTGGTGCCCGCGACCAGCCGGACGATCACGTCCTGGTCGTTGCGCAGCTCCGGGTCGGGGACCTGCTCGACGGACAGCTTGTTGACGCCTTCCCAGCACAGGGCCTTCACAGCACTCCCTCCCCGCCGGCGCGGCGGCTGAGCAGTCCGACGATCCTGCCGCCCGGTGTGTCGTGCGTGGTGGGCGGTGAGTCGGGCCGCATGACCTCTCCCGTCTCCAGCAGGGCCTTCGCGTCGCGCAGGGCGCTGCGCAGCTCCTGCCGGGGGTCCGCGCCGGCGAGCCGTGCGGGCGCCGAGTACGCGAGGGCCGGCCCGGCCTCCTTCAGGCGCACCGCCAGTTCGGTGCCGCGGTCACCGGGTGCGGGACGGATACGGGTCTCGATGCGGTCGCCGAACTCCGCGAGCGGTGCGGGCAGCTCGTCGGCCGGTACCTCCTGGGGTGCCCGGTTGACCGTCACCGTCAGCCAGCGGTCGGCGGGGGACGTGCCGGACGGGTTGCGCCTTCCCCGCCGTGCGGCGACGGCGGCTCCGGCGGCCAGCCCCGCGGCGGCGACCGCCAGCGTCTTCCCGGCGGCACTCATGGGCGGTCACATCCTCGTGGGTCGGATTCGTGCGAGTCGTATGCGTGCACGTGTGCCTCAGTCCCGGCCGGTGTCGTCGGTGACGTCTCCGGCGTCGATCGTGTTCGCGCGCTCGGACGGGTCGAGCGTGCCGTCGCGGTCCGGGGCGATGCCGGGGCTGCCGCCGGGCTGGCCTCCGCCGGTGGTGCCGTATCCGCCGGGCACGCCGGGCGTGAGGTCGGCGTCGGCCTCCTCGCGGGAGATGCGGCGGGTGGCGCGGACGTTGGCGCGGCGCTCCGGGTACGGGTAGTCGAACGGCCGCGACCGCGCGCGTTCCTCCTCGTCCGCGAGGGCTTTGCGCGCGGCCCTGCCGGAGTCGTCGTTCTCGTGGTTCTGCGTCATGGCCGTTCCCCTGTCGTCGGGCCTGCGGGTCGGCTTCGGGCCGGCTCGCGGGTCACTTCTCCTCGAAGTCCTCCGGGCTCACGCCCGCCTCTTCGAGGGCTTCCTTGACCGTGCGTCCGGTGGCCCCGGCGTCCGGGGTGCCGGCCTCCGAGGCGTTCGTCTCGGTGAGGACCTCGTCGGTCGTGTCGGTCTTCGGGCGGTTCTCCTCGGGAGTGGTCATCACGGCCCCTTGTCGCATCGCGGGATCTGGCGGCCCGTCCGGCGGCTGCCTGCTCGGCGAGCGGTCCGGACGAGCGGCGGGACAGACCGACTAACCTCAGCGGTGCCGGCTAAACACCTGCTCGTCGCGCGGATGACCTCCGAGGCGGGAACGGGCGGGTTCGGCGGTCCCGACGGCGCGCGGGGGGTGCCTCTATGTCCTTGGTCAAGCGAGGCGGGGTGTTCGGTGTTCGTAGAAGGTGCCGTCGCGGAGCATGGCGAAGAGCACGCTGATGCGATGCCGGGCGAGGCGGAGGAGGGCCTG
>Ga0164243_10013814_pt1 | contig 11317 bp, 7 predicted proteins | sample OricompcompostOP_FD_108781 | JGI IMG/M metagenome (GOLD analysis project Ga0164243, IMG submission 108781) | Organic Plus compost microbial communities from Emeryville, California, USA - Original compost - Organic plus compost (OP) | ecosystem: Engineered > Solid waste > Mixed feedstock >... | reverse complement strand
CTCGAGTCGGAAAAACTGGTGGAATGAAGGTACGAAGGGTTATTTTGGCGATTCTCGCGGGGTTAATCGGCATTCTCCTTGGGGAGAGAAGGGAATGAAGAATTTCTTGCGCCTTTTTTTTTCGGTTTCCCTCGCCATCCATGGCCTTGGCATCATATGTATTAGTACGGCGAGAAGGAAGCATTTAACTCATTTATTTATACTACAAGCCAATGGCGGCCCGAAAAATGGAATGATTCGTTTGCTGCGACTGGGAAGCTGCAGTTCGCCCATGGTGGTTCAGTGTAATCTTGCAATTGACGATCCATCTTCACTCCCGGCACAGACTTCCAAAGTCGTACAATGGAACGATTGCTGTCCTCTTCTCCACGGTCCTTCACACAGCACGTGGGGAGGGAAAAAAGGTCCGAGGAACAAAATAAGCCTTTTCCACCTTCTGTTTAGAGAGCCTCGCACCTTAAAGATGCATTCTCCCGACCCTTGTCTCTCGGCTCGCCCCATCGTCAGGCTGGACCGGGCAAGTCCTTCCGTTCCGGCGTGCCGAACCTTCGTCACGCACGACAAATTCGGGTACCGAGCAGGTTTCCGCTGCCGATTGCTCGCGTGTACTTACTCGCGTGCAACTCGAGGGCCTCTTCTTTTATTTGACAATCTCCCGACAAGCCATTCTCACCTGCCGGATTCGGCCTGGCCTCTCCTGCTCATACATGAACAATTTTTTTTCTCTTTCTCTTTTCCCACTCGGGACGGAAGCAGGATATTCACTAGCAACTAAAGTATGTATGAAGGAAAGGGGTGACACACTAAGTGGTGGGCAACCAACGTACGTATCTGGCGCATTGGTTTCATCCCACACTTCGAGATACAGGAGCCAGACAGGACAAAAAGCGTTGGTCTAGCAAGGGCGGTGTGGTGCAAACTCCGAAAGGGCAACGCCGGATGGGTGGGTTGCCGCAAGACTTGGTTGGTGGTTCGGTGCAGGGGGTGAAGCGATCCAGACGTCGGGTTCGAATGGGGTGGCTCAACTTGGGGTGTGGGAGGCGGGTCTTAGCGTGGGGATCTTGAAGAAAGCGGATGTAAAAAATGAAAATTTTCACTCGTGTGCCTCTCTGCCAGTTGTTTGAAACCCCGTGGGCAGGAGAAGGAGGATGGATCAAAATGTTGCTCTCGATTTTGTGTGTGCGCACAGAGTGGCAAATAATTGATGCCCTTTCATAACTTTTTGCCTGCCCAGAACCAAATGAAACCCTCAACCCTGTTCGGAAGTGAAAAAGCCTGGCTCGATCGAGGGCCATAGTAACCAGTAAACCATCAATACCATGAAACTTGGGGGACGCCGAAGACCGAATACCCTCAAGACGAGAAACCGAAAAAAACACACACACACACATGCATGCCCTAACCGTGTATTCGTAGACAACCATTGTCTCTGTGGAGACATATCACGGAGCTGCCTCTACAGCAGTTGTTTATAGAAGAATGTCTCTGCTCTCAAACCACCTCCAGGACTTATAGCAAAGTCGGGAATCTTGCCTACTTCAACGTATCCCAACTTCCTATATAAGGCTTCGGCCACAGTTCCAGTTTCAGTATCAGTCATCTATCAAATTTCGCAAGTTATTAGTAGAAGATCTATGATTTCGCTTGAGGGATATTCAGTGTGCCTGGGAGTGAGTCGTCTACGTAGGCGTGAATGGATCTGAGCGTACCAGGAGTGTCCTCCCCCTTCGAAGAGCTTCAACTTCCAGGGTCTTCATAAGGGCTGTCGCGCCGCCTCTCCTTCGAAATTTCGGGCTCACGATAAGCTTCTCAACCCAGCCTCGGAAAGGCCCGGTCTCGGAGTAGGGTATGGAGAGAGTCACAGCCCCCATCAGCTGTAGCCCAGACTGGGTAGGCTGAGGCTCGGACTCATCAAAGAGGAGAACCATGAAGCGCTTGCCTTCGCGGATATCGGCAATGACATCCTTCCAGAACTTGAGCAGCTTATCTTGATCCAAGGGCGGAAGAAAGGTGACTATGCTATGGTCGGAAGTGATGCAGTTGGCATGGATGGCAGCGAGATACGGAATGAGGTGGGTCTCATTCTCGGTAAAAAGCCGAGTCGAGACGCCCGGCCGTGTGGCCTCGGTGAAGTCGGGAGATAGCATCTTTCCTCTCGAGTCTGGCAGCAGCTGGGAAGGAAGGAGAAAAAATTTTTCACTCGAGATGTCACACTTGGCGTCCTCGAGATGTCAACTGATCCGGTGCATACAGCGCTTGTATGTATTGTTGTTGAGACCAAAAGGACCGTGAGATTGGTAAAAGTAGGAAGGACCGTGGTCTTATGCTAATGCGAGCCCCTTTGCTGACCTCTGACCTCTGGAGGATCGAGGGTGGAAATGTAAGATGTTAAGTGGCAGACTTGGGCTTAGAGCAGATGTTAGTATATCGGACTTAGATGGTCATATCAGGATATTATGTTGGTTTACCGAGGATTTTGCCGTTTTGAGAGTTAGAAAGTGCCAGGATCTATAGAAATACGCTCACTTTTCTGCAGCAAGGATCAATGCAAGCAAGAGGCGAGAGTGGTGGCAGACACACAAACGCACACATACACACACCGAGAGACCGGTTGCAGTGTTGAGATGCGGACTGGCCGAGGTTTTGGTTCGTCCACAATGGGCAAAGACCAGGATGGGACATATATTGCCTCAAGGCAAGCCATTGACCAAGAGAAAAGGTGCCCTTACTTCACGCGTGGAGAGACTAAAGAGTTTGTCTCTCACCCCTTGTCTTCCTCTCTTCCTCCCTCACCTTGATCTTGTTCTGAAGGTTTACCAACTACGACGCTGTGCATCTGACGACAGACTCGACGGATGGCGGGGGAGGCACGGAGTCTCAACCTCCAGTCGGCAGTCACACTCGCTCTGTCGAGTATCTGGCCGGGCGAATGCTAATACATTCGTTGCAAACTGTTACTGCGCTCCTTGGGGCGGCGTTCCAAGCAGGATATCGCCATGTCACAATTCGGAAGAGGTAAAGGATGGAAAATGCAGGGGCACACACCACACGTCACTAATAATCCCCGTCATCGATATCAATTGTCAATTGACTTCCTTTGTACTTCGTAGACCAATCGATTCCATTTCTCTCCCGGCTCCCGAGACTCTCCCTCGACCATGGTCCTGGTCAGTGTTGATGGCGATGGTGGGATCGGCAAAGCTAGGAGAATGCAGCAGAAAGGGAGAAAGCGTTGCACCTGCAGGAGAAAACCCTGTGCTGAGGCGAGGCACATGAGGAAACGGAGGTGTGATGTCGGGCTTGCAAGGGGGAAAGGGGGCAAGGGGCACTAAGATTAATATGACAAGAAGGACTCCAGTTACATGCAATTCAGGAAACCTACTTTGGACGAGTATGATTTTCTGTAGAATTCTCAGTCTACGTTAGATGATGCGCGATAGAAGGACGCATCGCGGTCGCGGAAGGAACGCCACATTGTGTTTTTACCAAAGAGAGCGTCTCCCGTTACCGTCTCCTTCCGCAACAAAATCCACCTCTCTCGTTCCTTCTCTCCGTATGTCTGGATCAACAATTTCCCGACTGGATCAGCCTTCCTTCCTCGCATGTCGGCATTCAAGAAGCCAGTGGGTGATACATGTAAAGTTACTTCTTGTCCTCCTTCCTTCTCCATTGAAATGTTCAGTGTCGGTCTAGTGTTACTGTCACGAGTCACAGACGACTCTTTTAGTTGGGTCCGTTAATAGAAGCAGGAGCGCTCAATTGAAGCCTCCAAGTCCTTACTTTGAATTAATCAGCACAGGCATTGCAATTGTAGGACACAGGTACGCTCCTTCGTAAAGAAGCTGCAAGTGACTTTGACATCGAGTCGATGGTCCTCATCAGTCAAATTTCGCTGTCCCCAGAAGATTTAATAGCGACTAAACTCTACTCGAGGATCTCTCTTCATGGAGAGAAACCGCAGCGGCACGTGGGCAAGAGGACATAAAATAAAGTCTCGATCCATGAGGAGACACCAAATCCTAGGGCTTGAGGAACGCATTGAGGACCTGACACCGGTACCAACCATGCATTCGAGATGTACGAAGCCCGGAGGAGCAGCCACGGACAGCAAAACAAGATCACACCGGCGAGTTTCTTCCAGTGTGAAATTTACATCGGAATGAAAAGCAAGACAAAAACCTTTCTGACCTCGTACAACGTCGAGTTGCGCATCCCGAAGCAAACGCCGGACCGTGGCCGTAGTTGTGAGAAATTGTTGAGCCTGTACAGGATGCCCTTTCACACGCATTGCCAGCCTGTCAAATTCGATTCGCATCCCAATCATTCATGCAGACGGCCAAGTTCGGGGTGTCCCGACAGAGCGAGAGACGGTTCTACACCATCCAAGTTCATCCTCTATAGATTGCGACTTGGATAGCAAATTACTAGGCCCTGGTGCGAGATTGACAGCTGCAAGAGACGTGCCTCCAGATTTATATCATTCCTCGAGAAATCCATAACCACAAAAAGAGGGGGCCGAAGAGGGGAAGAAGCGAGGATGGCTCGAGGTTCGTGGTGATGCTCTGATACTCTCCACCAAGACCAGGATGTTGAAAGCTAAGTTCCCTGTGTGGATCGGACCAGCATCGCACGCGAGCTCTCGCTCAGCGACAATCCACTGGCTGGATTTTACACTCCTGCAACGGCTCTCTCTCCACTAGAGGCCTCCAGGTCCGATGATACCGGACGCTGTATGAAGTAGATTCAGCTGACATCTTTCTACGTCTTATCCAAGGTCACATCCGCCAATCTATGCTGCAGGTCTAGTGCCACGGCAATTCGGTCAGGTCGGGGCCAAGCCTATGCGCCTAGACCCTACCGTCTTAGGCTGTTCAGCTCACCCCCGCCACATGAAGCACTTATCTGTCCCACCAATTTGAAGACGTTCTGCGGTGCTCCGCGGTTGATGAAAGCCTCGTCTTTTGCCTCGTGCATTTTTCTGTCTTGTTCTTCTCCCTCCTAGTTCCCGAACCTTAGCGCGGCCACCTCCGGATTTCCCTAGCGGAAACATCTGCAATTATTATCCTTCTCATTGCTGTTGACCGTGATTACCTCCTGCGTGACCCTCCTTCGATATGGATCTCTTCCGCAAGGCGGGGGCTCGCATCGAGAGTCTCCTGAGTGGGGATGATGAGCGCCATTCCCACACTCACCTCGGTCATGAATGCACCCATATTCATCCTGACCATCATAGAGACAACCGGTACACCTCCTTCGCACCCCAGACTGTCGGAAACGCCAAGTGGTATGTCGATGGCTGCTCCTATTTCTGGGCCGTATCCGAGGCTATTGAAGGTAAGATGAGGCGCTACGTATATGTGTGAGAAGAGAACCCAAGATTTTACGCGGGGCATCGCAGTGCTGAAAGCTCGTCGTTAGCTGCTCAAAAGAGCATTTACATCCTCGATTGGTGGCTCAGTCCCGAGCTGTATCTGCGTCGACCTCCCTCTGCCAACGAGAGATATCGTCTCGATAAGCTGCTCCATGCTGCTGCCGATCGCGGAGTGAAAGTTCACATCATCGTCTACAAGGAGGTTCAAGCAGCATTGGCCTGTAAGTTACTTACCACTTGATATTCTAATTAACCCGAGCCGCCACTCACATCTCGTCACTGGTTACAAGTAAACTCTGCAGTAAGTCTGAGAACTAGGTTCATCGTATAAATTCCCATGTCCTTTTTTTGTTGACGAGTAAACGTATAGCATACTCGAAAGCGACTCGAGTCTCTCCATCCGAATATTCAGGTTTTTAGGCACCCTGACCACACGCCTACTGGATACAGTTTGAACAAAACTTTCTCCGGCCTCAACCTCGGTGGTTCAGGCATTGCAAAGACCTCTGTCGACGCCTTAAAGGCCCTCTACGGTACTAGCGATGGTATGGTGCTGTTTTGGGCTCATCATGAGAAGCTTTGCCTTGTCGATGAGAAGATTGTTTTTATGGGCGGGCTTGATATGTGTAGGTTGAGATAACCGTCGAGGTCTGGGTGAGGAGCTAACACGTTTTCTAGGTTTCGGACGATGGGACACCACGAGTAATATGAACCCAAATCCGTAGCCGACTGCATGCAGTCGGGAACCATTCTAGATACTAATTCTATTTCTCAGGTCACCCAATTGCTGATGCTCACCCTGGAAACCTCGAGGCCGTTGTCTTTCCTGGGCAAGACTACAATAATGCCCGAATCTATGACTTCCACGACGTGGATAAGTGGGAGCAGAACAAGCTCGACCGAGGTCAGAGTAGCAGGATGGGATGGACCGATGTTACTATCAGCCTGAACGGCCCAATTGTCGGGAGTCTAATCCATCACTTTAAGGACCGGTGGTCAGTTTTCTCCGAGTATGCAGTCCCCATCGGGTCCGTCTTGCTGACATCTTTGTAGGAACTATCTTTACGACCAGAAGTATGGACACAAGAATGCTGGCAAGTATGCGAAGCTTGAGGCCACCGTGCCAGGCAACCCTAGTCCCCAAGGACTAGATCGGGGCCTGGGCGGCGATTGGAGTCAGTCTGGCCAGCGACTCCTGGGTGACATGCACAGTCGATTCAACCGAGGATTGAGCCATCTCACCGGCCACGATGACCGCACCCACCAAAGGCCACCATCCAGGCATAGCGGCGCCGGAAGCAGCATCCAGCTAGTGCGCAGGTAAGTGATTAGACCGGGCCTTCCGCACTCAGTTGGTCATGGTCGACCTAAACATCTAACTACTGTAAAGCGCTACTCAATGGTCCTCTGGGCTTCCCACCGAGCATTCCATTGCCAACGCCTACATAGACGCCATCACCAATGCGAAGCACTTTATCTATATTGAGAACCAGGTAATTGCCTTTTTGAAGAGAGAAAGCTTGATAGATGAAGGCAGGCTGTCTAACACTGGACGATAGTTTTTCATCACTGCTACAAGCGATGCTCAGAAACCAGTTTGCAACAAGCTGGGAACTGCAATCGTGAACCGTATTCTCAAAGCCTATCACGCCAACGAAGAGTTCCTGATCATTGTCATCATGCCCGCTGTCCCTGGATTCCCCGGTGACCTGAAGGCTGACAGTGCACTCGGCACGCGAGCGATTATGGAATTCCAGTACTTCTCCATTTCTCGTGGTGGGCATAGTATTCTCGAGACGCTGCGAAATAACGGTATCCAGGATGTCAGTCGATATATTGCATTCTACAACCTTCGAAACTACGACCGCATCAACGGCCCGTCCAGAGGCCCGGATTCTACCTGGGACACCGTGGCATCCTGTTACATGGCGGGTGGTGCTGATATCCGATCTGTCCCCTGGTATGGTCCCCCAGAGGCCGAGATCGACTCCTTCGTGAGCGAGCAGCTCTACATCCACAGCAAGCTCCTCATCGCCGACGACAAACTCGTCATCTGCGGCTCGGCCAACATCAACGACCGATCCCAGCTCGGCTTCCACGACTCCGAAATCGCCGTCGTCATCGAGGACCCTACCCCTGTCGACTCGTACATGAACGGCCGCCCTTACCAGGCCAGCGTTTTCGCCGCCTCCCTCCGACGCTTCATCTTCCGCAAGCACCTCGGCCTCATTCCCGACGAAAAGTGGGACAAGCCCAACGTTAACTGGTCCGGCGTCGACAAGGGCCCCAACTGGTATGACTGGAACTCGCACGCTGACCAGCTCGTCCGCGATCCGCTGCACCCCGATTTCCGGAATTTGTGGAATACCACGGCCCGCGTGAATACCGAGGTCTTTAGCAAGGTCTTCCACAATGTGCCGAATAATCACGTTCGCACGTGGAAGGCTTACGACGAGTTCTTCTCGAAGCACTTCGTCATACCCGGTGCCGCCGAGAAGCCCGAAAAGGGCGGCAATAACAACCAGCAGCAGCAGCAGCAACAACAACAGCAGGCGCAGCAGGCTCAGAATGCAGCTGGCAAAATTGGCTACGGCCACGTTGTCAAGTCGGAGTTCCCTGGTGGCGTGGGCGAGGTGAAGGAGTGGTTGAGCCGCGTGCGAGGAACCCTTGTGGAGATGCCTTTGGACTTTTTGGTGGATGAGCCGGATATCGCGAAGGAGGGTCTGGAGTTGAATACCTTGACGGCGGAGTTGTATACTTGAACAGGAGAACCCTGCCGAACCTAGGATATCATGCGTGTGCAGTTTCTTTCAGGCATAGGCGCTAGCCTCGTTGGAAAGAGGGTGAGACTTGACATCTCAATGGGACTAGAACATCAAGTCAATTCCATTACTTCTTCACATCAGTCGACCACGAGCCAAGTCTTGAAGTACAACGTGTTTTTTTGTTTATCTTATGGAACATTAGTACAGCAGAGAAGGGGGGTGAGAAAACGTCCAAGTCCTAGCCAAAGCAAACAAAGCAGCAGCCAACCAAAGTGAGAAGAAGTTACAAAAAAGCGTCCATGTGAATTAAGCTTCGCTCCCTCGCCTTCCTTTTTATGTTGACCATGAATAAAAAAAGAAGAAAGGGCAAAAAAAAAACACCCCCTTCGTATCCATTCCCCGCCTGGAAGTATGGGTAAACAAGAAAAGAAAAAAAGACAAAAAAAAAAAGAGACAACTCCTTCCTTGGCGACCTGATAAATAAATATGATATCTCTATGACAGATGTTTGAGAGTCAGACGAATAAACGGAATGACAAAGACGCGGAAACCCTGGGAACTTCGGCTAGAAGCAGAGAAGTTATAGAAGAAGCCCTATAAGAACGGCGGGCGAAAATGGAAGAAGGAAAGAGTCAAAAAAGATGAACTGCTAGTAATAATCCCAATGTAATAAAGTCATTTCATCGTCACATCTCTTCCCTCTTTCTTTTAGTCCACTTTGCCGTTGCTGTTGGAGCTTCCGCCCCCGAGCAGACCCTCCTTCAACTCCTTGATGCCCATGGCGTCTTCGAGTCTGAAGTTGGGACGAGTCCTTCGTAGCCGGCCACGGAACCAGGATAGTGCGGCAAGGGCAATGCTAAAGGTGCAGCCGAGGGAGAGCCAGGGGTGTTCGACGAAGGCCATGCGGAAGTCGAAGAAGACCTTCTCGAAGCTCGAAATGGTCAGCTTGGCCTTGATCTTGGGCGGTGACGCGGTGACTTTGCTGATTGTCTCCATGATCGAGGTGCGCGAAGGAGTAATGAGGTTACCCGTGATGGTAGTGTCCCAGTATCGACGGTTCTATAGAGAGCACAAGTTAGCTAGATCCGTTCGCCGCAAACAAAAGCTGCTGCTGGTAGGGAAACTTACGTCTTCATCATTGATAATAACACGATCGCCGTCCTTAACATCAATGCCATAGGTGGTCCTAATCCAGCGTTGCCAAAAGACGGAGTCAACCCAGGCAAAGGTGACCTGCTTCTTATCCGACATGGACATGTTGATCCGGATAGCCTTGGCCTGTCGGATTCCTCGTTCGTCATTCCGGTCCTTCGCCTCCTCGAGACGCAGCTGCTTAGCATCACGAAGCTCCTGTCGCTCAAGCTGGAAGAGTTGAATCTGCTTGTCCATCCACTCGTTGGCGGCGCTCTTCATTTCACGTTGGGCATCTCGGAAGGACTCCTCGTTGTTCCTGTTAAGGATGCCCAAGACGACGATCTTGCCATCCATGATCTCACGCGCGTTGGCCGCGGTCAACTCCGGAACAATGGGGAGCCAGACGAACTTCATCCACTGAAGCATTTGATTAACATCCCTCATGTCCTTGGGCATGATGGGAGTGTAGTAAGTGGGACGTCCTTCCCTAGAGACCATGAGTCTCGGCCACGTAGTAATCTTGAAGCGCTTGAACATCTCGGGGTCGCGGGTCCTGACGAGCTTGGCACGACCAGCAAGGTGGATGGGAATACGCTCGAGGGCCATAAAATCCTCGCTCGTAGCACCATGGTCATAGAAATAGACGAAAATCACCTCCTCCTTCTGCTCCAGGGCCTTAAAAGACTCGGCGTCGACCTCGGGAACACCGTTAGTCAAGTCTACGGCGCCTTCAGCGAAGTGAAGCAAATCGCCGAGGCCCCTCAGACCGTCGTACTCAACACGCTCCGCACCGCGGAAAAGGATAATTGTAGGATAGCCTCGGACACCGACGTCCTTGCAGAGACGAGCTTCCTTATCGCAGTTGACTTCGCCAATATTGAGACGACCCTTCATGTCCTTGGAAACCTGATCCCAAGTGGGAGCAAGAGCCTTGCAGTGATGACACCAGGGGGCGTAGAACTTGATGAACCAAGGGTCTTGGGTCATCGTAACCTTGTCATGGAACGACTCGGCGGTAAGGGGGGTCGAGATTCCTTCCTTGTTAGGAGTTGCCGTTGACTTGGCCCGGGTCGGGAAGGGGATATTCGGGGTAGGGAAGACGGGAACGTCATTAGCTGCTTTTGTCTCCTTGGCGACTTCGACAACGTCCTCTTCAGCCCTCTTCTCCTCGATCTCTTCGGTGTCATCTTCTTCGGCCGTCTTTTTCTCGACCTCTTCAGCAGGTACCTTATCGGCCTTCACCTTAGCGCTGGAGCCCGTCGTGGCCGGCTGCTCATCTACATCCTCCGTCTTGTCGGACTTCGGGGTCTCGGCAGAGTCGACGTGATCAACACCAGGCTTGGGGATTATTCGCTTCTTTGGCCTGGAACCAGGCTTGGCCTTCTCAAGGGCTTTCTCGATGACGTTGGTCACAACAGTCATGTTCTTGGCGCCGCGAATCTTGCCGTCCACTTCTCCGTTCTTGAACAGAACAGTTGTTGGCCACGACGTCACATTATGATCTGCGCAGAAATCATAGTACGCGACGCAATTTATCGACGCGAACTTGAAGTCGTAAAACTCGCTGAAGCTCTTGTCGGTGCCCTCCGGTTGCGAGGTGTAATAGAATTCGTAGGCGGTTTGGTAGGTGGGGACGAACTCGAGACAGAATTGACAATAGGGGCTGCAAGATGATGCCGTTAGAAAGAATTGACGCCATTTTTAAGGAGACTGAGAGAGGGAGATGGATCTACCTGTGGTGCTTGACCATGACAAAGGTCGAAGATTTTAACTCCTTGTCATAGCTATCGGGAGTGAGTTCTAATAACGGGGGAACCTCGACACCATTGAATGTAGTTGGCTCAGGGTCCTTCTTTCCCTTGCCTTGAACCAGAGCCGTCGCTCCGAGGAGCGTTAGCATTGAAGCAAGCTTCATATTCTAAAGGGGGCACCTAAAAGGTGCTGAGAAACGCGCGGGGGGCAAAGAGTGATGCGGAGACAAGGCGCTTGATCGGTGATGATATCGTCACGAGAGCTTGGTAGTTCAGGGAGGATTATTCCGGTCGTG
>Ga0164243_10013811_pt1 | contig 11318 bp, 11 predicted proteins | sample OricompcompostOP_FD_108781 | JGI IMG/M metagenome (GOLD analysis project Ga0164243, IMG submission 108781) | Organic Plus compost microbial communities from Emeryville, California, USA - Original compost - Organic plus compost (OP) | ecosystem: Engineered > Solid waste > Mixed feedstock >... | reverse complement strand
GCCGGCAGGGCGGCTCGGAGGCGGAGGTGCGCGCGCAGATGGCGCAATCCATTCCGGCGAAGCGTCTCGGGACGGCAGAAGACTTCGGGCCGCTTTGCGCCTTCCTGTGTTCCCGCCATGCGGCCTACATTACCGGGCAGAACATCTGCGTCGATGGCGGGCTTGTCCGAGCCCTGATTTAAGATCGGCGGACGCGGAAGCACGTTGGAATGGCTGGCTGACTCGCGTCGACGTGGTGTGATACGGACTGTGCGCCGGACACAGGCTTGGCGCGCCAAGCGCCAGGGAGCTGACCGGTCTCCGCGGCGAAACTGTGCCGCCAAGCGGTATGGTCAAATCCAGATGCGGGACAAGATCGACGTGAACGAGACCGAGCGACGCCTGTTTCTCAGCCCGGCCGAATTCGTGGACAGTGATCATCGTGCGGTCCTGGACTATTCAGCGCGGTTCACGGCGGCGCGGAATTCGACGGAAATGGTGCAAAGCCTGTATCGGGCCGTGCGCGACGAGATCCGCTATGATCCCTATGTCGATTACACCGACCCGTGCACGTACCGTGCGAGCGGCGTGCTCTTGGCCGGACGCGGGTACTGCGTCGGCAAGGCGGCGCTGTTCGCCGCCCTGTGCCGAGCGGTCGCTATTCCGGCGCGGGTCGGGCTTGCCGATGTTCGCAACCATCTCGCGACGCCGCGCCTCCGCGAAGCGGTCGGGACGGACGTGTTTGCATTCCATGGCTATGTGGAAGTTCTGCTCGCGGGGCGCTGGCTCAAGGCAACCCCGACGTTCAATGCGACCCTTTGCGCGAAGCTCGGCGTCGCCCCGCTATCCTTCGACGGAACCGAGGACGCCTTGCTCCAGGCCTACGATGCCAACGGTCGGACGTTCATGGAGTATCTCGTCGACCACGGGACCTTTTTCGACGTTCCCGCGAAATTCCTGATCCGTGAAATGGCCCGGTTGTATCCGAGGCTGTGTCGTCCGGGAGGATTGAAAGGACGCACAATGGAAGACGAAGCCGGTGAGGGCCGAGACGCATCCGGTGCTCACCCGATGAACAACGCCCAGGTCAACCGGTGAGAGGCCTGAGCAGCGTCTCGACCGGAACGCGCGGGTCGGCGGCGATCGTTCGGACCGGATCCGCGCGGCCCCGGCGCACCATATGGTCTCGACCGATCACGGATCCCATCGGAAGGGACCTGCAGTGGTGTCCGCAGCCTCGCCCGGAGGGCCGTCGCCGCGCCTTCACCCTGCGCGCCGACGACGGTGACTATTCTTCGTCCGTTCGTAGCAAAGCGCGCGCCGCGTGCGCCACGGCCTCGACCCGGTCGTCCCGAAGCGCCGCGATCGGCGTCGCGCCGAGATTGGGATCCGGCTCGATCAGAAACTGAAGCGCCGCCCACGGCCCAGCCTGGGTGTCGTCAAAGAGACGGACGACCCGGTCGCTGCCGGGCACGATCTCGCTGCGGCCGCCGCGGGCTCGGAACTGGAGCCGGGGCACGACGATCCGATCGTCATGCATTAGGCCCAGCGCCCGGCCGACGCTGATCAGCGCGTGCATCGCCTCGCACGAGATCGCGAGCACCTGCGCGGCCTCGGCGAGCGAGAAGCCGCCGCCGGCCGCCGCGAGCAGCGCGGCGTATGGCGCGGTCGTCACGGCTAGGCCCTCCACACGAGGACGGCCCCCTCAGGCGGCGCGTCGCCCGGCCGGGCCTCGTGCGCATCGACGACGCGCTCCAGAATCGCCTCGAACGCCTCGGCGAGCGCGGCCAAGCGCGCGAACTCGAGCCACTCGCGCGAGCGATAGACGAGATCAATGTCGGAGCCAGGCTGGCCGTGCTCGCGGCCACCGAGCCGAAGACGACGATTCCTTCGACGCCAAGTTGGCGAAGGGGCGCGGACGCCGCAGCGAGCCGCGCACGCACGTCCGCCCGCGTGGGGGCGTGCCGTATCACGTAGGCCTGGGCAACGAAGGCGCGCAGCGCGTCCACGCGGTCGGCGGGGATCCGGACTGTCGCATGGGCATGGCCGCCGCGGTAGTCGAGATCGAGCAGGCTGCTGCGTGCGTTGCCGTCCACGTCTGTCATGATCAAGTGCTCCCTGAGCGCGCCCAGTGGCGCGAAGAGCCCCGGCACGACGGGCGTGAAGATCTCGGCTCCCAACTCAAGTCAATGGGCGGCGATCTCCGGATAAAGCAGGAATCGCGTCTCGTCGAACACTGCGACCTCGCAGCGCTGTATAAGGCAGTGGGCGGCCGGATCGTCCGCGACGAAAACGCGCCGTCCGATCGCTATGCCCGGGCCTTCAGCAGTCCGGAGAGCCGGAATATCGAATCGAACCGTGGTTCGGTCTCCCAGGAAAACTCGGGGCAACCGGCCGCATTGACTCATATGCGCCGGCCGATCCGTGAGGTCGATATGTGCGGCGGGGTGTGGTGCGCCAAGTCGGCCGGATGCCCCAAGCCGCAGCGTCTTGAAACTGCGGTCCACGGCGCCGACGTCGAAGACAGCGGATATCCAGCGTCGCTGAACGTTCTCGATCGAGCGCGGTTTGCCATTCTTCGGAGCATAGAAGACAAGCGTCGTGTTTAGGTGTTGCTCCTGGCTGCGAGGCCGTGTCATCCAGGGCCTTCCATGGCTCAACCGCTCGCGCAGCCCATCGGACGAGTCCGGTGAGATCCGTTTCCCGGTGCAAAGCAGGCGTGTCTTATTCCGGCAGGGGCGAACGTCCTTCTGTCTCGGCCCGCAGCATCTTTACGACCCGCTCGCGGCGACTCGGGGACATGCGCGCGTTGATCGCGGACACGCTGATGGCCGCCACGATGCGGCCGCTCACGGTGGCAACCGGAACGCCGACGGCCGTCATGTCCCGGAGTATGCGGCCGTCGTTGAGGGCATACCCCAGCTTGCTGGACCGCCGCGCCAGTGCGGCGACGTCCGACGCGGTAAGGCCGAATTTCGGATAACGCTTTGCGTTGGCGCGGATGATCACGTCCTGCTCGCTGGCGGGCAGAAATGCGAGGAGCGCCAGGCTGCCCGCGCCGATCCCGAGGGGCCGCCGACTACCGACGTCGACCGTTAGCGTTCGAATCGGAAACGCACCCTCGCGGCGTGCGACGCAGACCGCATCGTTTCCTGAGCGGATATACAGAAAGACCGTATCCTCGGTTTGCTCGGCAAGCCGCGCCAGCACAGGGCTGAAGTGCTCCTCGATCGAGAACCGTCGCTGTACACCCGCGCCGAGCGCCAGAATTTCCGGTCCGATGCGGTAAAGCTTCGTGCGCTCGTTTCGCTCGACCAGTCCTTCGCGCGCGAGCGCAGACAACAGGCGGTGTGTCGTCGCGACGTTCAGGTCGAGTTCCGTCGCAACGTCGCTGACGCGCCGCCCCTCCGCTCCGGCTTGCGCAATCGCGCGCAGAACGGCGACGGCGCGTCCGATGCTTTGCGTTCCCAAGACTTCAGGGGCACCCGCCGCTGATGCCGACCGGGTGGTCCGGCGCCCCTCTCGCGTCATTCGCTTGCCCTGTCGCATTTCCGGCCCCTTGGCGCGTCACGCCGGAGGTCTCGTGATGGGCATCCGGCATCGGCCATCTCTTCTCATATGTTGAAAACAATGTCCATCAATTGACAATCCGGACCAGAGCTTCTAGCACTGGAGAAAATTTCTGCCCGATCGGGAGAAATTCGCGCCGTGCGATGCGGCGCGCAACACGAGGAGGAGCGCTTATGAGAAAGCTCGCGATCGCCGCCGCCTTGACCATCGGCGCGGCAACGCTGCCGGCCGCGGCCCAGGACTATCCGACGAAGGCCGTGAAGATCATCGTCCCATACGAGGCAGGCGGGGCGACCGACATTCTGGCGCGCGCGGTCGCAGACCGGTTCTCGACGTCGATGAAGCAGCCTTTCGTGGTGGAGAATCGACCGGGCGCCGGCGCCACGCTGGGCACCACCATCGCCGCGCGGGCGCGGGGCGATGGGTACACGCTCTATCTCGGTCAGGTGTCCTCGCACGGCATCGCGCCGAATCTGTACCCGAGCCTGCAGTACGATCCGGTGAAGGACTTCACCCCGATCGGCCTGATCGCCTCGATCCCGAACGTGATGGTCGTCAACGCGAAGACGCCCGTGAGCTCGGTGGCCGAGTTCGTCGCCCTGGCCAAGCAGAAGCGCGGAAAGATCACGTTCGCCTCCTCGGGCAATGGCAGCTCCATTCACCTTTCGGGGGAAATGTTCAAGTCGATGGCAGGCATCGACATCAATCACATCCCCTTCAAGGGAAGCGCACCGGCCGTGACCGCGCTCGTCGCGGGCCAAGTCGACGTCATGTTCGACAACATGCCGTCGGCCATGCCGCATATCGAGGCCGGTACGCTGCGCGCGCTTGCCGTGACCACCGCGAAACGGTCTCCGTCCCTGCCGGACGTTCCGACGTTGGACGAAGTCGGCCGTGATGTCGGCCTCGCCGAGTTCGAGGCGACGTCCTGGTTTGGCTTGCTGGCCCCGGCCAACACGCCGAAGCCCATTGTCGCCAAGCTGAATGCGGCGCTCAATGCCGTGCTCAAGGACCGCGCGTTCATCGAATTCCTGTCCCAGCGTGGCGCAGTGCCGGAGCCCGGCACGCCTGAGGATTTCGACCGGTTCATCAAGTCGGAGCTCGCCAAGTGGCGGCAGGTGATCGAGGCGGCCGGGGTCAAGCTTGAGTAGCCGGACGGGCCGACCAGCACCGGACACCGCCATGCGCCTGCGTGTCGCTTCACCTCGGGATCTCGTCGCCGGCGGAGTGCTGGCGGCCATCGGCACGGCCGGCCTGTGGCTGAGTCTTGGCTATCGGGCCGGGACCCTGACGCAGATGGGGCCAGGTTACGTGCCCCGAATCGTCTTCATGCTGCTCGTGGCGCACGGTGTTGCGATCGGCGCGCGTGCCTTGGTGAGCGATGGTCCGGCGCTTGAGAGATGGCGGCTGCGGCCGCTCGTGCTCGTGGTGGCGGGCATGGTTGTCTTCGGTATCGGCCTCGAGACGATGGGGTTCGTCGCATCCGGCGCGGCGCTCTTGGCCATCGTGGCCTTCGCTGCGCCGCGCGCCCGGCCGCGACTTTATGCCGTCGTCGCGATCCTTCTGCTCGTTGCGACCGGTCTCGTGTTCATCCACGGACTCGGGATCCCGATGAAGCTCTGGCCCGAGGTCGAGTGATGGACGCGCTCATCTCGAACCTGGCCCTCGGCCTCAGCGTCGCTGCCGACCCGTCAAATCTCGCATTCTGCTTCCTTGGCGTCCTTCTCGGGACGTTGATCGGCGTCCTGCCCGGCATCGGGCCGGTGGCGACGATCGCCATCCTCCTGCCGGTCACGTTCGGGCTGCCGGCGACCGCCGCGATCATCATGCTCGCCGGGATCTATTACGGCGCCCAGTATGGCGGCTCCACGACCGCCATCTTGATCAATCTCCCCGGCGAGGCGTCGAGCGTGGTGACGTCGCTGGACGGCTACCAGATGGCCCGTCAAGGGCGGGCGGGCATCGCTCTCGCCGTCGCGGCCCTCGGATCGTTTTTCGCCGGCACGATCGCGACGATCCTGGTCGCCGCCACCGGCCCGGTCCTCACCGGCGCCGCGCTCAGCTTCGCGCCCGCGGATTACTTCTCGCTGATGCTGCTCGGACTCTGCGTGTCGATCGTACTCGCCAGCGGCTCGGTCCTGAAATCCTTCGCGATGGTCATCGCCGGCATCGCCTTGGGCTTGATCGGCGTCGATGTCGAGACCGGCCAGCCGCGGTTTACCCTCGGCATTCCCGAGCTCATCGACGGCGTAGGCTTCGTGCCGGTGGCGATGGGGCTGTTCGGCATCGCGGAGGTCATCCGCAATCTCGAGCACCTCGGCCAGCGGCAGGCCGTCGTCGAGCGCCTCTCCCGGATCTGGCCGACCATGCGGGATCTCCGCGCGGCGTGGTCGGCGGTCGTGCGGGGGACCGCGCTCGGCACGGCGCTCGGCATACTCCCCGGCGGCGGGGCCACGCTTGCGTCGTTCGCGGCCTATTCGCTTGAGAAGAAGGTGGCCCGCGATCCGTCCCGATTCGGAAAGGGCGCCGTCGAGGGCGTCGCCGGCCCGGAATCGGCCAACAATGCCGCGGCGCAAACCTCCTTCATTCCCCTCCTGACCCTCGGATTGCCGACCAACGCGGTCATGGCGCTCCTCGTCGGGGCGTTCGTCATCCAGGGGGTACAACCCGGTCCGCTCGTCATGCAGAAACAGCCGGAGCTGTTTTGGGGGCTCATCGCCAGCATGTGGCTCGGCAATCTCATGCTGGTTCTGCTCAATCTGCCTCTGATCGGGCTGTGGGTCCGGCTCCTGCGCATTCCCTACGAGATCCTCTATCCGGCGATCCTGCTGTTCTGCGGCATCGGCGCATACAGCCTGTCCAACAACGTGTTCGACGTTTTCCTCACCGCCTTCTTCGGCCTGGTCGGCTATGGCTTCCTGAAGTTGGCGCTCGAGCCGGCGCCGTTCCTCCTGGGCTTCGTGCTCGGCCCGATGATGGAAGAGAACCTGCGGCGCGCGCTCGACATGTCGGGCGGGGATGCGGCCGTCTTCATCGAGCGGCCGATCAGCCTCACGCTGCTGATCCTGTCGGCCGTGGCGCTGGTCTCGGTCCTCATGCCCTCGATCCGGCGCGGGCGCGAAATCGCCTTCAAGGAGGCGCCGTGACCACCGACGGACCGCGCCCGGTTGCCCGCCGGCTCGAGGGAAAGGTGGCGCTCGTCTTCGGCGCCGGGAGCCTCGGGCCCGGGTGGGGCATCGGCAAGGCGATGTCCGTCCTCTTCGCGCGCCATGGCGCCCATGTTGCCGCCGTGGACGTCAATCTGGCCGCCGCGGAGGAGACCGCCGGCATCATCGCGGCCGAGCACGGCAGCGCGATGGCGCTGCAGGCCGACGTGAGCGCCGCCGAGGACACCGCCCGCGTCGTCGAAAGGGTTGCGGCGACGTTCGGGCGCCTCGATGTCCTCGTCAACAATGTCGGGATCGGCCGGATCGGCGGCCCGGTCGAGCTCCCCGAGGCCGACTGGGATCGGATCGCGGCGGTGAACCTGAAGGGGCCGTTCCTCGCCTGCAAGCACGCCGTTCCGCACATGCTGCGCCAGGGCGGCGGTGCCATCATCTCCACCTCCTCGGTCGCCGGCTTACGCTATGTCGGCTATCCCCATCTGGCCTACAGCACCACGAAAGCGGCGCTGCTTCAGATGTCGCGCGTGATCGCGCTGCAATACGCCGCGCAGAACATACGCGCGAACTGCATCGTTCCAGGCCTCATCGACACGCCGCGCATCGCGCAAACCGTCGCGGACGCGTTCGCGCCCGGCGATTTCGCCGAGGCGCGCCGCCGCCGCGCGGCCCAGTGCCCGATGGGGCGCATGGGCGACGCGTGGGATGTCGCGCACGCGGCGCTGTTCCTGGCAAGCGACGAAGCCAAGTATGTCACCGCCGCCGAAATCGTCGTCGATGGCGGCCTCACCGCGAAGTACTGCTGATCCTGCATGTTCCCCATCGAATTCTTCTTCCGCGCCGCCCGGCGCCATCCCGAGCGTCCCGCCCTCATCAGCCCCGACCGCATCGTCACGTTCGCCGAGCTCCGTGCCCGCGTGGAGGCGTGCGCGACGGGGCTGCGAGGGATCGATCCGGCCTTTCAAAGCCGTGTCGGCATCTGCGCCGGTAACAGCATCGACCATATCGTCGCGTTGCTCGCTGTTCTGGCGGCCGGCAAGACCTGGGTGCCCCTCAATCCCCGCAACGGGAACGCCGAGCTGAACCGGATCATCGCGTTCACGGAACCTTCGATCGTGGTCTGCGACGAAGCGGCCGCGGGCCGCCTCGAAACCGGCGCTGCGACCGTCATCATCGCCGATGGGTGCGGAGGCGGCCGCTCCGGGACTCTCGATGCGCTTGCGGCGCGGCACGCCGGCGCGTCGCCCGGCGGGATCGAGGCCGCCTTGAGCGAGACGCAGGCGATCAAGTTCACCGGCGGCACGACCGGTGCGCCGAAGGGCGTCATGCAGCCGTACCGCGCCTGGAACACGAACATCGTGACCCAGATGTTCTGCTACGGGCTGCGCCCGACCGACCGCTACCTCATCGTCGCGCCGGTCACGCACGGCACGTCAACCTATCTTCTGCCGGTGCTCGGGGCCGGCGGGTGCCTGGTCTTCCCGGGCGACTCGAGGCCGGCGGGCATCCTCGGCGCGATCGAGAAACATGGAATCACCCTGCTGTTCATGCCGCCGACGCTCATCTATGCGCTCATGGCGGAGCAGGGGGCGCATCCACGCGACCTGCGCTCGTTGCGCTACGTCATCTATGGCGCGGCGCCGATGCGTCCGGAGAAGATCATCGAGGCGCGGGCGCTGTTCGGCGACGTCATGGCGACGACTTACGGCCAGACCGAGGCGCCCCAGATCGCGACGTTCATGGGGCCCGAGGACTTCCGCGATCCCGCCAATGTCGCCTCCGTGGGACGCCCGACGATCCTCACGGAGGTCGCCGTTCTCGATGCGGACGGGCGCCGGCGCCCCGCCGGCGAGGTCGGCGAGATCGCCATCCGCGGCGACCTCGTCATGACCGGCTATTGGCGGATGCCGGACAAAACCGCCGAGACGATCCGACATGGCTGGCTGTACACCGGCGACGTCGGGATGTTCGATGATCGCGGCTTCCTGTTCCTGAAGGACAGATCGCGTGACGTCATCATCACGGGCGGGTTCAACGTCTATCCGAGCGATGTCGAGAACGTCCTGGGGCGGCATCCGGCTGTTTTCGACTGCTCGGTCGTCGGTATCGAGGACGAGAAGTGGGGCGAGGCGGTGCACGCGGCCGTCCAGCTCCGGCCGGGCTGTTCCGCGTCGGAGGACGAGATCATCGCCTTCATCAAGCGTGAGCTCGATTCGGTCAAGGCGCCGAAGGCGGTGCATGTGTTCGAGGCCCTGCCCCGCAGCAGCGTCGGCAAGGTCGTGAAGAGCGAGGTCAAGCAGGAGATCGCGGGGCGGCTGCGGCAGCGTGCCGCCGTGCGCTGAGGCGCCGCAAATTTTTTGATGGAGGATGCATTGACGACACGCAAGCCGAAAACCCATCTGTGCAAGCACTTCAACGACGCGATCTATTATCGCGATGCCAATCTGGTCGACGATCTCATCGGCAAGAAGAGCTTCATGGAGGTGACCTTCCGGCAGATCCTCGGCCGTGACGCCTCTCGGATCGAGATCGAGCTGATCGAAGCCGTGATGATCGCGATCATGGAGCACGGCTTCACCCCGAGCGCGATCGCTGCGCGCTCCATCTATATGAGCTCGCCCGAGAACCTGCAGGCCGGGGTGGCGGCTGGCCTCCTCGGCGTCGCAAGTCAGTTCGTCGGCACCATGGAGAACTGCGCGACGCTGCTGGAGGAGCTTGTGCGGATCCCGGCCGACCGGCGGGCGGCGGCGGCGCGGGAAATCGTCGAGCGGCACCGCGCCGAGCGCCGCCACGTGCCCGGCTTCGGACATCACCTGCACCGGCCCGATGATCCGCGCGCCGCGCGCCTCCTTGGCCTTTTCAAGGAGAAGGGGGCGGCAGGCCCCTTCCATGACGCGCTCCAGACCCTCTCCAAAGCCGTGGACGAGGTCCACGGCAAGCACTTGACGATCAATGCCACCGGGGCCGCAGCCGCGATCTTCGCCGAGCTTGGCATCCCCGTGCGCGTGATGCGCGGGTTCGCGATCATTTCGCGGGCGGCGGGTCTCGTCGCGCATTTGGCCGAGGAGCAGCGCGAGCCGACCGGACGCTACATCTGGGATCTCGTCGATCACGATATCCCGTATGCCGGCACGGCATCGCGATGACCGCGCGCGCGCTCGTTACCGGCGGGGCATCCGGGATCGGCCGCGCGATCGCGGATCGTCTCATCGCCGATGGCTATGAGTGCATCGTCCTCGACCGCGCCGCGCCGGACGGGCGGTTCTCCGGGCGCTGGATAAAGGCGGATCTGGCCGACGCCGAGGCGACCGCCCGGGCGCTTGCCGAGGCGCTGGCGGGCGGCCCGATCACGCGCCTGGTGAACAATGTCGGCATCGTGCGGCCGGCCGCGGTCGAGGCGGCGACGCTCGCCGATCTCGATGCGGTGGTCGCAGTCAATTTGCGCTGCCCGCTGCAGTGCACGCAGGCGCTTCTGCCGGGCATGAAGGCGGCGCGCTTCGGCCGCATCGTGAACATCTCGAGCCGCGCCGCCCTCGGCAAGGAGTTGCGCACCGTCTATGCGGCCACGAAGGCCGCGCTGCACGGCTACGCGAAAACCTGGGCGCTCGAGCTTGGCGGGTTTGGCATCACCGTGAACGCCGTCGGCCCCGGACCGATCCGGACGCCGCTGTTCGAAGCCGTCAATCCGCCCGAGAGCCCGCGCACCAAGGCGATCATCGACGGGGTTCCGGTGAAGCGTATGGGCGAGCCTGCGGACGTTGCCCATGCCGTTTCGTTTTTTGTCGATGCGCGCGCGGGATTCGTCACGGGGCAGATCCTTTATGTCTGCGGCGGCATGACAGTCGGGCTTGCTTCTTGAGATCCGGTCGAGACCGGGAGAGGGCGGCCGGACGAGGACGGACTGCGCGCAGCAGGCCCTCTCTATTCTGGGACGGAGTCTATTCTGGGACGGAGTCTATGCTCGCCCAGGTAGTGTGTCGGCCGGCTGCTCTCGTTCTGACTGCCGCCCTCAAGGCGTTGATCCAATTGGGGCCGTTTGGGGTCAAAAAGTCAGAACGGCCTTGACTTCATTGAGGTTTCGGCAGACTCAAAATCTGCTGCCGGCAACGGCGTGCTGGTTCAAGTCCGGCCTGGGGCACCATAATCCGATCAGCAGCTTATTGCGTTTCCGTTTTGGTTCTGGCCGCTGCCATGCTCGCAAGGACGGCGCGCTGTTGCCCGGCTTTTTCCCCTCGGGCTGAACTATTCCTGCCAGCCCCATAGCTAAAATGCCCGCGAATCGCTGTTGCTCCGTGTGAACACGGTGTGACAGCACGCTCAACCAACCGTTCCATGGCGTGGAGAGCCTTGAGATCCACGACAGCGTTGTTCTGTTTCCCTGTCCTGCAACAAGGGGTAGTATTTTAGTTCATCCCGCTCGAAAATCGGGAAGATCAAGACGCCATCGGTTGTTCAACAAGCAGAAGCCCGGACCTCCAGATGACTGCTGACCTGCCACCGAACTTTCATCCAGTAGCGATTAGAGCCTCGGCCGTTTCCGTTACGCCGTAGGGCGCGGGTTGAGCAACCGGAAAAGACGCGGAGCCTTCGATCAGCGGAGCGTCGGAG
>Ga0164243_10013810_pt1 | contig 11319 bp, 10 predicted proteins | sample OricompcompostOP_FD_108781 | JGI IMG/M metagenome (GOLD analysis project Ga0164243, IMG submission 108781) | Organic Plus compost microbial communities from Emeryville, California, USA - Original compost - Organic plus compost (OP) | ecosystem: Engineered > Solid waste > Mixed feedstock >... | reverse complement strand
GTGCTGATGCTGACCGCGCGCGACGAGGTCGACGACCGCGTCGCGGGGCTGGAGGCCGGCGCCGACGACTACCTCGCCAAGCCGTTCGCGCTGCCGGAGCTGCTCGCGCGCCTGCGCGCGCTGCTGCGCCGCACCGGCTGGGCGGTCGACCAGGAGCTGCTGCGCTTCGACGACCTCGAGCTCGACCCCGCCGCCCACGAGGTGCGCCGCGGCGGGCGGGAGCTGGAGCTGACGCGCACCGAGCTCGCGCTGCTGGAGCTGTTCCTGCGCAACCCGCGCCAGGTGCTGACGCGCGCGCTGATCGTCGAGCGGGTGTGGGGCTACGACTTCGGCCCGACCTCCAACTCGATCGACGTCTACGTCGGCTACCTGCGCCGCAAGACCGAGGAGCACGGCGGGGAGCGGCTGCTGCACACGGTGCGCGGCGTCGGCTACGTGCTGCGGCAGGCGCGCAGATGAGCTTCCGACGACGCGTCGTCGTGCTGGTCGCGGCGGCCGTCGCCGCAGCGGTCCTCGGCGCCTCGGCGCTCGTCTACTTCGTGATGCGCGGAGAGCTGTACAAGCAACTCGACGAGCGGCTCGAGACGCAGTCGACCAAGGCCTTGTTCGTCTCCAGGACGACGGGCGGCGCCGATGACGGCGCCGGCGCGGCCGGCGCCGTGGCGCGCGGCGAGGAGGGCGCGCCGTCGTTCAGCAGAGGGACGAGACGCGTGAAGGTGCTCGGCGCCGAGGCGCCGTTGGCGCTCGGGCTCGACGAGCTGCCGCCGCTGCCCGACGGCGTCAGAGGCGCGCGCACGGTGCAGATCGTCGTCCCCGGCCCGCTCGGCGCCTCCGACGCGATCGCCCAGCTGCTGACGAGATCGGGCGACGTCGTCGGCGCCGTCACGCGCACCGGGAGGCTTCCAGTCGACGACCGCACGACCGCGGTCGCCAGCGGCAGAGCCGACGCCTTCTTCTCCGACACGACCGTCGACGGCGTCGCGGTGCGGATGCTGACGAAGCAGGCGCCCGGCGGCGCCGCGCTGATGCTCGCCGCGCCGCGCGAAGACGTCGACGGCGCGCTGCGGCGGCTGCTGGCGATCCTCGCCGGCGTCAGCGGCGCCGGGGTCGCCGCGGCGGCCGGTCTGGGCGTGCTCGTCTCGCGCCGCGCGCTGCGCCCGGTCGAGCGCTTGACCGACGCCACCGAGCACGTCGCCGCGACCCAGGACCTGAGCCGCCGGATCGCGGTCGACGGCGACGACGAGCTGGCGCGCATGGGCCGCTCGTTCAACACGATGCTCGCCGCGCTCGACGGCGCCCGGGCGGCGCAGCGCCAGCTGGTCGCCGACGCCTCGCACGAGCTGCGCACACCGCTGACGGCGGTGCGGACGTCGATCGAGGCGCTCGCGCGCGCGCCCGACCTGCCCGCCGAGGAGCGCGGCCGCGTGCTCGACGCGACGCGCGTCCAGTTGGAGGACCTCAGCCTGCTGGTCGGCGACCTCGTCGACCTCGCGCGGCCTGCCGCCCCGGCCGAGGAGGTCGAGGAGGTGCGGCTCGACCTGCTCGTCGAGGAGGCGGTCGAGCGGGCGCGGCGCCACGCGCCGCAGGCGGCCTTCACCGTCGACGCGCGGCCGTCGCTGGTGCGCGGCGTGCCCGCTCGACTCCACCGCGCCGTCGGCAACCTGCTCGACAACGCGGTCAAGCACGGGGGCGCGGAGGGCGCCGTCGACGTGCGCGTGCGCGACGGCGAGGTGAGCGTGCGCGACCACGGCGCCGGGATCGCCGCGGGCGACCTGCCGCACGTCTTCGACCGCTTCTACCGCGCGCCGAAGGCCCGCGGCCTGCCCGGCGCCGGCCTCGGCCTCGCGATCGTGCGGCAGGTCGCCGAGGCGCACGGCGGCACCGTGCGGGCCGAGGCGGCGGCCGGCGGCGGAGCGCGGCTGGTGCTCTCACTGCCCTCATAGACGGCTCTCACCGGCCCTTCACGCAGCGCTGGCTCGATGGGACGACAAGACCGTCCCACAAGGAGGACCAACGCCGTGTCAAGACTGTTCCGCTTGCTGCTCCCGCTGCTCGGCGCCGCGCTCGCGGCGGTGACGCTCGTCGCCTGCGGCGGCAGCTCCCCGTCGTCGTCGCAGAGCGGCGGCTCCAGCGACGAGGAGAAACAGCTCGCCTTCCAGGACTGCCTGCGCAGAGCAGGCCTCGACGTCCAGATCTCCGACGACGGGAGAGGGATCGCGATCGGCTCCAGACGCGAGCCGGGCGACGCCCCGCCGCAGGATGCCACCAGAGCGATGGAAAGCTGCCGCAAGTCGACCGGCTGGGCGCCGCAGGAGCCGAGCGAGGCCGAAAAGAGCGAGATGCGCGACAGAGCGCTCGAGTTCGCGCGCTGCATGCGCGAGCACGGCGTCGACATGGACGACCCCGCGCCCGACGGCAGAGTGACGATGAGAGTCCAAGGCGACAGCCCGACCTTCAGAGCGGCGCAGGAGGCCTGCGGCGGGATGATGGGCGCCCCGGCCGGCAGAGGTGACGCCGGGCTGTCGAGCGCGCCGTGAGACGGCGGCGGACCGCGGTCGCGGTGGCGCTGCCGGTCGCCGTCGCGGGGGCGATCGCCGGAGTCGTCGCCGCCGCCGGCGGCGGCGAGCCGGCGGGCGGCGCCGGCGACGGCCGGGCGACCGCGCACGGCACCGAGGCCGTCGAGCGGCACACGCTCGTCGAGACCGAGCAGGTCGACGGGACGCTCGGATACGACGACCCGCGCCCCGCGCTCGACCGGCTCGGCGGCACGCTGACGTGGCTGCCCGAGGCCGGCGCGGTGGTCGACCCCGGCGAGCCGCTGTTCGAGGTCGACGACCGGCCGGTCGTGCTGATGGACGGCAGCGTGCCGGCCTGGCGGACGATCGCGGCCGGCGTCGAGGACGGCAGCGACGTCCGCCAGCTGGAGCGCAGCCTCGCCGCGCTCGGCTACGACCCCGGCACGGTCGACGACCACTTCGACAGCGCGACCGCGGCGGCGGTCCGCAGCTGGCAGGACGACCTCGACCTGCCCGAGACCGGCCGCGTCGAGCTGGGCCGCGTCGTCTTCCTGCCCGGCCCGCGCCGGGTCTCGGAGGTGACCGGCTCGCTCGGCGGCGGCGCGGGCGGCGGCGGCGCGGGCGGCGACGGAACGAGCGGCGTCGCGTGGGAGACGGGCGCCGGCGCCCGGTTCGTCCCGGCGATCGCCGCGGCGACGCAGCCGGCCGCCACGGCGCCGGTCTCCGCGGACGGCGACGACGGAACCGCCCGACCGCCCACGTCGACCACCCCCGAGGGAACGGCCACCACGCCCGGGACGCCCCCCGGCGGATCCTCGACCACGCCCGGCTCGACCACCCCATCAGACGGCGGCGACGGCGGCAGTGGGAGAAGACCGACCAAGCGCCCGTCCGGGAACGACGGCTCGTCCGGGAGCGGCGGCTCGCCGGGCAGCGGCGGGTCCCCGGGCAGGGGCAGCGGGTCCCCGGGCAGCGGCGGGTCGCCGGGCAGCGGCGGCTCGCCCGGCAGGGGCGGCGGGTCGCCCGGCAGCGGGTCCGGCTCGCCGGGCGGCTCACCCGGCGCCGGCTCGCCCGCGGGCGGCAGCGCCCCTGGCGGCGACGCGCCGGCCGGCGGCGGCTCGCCGCCGACGAGCGGCGCCCCGGCTGGGGGCGGCGGCGCTCCGGGCGGCGACGGCTCGGACGGCTCCGGCGACGACGGCTCCGGCGGTGGCGGTGGCGGCGCCGGCACCGAGGTGCTGCAGACGACCTCGACCGAGCGGGTCGTGACGGCGGCGCTGGACGCCGCCGACCAAGCGCTTGCGCGGGTCGGCCGGGCGGCGTCGGTGACGCTGCCGAGCGGGCGGACGGTCCGCGGGCGGATCGTCGAGGTCGGCACCGTCGCGACCGGAGGCGACGACGGCTCAGACCGAGGGGGCGCCGGCGGCGGTGACGGCGGGGACTCCGCGACGCTGCCCGTGACGGTCGAGCTGCGCTCGAGCCGCGGGCTCGGCGGGCTCGACGAGGCGCCGGTCAGCGTCGCGCTCGCGCGCACGACCCGCCGCGACGTGCTCGCCGTGCCGGTCGAGGCGCTCGTCGCCCGCTCCGGCGGCGGCTACGCGGTGCGGGTCGCGAAAGCCGCCGGTGTCGTCGACGTCCCGGTCGAGCCCGGCCTCTACGCCGACGGCTGGGTCGAGCTGCTGCGCGGCGACGTGCGCGAAGGCGACCGGGTCGAGGTGCCGCGATGACCCCGGTGCTGGAGCTGCGCGACGTCACCAAGCAGTACCCGGGGGTGACGGCGCTCGACCGCGTCTCGCTGCGGATCGGCGCCGGCGAGCTGGTCGCGATCGTCGGACCGTCCGGGTCGGGCAAGTCGACGCTGCTGCAGATCATGGGCACGCTCGACCGCCCGACCGCCGGGCAGGTGCTGATCGAGGGACGTGACGCGGCCGCCTGCGACGACCGCGAGCTGGCGGCGCTGCGCGCCCGCCGGATCGGCTTCGTCTTCCAGCAGTTCTTCCTGCTCGACGGCGCCAGCGCGCTCGACAACGTCGCCGACGGGCTGCTGTACACGGGCGCGCCGCGCCGCGAGCGGCGCGAGCGCGCCCGCGCGGCGCTGGAGCGGGTCGGGCTCGCCGCCCGCGCAGACCACGTCCCGGCAGCCCTCTCCGGCGGCGAGCGGCAGCGGGTGGGGATCGCCCGCGCGATCGTCGGCCGCCCCGCGGTCGTGCTCGCCGACGAGCCGACCGGCGCGCTCGACACCGCCCGCGGCGCAGAGATCGTCGCGCTGCTGCGCGAGCTGAACGCCGCCGGGACGACGATCGCCGTGATCACCCACGACCGCGAGATCGCCGCCTCCCTCCCGCGCCAGCTCTCCGTCCGCGACGGCCGCGTGACCGAGGGGACGGCACCATGAGGCGTCCCCTCCGCCGCCCGGCCAAGCGTCCGTTCGGCCGCCGTGCCGGCACCCCTGACGCTCGCCCCGCCGACGCCCGCCCCGCCGACGCCTCCGCTCACCTCCGCGCCAGCCGCCTCCCCGCCGCCGACGCGCTGCGGCTCGGGGCGCACGGGCTGCGCACGCGTCGTGCCCGCACCGCGCTGTCGGCGCTCGGGATCGCGATCGGCGTCGCGGCGATGGTCGCGGTGCTCGGCGTCGCGGAGTCGAGCCGGACGCGCGTGCTCGACCAGCTCGCGAAGCTCGGCACCAACCTGCTGACCGTCGCGCCGGGCGACAGCTTCTTCGGCGACGAGGTGACGTTGCCGGGCACCGCGGCCAAGGCGGTCCGCGGCCTGCCAGGCGTCGAGCTGGCCGCGGCGACGACGACCGTCTCGGCGACGGTGCGGCGGACCGACCGGATCCCCGAGGAGGAGACCGGCGGGATCGTGCTGACCGCCGCCGAGCCGGGGCTGCTGGAGGCGGTCGGCGGCGAGCTGGCCGCGGGCCGCTTCCTCGACCAAGCGCTCGTTCAATACCCGGCGGTCGTGCTCGGCGCGCTGACCGCGAGACGGCTCGGGATCACCCGCCCCGGGCCGCGGGTCTACGCCGGCGGCCGCTGGCTGACCGTCGTCGGCGTGCTGAAGCCCACCCCACTCGTGCCGGCGCTCGACCGCGCCGCGCTGATCGGCTACCCGGCCGCCCACCGGCTGTTCGGGACGACCCGCAGCGCGACGGCGATCTTCGTCCGCGCCGACGAGCGGACGCTCGTCGAAACGCGCGCGCTGATCGGCCCGACCGCCTACCCGCAGCACCCCGAGGAGGTCGCCGTCACGCGCCCCTCCGACGCGCTCGCCGCGAAGGCCGCGACCGAGGACGCGCTGACCGCGCTGCTGCTCGGTCTCGGCGCCGTGGCGCTGCTGGTCGGCGGGATCGGGATCGCGAACGTGATGGTGATCGCCGTGCTGGAGCGCCGGCGCGAGATCGGCCTGCGCCGGGCGCTCGGCGCGACGCGGCGCCACGTCGCCGTCCAGTTCCTCTGCGAGGCGCTGCTGCTGTCGCTGCTGGGCGGCGCGCTCGGCGTGCTGCTCGGCACCGCCGGGACGCTCGCCTATGCGACCAGCCAGCAGGTGCGGGCGGTCGTGCCGCCGACGGCGATCGCGGGCGGGCTGCTGGCGTCGTTGGCGATGGGCGCGATCGCCGGCCTCTACCCGGCGCTGCGCGCGACGCGCCTGTCGCCGACCGAGGCGCTGCGCTCCCCGTGAGCGCAGCGCCGTGCGGCCGCGCTCCCCGCGCCCGCCGCCGCCCACGTCCGCCGCGCGGCTCCCGGCGCCCCGCCGCCCCCTACGCCCGCCGCGCCACCACCAGCAGGTACTCCAGCTCCCAGCGAGACCGGCCGTCGGCGCCACCGAGGTCGGTCTCGCGCGCGAACTCGACCAGCGTCCGCTCCAGCTCGGCGGCCCGCTCGGGGTCGTCGGCGAGCTGTGCGAAGGAGGCGATCACGGGGTCGAAGTTCGCACGGTAGAAGGCGACCAGCGCCTCGGGGTCGGCGAACTGGTCGAGCACGACCGTCCGCCGCTCGACCGTCAGCTCGCTCGTGCCGGGGCCGAGCAGCTCGCGCAGGTGCCGCTCCTCACCCCACAGCACCGGCGGCTGGAAGTCGGGCGGAGGCGGTGGCCCGAACGCAGCGTGTCTGGTGAAGAAGTCGGCCGTCCACCCGTCGGGCGGCCAGGTGAGCAAGCCGATCGTGCCGCCCGGCCGGCAGACGCGCAGCAGCTCGGCGGCGGTCTTCGCATGGTCGGGCGCGAAGATCGCCCCGAACGAGGAGGTGACGACGTCGAAGGCGCCGTCAGCGAACGGCAGCGCCTGCGCGTCGGCGACGACCCACTCCAGCGCCAGCCCCTCGGCGGCGGCCACCGCGCGACCGGCGTCGAGCAGCTCCGGCGTGAGGTCGCTGGCGACGACCTCGGCACCGGCGCGCGCGGCCGGGATCGCCACGTTCCCGGCGCCCGCGGCGACGTCGAGGACCCGCTGGCCCGGGCCGATCGCGCACGCCTCGACGAGCAGCGGACCGGTCGGCCCGATCGTCTCGCGCGCGACCTTCGGGAAGTCGCCCAGCGCCCAGATCCGGCTCGCGTCGGCCATGCGCCCCATCTTCCAGCGCACCGGCGCGCACCGCAACTTTCGCGGCGCTGCAACGTCCCTTGCAGCATGAAGGAACCGGACTGGTAGGTTCCGACGCCGTTACATACGAGCCGAGTCACCGGCCTTCTGAGACCGGTGAGCGGGGGACCCAATTGGTCCTCGGACCGGGGGCGAATCGTCGCGCAAGCGGCGTAGCGCGGCCGCCACGGCGGTCCTGCGAGCCCGTCAGCTCACCTCGCAGGCTCATTGAGACAGGAGCACCGAAGCTGTGAACCAGGAGCAGCGCGACCTCGCGCTCGATGACCTCTGGGCGAGATCGCTCGAGCGATCGCTCGCCCGCCGCGGCGCCCGCGCGCGCACGTCGGTCGAGCTTGCGCGCCTGCGTCCCCGCGACCTCGCCGACGCCGAGCACTTCCTCGACTCGCTGTCGGTCGCCAAGCGTCGCCGCGAGGCCGCCGCGTCGCAGAGCAAGCTTCCGGCCCCCGCCGCGCGCGGCCTCTCGCTGACCGCGCTGCTGGCGGTCACGGCCGGCCCCGCGGTCGGCGCCACCGCCGCCTTCACCGGCACCGCCTCAGCCGCGACCGTCGTCGAGAAGGGCGACCACGGCCGCGACGTGAAGCGTCTGCAGAAGGCGCTCGGCGTCCACGCCGACGGCATCTTCGGACCCGGCACCAAGAAGGCGCTGCGCAAGTTCCAGGCCCGTCACGGCCTGCACGTCGACGGCGTCGCCGGCCCGGCGACGTGGAAGGCGATCAGGCGCGCCGACGCCAACACCGCCCGCATCTCGCGCAGCGAGGTGAAGGTCAACGGCAAGACGCGGATCATCGGCCACAGCGTCCGCGCGGTGCAGCGCGAGCTGGGCGTCCCCGCCGACGGCATCTTCGGCCCCCAGTCGCTGAAGGCGCTGAAGCGCTTCCAGCGCGCGCACGGCCTCGTCGCCGACGGGATCGTCGGCCCCGCGACCTGGAAGGCGCTGACGCGCGACGGCGGTGGCGGCGGCAAGGGCAAGCCGCGTGCCCGCACGGCCAACGAGGGCTCGGGCGTCGAGGCGCTCCAGCGCGCGCTCGGCATCACCGCCGACGGCGACTTCGGCCCCGCGACCGAGGCGGCCGTCAAGCGCTATCAGCGCGCCCACGGCCTGACTGCCGACGGCATCGCCGGCCCGGCGACGCGCGCCTCGCTCGGCCTCGGGGACGGCCCCGTGCTGAAGCGCGGCGGCGACGGCGGCCGGCGCGGCGGCAGCGGCGCCGACGCCAAGATCGCGCAGATGATCGCGGCCGGCAACCGGATAGCGAGCACGCCGTACGTCTACGGCGGCGGCCATGGCTCCTTCGAGGACAGCGGCTACGACTGCTCGGGCTCGGTCTCCTACGTGCTGCACGGCGCCGGGCTGCTCGACTCGCCGCTCGCCTCCGGCGGGCTGATGAGCTACGGCGAGCCGGGCCCCGGCAAGCGCGTGACGATCTACGCCAACGCCGGGCACGCCTACATGGTGATCGACGGCAGACGGTTCGACACCAGCGGCGCAAGCGCCGCCGGCACGCGCTGGCAGCCGAACGACCGCTCCAGCGCCGGCTACGTCGCCCGCCATCCGGCGGGGCTGTAGCGGCGAGGACGGCGGGCCGCTCACCCTCCTCTGACGGCCGGCGGCTCCTCGCCGGCCGTCTCGACCTGGCGCCGTTCGGCCGGCGGCGGCGGGTCCGGGAGCGACGGCGCGCCGCCGATCAGGTCGAGGAACCATCTGCCGAAGCGGGCGCCGCGCGTGTCGGGGCCGTACCGCCTGCGCGCCCGCTCGAGCTTGCCCGCGTCGTAGCGGCGCGCCCACGGCGAGCTCGGCCTCGCGAGCCGGACCCAGGCCCACGTGCCGAACACGAACGGGACGAAGAAGGCGAGCATCCCGAGCACGATCCGGCCCTTGAAGAAGGCGATCCCGGCGAATATGAGCGTCACGCCGAACCACAGCGCGGTGCCGACGATCGAGCCGGGGTCGTCGAGGCCGTAGGGGTTGACGCCGAGCACGATCAACGTCGCGAAGACGGTCGCCAGCACGACCGCGTCGAGCGACGAGCGGCCCTCCTGCGTCCAGTAGACGTCTTCGAGGTGGACCCACAGCGCGAACTCGTCGAGCGTGAAGCCGGCGCCGATCCCGAAGCCGACGGCGAGGATCTGCCACCAGGGGCTGGTGAGGCCGGTCGCGAACGCGGCGAAGCCGCAGACGAGCAGCAGCACGATCCCCCACACGAGGTGGTGGAGGTGGACGCCGCCCTCGGTCTCCACACCGCCGGGCCACCACGAGACGCTGCGTGTCAAACGAGCGCTTGTGCGGATGAAGCCGAACGAGCAGAGGAAGGCGAGCAGCACGACGAAGGCGGCCTCGCGGCCCGGTTCGTGGTGCGTCTGGAAGAGGTCGATCGTGACGACGGTCGCAGTCATGGGCGGTGAACTATCGTCCTCCGCGTGGACGCATCGGTCCAGCAGGCAGCGGCGGAGATCGCCGCGCGCGCGGCGCGCGACCTCGACGCGCTCGTCGCGGTCTCCTCGCCGTCGGGCGACGTCCACGGCGCGGAGGACTGCGTCGCGGTCGTGCGCGCGCTCGCGCCGGAGGGCGCCGCCTTCGAGCGACTTCCGTGCTCCTCGCCCGGCCACGCCGACGACCTCGTCGTGCGCGTCCGCGGCAGCGCAACCAAGCGCTTGCTCCTGCTCGGCCACCTCGACACGGTCGTCCCGCACGACAGACACACGCCGCTGCGCCGCGACGGCGACCGCCTCGTCGGCTCGGGCAGCGTCGACATGAAGGGCGGCGACGTGCTCGCGCTCGGGGTCCTGCGCGCGCTCGCCCGACGGCCGGAGCTGTTCGCCGAGGTCGCGCTGCTGCTGGTCGTCGACGAGGAGTGGCGGACCGGGCCGCTCAGCCACGTCGCGCGGTTCGCCGGGTGGGACGCATGCCTCTGCTTCGAGGCTGGCGAGCTGGCGCCCGACGGCAGCGACGCGGTGATCGTCAGACGCAAGGCGGCAGGGACGCTGCGGGTGCAGGCGCATGGCGTCGCCGCGCACGCCGGCGCCTCGCCCGACAGAGGGCGCAACGCCCTGCTCGCGCTCGCGGCGGCGGCGCAGGCGGCCGCGACGGCGCACGCCCCCGACGGCGCCGACCGCCTCACCGTCGTTCCGACGATGCTCCACAGCGGCGACGCCTTCAACGTCGTGCCGGCGCAGGGCGAGCTGCACTGCGACCTGCGCTCCGACCGCACCGCCGCGTTCGAGGAGGTGCGCGAGCGGGTCCCGCGCGAGCTCGGCGGCGTGACGCTCGAGGCGGAGCTGACGCGCGTCTGGCCGGCGATGGACACGCGCGCCGCGACGGCGCCGCTGCTCGCGCGCGCCGGCGCGGTGCTCGGGCGGCCGATCGCCGCCTCCGGCCGCGGCGGCGCCAGCGACGCCTCCCACTTCGCGCCCGCGATCCCGTTCACCGTCGACGGCCTGGGGCCGCGCGGCGGGCTGGCGCACGCGCCCGGCGAGTTCGTGCTGACGGCGTCGTTGGAGCCGCGCGCGGCGGTCGCGCTGGCGCTCGCGCTCGCCGCGCTCGAATGAGGCGCGGCGGCGCGGGTATGCTCGCGTCGATGGAGGACCTCGGCGACCCGATCGCGTACCTCGTCCTGCAGCCCGGCACGCACGTCTACGACGCCGTCGGCGAACGGATCGGGCGCGTCGAGCACGTGCTCGCCGACGAGGCGACCGACGTCTTCGACGGGATCGTCGTCGACACCAGAGCGGGGCCGGGCGGCCTGCGCTTCGCCGACGCCGACCAGGTCGACGAGCTGTACGAGCGCGGGGTCGTGCTGAAGGTCGGCGCCGCGGCGCTGCACGACCCCGAGCCGGGCCCGGGCGTGGTCGACGCCGACCTGACCGACGCCGACGAGTCGCCGCTGACCGGCCGCCTGCGGCGGGCGTGGGACTGGATCAGCGGGCGCTACTGAGCGGCGTCGCGCGCCACGGCGCTCACCCCGTCGTGCGGTGGCGGAAGCGGGCGACCGTCAGCGGGACGACGACGGCCAGCAGCGCCAGGCACCACAGCAGCGCGACGAGCACCGGATGCCGCAACGGCCAGGCGACGTCGGCCGGCAGGCCGGTCGGGTTGCCGAACAGCGTCCGCGTCGCGGCGACCATCGCCGAGACCGGGTTCCACTCGGCGACCTGCTGGAGGCCGTCGGGCAGGCCGCCGACCGGCACGAACGCGTTGGAGACGAACGTCAG
>Ga0164243_10013809_pt1 | contig 11322 bp, 11 predicted proteins | sample OricompcompostOP_FD_108781 | JGI IMG/M metagenome (GOLD analysis project Ga0164243, IMG submission 108781) | Organic Plus compost microbial communities from Emeryville, California, USA - Original compost - Organic plus compost (OP) | ecosystem: Engineered > Solid waste > Mixed feedstock >... | reverse complement strand
GTCAACCATGTGCGCGAGTTTGATCATGTGCATGACGCCGACGGTCACTTCGCGTTCGAAACGCTCGCCGGTACGGCCGTCATACAGCACGGTCTTACCGTTGCGCTGCATGCCGGCTTCTTCCATGGTGTCAAATACGTCATATTCATTGGCACCGTCGAATACCGGTGTGGCCACGTGAATACCAAGACGCATGGCCGCAAAGCCCAAGTGGACTTCCAGAACCTGCCCGATGTTCATCCGGGAAGGTACCCCCAGCGGGTTCAGTACGACCTGTACAGGCGTACCGTCCGGCAGGAACGGCATATCTTCTTCCGGCAGGATGCGGGCCACGACCCCTTTGTTACCGTGACGTCCGGCCATTTTGTCACCTTCAGAAATTTTACGCTTCTGAGCGATGTACACCCGAACCAGTTGGTTTACACCAGGAGGCAGCTCGTCGCCGTTCTCACGGGTAAACACTTTGACGTCCACGATAATCCCGTCACTACCATGCGGTACGCGCAGGGAGGTGTCGCGCACTTCACGCGCCTTCTCACCGAAGATGGCGTGCAGCAGGCGCTCTTCCGCCGTCAGCTCTGTTACGCCTTTCGGTGTAACTTTACCAACGAGAATGTCGCCGGCGCTGATTTCGGCACCGATCCGAATAATGCCGCGCTCGTCGAGGTTCTTCAGAGCTTCCTCGCCGACGTTCGGAATATCGCGGGTAATTTCTTCCGGTCCGAGCTTGGTGTCGCGCGCTTCGGATTCGTATTCCTCGATATGAATCGAAGTGTACACATCTTCCTTCACCAGCTTCTCGCTGAGGAGGATGGCATCCTCGTAGTTATAACCTTCCCAGGTCATGAATGCTACGACAACGTTACGTCCAAGTGCCAACTCGCCCATTTCCGTTGAAGGTCCGTCCGCGAGGATGTCACCCTTCTTGATGACGTCGCCTCTCTTCACGATCGGACGCTGGTTGATGCATGTGCCTTGGTTCGAACGCATAAATTTGTGTAATTTATGTTTAATGATGTCGCCTTTGACTTCTTTGCCGTCCACGGTCTCGATGCGGCGCACCCAGATTTCGTTGGCGGAAGAACGTTCAACTATACCGTCATGTTTGGAAACGATACATACCCCGGAATCCTTCGCAGACTTGTGTTCCATTCCTGTACCAACCAGCGGAGCTTTAGGAACGAGAAGCGGCACAGCCTGACGCTGCATGTTCGATCCCATCAGGGCGCGGTTGGAGTCATCGTTCTCGAGGAACGGAATGAGCGCCGTTGCGACTGACACGACCTGTTTCGGCGAAACGTCCATGTAATCCACGCGATCGCTCGGCATCGGCAAGATGTTGTCGGACTGCTTGTTGTAACGGACGATAACCATATCCTCCGCAAACGTGCCGTCTTCATTCAGCTTTGCGTTTGCCTGTGCGACCACATAGTTGTCTTCCTCATCAGCTGTCAGGTAGTCGATCTGATCTGTTACAACACCCGTCTTTGGATCGACCCAACGGTACGGAGCTTCGATAAAGCCGTATTCATTGATCCGTGCGAACGTAGACAAGGAGTTGATCAAGCCGATGTTCGGACCTTCCGGCGTCTCGATTGGACACATCCGGCCGTAGTGACTGTGATGGACGTCACGAACTTCAAAGCCCGCGCGCTCACGCGTCAAACCGCCGGGTCCGAGTGCAGACAGACGGCGTTTGTGCGTCAGTTCAGCAAGCGGGTTGGTCTGGTCCATAAACTGGGACAGCTGGGAGCTTCCGAAGAACTCTTTGATCGACGCGATAACCGGACGAATGTTGATCAGGGCTTGCGGCGTGATGACATTCGCATCCTGGATGGACATTCTTTCACGTACGACGCGTTCCATACGGGACAGACCGATACGGAACTGGTTCTGCAGCAATTCACCGACCGAACGCAGACGACGGTTACCAAGGTGGTCAATATCGTCCGTGTCGCCGATGCCATGCAGCAGGTTAATAAAGTAGCTGATCGAGGAAATAATATCAGCAGGCGTAATATGTTTAACCGATTTATCAATATTCCCGTTTGCAATCACTTTGACGACCTTGCCGTCTTCGATCGGGGAGAATACGTCGATGCTCTGCATCGGAATGTCATCGGCATCAAGCACACCATTGGCAACATGGTACGTCTTGTGTCCGACATTCTTCTCCAGGTGCGGCAGGATTTCGTCAAGGAGACGGCGGTCCACCATTTGTCCGGCTTCGGCAATGATCTCACCGGTATCGGTGTCGATCAGCGATTCAGCAAGACGCTGGTTGAACAGACGGTTCTTGATATGCAGCTTTTTATTGATTTTATAGCGGCCGACATTGGCCAGATCATAACGCTTTGGATCAAAGAAGCGCGCTACCAGCAAGCTCTTCGCATTGTCGAGGGTAGGCGGCTCGCCCGGACGGAGGCGTTCGTAAATTTCGATGAGCGCTTTTTCCGTGGAATCGGTGTTGTCTTTGTCCAGCGTGTTGCGGATGTATTCGTCGTTGCCGAGCAGGTCCAAAATTTCGGCGTCGCTGCCGAAACCAAGCGCCCGCAGCAAAACGGTAACCGGGATTTTACGGGTACGGTCGATCCGGACATACATGATGTCTTTCGCATCCGTCTCCAGTTCGAGCCAGGCACCACGGTTTGGAATCACCGTTGCCGTGTAGGTTTTCTTACCGTTTTTATCGACTTTCGTGCTGAAATAGACGCTAGGAGAGCGTACCAACTGGCTGACAATGACCCGTTCTGCACCGTTGATAATAAATGTACCGGTCTCCGTCATCAGCGGGAAATCTCCCATGAATACTTCCTGTTCTTTGACTTCTCCGGTTTCTTTGTTGATGAGCCGTACTTTCACCCGAAGCGGTGCCGCATACGTCACGTCACGCTCTTTCGCGTCATCGACGGTGTATTTGGGTTCGCCCAGGCTGTAGTCGATGAACTCCAGCACCAAATTGCCCGTAAAATCCTGAATTGGCGAGATATCCTGGAACATTTCGCGCAATCCTTCCTCCAAAAACCATTCATATGATTTCTGTTGGATTTCGATCAGGTTCGGAATCTCAAGTACTTCATTAATTCGTGCATAACTTCGCCGAGTGCGTCGACCATACTGAACAAGATGTCCTGCCAACTTTAACTCACCCCTCATGTCTACTCACTTTAAAAATTGATTGCGAACCTCTGTTTGGAACCTTATAATGGATTCATGCAGAGGATTCATCCACAAATAAAGAAAAGCCCTTACCCGAATGCTTTCGAACAAAGAGCAACTTATCCATGGTCTTGCCTTCTAAACATAGAAGTGACTTCATATCCAGTAGATTTGCCCAAAATGTACATATTATACGTGGACATGCCCTATTTTATGCATATCTCCGCATAAAAACTATTGACATTTCAGCCAACTAAAGACAAGAAGCCTATCCTAATACTGACATTTTATAATAATATCACACATGATTTTTCAAGTCAATAGTCCTATTGCATATTATTGAAAAGATTTTGTAGCCTTAAAAATCCGGTACCCTTTATCCTTGGTGACTTCCTCCACCTGTGCGAACAAGCTCTCCAGCTTCGCCTTTGCCGATGGTGCCCCCTGCTTCTTCTGAATCACGATCCACAAGGTTCCACCTTCACGAAGATGCTCATACGCCTGCTCGAAAATCCGATGCACCGTTTCCTTGCCCGCACGAATCGGCGGATTGGTCAGGATGACATCGAAAGCTTTCCCTTCTACCTGCTGCAGCAGATTGCTCTCCAGAATCGTCACGTTCGTAATTCCGTTCAGCCTGGCGTTTTCCTTGGCGAGTTCCACTGCACGGCTGTTCACATCCAGCATCGTCACATGCCCATCCCCGGCCAGTCTTGCCGCCACCAGTCCGATAGGACCGTACCCGCAGCCCACATCCAGAACCTCGGCCCCCTGCGGAATATCCATCGCTTCGATCAGTACCTTGCTGCCAAAATCAATTCCCTTCTTGGAAAACACCCCGGCATCGCTCGTGAACTTGTAGACTGCACCCCGCAGTCGCTCTTCCAGACTCCGCCGGTCATGTCCGGCTTCGGGCTGGTTGGAATAGTAATGCTGTGACATGCTTTCCCTCCGAATCCTTGGTTTCATTACACAGGATCCCCTGGTTCTAGTCGTTTAGTCACAAGGGATGCGGTTTTACAAAAACAAACCCCTTGAATGATCAAGGGGTTTGCTATGTGCTTCAACTGAGAAGGAATTACTTCACTTCTACAGTAGCGCCTGCTTCTTCCAATTTAGCTTTAACGGATTCAGCTTCTTCTTTACCCACTTTTTCTTTCAGTGGTTTTGGAGCGTTGTCAACGAGTTCTTTAGCTTCTTTCAAGCCAAGACCTGTGATTTCGCGAACGGCTTTGATAACGTTGATTTTGGAAGCACCAGCGTTAGCCAGGATTACGTCGAATTCAGTTTGCTCAGCAGCTTCAGCTGCGCCAGCGCCGCCGCCAACTACAGCTACTGGAGCTGCAGCAGTTACGCCGAATTCTTCTTCGATTGCTTTAACCAGGTCGTTCAGTTCCAAAACAGTCATACCTTTGATTGATTCCAAGATTTGCTCTTTACTCATGGTTGAACCTCCATTTTATAATAAAATTATTTTTTGTTTGCTTTTAAGCTGTCAGAACGGGAAGCTTACGCTCCTTGTTCTTCTTTCTCAGCCACAGCCTTAACTGCAAGCGCGAAGTTGCGAACTGGAGCTTGAAGCACGCTGAGGAGCATGGAAAGGAGACCTTCGCGGGATGGCAGTTCTGCCAACGCCTTGATTTGGTCAACGCCGACTACACGGCCTTCAACCACAGCACCTTTCAGTTTCAAAGCTTCGTTCTTCTTAGCAAAATCGTTAAGGATTTTAGCTGGTGCTACGGCGTCTTCTGCACTGAATGCGATAGCTGTTGGACCGGTCAATACTTCGTCCAGTTCAGTCAGCTCAGCAGCGGCAGTCGCACGGCGCAGCAAAGTGTTCTTCAACACTTGGAATTCAACACCCGCTTCGCGAAGCTGCTTACGCAGTTCGGTAGCTTGGGCAACGTTCAATCCGCGGTAGTCGGCCACTACTGTCGTTGCACTTTCGCGCAATTTCGCAGTTACCGCATCTACAGCTTCTTGTTTCGCTTGAATCACTTTTGCGTTTGCCAATGTCTACACCTCCTGAAAGTTTCAATGACTGTCCAGCCGGACTTGCCGGCCGCCAGTTCGATCTACGTCGGAGTCCGCTTCGAGTCTGAATACTCTTGGCTTCTCCGATTTCATAGGCAAGTAAAAAGCCTCCGTAGATTTACGAAGGCCTGATGAATGATGATTGTCCGGGCAAAGCGCAGGAAAATCATATATATTCTATCACAACACCTCGGTAGGAAATTAAGCCCTTAGGCACCTACTGTCTACGGTAAGCATATTCAACTTTAGTGGTCGGTCACAAGGACCTAAACAACAACTTTTATATAGTAACAGATAACTCGGAACGAGTCAACGATAACTTATTTAAAGGTTGCTGTATTCACGCGTGCGCTTGGTCCCATCGTCGAGGATACGGCGATCCCCTTCAGATAAACACCTTTTGCAGCAGCTGGTTTAGCACGGTTGAGTGCGTCGATGAGAGATTTGAGGTTCTCATTCAGTTTGGCCGCATCAAAGGATACTTTACCGATCGGTGCGTGAATTTGACCTGCTTTGTCCAGACGGTATTCGATTTTACCGGCTTTGATTTCTTGAACAGCCTTGGCAACATCGAACGTAACTGTTCCTGCTTTAGGGTTAGGCATAAGGCCTTTACCACCGAGCAGACGACCCAGTTTACCGACTTCGCTCATCATATCAGGTGTAGCGACGCAGACGTCGAATTCGAACCAGCCTTGTTGGATCTTGTTGATCATGTCTTGATCGCCAACAAAATCTGCGCCAGCCGCTTCCGCTTCCTTCGCTTTGTCACCTTTCGCAAATACCAATACGCGTTGTGTTTTACCCGTGCCATGAGGCAGGACAACAACACCACGAACGGCTTGGTCTTGTTTACGTGGGTCAACGCCCAAACGAACTGCAACTTCAACGGTTTCGTCGAACTTGGCAGTCGCAGCCTTTTTCACAAGCTCTACAGCTTCTGCTGGCTCGTATACTGCTTCGCTGTCGATCAGCTTGGCAGCTTCAACATACTTCTTACCATGTTTAGCCATGTTTGTTCCTCCTTTGTGGTTTTAGCGGATATTCCTCCCACATGTGCCGGCCTCATAGGCCGGGTGTCGCAAGAAAAACCGGATTAGTCTTCGATTGTGATACCCATGCTGCGTGCAGTACCTTCAACCATACGCATAGCTGCTTCAACGGAAGCTGCGTTCAGGTCAGGCATTTTTTGCTCAGCGATTTCACGGACAGTGCTGCGTTTAACGGTAGCGACTTTCTTCTTGTTAGGTTCGCCGGAACCCTTCTCGATTTTGGCAGCTACGCGAAGCAGAACTGCAGCCGGTGGAGTTTTGGTAATGAACGTAAAGGAACGATCCTCAAATACCGAAATTTCAACCGGAATGATCAGACCAGCTTGATCAGCGGTACGAGCGTTGAATTCTTTACAGAATGCCATGATGTTGACACCTGCTTGACCCAATGCTGGACCTACTGGCGGCGCCGGATTCGCTTTACCTGCAGGGATTTGCAGTTTAACAACCTTGATTACCTTCTTTGCCATGTAAGACACCTCCTTCAAAAGTGGTTAGCGGGCATCGAAGCCCTCCCACAAGAAACCTGAAGAACTTTATATCTTCTCCACCTGAGTATAATCCAGCTCAAGCGGGGTTTCCCGTCCAAACATGTTGACGTGTACCTTCAGCTTGCTCTTGTCGACGAGAATTTCTTCTACCGAGCCAACAAAATTCGCAAAAGGACCAACTTTGATACGTACGGATTCTTTAATATCGAATTCGATCTTCGGCTTCGGCTCTTCCATACCCATATGCTTCAGAATCTGTTCCACTTCTTCCGGAAGCAAAGGCGTCGGCTTGGAACCCGAACCCGTCGAACCGACAAATCCCGTAACCCCTGGCGTATTGCGTACAACGTACCAGGAATCGTCAGTCTGGATCATTTCCACCAAGACATATCCGGGGTAAACCTTTCTCATGACGACCTTTTTCTTGCCGTCCTTGTTTACCACTTCTTCTTCCATCGGAACAAGAACGCGGAAAATCTTGTCTTCCATGCCCATGGACTCAACGCGTTTTTCCAAATTGGCTTTGACCTTATTCTCATACCCAGAGTAGGTATGAACTACGTACCATCTTTTTTCCATATCAAGCCACCCGGGACCCTTCTTAAATAATCGCTTCGATCACAGCGGAAATGCCGATATCTAGAACCCAAAAATAAATCGTGACGATCGCAATGGTGCCAAGTACGATAAGCGTGTAATTCGTCAACTCTTTACGATTAGGCCAGCGAACTTTTTTAAGTTCCGCCCAGCTTTCAGAGAAAAAGGAAAACAGAGACTTGAAACCTTTCACGCCGACTACACCTCCAAAAAACTATCTGGTTTCGCGATGAGGAGTTTGCTCGTTACAAAACTTGCAAAATTTCTTCATCTCCATGCGGTCGGGGTGATTTCGCTTGTTTTTGGTAGTCGTATAGTTTCTTTGTTTGCAATTCGTACAAGCCAAAGTGATAATTACCCGCATGCTGTGCACCTCCCGAAGACGTCCTTCTATTTCAGAAGAGTCAATATTGATCCCTAGTAGGAAACAGCCTAAACTTTTCATCGCTGAAAAGAAAAAAAACCGTTCCTGCGAAATGAACGATTAAGCTCGTGCCGAAGCCTTTGCTCTCTCATTCATTAAAACACGCGAATTTAGGCCTACCTAAAACACTTTATCACAAGGGTCAAACCATGTCAACGAAAGAATGGCCTTGTCAATACGCGTTTAAAAACCACGATTCCCTGTCGTTTCAAGCCTTTTTTCTCATCATAAGCCGCCTGCATTCATTTACCAGTATGATTCATTCGTCCAGAGGTTAAACCTCGGCACTTCCGGTGTGAATAAAAAAAGACTCCTTACGAGCCTTTCTTCACCTTAGCGTCTGTTCAATTGTCGCGAACTTCCAAATATCTCTCCAGCTTGCGCTTGACCCGCTGCAGAGCATTATCGATCGATTTCACATGCCGTTTCAAATCCACCGCAATTTCCTGATAGGAGCGGCCGTCCAAATACAGCATCAGCACTTTGCGCTCCAAGTCGCTCAGAATCTCGGACATCTTGTCCTCGAGTCCGACGAACTCTTCCTGGTTAATAATCAGCTCTTCCGGATCGCATACCTGCGAGCCGCAAATCACGTCAAGCAGCGTACGGTCGGAATCCTCATCATAGATAGGCTTGTCCAACGACACGTAAGAATTCAGCGGGATATGCTTCTGTCTCGTCGCGGTCTTGATCGCCGTAATGATCTGCCTCGTAATGCACAGCTCGGCAAAAGCCTTAAACGAGGACTGCTTGTCCCCTCTGAAATCACGGATCGATTTGTATAAACCGATCATGCCTTCCTGGATGATATCCTCGCGGTCGGCGCCGATCAGAAAATAAGATCTGGCTTTGGCCCGCACGAAATTCCGGTACTTGTTGATCAAGTACTCCAGCGCTTCACTGTCACCCTCACGGAAATATTCGACTACGTCCTCATCCGTCTTGTAATCATAATCAGATAACATTAACTCTTTAAGGTCGACGCTCACCAAGAAACCCCCCGGCTGCAACGCAAGGTACCCGTTACTCGTGAAATATACGAACAGTATAAATGATGCTCTCCAAGCCGTCAACCACGGATTATCCAAAAAAGAACAGCGATAGCAAAATTGTCAAGAGCTGCAAATTTGTCATTTCATACAAAAGTTGGCTATTCCCGCCGCCATCGTTCGAAGATTTCGCGGATGTCCGGCGACAGCTTGCTGTCCAGCGTATTGCGCGTCGATCTGGCCTGATCTTCCTTGATCCGCTTCTGGATCATCTGCTCGCTGTTCTCCACTTCGATCAGCAGCTCCCGGGCGGACAAGCGAAGCGCTCCCCGCGCGAAGATGACATGCTGTTCGATCAAATCGCTGGTCGCCACATAGATCTGCCTGCTCCGCCGGGTCAGCTCTCCAACAAGACGCTCAATGCATTCGTCCGCCGTCTCCTTCTCCTTCGTAAAGTACACCTGGACCTTGCTCTGCGAAAAGGATTTGCCCAGCCCCGGCACCCGGTAGGCGTCAAATACCGCGATCACTTTTCTTCCGGAAAAGGCCTGATAATCGGCTAGCCTGGCCAGCAGCTCGTCCCTGGCCTCCTGCATGCTGATCTGCGACAGCTCTGCAAGGGACGGCCATCCGCCGATCATGTTATAGCCATCGACCAGAAGCACATCGCGCAAAGCCGCCATTCCGGCTAACCTTGGGTGCGGCGCCGGCGCAGAACTTCGTACATCACGACTCCCGCGGCCACGGAAGCGTTAAGCGAGTTGATTTGACCTTTCATGGGGAGTTTCACCAAAACATCGCATTTTTCGCGGATCAGTCTGCCCATGCCTTTCCCTTCGTTACCGATGACCACGGCGACGGGGCCGTCAAACACATTCGTGTCGTACATCTCGGAGGAAGCCGACACGTCGGTACCGACGACCCAAATCCCTTTCTCTTTCAGCTCCTCAATGGTCTGCCCCAGGTTCGTTACGCGTGCGACCGGGACGTATTCGGCGGCGCCCGCAGACGTCTTGGACACGGTCGCGGTAACCTGCGCCGACCGGCGTTTCGGCACGATTACCCCATGAACGCCGGTGCAGTCCGCGGTCCGGAGAATCGAGCCGAGATTGTGCGGATCTTCGATCTCGTCCAACAGCAAGATGAACGGCGCCTCCCCCTTGGCTTCCGCGGCCTGCAGGATGTCCTCCACTTCGGCATAGGCATAAGGCGCCGCCTGTGCGACTACCCCTTGATGCTGCATACCCGGCGCCATCTGGTCCAGCTTGCGTTTGTCCACCTGCTGAATGACGACGCCAAGCTTTTTGGCCTCGAAAATGATCGGCTGCGTCAGATGCTTTTGGGCATTTTCCGCAATCCATATTTTATTGATCGTCCGCCCGGATCGAAGCGCTTCGGTGACCGAATGCTTCCCGGCAATGATTTCTTCCTCCATCGATTTTCCTCCTGATTCTTATTGCCTGTGATGGCCTGCCGTCTTATTTCTTCTTGGGCTGCTGCTCTATGAACTTGATCCCCGTGTCGATTAACTCCTGCATGCGCTCGAACTGCCCGGTATAGTACAAGTATCCGATCAGGGACTCGAACGCGGTGGCATGCCGGTATTCCAGCACGTCGGCATTTTTCGGAATGGTGCCCGACTTGGCGTTGCGGCCCTGGCGGACCACGTCGCGTTCCTCTTCGGTCAGCATCTCCTCCAGCGCGCCGACAATCCGGCTCTGGGCCTTGGCTGAGACGAGTCCGGTCGCCGAACGGTGCAGCTGATTGGGCCGCAGGTTCGTCTTGGAAATCAAATATTGGCGGATGGCCACCTCATAGATAGCATCGCCAATATAAGCCAAGACGATCGGCGGAATCAGCCGGGCCGGCTTGGATGGCGGGTAGCTGAACATCCAGCTTCCCGCACTTTCCGGCAGCAGTTCGTTTCCGTCCGCCCCGCTCATTTGCGGCGCCAGCGCATGCCCTGCGCCGTATCCTCCAGCAAAATTCCCTTGGCTGCTAGCTCGTCGCGGATTTCGTCCGCGCGGCCCCAGTTTTTGTTCTTACGGGCTTCGGCACGCTCGGCGATCAGCTGCTCCACTTCCTCGTCCAGAAGCTCGGCCTTTTCCTCGAAATAGAGCCGCAGCACCGCGTTCAATTCGTCAAAAGCCGCCAGCATCGCCTGCAGTTCCGCAGGGTTCGCCACAGGCTCCTGAAGCAGCAGGTTGGCTTCACTGACCCATTCGAATACGGAGGTAATCGCATCCGGCGTATTGAAATCATCGTTCATTTTTTCATAGTAGGAAGCCAGAATCGCATCCAGCTTCTGCTGCACGGATTCACGGACCGGACCGTTTCCGTCCGGAGCCACCGTATCCAGGCGGTGCTTCATATTCGTGACGGCGTTGGCGATCCGCTCCACGCTCTTCATCGCCTGATCCATCGTCTCGCTGTTGAAGTTGAGCGGGTTGCGGTAATGCGTGGACAGCATGAAGTAGCGGATCGCTTCTTTTTTATATTGGGCGCGCAGATCCTTGACCAAAATGCCGTTTCCGAGCGATTTCGACATTTTCTCGTTATTGATCTTGCTGTAACCG
>Ga0164243_10013808_pt1 | contig 11323 bp, 10 predicted proteins | sample OricompcompostOP_FD_108781 | JGI IMG/M metagenome (GOLD analysis project Ga0164243, IMG submission 108781) | Organic Plus compost microbial communities from Emeryville, California, USA - Original compost - Organic plus compost (OP) | ecosystem: Engineered > Solid waste > Mixed feedstock >... | reverse complement strand
GCGCGGCCGCACCGACGTGCCGAAGATCGTCGACTGGTACATGGAGGGCAAGATCCAGATCGACCCGATGATCACCCACACCATGCCGCTGGAAGACATCAACAAGGGGTTCGACCTGATGCATGAGGGCAAGTCGATCCGCAGCGTCGTGGTATACTGAGGCTGTGCCCAGCCCTCGACGTCATGGCGCTCGACCACGTCGTTGGCGAGATCGATGCCCCCCGTTTTTCACCGACAGGCAGATCGAATTCGAGGTCGCGGGTGATGATGCGGCCCGGAACGATGCCGACGGTGCGGCGGCCGGAAATGTCGATCTCCTGCAGACCCCTGTAATCCGCGTAGGTGCCGACGATACGGTCGCCGCAGATGGCGATGTCGCCATCACCAGCTTGCCGATGACGAGGTCGAAGAAGCGACCTCCCTTGAGCACCAGATCGGTCGGCTCCGGCCGATGCCCTGATCGGTGATGCGCTCGATTGAAAAGCTCTTGTCTGCCATACCGTTTCCGTCTGCTCATGCGTCATGCGCGCCCACATGTCCCGGGCATTTACGAGGCACGACGCAGCCGTTGCAGTGCACCTATCCTGTATCGGCCCCGCGATACAAGAACATGCAAGGTCTTCGCATCGGCATATGCGGGCGAGAACGCCGGGTTCAGCGGCGCGGGCGCGTATCACGGCGGGCTCGGCCAGATGATCGAGATCGAGGCGGCGTGTGGCTACTCATTCCACTTCAGCGTCATGCTCGACCGCATCGAGAACCCGGCACGGAGGATGCGACAGCGAGCTGGCGGGCGCGCTCGGTTGGACGGCGCTGGGCGACGGCACGACGCTGCGCGGCAATTATTGTGCTTGCCCCCGGTCTATGCCGGTTAAATTAATCATCGGAGGACAATGTCGTGGATAGCGGCCGTTCCGATGAAACCGTGGCCCCTTCAGGTACGGCTGTACCATAGGCCGTGTCGGCAGCGCCCTCGGCGATATCGCTGGCCAGATGATAGCCTTTGTTCGCGCGAACTTCGCGAGGCGACATGCCAAACTGCGCCGATATCTGCCGTGAGAAATGGAAAGGGTTCTTGTAGCCGCATCGATAGGCGATATCGGAGATCGAGAGGCCCGTCTGCAACAGCAGGAAGTGGCCGCGATTGGCGCGCACCTGCCACAGATAGCGGACCGGCGTGATGCCGACATGCTTGCGGAAGGACGACACGAGATGCTGCGGTGTGACGCCGACGAGGGCGGCCAGCCGATTGACGGTGATTTCCTTCTCGAAGTTCTCGTCGATGTAATAACGGGCGCGCAGGATCGAGCGTGGCGTCAACCGCTCCTGTTCGGACATTTGAGCTTCGTGGAAATAGGCGAGAAATATGGACTCGCCGAGCGCGTTCCGCAGCAGGTTGAGGTTGGAACCAGACCTCGCACCAAGCTCTATGCCGAGGCTCTGAAGATTTTCAATGCGTTGGCTCAGCGGGATGCGGGGCGGCAGTGAGCGCAGCCGGATCGCTGCGTCCTCCGAGATATCACCGGCGTAGCCTTCGCACCAACTCACCCGCGTGCTGCGATTCTCGGAGTATTCAATCAGAAGGTGCCGCTCGTTCCGGAAGAAACTGCAGCTGCCCGGTCCGATCACCGTTTCACTGTCATCGCAGAAAACGCGTGCTTTGCCTTCATGGATGACAAGCAGCGTGACATAGCGGTCTTTCAGCGGGCCGTAGACCCCGCCTGCCGGATAAATCGCCTCGCCGAATGAGAAGCCGCGGCTGCCACCAATGAATACGTGCATAGCCAGTTTCCCGCTTGCCGACCCATATCCCTTCGTAACACGGCCGGGCAGCCGGTTAAAGTTCGGATGACCGTGATCTTAACTACAGATATGTATTCGACCGTAGTGGACATTCCATGGAAACTGCCGCTGCGGAATACTTGCCGCATATCGGGTAAGGCGTCTGCCTTGCTTGATCAAGCCAGCAAGACGCACAGCGTGGAGGACAGCGTGTTTTTGCCAGCCGACAATTCGAAGACCAGGAGCGATCTCCCCCGAGGGTGCACGTTCTCGGCCAGGGACTGGCACATTCTCGCGTCGTTCTGGCATCCCATCGCATTCGTTCACGATGTCGGCGACAAGCCCGTACGGGCCAGGTTGCTCGACGTGGACCTGGTGATCTATCGCACATCTTCCGGCATCACAGTCGCCCGCGACCTTTGCCCGCATCGCGGCACACGCATCAGTGCCGGTTGGATGTCGGAGGATCAGATCGTCTGCCCGATGCACGGTTTGCATTTCGGCCATGACGGGGCGTGCTCCAAGATTCCGTCCATCGCCAATTCCGAAGGGCGCATTCCGCCTAAGCTGAGGCTCGAAACCTATGCATCGGTCGAGCGGTACGGCATAGTCTGGGCCTGTCTCAAAAATGAACCCATCTGGCGGATCCCGGAATGGGACGGCATCTCCAATCCCGCCTACCGCAAGGTCTATGTGCCGAACGGAACGTGGTACGCGGCTGCCAGCCGCCATGTCGAGAACTTCAACGATGTGGCTCACTTCCCTTGGGTGCACACGCAGAGCTTCGGCGGGAATACAGCCGATCCAATTCCGCCTTACGATGTCGAGCACACCGACTACGGCTTGCGTTTCGAACTTCCCTATCACGAGGGGTTCAACCGCTTTGACGACGGTGTCGCGGGCACGGAGCGCGATGTCGTTTACACATATGAGCTGACCTATCCGTTTTCGACGCTGATCAAGATCGCGCCGCAGGGATCGGACTATGTCGTCTATTTCGCCGACACCGTCTGTCCGGTTTCCGCGCGGGAGACTCGCATTTTCCAGATGATGACCGACTCCACCGGTGAGCCCGATACCGACTACTGGGTCAAGGACGCGCTGCTGATAAACGACGAGGACAAGCCAATGGTTGAGGAGCAGCACCCGGAGGAGTTGCCCCTCGACCTGAGTGAGGAAATCCATGTGCCGTCTGATCGGATGTCGCTCGAATATCGTCGCGGACTGGTCAGGAACTTTGGCCTCGGCGCACCCATCACCAGTTGATCCATCAATGAGAATCATAACTGGAGACATAAGGTAGATCCGATGTATTCCATGCCTGAAACGATCCCCTCAATCAGCGGTCTCCCGGGTGGCTTGCGCTGGTTGGAGGTGCGGCCGGACAGGCGTCGGTCAGTGCTACGGGAGCATGTTCGGTGACGATGGCGGTTCTCACGGATGGCAGAGTACCGGCGTCCACAGCGGAGACCAGGCTTCGCCTTCGCGTGGCCAGCAAGCAGATTTGCGCCGAAGGCATTGCAGCCTTCGATCTGGTGTTCCCGGATGGAGCCGAACTACCGGCATTCACGGCTGGCGCGCATATCGATGTCTTCCTTCCCGGCTCGATCACCCGGCAATATTCGCTGCGAAACGATCCGCATGAACGCCACCGCTATGCGATCGGCGTCTTGCGTGAACCGAACGGGCGAGGTGGCTCGGCCTATATGTACGATGCCCTCGACGTTGGCGCTGCGATCGAGACAAGCCTGCCACGCAATGCCTTCGAGCTTGACGAGAAGGCTTCGTTCTCTCTCCTGCTCGCCGGCGGCATCGGTGTCACGCCTATCCTGGCCATGGCCCATCGGCTGGCGACGCTGGGGCACGAGTTCGCCTTTCATTATTGCGCGCGCAGCGCCGGACGCATGGCGTTCCGGGAAGAGATCGAGACGTCTTCCTTTGCCTCCCGCACCCATTTCCATCTCGATGACGGACCGCCCGAACAGAAGCTCGATTTGTCGGCGCTGTTGTCTAGGCGTGAGGCGGGGGCGCATCTTTACGCATGCGGTCCAGCCGGGTTTCTCGATGCCGTCGTCTCGCAGTCGAAGGGAGCGTGGCCGCCCGAGACGGTGCATCGCGAGTATTTCGCCAATGCCGCGATGCCGACGCCGGGTGGCGATACGGCTTTCACCGTGACACTTGCAAGCGATGGGCGCAGTTTCGACATCCCTCCGGGGCGCAGCATCATCGAGGTGTTGGGCGAGAATGGCGTCCACGTTCCAATGTCCTGCGAACAAGGCATCTGCGGCACATGCATGACCCGTGTCATCTCGGGGGTGCCCGACCACCGCGACCTCGTCCTCACGGACAGGCAGCGTGCGGATCACATGACGTTATGCTGTTCGCGGGCGCGGACGACTGAACTGGTTCTGGATCTCTAGGCAAAGGAAGCACAGGACCGAGGCCGAAAGGTTACACTCTGGCAGCAAAGACGAGGCCGAATGCCTCGGACAACAGAAGCCACCAAGGGAAATTCAATGGATCTGGCACCGTTAGTGTGGGCATTGCCCAATGCTGAGCCACCCCTGCCTCTGGCCGGTGTGGCGGATATCCCTGTTCTTTCTGATCCTGCGTGCCGAGGCAGTGTTCTGCTGTCATCCTTTGCCGATACAGAGTTTCACTATCACATTGAAAACACTGACGATTTTCTGGAAGGTGGTGATCCCGTGAAGGCCATACGCCATCCAATTCGGCTCGATGGACGCGCCGGGAGCGCTCAAGACAGCTTACGATCATCACAGGTCGAGCACCTGCCTGTCGAACAGGGGGCGCTACCCAGGAACTGACTTTGGCCGCTCGGGAGAGGCGGCATGGAAACACAAAACCACAAAATGGGATGCAACCCAGTAACCGCACCAGAGGGAAGGTAAGCAACCATGTCCACACAATTTGTGCGACGACTTATGATCGTGGCGGCAATGATTCTGGCCGTCATCAGCAACCCCGTGCGCGCGATCGCATCTGGACCGGACAAGCTCAACATCGCCGTCATCCTGTCGGCGGGTATCGAAAGTGGCTGGGACGGCACCCTGATCGAGGCGCTCGACCGCGTGAAGGCTGCCAGGCCGCACGGGCTTGAGATCACCTGGAAATACACGGACCCGCTGTGGGGCGACGATGCCGGAGACGCGATGCGGCTTTTCGCCGAAAGCGGCCAGTATGATATCATCTGGGCGCATTCAACCTATTCGGATCAGGTCAAGAAGCTCAAGGACGAATTTCCTGAAATCATGTTCGTGGTTGTCGGCTCCGGCAATGAAGGGCTCGGTGGCAACCAGTACTGGGTCTACAAGCGCGTGCATGAGCCTGCCTATCTGCTCGGCTATGCGGCAGGAAAACTTTCACAGGCCAACAAGGTCGGTGCAGTCGGTACGTTTCCCGCCGACGACATCAACGACGCGATCAATGCCTTCTTCGCAGGCGCCAAGGTGGCAAATCCTGCCATCGGGCGTACAGTGGCTTTCATCGAGTCGTGGTACGATCCGGCAAAGGCCGGCGAGTATACCTCCGCGCAGGTCGCTACCGGCGCCGACCTGATCTTCCAGCTGACCGGCAACTTCAAGCCCTGCGAAGAAGCAAAGATCCTGTGCTTCGGCAATTTCCAGGACCAGCGGTCGTTCTCGCCGTCCACCGTGCTTGCGAGTGTGCTGGCGTTTTGGGATCCGGACATCAACTGGATCATAGACGAATGGTGGGCCTACAAGGCGCTAGGCAAGCCCTATGCCGGCAACACCGAGAAGCACTGGTTCCCGATGAAGGACGGCGGCTCCGGCATGGCGGTCAATCCTGATCTCCAGGCGAAAATACCGGCGGACGTCCAGGCCGATATCGAGGATCTCAAGGCGAGGATCATGGCCGGTAGCTTCGATGTTCCGATCGATGTTTCGGACCCCAAAACCGCGAAGTAATACGGACGACCCGCCGCGAGGCGCGACCCTCGCGGCCCGTATCCCTTTTTGATCAGGAAGCTAAGGCCATGTCCACTGCCTTGCGTGTCGAGGGTCTGACCAAGCGTTTCGCCGGAGTCACCGCCAACGACGACGTCCATTTCGACCTGCGACCGGGCGAGATTCATTGTCTTTTCGGCGAGAACGGTGCGGGAAAATCGACCCTCTCGTCCTGCATCTTTGGGTACTATCGCCCCGACAGCGGGGACATCTTCCTCAACGACCAGCCTGTCCATATCGCTTCGCCGATGGACGCCATTCGCCTCGGCATCGGCATGGTGCACCAGCACTTCGCGCTGGTGCAGGACTTCACGGTGCTGGAGAACATCATCGTCGGCACGCAGCGTTCGGGCTGGCGCCTGAATGCCGCCGAGGCCCGTCGGAAGATCGGTGACATATGCGGCGGCTACGGCATCGAAATCGATCTGGACGCCTATGTGTGGGAACTCCCGGTCGGCAAGCAGCAATGGGTGGAGATTCTCAAGGCGCTTTATCTGGATGCCCGAGTGCTCATCCTCGATGAGCCGACCGCGGTCCTGACACCTGGCGAGTCGGCAATCCTGTTCAAGATCATCCACAAAATGTGCCAGCGCGGAATGTCGGTCATCCTGATCACCCACAAGCTGGTGGAAGTCATGCAGTCGAACCGGGTGACCGTTCTGCGCAAAGGCAGGGTTGTGGCCACTCTCGATACGCCGCGCACGACACCGGATGAACTGGCGAGACTGATGGTCGGCCGCGTCGTGTCCTTCACCGTCACCAAACCCGATCTGGAGCCGGGCGAGACCGTGCTTGCTGTGGAAGGTCTGAATGCACGCGGCTTTTGGGGCGAACCTGTGCTCAAGGACGTCTCGTTCTCGGTGGCGCGCCACGAGATCCTCGGCATTGCCGGCGTTGCGGGCAATGGCCAGAAGGAGCTGTTCGAAGTGCTGTGCGGTGCGCGCAGGCCGGCCGCCGGGACGATCCGCCTCAAGGGCGAGGAGGTGGCGGGCATGTCGCCGCGCCAGATGATGGATCGCGGCGTCGGGCACATTCCCGATGACCGTTTCCGGGAAGGGCTGGTGCCCGATTTCAGCATCGCCGACAACGTGGTACTGGGCTGGCAGCGCAGCCCGGAATACCGACGGGGTCCGTTTATCGATCGCAATGCGATCGACGGATTGGCGCGAGAAATGATCGCAGAATACCAGATCGCCACCCGCGACGAAAAGGTGGCGGCGGGCAAGCTCTCCGGCGGCAATGCCCAGAAGATCATCATTGCCCGCGAGTTCCTGCATGCTTCGGGTCTCGTGCTGGCCAACCAGCCGACACGCGGGCTTGACGTCAGCGTCATCGAATATGTGCAGATGCAACTGCTCAGGAAGCGCTCCGAAGGCTTCGCCATCCTGCTCGCATCGGAAGAGCTCGGTGACCTGCTCAATCTCGCGGACCGCATTGCGGTGATGTTCAAGGGCGAGATCATGGGCATCGTCGATCCACGCACGAGCTCTGTCGCCGAAATCGGCGCCATGATGGCAGGCAGCCGGCCAGAAGCCGCGCCACGCAAGGAAAGGGTACCGGCATGATCCGCTTCGAACGCAGGCTGGAGGCAAACATGCTATGGACAGCCGCCTCCTTCGTCATAGCCGTCGTCGCCGGACTGGCGGTATCCGCTGCACTTGTGGCGACAACGGGTGCTGACGTCCCTCAGGTCTTCGGTGCGCTGCTGCAGGGGGCTGCCGGCTCGCCCAAGGCCCTGATGACGACGCTCATCAAGGCGACGCCATTGATCCTCACGGGCCTTGCCACGGTCATTGCGTTCCGCGCCCAAATATGGAGCATCGGCCAGGAAGGGCAGGTGCTGGCCGGCGCCATGGGAGGCTACCTCGGCGCGCAGCTTCTTGCCGGATTGCCCCCGCTGCTGTTCTTTCCGGGGGTGCTCGTCTTCGGCATGGCCGCGGGCATGGTGGTGGGCTGGATTGCGGCCGTACTGCGCAACAGCTTCGCCGTAAACGAGATCATCTCCACGGTGATGCTCAACTATCTGATCGTCTATCTGCTGTCCTGGCTGCTGCAAGGCGGACCTTGGGGCGAAACCGGCGACACTGTCTCCTATCACCAATCGCCGATGCTTCCCGAAGCGGCATTCCTGCCGGGGCTCTTCGGCAATGCCCGGCTGCATGCCGGCATACTCCTGCCTTTCCTGGCCGCTGCTATCTGCGCGCTCGTGCTTTCGCGCACCCCGATCGGTTACGAGATCCGCGGCCTGGGCCACAACCCCGTGGCGTTGCGGCACAAGGGCGTAAATGTCGGCCGCACCGTAATCTGCATCATGGTTGCAAGCGGGGCGCTGGCCGCACTTGCCGGCGCCGTCGAGCTTTTCGGGGTTGCGCATCGCCTGCGCCCCGACAGCCTTGTGGGCCTTGGCTATGTGGGCATCATTGTCGGCATGACTGGCGCGCTGAGCCCCCTTGGAACGGTTCTGGCGGGTCTTTTCTTCGGTGGGCTGGCGAGTGGCGCGGTCTATATGCGGGTACTCGGCGATGTGCCTGCCTCCCTCGTGCCCGCCATGCAAGGCATCACCTTGTTCTTCTTCCTCTGTGCCGGCGTGATAGCGCGTTATCGTATCGTAAAGGTTGCCGCCCAATGACCCAACCCTTGCAAGAGGCGATCGTTGTCAGCATCCTCGTCTCCACCATCCGCATCATGACGCCGCTCCTGTTCTCGGCGATGGGTGAACTCGTCACGCAGCGCGCAGGCATCTGGAACATGGGCGTGGAGGGCACTATGCTAACCGGAGCCTTCATGGCCTATCTCGTTGCCACGCTGACCGGATCGCCGTGGATTGCGGTCGTCGCCGCCGTCCTGGCAGGGGTGATTATGGGTCTGCTCATCGCCTTCATGACGGCAACGATGCGCGTCGACCACTTCATCGCTGGCCTTGGCCTCAATCTGCTTGCCAGCGGCCTGACGTTGTACCTGTTCCAGAGCTACATACGCGGCCGCGCCCAACCGACCTTCTCCGGCTTCCAGGACGTTGCAATCCCGCTCCTGTCAGACATCCCCTTCATCGGGCCAATTCTGTTCTCACAACGGGCGCTGACCTACCTGGCTCTCGTCGCGGTACCCGCCATCTGGTTCCTGCTCTATCGCAGTCGCTACGGGCTTGAGCTGCGCTGTCTTGGCGAGAATCCGAAAGCACTTGACGTAAAGGGTCTGAGCGTCGTCGCCCGGCAGTATATTGCCGTCATGCTGGGCAGTGCCATGACCGGGCTTGGCGGAGGGTTTCTTATGCTCGGCTTTTCCGACCGCTTTCTGGCCGACTTTACCGCCGGGCGTGGATGGATCGTCATCGTTGCACTGATTGCCGGAAACTGGAAGCCGCGGGGCGTGTTGATCGCCGTCACCGCCTTCGCTTTCCTCGAATCGCTGGCAACGCACCTCCAGGTGGTCAACGCAGGGGTTCCGCGCCAGTTGCTTCTTGCGCTGCCCTATCTGGCCTCGATTGGGCTACTGATAGGGTTGCGCATGCGTTCCGGACAACCGGTGCGGCTCGGTGTTCCGTATCTAAGGGAATAAGCCGCGCCTTTCCTGGCCAAGTTGCTCTGTTGACATTCCCGAACGCAACGCCGGGCCGAATTGCCGTGGTTGCGGCTTACAATACGGTGGCCGAGGAGTGGTCCGGCAAACTTCGCCGCAGCACTCTTCATAGCCGCAACCTTCAAATGGAGGGCCTGATCGGGTCTCAGGCCTATGTAGGGGACTTCATCAAGCTATTGTCGAGATTGCCTGATTCCGTTCGGTTGTGGGTCCGGGGACATGGAGGCTACCATGCGCGATCACTTCTGGTTGTCGAATGGTTGTCGAACGAAGCTTGGGCGGCATTGGAGCCGCATCACGCCGGAGATCCTTTCGCTGATCGCCGAGATCGATGAGTTCAAAGGCGCGTGGCGAGCCCTCGGCCGGATCGCCCCGACCGATTGTCCAGCCTGCGACGGGTCGCGACAATCGAGAGCATCGGATCCTCGACGCGCATCGAAGGTGCGAAACTGAGCGACCGCGAGGTCGAGCGGCTGTTGTCGAACCTACGGATCGGATCGTTCTCAAGCCGCGACGAGCAGGAGGTCGCGGGCTACGCGGAGGTAGTGGAGACGATCTTTTCAGCCTTTGACGCCATGCCGCTCACCGAGAATCATATTCGACAGCTTCACCGCGATCTCCTCGCCCATTCGACGAAGGACGAGCGCCATCGCGGCAACTGGAAGACGCTTTCGAACAACGTCGAAGCATTCGATGAAAACGGCCGAAGCCTCGGAATCGTCTTCGAGACTGCATCTCCGTTCGATACGCCGGGCCGAATGTCGGACCTTGTTGCCTGGCAACAGGCGCAGGAGAAGGACGGCACGTTCCATCCTCTGCTCGTCATTGCGGTCTTCGTTGTCGTCTTTCTGGAAATCCACCCGTTTCAGGATGGCAATGGCCGCCTTTCGCGCGCCCTCACGACATTGCTGCTCTTGCGCGCCGGCTATTCCTACGTACCGTACAGCTCGCTCGAAAGCGTCATCGAGCAGAACAAGGAGGCCTACTACCTGGCGCTCCGCCGCACTCAGGGAACGATCCGCAGCGATCAGCAGGACTGGAACCCGTGGATCGAGTTTTTCCTGCGGAGCCTGCAGCGGCAAAAGCAACGCCTCGAACGCAAGGTCGAGCGCGAACGCGTCCTGCTCGGCGACCTGCCGGACTTGTCGATCGCGATCCTGGAGATAGCCCGCGAACGCGGCCGGGTTACGGTCATGGAGGCGGCCAAGGTGACCGGTGTAAGCCGCAACACTGTCAAAGACCATTTACGCGTGCCGACCGAACAGGGCCACCTGACCCTCCACGGGGCTGGCCGCGGCACTTGGTACGGCCTGAGCTGAATGGCAAGGACCTTCACCAGAAGGTCCGTCATTCCATCAGTGCGAATTAAGAATGTCGCGGAAATCCTGAATTCGGCACGTTGCACGCTTGGAATTGATCAATGTTACAAAATCAGCACCGCTGATTTTGCTACGACGGTCAAAATTCTGTAATACTACACCGACCATTCTTGCAGGTCATAGCTGTGCGTTCGCCTTTGTCGCCAGACGAACGATCTTATCGCATGGACGAATAGACGACGTGCGGTGGGTAACAGCGATGATTGTGACATCGTCTGCCAGATCACGCAAGCCGTCCATAATCTGCCACTCGGTGTCGTCGTCGAGCGCCGAACTCGCCTCGTCCAGAACGAGGATGGCTGGCTTGCCATAAAGAGCCCTCGCGATGGCGATACGCTGGCGCTCGCCGCCCGACAGCTTCAGCCCCCGCTCTCCCACCACCGTCTCGAATCCCCTGGGGCATGGCTTCGATGCGTGACAGGATGGACGCCTGCATTGCCGCCTTGCGCAATTGCACGGGATCGTATGGGCGCCCTAGAGCCTCGGGCGAGAAGGATGAATCGAGAGGTTTCGCTTGGAGGCAAAGTCTGCTTCTGTGATCACAGGAGGTGTGGATCATGGGCAAGGCGATTTCGGCAGACTTGCGGGAACGGATTG
>Ga0164243_10013807_pt1 | contig 11323 bp, 14 predicted proteins | sample OricompcompostOP_FD_108781 | JGI IMG/M metagenome (GOLD analysis project Ga0164243, IMG submission 108781) | Organic Plus compost microbial communities from Emeryville, California, USA - Original compost - Organic plus compost (OP) | ecosystem: Engineered > Solid waste > Mixed feedstock >... | reverse complement strand
TGAGGGTCAGGCCGGAGTCGATCACGTCCTCGACGATGAGCACGTGCTTGCCGTGCAGGTCGGTGTCGAGGTCCTTGCGGATCTGCACCACGCCGCTGGACTTGGTGCTCGCGCCGTAGCTCGACACGGCCATCCAGTCCATCGGGGCGTGGAACGGCAGCGCACGCGCGAAGTCGGCCATGACCATGACCGCGCCCTTGAGAACGCCGACGAGGAGCAGGTCCTTCCCCGCGTAGTCGGCGGCGACCTGCGCGGCCAGCTCGTCCAGCTTCGCGTGGATCTGCTCCTCGGTGACGAGGATCTGAGCGAGGTCGTCCGGGATGTCCGCTGCGCGCATGCATCGATTTTATGCGGCCGGCGGGCATGATCCGAACGCGGCGGACCGGTCGCGGCACCCCTGCCGCCGGTCGCCTCCTGGCGCTACTGTGAGCGATGAGACGTCAGCGCCGCCGCGCCCGCGGCACGCTGGGAAAGGGGAGGACCCATGGACATCGACGAGATCCTGAAGCAGGTGCCGGTCTCCGACATCGCCGAGAAGTTCGGCGTGAGCGAGGACGTCGCCCGGCAGGCAGTCCAGGAGGGCGGCGCCGTCCTTCTCGGGGGCCTCGCCAAGAACGCCGAGACCCCCGAGGGCTCGGCCGCGATCGCGGAGGCGCTGGGCAAGCACGACGGCTTCTCGGGTGCGGCGAAGGTCGACGACATCGACCAGGCCGACGGCGAGAAGATCGTCACGCACGTGTTCGGCGACAGCTCCAAGGAGGTGGCCGAGACGCTCACGAAGGAGCCGAAGACGGCCGGTATCGACTTCAGCAAGCTCCTCCCGATCCTCGCGCCGATCGTGATGGGCATCGTCGCGAACGCCGGCAAGGGCACGGCCCCCGCAGGCGGCGCCTCGGCGGGCGGCGGCATCGGCGATCTCATCGGCGGGCTGCTCGGCGGCGGGAACGGCAACGGCGGCGCGTCCGGCGGCAGCAGCGGCGGCGGCCTGGGCGACATCCTCGGCGGGCTCGGCGGCCTCTTCGGCGGCAACAACGGCTCCGGCGGGAGCTCCGGCGGCGGCCTCGACATCGGCGGCCTGCTCGGCGGGCTCCTGGGCGGCAAGAAGTAGATCCGCACCGGCGAACGGCCCTCGGCCCGGATGGCACCGCACAGCCGCCGGGCCGGGGGCCGTTCGGCGTCAGCCGCGGGCGGCGAAGACGATCCGGCCCGCCTGACGCCGCGCGGTGCACGACGGAAGGTCGATCGGGCCCTGTCCCGACCAGTCGGTCGCCAGCCGCGCCACCTCCAGCGTCTGCCGGCGGGTGAGGCTGACGCCGAACTCGCTGGCGACGACGAGGCGGATGATCCTGTTCCGGAGGGCGGCCGGATTGGCCTGCAACGCGGCGACGCTCACGGCGATCCCCGCCTCGGCCGGCTCGACGATGTCCTCGATCGTCTCGTGGATCATCTCGTCGAACGCCTCGGCGTCCTCCCGCAGCTGCTCGGCCGTTCGCGCGAGCGCCTCCGCGATCCCGGGACCGAGCTCCTCCTCCAGCACCGGAAGCACCCGGTTCCGCGCCCGCACACGGGCGAACCGCGGGTCCTGGTTGTGCGGATCGTCCCACCACGCGATCCCCTCGGCCTCGCACGCCGCCCGCGTGGTCGCCCGCCGCACCCCCAGCAGCGGCCGCAGCCAGCGCACGCCGTCGTCGTCTTCGCGGAAGGGCGCCATGCCCTGCAGGCTGGCCGCGCCCGAGCCGCGGGCCAGCCCGAGCAGCACGGTCTCGGCCTGATCGTCGAGGGTGTGACCGAGCAGCACGGGTGCCGACTCCCGCAGCGCCGCCGCCCGCAGCGCGGCGTACCGGGCCTCACGCGCGGCGGCCTCGGGGCCGCCCGTCGCCGGGCCGTCGCCGACCTCGACCGTCTCCACGTGGGCGCGGATGTCGAGCCGCTCCGCCGACGCCGCGGCCCGGGCGGCGGCGGCGGCCGATCCCGGCTGCAGCCCGTGGTCGACCGTGACGCTCACCGCCTCGATCCCCCGCGCCCGCGCCTCGAACGCCGTCGCCGCGGCCAGCGCGAGCGAGTCGGCGCCGCCGGAGAGGGCGACCACCACCCGGCGCGGCGCGGCGGCGTGCTCGACTACCGGGCCGGGCGCCGACGGGTCGGCGGAGGCGAGGGACTCGAGAGCGGTGCGCACGGCGAGGCGGACCTCGGCGACGGCGGGGGCGAGCGGGGCATCGGGCACGGCTCCACGCTATCCGTCGCACCGTCCGGCCCTCCGCGTCCCGCGGAACGGCGGGTCGCGCCGGTAGGCTGGTCGGCGGCATCCAACCGTCATCCCAAGGAGCACACGTATGGGCGCACACGACGCCGTCATCGAGATCCCGCGCGGCAGCCGGGTCAAGTACGAGGTCGATCACGAGACCGGCCGGGTCCACCTCGACCGCGTGCTGTACACGACCTTCGGCTATCCCGCCGACTACGGCTACTTCGACAACACCCTCGGCGAGGACGGAGACCCGCTCGACGTGCTGGTGCTGCTCGACCACGCGATCTACCCCGGCGTCGTCGTGAACGTCCGCCCCGTGGCCGTGCTCAAGATGAGCGACGAGGCCGGCGGCGACGACAAGCTCGTGGCCGTGCTGTCCAAGGACCCGCGCTGGTCGCACATCCAGGACATCGACGACATCCCGGAGTACACGAAGAAGGAGATCGCGCACTTCTTCGAGCACTACAAGGACCTCGAGCCCAACAAGTGGGTCAAGGTCGACGAGTGGGGCAACGCCGCCGAGGCGCAGCGGATCCTCGACGAGGCCATCGAGCGCTTCGGCGCGGAAGGCCACTGAGCCCTCACGGCCCGAAGGCCTGAGCCGTCGGCGCCCTGAGCCGTCTGCTGCCTGAGCCGCACGCGGATCGGGCCGCAGGAAGCCGCATCGACGAGAAGACCCCCGGTTCCGCACAGCGGGCCGGGGGTCTTCTCGGTCTGTGGCGACCGTCACGACATGTCGATGCCGCGGTTCTCCATGAACCGGATCGGGTTCGTGTAGTCGCCGTCGATGTACACCTCGAAGTGCAGGTGGCAGCCGAACGATCCGCCGGTGTTGCCCGCGTAGGCGATGACCTGCCCGGCCTGGACGTAGTCGCCGTAGCTGACCGCGTACCCGCCGTTGAGGATGTGGGCGTAGCCGGTCGCGACCCCGCCGCCGTGCTGGATGCGGATGTAGTTTCCGTAGCCGCCGTTGTAGAAAGCCGCGTCGACGGTCCCGGACGCCGCAGCGTAGATCGGCGCGCCGCAGCCGTTGGCGAGGTCGACGCCGTAGTGGAAGCTCGAAGAGCATCCCCACGAGTCGCAGTCGGGGATGCGAGGGCCGTAGCCGGAGGATTGGAAGCCGCCGTGCGGCCGCACCCATCCGTTGCCGGGGCCGGTGCCGCCGCCCCCTCCTCCGCCGCCACCGCCGGAGCTTCCGCCTCCGCCGCCGCCACCGCCTCCTCCGCCGCTGTTGTTCGCGGCGTTGCGGCGGTCCTCTTCCTCCTTGCGGCGCCGCTCCTCCTCCTGACGCTGACGCTCCGCGACGCCGGCCTGGTAGCCGGCGGTCGTCTTGGCGGTCGTGTCCTGGAGAGCGGCGAGCTGGGCCTGGAGCTCGATGATGTGCGCCTGCTGCTCCTTGAGCGCCGCCGCGGCGGCCTGGGCCGCCTCCTGCGCGCGCTGCATCTTCTCCTCGGCGACCTGGCGGAGGCGCTCGCGCTCGTCGCGCGCGGCCTTGGCCTGGTCGCTCAGGCTCTGTGCCGAGTTCCTCGCCGCGACGGCCTTGTCGTAGACGGCCTGGTTGCGGGTGAGAAGGCGGTCCATCTGGCCGAGCTTCTGCAGGAGCTCGTCGGCCGTGGCCGCGGAGCCCGAGAAGAACAGCTCCATCGAGGTGTTGTCGCCGCCGTTGCGGTAGAGCTGCGCGGCGACCTGCCCGGCCTCGCGGGCGGCGTCGGTGGCGATCTTCTCCTGCGCGTCGGCCTGCGCCTGCAGGTCCTGCGCACGACGTGCCGCGTCGAAGAGGGCCTGCTGCGCGGTGTAGAACTCCTTGCCCGCGGCTTCGGCGGCGGCCTGCGTCTCGGCGACGCGCTGGGTGAGGCCGTCGATGAGCGACTGGATGCGCTGGATCTCGCCCGCCTTGGCGGACTCGTTGTTCATCGCGTTCTGCACGTCTTCCCACGACGGATAGTCGTCGGCGTAGGCGGTGCCGAGGCCCAGTCCCCCGGCGCCGATCGCGCCTGCGGCGGCCAATCCGAACACGCCGAGCCCGATCGCCGCGCGCCGTGACATGCGCGCCGACGAGGGCCTGAGCGACGACATCTCCGCGGGCGTGGGGGCGCACCCGCAGTTCGGATCGCCGGAAGTCGGCTCCTTCACAAGGCTTCCTTTCGGGGATTCACACAGATCACAGTAACAACATCAGTCACAGAAACACCAGGTCCGACCGCTCCGTCCGCCCAGATTTCCCGCGCTGTTCACCTGTCCTCGCGGGCCGCTGGGGCGCTCCCGCGAGACTCACCTGCCCGGCCATCCTCCCCCGGACACGCCCGGGATCCGGCCCGACGCGCCCTCGATTGGCGTTTTGACCCCGGCGTCGCATATGCTTGAGCGTCGGCAGGGGGACCCTGGTTCCTCTCGGCCCCATCGTTTAGCGGCCTAGGACGCCGCCCTTTCACGGCGGTAGCACGGGTTCGAATCCCGTTGGGGTCACTGATCCGATATAATTTCACAGTTCTGGCCCTGTAGCGCAGTTGGTTAGCGTGCCGCCCTGTCACGGCGGAGGTCGCGGGTTCAAGTCCCGTCAGGGTCGCTCCAAGCGACGGGCCCTTTCTCAGGAGAGGGCCCTTCGTCTAGGACACAGGTCAGAAGCTTCCACCTTCCGGCCCGTGCGGCTCTGTAGCTCAGTTGGTAGAGCGTTCGACTGAAAATCGAAAGGTCACCGGATCGATGCCGGTCGGAGCCACAGGAACCCTCGCGTAGCTTCTACATCGCGGGGGTTTCGTCTTTTGAGCTGGTGAGAGCCGGTTCCTCTGCTGTTGGCGCACCGTCACAGCCTCGCCACGAACAAATTAGGTGCCAAGTTTCGCACCTTCCCCGCCCCGCTGCGCACCTGACCGCAGCCATGGCGCCGAGCGCACGACCTTGAGTTCCGTGTTCTCCAGCGGATTACCCCGCTCCCGGGGACTCGCCTCGTTCATGGTCGTCCGATCGACTCCACCGCGAAGTTTCCTCGATCAACACCTAGAACGACGCTCGGCCTCTTGTCACGCCGTCGACGAGAGTCCAAGGTCAGCCGCTCCCTCACCGACCGTGATGACGCGTCTTCCCACGTTACCCGTCGGTTCGCCGGTGTCCCCCGAAGGGTCTACAGACATGTTGGACTGGATCTAACTACCGTGAGGTGTCGCTCATCTTATGAGGAAAGGACCACTCGATGAAGCTCCGACACCGCATGGCCGCCAGTACAACCTGCGCGGCCCTCGCACTGACGGTCGGACTACGGCTCACCCCTGTCGCGCACGCTGCCGAGAGCGTGTCGGCCCAGGCGGAGCCCAGCACGTGGAGCACCACGGCAAGAGACCTCGGACCATGATGGGCGCAGGCCGGCAGAGTGGTCGGCGGCTTCTTCGGGGCCGTAGGATCGACCATCGTGTCGCCGTGGGTCAGTGTGCCGATCTGGGCAGGCTACCTGGGCAACGTCGCGGGCGAGAAGAGGACCCCGGAGGGCGACTTCGCATGCTGACCGAAACCGAGGTGCAAGGGGGTACAGAGATGACCGAGGAACGCACTTCGAAGCCGCTCCGTCCCAGTGGGCCGACGATCGCGGGATGGGTGATCCTGCTGTTCGCGACATGCATGACCTTCGTGTATGCGACGGTCGCGGCCAACGATCTGCTTCGCCTCGGGCTCCTCGCCTGCGGCGATTATCGCGTCCGTCATCTTGATCACGCTCGTCGCGCGCTGGTTCGTGAAGCGGGGGCGCTCCGGACCCGACAACTGATCCGTACCAGAAAGGTCATCTCGTAGAGGAGCGTGGACTATGAGGATCGTTCAGCCGGCCGCCAAGATCGGTACGGTGCTGCTCGGGTTGGTCGTCACGTTGCTTGTCTCCCTTGCCGTGGGTCTGCCCACCGGAAACGTGAGCCTTGCAGGAGTGATCGGTCTCCTGGGGACGCTCGTCACGACAGGACTGTGCGTGCGCACGTTCCGTGGGGAGACCGAGGACCGGGGCGCGCCTCGTCCCTGGTGGCGGTTCACTGAACGACCACTTGCCGGATATCTTGTCGCGCTCCTGTTCGCAGCACAGGCAATCGGGGTCATGGGCACCGGCGCAGTGGCGATGGGCGTCCGCGTCTCCGCCGCCGTCATCTATGCGATCGTGGCCATGGGCTTCTTCGCGTCGTCCCTGCGCCTGGGGCACACACAACACCAGGGCGCGTAGGCATCGAAGTCTTGGACCTTCTGAGGAGCGGGGCGTGTCGGTTGCCGCTGGCACGCCCCGCTCTCGTCGCTACCAGAGGAGCGTTCAAAGGCAGCCGCCGAGGGACTTGCCGGGACGCTGTGTCGCTTTCAACTTCCCCGTGCTGCGCTCTCTCAACCCGGCATCTACCCAACGTCACCATCGTCGACTGCAGGAGATAAGGCATGAAATGGCTTCGCAGATTTCTCTGGGGACTCCCGGTACCGCTGGTCATCCTTCTTCTTCCGTTCTTCACGAGCATGCCGTTCAGCTACTGGAACGTCGTCGCCGCGGTCCTCGCGATGGTGGTCTTTCTGGTCAGCCAGGAGATCTACGAGCGGCGGGCACGGAAGTCACCCGGCACGTCCGACCACCAATAACAACGAAACGACCCCGGGGACCTGCCCATACAGGGAGGCCCCGCAGAGGAGGATCCCGTGGACCGCTCATCCGCCAGACCGCATGGCAAAAGCCAGACACATCCCGGCGGGATGGTGATCTTCGGGTGGGCGGGAGGCCTGTTCTGCGCCCTGCTGAGCTTCTACAACGCCGGGATCGCGACCGATGACGTCGTCCGGATGCTGTTCCTTTCCGATGGCATCGTGCTGATCGGCATCGTGGTCACGCTCATCGCGCGCTGGTTCGTGAAGCGGGGGCGGTCCGAGGCCGAGAACTCTCACTGAGGCCCCTCCCGCCGGTGCGCCGGCGAGTCCCCCAAAAGCCCTACAGACAACCGCCCGGCGGAGGAGGAGAGTTTAAGGGGCACGGTCGGCTGCCGCACGAGGCGGTCGGCGCGGATACGTGACGATGGGGGGCTTCTGATGTGTGCTTTCGTCCGGTCGAGACGGACCGGGTCTCTGCTCGCCGTGCCGGCGATCACGCTCGGCGCGGTGCTCTTCGCGGCACCGGCGTCTTCCGCGGACGCCCCGGCGGCGAGCAAGACGACGAGCCAGAGCTGCCTCGACACGGTGAACCGGGCGATCGCCGCGGGGAGGACCGGGGTCTCCTCCGACATGTGCTCGACCACCTCCACCCTCACCGTCTCGGAGGAGAGGACGGTCACGGTCGACGATGTCGCCGACGCCAAGGACTCGTTGAGCACGCAGGAGTACCGGTCTCTGATGCGCGCGGCGGAGTCCGGCGAGGTGCGCAGCAAGGACTACGCCCAGTCGGTGAACAACGTCGTGAACGGGGTCACCCAGTACGGCACCTTCTACTACGACGGCGGGCGCGCGTGGGTCGCCGAGTCGTATCGCGGATATCAGGGGGCGCACACCTGCCAGACCCAGTGGGCGGTGGGCTACGTGGTCGAGCTGAAGAAGTGCATCGACTACGGCAGCCCCGACGAACGGATCGTCCAGGGCGTCTGGCACTTCTCGGTGATCCCCTCGGGCGGGCTCGTGAACTGGGACGAGACCCATGAGCTGCACGTCAACGCGACCGGCAGCATCTGGCAATGATGAGGATGACCGTTCTCCACGCCACCAATCACACGCACCTCTGGGTGCTCGTCGTGAGCGTCGTCCTCGCCGCCCTCGTGATCGCCGCGGTGGTCGCGACGATCCGGGCGAAGGACATGTCGCGCCCGGTGAAGGGCGCCTGGCTCGTCGTGCTGGTCGGGCTGCCCGGGTTCGGGCTGACCGTCTGGGCGATCGCCCGCCTCGTCGCCGCCGGGCTCGCCGCCGGCGCCGCGGGCCGGACGAGAGGGGCGTCCCGATGACCGACGATCGCACGCGCAAGGGGCGCACGATCGCCCTCTCCGCCGTCGCAACCCTCGCCGGGCTCCTGCTGCTCCTGGTCGCGACCAGCCGGGTGTACGCCATCGTCGCCACCGAGGGCAGGGCGGGGTTCCTCGGCCCGGCCGAGCCGCTGCTCACCGTCGCCGGGTTCGCGCTCCTCGCCCTGACGGCGGTGTCGGTCCCGCTCCTGCGGCCCCGCCCGTCGGAGACCCGGAACCCGGAGTGACCCGTCGCAGGTCCCCCAGGTCCGTCGGGCGGCGGAGGAGACCGCCCGTGCGCGTCCGCACGTCTGGGCGACGGGATCCGCGGCCGCAGCGACGCCGAGGGAATATCCGCCCGGCGGGGGAGGCGGTGCGTCGGCCCCGCATGGTCTCATAGTCCTTATGACCGATCAGGCCACTCCCCCACCCGTCCTCGCCCTGCGAGGCCTCCGCAAGCAGTTCGGGCAGAAGGTCGCCGTCGACGACCTGACGCTCGACGTGCCGGCCGGCTCCATGCTGGGCCTTCTCGGGCCCAACGGCGCCGGGAAGACCACGACCCTCGCCATGACGGCGGGACTCCTCCGTCCCGACGCCGGCACCGCGTGGGTGCTCGGCGCCGACGTCTGGCAGGACCCGGCCGCGGCCAAGGGACGGATGGGCGTGCTCCCCGACGGGATCCGCATGCTCGACCGCCTCACCGGCTCCGAGCTGCTGCGCTACAGCGGGCTCCTGCGCGGAATGCCCGAAGCCGAGGTCGTGTCGCGCGCGGCCGAGCTCCTCGACGCGCTCGGACTGGCCGACGCGGGCAGCACCCTCGTCGTCGACTACTCCGCGGGCATGCGGAAGAAGATCGGGCTCGCCTGCGCGCTCATCCACGCCCCTCGCCTGCTGATCCTCGACGAACCGCTCGAGGCCGTCGACCCGGTCTCGGGCGAGACGATCCGTCAGATCCTCCGCGCCTTCGTCGCCGGCGGCGGCACGGTGGTGCTCTCCAGCCATGTGATGGAGCTCGTCGAGTCGATGTGCGACCGGGTCGCCATCGTCGCCGAAGGACGCCTCCTCGCGAACGGCACGCTCGACGAGGTCCGCGCGGGGATGACCCTGCAGCAGCGGTTCCTCGCCCTCGTGGGGGCACACGACCTCGGATCGGAGACGCTCGCATGGTTGCGCTCCTCGTAGGGCTGCGCTGGCGCCAGCTCGGCCACCAGCTGGGCCGCAACCCGTGGATGATCGTCACGCTCATCGTCACGGGCATGATGGCGCTGAGCTTCCTCGGCCTGCTCACCGTCGGCCTCTTCACGCTCCGCGTCGCCGCGCCGGAGTCCGCGGTCGCGGTCATGGTGCTCGCCGGGGCCGTCATCGTCCTCGGCTGGTGGATCGGCTCGATCCTGGTCAGCACCGACGACTCCCTCGCCCCGGAGCGCTTCGCTCTCCTGCCGGTGACCGCGGGGAAGCTCCTTCCCGGCCTGGTCGTCGCCGGGGCGACGACCATCGGCGGCATCGGCACGGCCCTCGCGCTCGTGGTCATGCTGATGGGCTGGTCGGTGAGCGTCCCGGCGCTGATCGCGGCGCTGCTCACCGCTCCCCTGGCCCTGGCGACCTGCGTGCTCGGCGCCCGCGTCGTCAGCGGGCTGCTCGCCGGATGGCTGGCGCGCCGCCGCACCCGCGACCTGGTCGTGACGATCGGCGTCCTCCTGCTCGCCTCCTCGGGGATCCTGCTCAACCTCGTGATCGGCGCGGTCTCGCAGGTGAAGGACGTGGGAGCCGCCTTCGCCGGGATCGCCGAGATCGTCGCCTGGACTCCCCCGGCCGCGGTCTTCGGCGTTCCCGCCGCCCTCGTCCAGGGCGACGTCGTCGCGGCGGCGCTCCGCCTGCTGATCGCCCTGGCGACCCTGGCCGCGTTCTGGCTCGTCTCCCGCGCGCTTCTCGCCACGCGCCTGGTCGCCCCGATCCAGAGCAGCGGCGGCGGACGAGTGCGCTCGGGCGGATTCGTCGACCGGCTGCTGCCGGCGACGGCGGCCGGCGCGATCGCCGCCCGCACGCTGCGGTACTACCGTCGCGATCCTCGTCAGGTCATCAACGCCGTGATGATGGTGCTCCTGCCGGCGATCTTCGTGGGCCTGGCGCTCATGAACGGCTTCCGGAACAGCGGCGCCATCGGCTTCCACCCGGCGATCGTGCTCATCCCGTCGATCAACGCCCTGATGGTCGCGACCATCATGCAGATGGCGATCGCCTACGACAACGACGCGGTGGCGCTGCACATCCTCACCGGCGTGCGCGGCGCCACCGACCGGGCAGGGCGCGTGCTCGGCCTCGCCGTGATCGCCTTCCCGCTCACGATCGTGCTGTGCGTCGCGACGTGCGCGATCGCCGGACGGCTCGACCTGCTCCCGGCCAGCCTCGGGTCGGCGATCGGGCTGCTGGCGGTGGCGATCGGCGCCGGTGCCTGGGCGGGCAGCTTCCTGCCCGGACGCGCGCCGGCCCCGGAGGCGAACCCGTTCGGCCGCGGCTCGTCGGGCGGCGTGCAATCGCTCCTCGCGCTCCTCGTCATGGCGCCGATCACCCTCGTGCTCGGCGGACCGGCGCTCGGACTCGCCGTGGCGGCGCTCTGGAACCCGATGCTCGGCTGGATCAGCCTGCTGTGCGGCGTCGTGCTCGGCGGCGTCGCGATCTGGGGCGGGGTGACGCTGGGCGGACGCACGCTCGAACGACGCTGGCCCGAGGTGCTCGCCGAGGTCTCCAGCGAGGCCTGACCCCTGCCGGCGTCACGGTTCGGCGTCACGGTTCGACGTCACGGTTCGATCCCGCGGCTCGACCTCGTCATTCGGATTCGATGCTCGGGCTCGCCGCTCTCGTCTCGTTTTCTGTCGCTCGGGCTCGCCGTTCCCGTCTCGTTTTCTGTCACTCAGGCGGCTCGGCAGCGACAGAAAATGAGACGGGAACGGGAAGAAGCGGGCGTGAACGCGCGGACGACGCAGCCCAGACGACGGGCGCGACAGGTGCGGCTCCGGCCACCGGCGCGGGCGTGCGACGGGCCGGGGCATGCGAGGGGTGCGGCTCAGGTGACGGACGCGACGGGCCCGGCCGACCCGGGCTCAGGCGACGGCCCCGGGCCCAGGCGACGGGGTCGGGCTCA
>Ga0164243_10013806_pt1 | contig 11324 bp, 14 predicted proteins | sample OricompcompostOP_FD_108781 | JGI IMG/M metagenome (GOLD analysis project Ga0164243, IMG submission 108781) | Organic Plus compost microbial communities from Emeryville, California, USA - Original compost - Organic plus compost (OP) | ecosystem: Engineered > Solid waste > Mixed feedstock >... | reverse complement strand
TCCTCGTCGGAAAGCGCGCTGACCTCGGCTTCAAGCGCGTTGATCGCTTCCACGCGCCCACGCGTTGCCTTGAGACGCCGATCGTTTGCCGATCCGAATATCTTGCGGGCGACAGCGCCGAGACTGACCATCAGGGGTCCTTTCGATTCATCATGCCGGGCAGGGCGTCCCCAGCCCTTCGGCCAAATCCGCCTTCTCAATCTAGAGCGAGACAGAAGATCAAGAAAGCGTCCGGAACGGTTCTGGACGCAAAGACGAAGGAGAGATAAGAGGGGCCACAAGCGATGTCAACTTTGCGCAATAGCGTTCGGACGCGCGAAATTCCGCCATATTCTGGCTGGTTTGGATAGCGTCACCCAACCGCGATCGGAGATTTCTTCATGCATCAATCGCTTCGCCCGCTTGCGGGCATCGGAGTAGCCCTGGCTTTGGCATGCATCACGGCCGATTCCTCCATCGCTCAGGATGACCCCGTGGTCGCCACCGTCAATGGCCAGGAGATCACCGAATCCGACCTGACCCGGGCCGGCAGCGATCTGGATCCTCAGTTCTCCCGGCTTCCCCCCGAGCAGCGCCGTGCCGCGGCCCTTTCCGCCCTTATCGAGATCAGAATGATGGCGGACGAGGCGGAAAAGCAGAAGCTTGATCAGGCAGAGAAGTTCAAAGAGCGTATGGAGTTCCTGCGCGAAAGGGCGCTGCATTCGGCTTATATCGAGGAGAATGTCGCTTCCAGTCTGACGGACGAGGCGGTGCGCGCCCGCTACGACCAGGAAGTGGCCGCGTCTCCCGCAGCCAACGAGGTTCATGCCCGTCACATTCTGGTCAAGACCAAGGAAGAGGCCGAAGCCATCATCAAACAACTGGATGAGGGCGGCGATTTCGCGGCCATCGCGAAGGAGAAATCGACCGACGGCGCAGCCGCTCAGGGCGGCGACCTCGGCTATTTTGCCGCAGGCCAGATGGTGCCGGAATTCGAGAAGGCCGCCTTTGCGCTCGAACCGGGCTCCTACTCGAAAGAGCCCGTACAGACGCAGTTCGGCTGGCATGTCATCAAGGTGGAGGACAAGCGCGCCCAGCAGCCTCCCGCATTTGACGATGTGAAAGAGCAGATCCGTTCCGTGATGCTCCGGGAGGCCTATTTCGAGCTGGTAGCCAGCCTTAAGGAAGACGCGGAGGTCGAGATCACCGATGCCAAGCTGAAGAAGGCCGTGGAAGCCATCGAACAGCCGGCGCAGTCGGCCAAGCCGGCGGATCAGCCTGCTGCCGGCGAGGAGCCGGCCCAGCCGGAAAGCGCCGAATAGCCGCCCGCGCGGGACTTCAGCCGCGCGGCGGATCGGCCAGCACACCGCGCGCTATACAGGCGACGGCCTTCCGGATGGCTCCATCCTCTTCGTCGAGGCGGCCAGTCAGCAAGTGCACCCAGGCATAGGAAGCCAGGAGGTCGGCCACGACTTCCGGGTCGGTATCCGGCGAAACCTCACCAGCCTCGATGGCGCGCCGAACCATCTGCCCGGTGGCGGCGCGGCGTTCGCGCGCATAGTCCGCGAGCGCCTTGGCGGCGGTCTCGTCGGACTGAGCTTCGGCTATCAACGAGCGGAAGATGCTGCCTGACGGCGTTTCCCGCCAATGTCGGAGCAGGCTCTTGACCAAACGGAACATGTCCTCTTCGAGCGAGCCGGAATCGCCATATTCCACTTCCCGTTTCTGCCGCTGGTAGACGTCGAGCAGCAAGGCGGCCTTGCTTGGCCACCAGCGGTAGATCGTGGGCTTGCCGGCGCGGGCGCGGCGCGCCACCGCTTCGATCGAAAAGCCGGAATAGCCTTCCTGCAGCAAAAGGTCATATGCAGCCTCAAGGATGGCTTCGGCGCTTTCCGGATTGCGCCGGGCGCCGATGGACTTGCGGGGCGTTTCCTCTTTGGTCATCGGGTTCCAGAGATTTCTTTTTCCCTTGGCTACCATAGTCCTTGACGAAACGAAACGGTCCGTTTTATATAACGAAACGTACCGTTTCGATGGAGATTTCCGTGAATACCGCACCTGCTACCCGCTTCTCCCGCACCCGATTTGCCCTCATTGTCCTGTTGGGCGTCTATCCCATCATCACCGGTCTGCTGTATCTCGTCTTCCCTATGACCGAGGGATGGACCATCTGGCAGCGCACTCTTGTGGTTGCACCCATAATGGTGGCTCTGATGATCTGGGGCCTGATTCCGGGTGTGAACCGCCTGTTTCACGGATTCATCAACCCTGTGCGCCGCTGAGGAGGGGCGCGACAAACGCCTTGCGTCGAAAGGCAGTCTGGGGCAAACGAGACCGGATTTCCTCCCAATACTGCCTCGGAACCCCATGTCGACCGCCATTTCTCCTCTCGCGCCGAAGTCCTATCCCAAAATGCCGGTCGTCGAAGGCGTGCGGATCGCCACTGGCGCGGCCGGGATCAAATACAAGGGCCGCACCGACGTTCTGTTGATGACCTTCGAAGAGGGGACGGCGGCGGCTGGCGTCTTCACGCGTTCGAAATGCCCTTCCGCGCCGGTCGAATGGTGCCGGCGCAACCTGCCGGGCGGCAAGGCGCGCATCCTCGTCGTCAATTCCGGCAATGCCAACGCCTTTACCGGCAGGAAAGGCCATGAGGCGACCACGCTCACGGCCGCTGCGGCGGCAAGGGCGGCGGGGTGTGCCGAGGACGAGGTGTTCCTGGCCTCCACCGGCGTCATCGGGGAGCCGCTCGATGCCGGCCGCTTCACGCACCTGCTCGGGGACCTGGCCAAACAGGCCGAGACGGGACTCTGGCTGGAAGCAGCCGAGGCGATCATGACGACAGACACCTATCCGAAGGTGGCCACGGCGAAGGTGAAGATCGGGGAGGCGGAAGTCGTCATCAACGGTATCGCCAAGGGTGCCGGCATGATCGCGCCGGACATGGCAACCATGCTCTCCTTCATCGCCACCGACGCGCCGATCGCCGCCCCTGTTCTCCAGATGCTGCTGGCAAAGGGCGTCGGTCCCACCTTCAATTCCGTTACCGTGGACAGCGACACCTCGACCAGCGACACGCTGATGCTGTTCGCCACCGGCGCGGCGTTGAAACGCGGCGCTCCGGTCATTTCCGATCCCCGCGACCCCCGGCTTGGACAGTTCAAGCGGGCGCTGAACCGCGTGCTGAAGTCCCTTGCCCTGCAGGTGGTGCGCGACGGCGAGGGGGCCCGCAAGCAGGTGGAAGTGACCGTTACCGGGGCGAAATCGGCGCGCTCGGCCAAGCTGATCGCGCTGGCGATCGCCAATTCGCCGCTGGTCAAGACGGCGATAGCTGGCGAAGACGCCAATTGGGGCCGCGTGGTGATGGCGGTCGGCAAGGCAGGCGAACCGGCGGAGCGCGACCGGCTGTCCATCTGGTTCGGCGATATCCGCGTGGCGTATGAGGGCGAACGCGATCCGGGCTATTCGGAGGATCTGTCCTCGGCCTATATGAAGGGCGACGAGATTGCCGTGCGCGTCGATCTCGGCCTTGGGCGCGGGAAGGCGACCGTGTGGACCTGCGATCTGACCAAGGAATATGTCGCCATAAACGGCGACTACAGGAGTTGAAGGTGCCGCAGGTGCGCGTCGGAGACATCCATGATCTGCCAACCATCAGGCGCTTCGAGGCAGCCGGGTTCCGCGCATGGCCTGCGACATCCATCAGCTATGACGGCACCTGGCTGATCCGGCTGACCGCCAGCCATCCGTCCCGGCGTCTGAACTCCATCAATCCGCTCGACCCGAGCGACGACCGCAATCTCGAAGAAAGGATCGCGCGGGCGGGCCGCCGTTTCGATACTTATGGGCGGCCGCTGACCTTCCGCATCTCGCCGCTTGCCGCGCCGCGCCTGTCGCACCATCTCGACGACCAGGGATGGAGCATCTGCGGCGAATCCATCGTCATGTGCCTTCAACTGGAAGATTCCATCGTTGAGGAGGCGATGCATCAGATCCCTCTGAAGGATATGAACCGCTTCATCACGGCGGCTCTCAAGGTGCGCGGGCATGATGCGGGCCTGCGGCCGGGCCTGTCGGAGGTGATCAGTTCTATCGAGCCGGAGGCGGGGCTATTCGTGCTCGAACATCTCGACCAGGCGGTGGCGACGGCGATCTGCGTGCATGACCGTGATCTGGCCGGCCTTTTCGAGATAGCCACCGGGGAGGCGCATCGCGGCCAGGGCTATGCGCGCCGGGTTCTGCTGTCGTCTCTGAAATGGGCCCATCTGCGCGGAGCGCGCATCGCCTGGCTTCAGGTCGAGGCGGGCAACGAAGTTGCCTTGAGACTCTACCGGTCGCTCGGCTTCGCGGAAGTCTACCGTTACCACTACCGTCAGCCGGCAGAACACTGAGTGAGCGAGACATCCGCCAAACCTGTCATTCTGGTCGTGGCCTGCGCTCTGATCGACGCGGATGGCCGCGTTCTCATCGCGCAGCGACCCGAGGGCAAGCCCATGGCTGGCCTGTGGGAGTTTCCCGGTGGCAAGGTCGAGCCGGGCGAAACGCCCGAGCAAACCGTCATCCGTGAGTTGCGCGAGGAATTGGGCATAGAGACGAAGACGGCCTGCCTCGCTCCGCTGACATTTGCCAGCCATGCTTACGAGGATTTTCACCTTCTGATGCCGCTTTTCGTCTGTCGGCGTTACTGGGGAATTCCGGAGGCGAGGGAAGGTCAGACGATCCGCTGGGTGCGCGCCAGGCAGTTGCGCGACTATCCGATGCCGGCGGCCGACGAGCCGTTGATCCCTTTTCTTCTCGATCTTCTCTGATTCGCTTTTGCGACGGTTTTGGTAAACAAAATCGTTAATCAATCCTTCAGCAAAACATGAAAACTTGACCGATGGGGGCCATGGAACAGGGGCTGCAGCGAGTTGGTGAGCTGTCGGGCAAACATGCATTCTGAATGGGAAACTGAAACGGAACAGGACCGGAACTGGACCCGTATCGGCACAGCCGGGATGGGCGTTCTGCGCGTGGCGTTGCTTTTCGGTTCGGTGGCGGTCGCATTGGCGCTCATAGTCGTGCCCATTGCCGATCAACGTCCCAGACCGGTTCTTGCCCAGGCGAATCTTCCATTTGCCTTGGACCGGATCGTTACGAGTTCCACGAGCTATTCCGGCGAATACGCCATCCGGCGCAGCGTGCAGAAATCACCCGCTGCCGTGTGCATCACCCGCGACAATGGAGACCGCTCGGGGGATTGCTGACCCTCTTCCGCCGGAGTCCCCATCCTAGTCCGCATTCCCTTCTCCAAGAACCTTGGAGAGCGATACCTCGGCGCTGCCGGGCTTCAGCGGCTTCTGCTGCGATTCATGCGGGGCCCAGCCGGACAGCCAGACAATCTGAAATGTTGCCCTTATCCGTCCGTCCTGATCGGAAAAGCGGTCAGCATAAATTTCCGCCGCGCGCATGAAAAGCGACCGCGAAGCGGGCCGCCGGCTGCGCTCGCGGAGCACATTGGTTGCCCCCATGGCGCGCAAATCGCGCATCAGGCCGAACATGGTATCGTAGCGTGCCGTGACTGTCTCGACGTCGGTCACCGGCAAGGCGAATCCCGCCCGCTGCAGCAATGCGCCCACATCCCGCATGTCGGCGAAGGGATGGATATGCGGCGTCACGCCGTCCGATATTTCCGTTTCCGCCTGAAGCAGGCTTTCCCGCAATTCCACCAGGGTTCCCGAACCCATCATGGCGCCAAGAAACAGGCCGTCGGGTTTCAATGTGCGGCGGATCTGCGCGAACATTCCCGGCGTGTCGTTGGTTTCCTGCAAGGCCAGCAATGAAACGGCCAGATCCAGGCTTGCAGGGTGCAGAGGAACCGTCTCGGGCGGCGCGACCAGGCCGTCCTGCGCGCCGAGGAACGCCGTATCGCTCTCCACCCGCAGGACTTTGCCGACCTTGCCGCTGGCGAGCAGTGCCGCCTTGGCATCTTCGGTCATGCAGAAGAGCGTTGCGGACCGTTCGAACCGGCGGTCTACGGTCGCCAGCCGCTCCGCCAGGTCTTCAGCGGTGCGGTGCATCAGGAATCCGGCATCCTCGTCGCCCATCCTCAGGGCGCGCAGCTTGCGTCCGACAAGGAGCGCGCTGTCGAAAATTTCTTCCATGGGCTTGCTTTCTTTTCCACGCATGCGCCATTGCACAAATCTGATATGGTGGCAAAGCTTAGGCTTTGGAGTGCCGGGTGAGATCGGGAATCTGGAAAGATTACGCAACCGCTTGCCTGCAATGGCCGGGGACGATTCTGTTTCCCCCGGTTTGCCTTGCCTGCCACGACCATGTCGTCCGGCCGGGCACGCTTTGCGCCGGCTGCTGGCCGGCCATGCGGTTCCTTGAAAAACCCTGGTGCGAGGTGATGGGAACGCCCTTCGGTCATGACATGGGCGAGGGATTCCTGTCGGCCGAGGCGATTGCCAATCCGCCCCCCTTCGCCCGTGCCCGCGCCGCGGTTGGCTATACCGGGCCGGCAAGGCGCATGGTGCAGCAATTGAAGTTCCACGATCGCACCGATCTGGCTCCTTGGATGGCGCGCTGGATGCTGCGGGCGGCGGGCGAACTCATCCCCGACGCCGATCTGGTCGTGCCTGTCCCGCTGCATCGCGGCCGCTTCCTGCGTCGCCGGTTCAATCAATCAGCGGAGCTGGCCCGCGCCTTCGCGCGCCTGGCCGGCCTGCCTTTCGATCCGGTGGCCGTGGAACGTATCAAGGGCACCCGCAGGCAAGTCGGTCTCGGTGCTCGCGAGCGTCAGGACAATGTGCGCGGAGCCTTCAGGGTGCGGCCGGAAAAGGAGATCGCGGTCGCCGGCCGGCGCGTGGTGCTCGTCGATGACGTCTACACGACGGGTGCCACGGTGTCCTCGGTCACCCGGGCGCTGAAGCGGGCGGGGGCGCGGAACGTCGATGTCCTGACCTTCGCTCGCGTGTTGCCGGGGGACTTCCGGCCTGAAGATGCAGACACTATATAGGGCGCAAAAAGTCACGGAACCGATCATGGTCGATGTCACGATCTATACCCGCGCGATGTGCGGCTACTGTGCGGCGGCAAAGCGCCTCCTCGACAGGAAGGGCGTGAACTATACCGAGCACGATGCGAGTTTTTCGCCGGAGCTGCGCCGGGAAATGATTCAGCGCGCCAATGGCCGCTCGACCTTCCCGCAGATCTTCATCGGGGAGACGCATATTGGCGGCTCCGACGATCTGCATGCACTGGAGCAAGCCGGCAAGCTCGATGCTCTGCTTGCCGGAGAACCCTTGCAGGAGACGCGATGACCAATTTGCGCATTGCCGCCATTCAGATGCGTTCGGGTACCGATCCCGAAAGAAATGCCGAAATTTTCGAGCAGTTTGTCCGGGAAGCGGCCGGGAAGGGCGCCGTCTACGTTCAGTCGCCGGAGATGACGGGCATCCTCGTGCGCTCCCGCGAAGAATTGCTGGCCAAGATCAAGGGCGAAAAGGACGATCCGATCGCCCTTAAGGCAGCCGCCCTAGCAGCGGAGCTGTCGATCTTTGTCCATGTGGGCTCGACGGCGGTGGCGCTTAACGACGGCAAGGTCGCCAACCGGGCTTTCCTTTTCGCTCCCGACGGTTCGCTGGTCACGACATATGACAAGATCCATATGTTCGATGTCGATCTCGACAAGGGCGAAAGCTGGCGCGAATCGGCCACCTATCAGCCAGGAAGCCGGGCAGTCGTCGCAGAGATGCCTTTTGGCCGGATGGGTCTAGCGATCTGCTATGATCTGCGGTTCCCGCAGCTTTTCCGCGCGCAGGCGCTTGCCGGCGCGCGGATGCTGACCGTGCCTGCGGCCTTTACCCGGCAGACGGGGGAGGCGCATTGGCACGTGCTTCTGCGCGCCCGCGCCATTGAGAATGGCGCCTGGGTCGTGGCGGCGGCGCAGGGCGGAAAACACGAGGATGGCCGGGAGACCTTCGGCCATTCCATGGTCGTCGATCCCTGGGGGCGGATTGTGGCCGAGGCCGACCATGACGAACCCGGAGTGATCTTCGCCGACATCGATATCGCCGCGTCGGAAGAAGCGCGCCGGAAAATCCCCAATCTCAGGAATTCGCGGGAATTTTCGCTGGAGACCGCGGAGATGGCGCGAAGCGCAGAACCTGAAAGGGCCGCCTCGTGATCCGCTTTGCTCTCACTTGCGAGCAGGACCACGAATTCGAGGCCTGGTTCCGCAACAATGACGATTTCGATGCGCAGAAGCAGCGCAAGCTGGTGACTTGCCCACACTGCGGCTCGACCAAAGTGGAAAAGGCGCTGATGGCGCCTGCCGTCTCGACCGGCCGCAAGAAGGCTCAGATGGCGTTCGCCATGGGCGAGGAGCAGAAGCGGGTCATGGCGCAGCTCAAGGCACTGGCCGAGAAAATCCGCGAGAATGCGGATTATGTCGGCGACGGGTTCGCGGAGGAAGCCCGCAGGATTCATTTCGGAGAGGCCGAGGCGCGCGGTATTTATGGCGAGGCGACCTTGGAGCAGGCAAGAAGCCTCGCGGAGGAGGGCGTGGAATTCATGCCGCTGCCGACATTCCCCGACGATCACAATTGATCGAATTTCCCTGACCGCAGATATTCAGGAACACGCAGCATGGGGATCTGGAATTCCGCCGTTGGTCTCCTGCTCGTGACTGGTGCCTTCCTCAGCGTTTCCCTTCCCCTCGGCAAGATGGCCACCGCAGCAGGCGTGAGTGCGCCGGCATGGTCCTTCGTCATCTCCTTCGGCGCTGGCATTCTGCTTCTTCCGGCGCTGCTCGCCAGCAGCAAGGCCAGGCTACCGAACGCGCACAAGCTGCGCTATTTCTTCATAACGGCGGCAATTTCCTATGCCCTGCCGAACCTGATCCTGTTCCTTGTCATACCGCGGCTCGGATCGGGATATTCGGGCATCATGTTTACGCTGTCGCCGGTGATAACGCTGGCAATGTCTATCGCCCTCAGGCTGCGCAGGCCGAATGCTCTCGGCATCACGGGCATTGGCGTCGGCTTTGCCGGAGCGATGATGGTAGCGCTGTCACGTGGCGAGGCGGGACGCCCGGCGGAGCTCGTCTGGGTTGCTGTGGCGCTTGTCATTCCGGTGCTTCTCGCTTCGGGGAATATCTACCGCACGCTCGACTGGCCGCCGGAAAGCAGCCCGCTCGAGCTCGCCGTCGGAAGCCATGTCGCCTCGGCCCTGATGCTGCTCACGGGCATGGTCATGATCGGTGACGGCATTCCCGTCGCGCTGCTCGGCGAAATCCCTCTGGCGGTTATCGCGCAGGGGACTGCGGCGGCGGTGATGTTCGTCTTCTTCTTTCGCCTGCAGACGGTCGGCGGCCCGGTCTATCTGAGCCAGATCGGCTATGTGGCGGCGGCGATCGGTCTTGTGATCGGCACGGCCGTCTTCGGCGAACGCTATCCGACCGTCACCTGGCTTGGCGCTGCGATCATCACCATCGGCGTCTTGCTGACGACGCTGGCCCAGCAGGCCGAGGAGCGCCGTCAGGCCGCGGGCTGAGCCTGTTCAGCTGCAACTTTCTCGGCGAGCACCATGTAATTGACGTCCATGTCGCGCGAGCGTTGCCAACGGTCCGCCAGGGGATTGTAGACCACGCCGGTCCGGTCCTTGATCGTCATGCCGGCTGCAGCCAGCGCGCGCTCCAGCTCCTCCGGCCGGACGAGCTTCGAATATTCATGGGTGCCGCGCGGCAGCCAGCGCAGGACATATTCCGCGCCGATGATCGCGAGGCCCAGCGCCTTCAGCGTGCGGTTGATCGTGGCGACGAACATGATGCCGCCCGGATCAAGCATTTCGGCGCATTTGGCGATGAAGAGGTCCTTGTCGGCGACATGCTCGATAACCTCCATGTTGAGAATGACGTCGAATTTCTCGCCGGAATCGGCAAGCTCTTCCGCCGTCGCCATGCGATAGTCGATCTTCACATTGCCTTCGGCGGCATGAAGCCGAGCGATCTCGATATTGGTCTCGGAGGCGTCGGCTCCCACCACATCGGCGCCGAGACGGGCCATCGGCTCACACAGCAGACCGCCGCCGCATCCGATATCGAGAAAACGAAGTCCCTCGAATGGCTTGGCTGCACGCGGGTCACGGCCGAAATGTGCCGCGACGCTGTCACGGATGAAGCCAAGGCGCACAGGATTGAACTTGTGCAGCGTGCGGAATTTTCCGTTCGGGTTCCACCATTCGGCGGCAAGAGCAGAGAAGCGCTCGATTTCTCCGGCGTCGATGGTCGTTCGTCGGGCTTCGGGCATGTGGCATGGCCTCCTCTTGGAACGCAAACAAGTCGGTTCGAAGCGAGCCGATGTCAAGCCGCGATTGTGAGAGCGGTCGAAAGGTGGAGTGCGCGCCTCGCTTGCGGAAGGCGCGCCTATTGGATATGGAAACCGCGCCGCCATCGGCGGCGAAACATCTTTTCCAACTTTTCCGGGAGCTTCCCGGGCCACCTGCGAAGAAGGCTTTTCGCGACCATGGCGCGCATCGTGATGAAATTCGGCGGTACTTCCGTCGCCGATCTCACCCGCATTCACAATGTGGCGCGGCATGTCAAACGCGAGGTCGATGCGGGCCATGAGGTGGCCGTGGTCGTCTCCGCCATGGCCGGCAAGACGAATGAACTCGTCGCCTGGGCGCAGGGTATGCCGAAGGCGACCGGCTCCAGCACCCCGTTCTACGACGCGCGCGAATATGATGCGATCGTAGCCTCCGGCGAGCAGGTGACGGCCGGCCTTCTGGCGATCGCCTTGCAATCGATCGGCGTCGATGCGCGTTCCTGGCAGGGGTGGCAGATCCCGATTCGTACCGACAACGCCCATGGAGCGGCGCGGATTCTCGACATAGACGGCAGCGAACTGGTGCGCCGCATGGGGCTGGGGCAGGTCGCCGTCGTTACGGGCTTCCAGGGCATCGGGCCCGACAACCGCATCGCCACTCTCGGGCGAGGCGGCTCCGATACCAGCGCCGTTGCCATTGCCGCCGCATTGAAGGCCGATCGGTGCGATATCTATACGGATGTGGACGGCGTCTACACGACCGATCCGCGGATCGAGCCCAAGGCGCGGCGGCTTGCCAAGATTTCCTTCGAGGAAATGCTGGAGATGGCCTCGCTGGGCGCAAAGGTGCTGCAGGTGCGCTCGGTCGAACTGGCGATGGTGCACAAGGTGCGGACGTTCGTCCGCTCCTCATTCGAGGAACCCGATGCGCCGGGCATGGGAGATTTCGACAATCCGCCCGGAACGCTCATTTGCGACGAGGATGAAATCGTGGAACAGCAAGTCGTCACCGGCATCGCCTATGCCAAGGACGAG
>Ga0164243_10013804_pt1 | contig 11326 bp, 13 predicted proteins | sample OricompcompostOP_FD_108781 | JGI IMG/M metagenome (GOLD analysis project Ga0164243, IMG submission 108781) | Organic Plus compost microbial communities from Emeryville, California, USA - Original compost - Organic plus compost (OP) | ecosystem: Engineered > Solid waste > Mixed feedstock >... | reverse complement strand
CGCGGACCTGTGGTTCAGCCGTGTCTCGCCGGACACCGGCTACCTGACCGGGATCCTCGCGCCGATGTTCCTGCTCGGCATGGGCGTCGGCAGCAACTTCATGCCGCTGAACATGACGATCCTCGAAGGCGTCGACTCCTCCGAGGCGGGCGCCGCCTCGGGCCTCGCGCAGTCGATGCAGTGGGTCGGCGGCTCCCTCGGCCTCGGGATCCTCGTCAGCGTGTTCGGCCTCACCTCCGGCGGCGGGGGCGGGCACGGCACGCCCGGGCTGCTGGCCCAGGGCCTGCCCGGCGTCTTCACCGCCAGCGCCGCCTTCGCCGCCTGCGCCCTGGTGGTGGCGCTCTTCTTGATCACCGCGCGTCCCCCCGAGTTGAAGGAATGAGATGTCCGAGATGACCTCCGGGCTGGAGCCCGTGGACTACCCGAACATGCGGCCGGGCCGGATCGAGCCCGTCCCGGTCCTCGCCGAGCTGCGGCGGGACCGTCCGGTCTGCCGCGTCCGGCTGCCGTACGGCAAGGACGGCTGGCTGGTGACCCGGCACGCCGACGTGCGCACCGTCTACTCCGACCCGCGGTTCAGCCGGGCCGCCGCCATCACCCCGGACGTGCCGCGCGCCTCGCCGTTCGTGCCCCGGCCGGACTCCATGCTGTCGATGGACCCGCCCGAGCACACCCGGCTGCGCGGGCTGATGATGAAGGCGTTCACCGCCCGCCGCATCCAGCTGCTGCGCCCCGGTACCGAGCGGATCACCACCGAGCTGCTCGACGGGATCATCGCGCAGGGACCGCCGGCCGAGCTGGTCTCCGAGCTGTGCCTGCCGCTGCCGGTCATGGTCATCTGCGAGCTGCTCGGCGTGCCGTACGCGGACCGGCACCTGCTGAACGAGTGGTCCACCGCGTTCACCTCGGTGACCGCGCTGAGCGCCGAGGACGTCCAGAAGGCGTACACGAGCCTGCGCGAGTACGTCGCGGGCCTGGTGGCCGAACGCCGCCGCGTCCCGGCCGACGACTTCCTCGGCGCCCTGGTGGAGGCGCGCGACTCCGGCGACCGGCTGAGCGAGGACGAGCTGGTCACCATGACCGTCTTCCTGCTCGTGGCCGGGCACGAGACGACCGCCACGCAGCTCGCCAACTCGCTGTACCAGCTGCTCGACCGGCCGGAGGCGCTGGAGACGCTGCGCGCGCGGCCGGAGCTGACGGCCACCGCGGTGGACGAGCTGCTCCGGTACATCCCGATCTTCGCCTCGGCCACGCTGGCCCGGGTCGCGCTTGAGGACGTCGAGATCGGCGGCGTGCTGATCCGCCAGGGTGAGGCGGTGCTGTGCAGCGACGCCGGGGCCAACTGGGACGAGGAGGTCTTCACCGACCCGGACCGGCTCGACTTCACCCGGTCGCCGAACCCGCACATGGCGTTCGGCCACGGCGCCCACCGCTGCCTCGGGTCGCAGCTGGCGCGCATGGAACTCCAGGTCGCGCTGCGGGCGGTGGCCGACCGGTTCACGGGGCTGCGGCTCGCCGTGCCCCCGGAGGACGTGACCTGGAAGTCGGGCAAGACCACGCACGGCGTGGCCGAGCTCCCGGTCGCGTGGTGACCCGCGCGGTCGCGGACGAGCACATCCAACACGATTCGGAGGAATGACAGTGGACTACCGGACCCTGGGCCGGTCGGGTCTGAAGGTGTCGCGCGCCTGCCTGGGCGGCATGAACTTCGGTCTTGACGACTCCTCGCCCGCCGACGAGGCCGAGTCCGCGCGCATGATCGGCGCGTTCCTGGACGCCGGGCACAACTTCATCGACACGGCCAACGCGTACCGCGGCGGGCAGTCCGAAGAGGTGATCGGCCGCGCGCTGCGCGGCAAGCGCGACTCCGTGGTGCTGGCCACCAAGGGGGCCATGCCGATCGGGGCCGGCCCCAACGACCGCGGGCTGTCCCGCCGGTACCTCATCCGCGCCCTCGACGCCAGCCTCCGCCGGCTGGACACCGACTACATCGACCTGTACCAGTGCCACGTCTGGGACGGCGAGACGCCGATCGAGGAGACCATGGCCACGCTGGAGGAGTTCGTCCGCGCCGGCAAGGTCCGGCACGTCGGCTGCTCCAACTTCACGGCCGCCCAGATCGTCGAGTCGCAGTGGGCGGCCGAGCGCGCCGGCTCCCGCGGGTTCGTCAGCCTCCAGCCGCACTACTCCCTGCTCGCCCGGGAGATCGAGGCGGAGATCCTGCCGACCTGCCGCCGGCACGGCCTCGGCGTGCTGGCGTACGGCCCGCTCGGCGGCGGCGTGCTGGCCGGCCGCTACACGCGCGGCACCACGCCCGGTACGGAGAGCCGGCTGGGCCAGTGGAAGGCCATGCCGTACGCGCAGCCGCAGAAGTGGGCGGACGACCTGCTCGCCGAGCGGAACTTCGACATCGCCGACGCGGTGCAGAAGGCCGCCGGTGAGCTGGGCACGACGCCCGCCGCGGTCGCCCTCGCCTGGGTCGCCGGACGGCCGGACGTGACCTCGGTGCTCATCGGCCCGCGCACCGCGGAGCAGCTCGAGGGCAACCTCGCGGGCTTCGACCTGGACCTGCCGGCCGAGGTCGCGGACCGGCTCGAAGAGGTGTCGCGCACCGCGAACGTACCGGTCACCGGCCAGATGGGCATCGTCTGAGCCCGTTGGGAAAAGGCCGCCGTACGTCCGCGTACGGCGGCCTTTTCGCGCCCGCGGGCCGATTTAGGACCGGAAAAGGCTCCGCTTAGCCCGGCCCTCCAGGGTGGACGCGGAAGGCGAGCCGGAAGGAGCCGAAGATGACGGATGGCAGTGACGCGCCCGCGTGCCCGGTGGCGGCGCCGCCGACGCTCGACGAACGGATCCGCCGATGGAGCGTGTACCAGCCGTGGCTCCAGGCCGATCCCGTGCGCTACTTCCGTGAGATCCAGGAGCACGCCCCGATCGTGTGGTCGGAGGAGCTGGGCGGGTACTGGATCGTCACGCGGTTCGCCGAGATCGAGTGGGTGGCCCGCAACCCCGAGCTGTTCTCCAACGCCGTCCTGTCGATCCCCGCGCACCAGGTCTTCGAGGACAAGGCGATCCCGATCCAGCTCGACGGCGACGAGCACCGGCAGTGGCGGCGGGCGCTGGCCGACCTGTTCAACCCCGGCGCGGTCAACCACTTCGCCCCGCAGATCCGGCAGGCGACGATCGACACCATCGAGCCGCTGGTCGAGTCCGGCAACTGCGAGTTCATCTCCGACGTCGCGGCCAAGCTGCCCGCCGAGGCCTTCCTCATCACGTTCGGCATCGGCCGCGAGTACCTCCAGCAGATCCTCGACTACAAGGAATGGCTGCGGAAGGCCATCCCGACCGCGCACAACGACGAGGAGATCCGCGCGGCGAACCGGCCGCTGTGGCAGTTCTTCAGCGACGCCATCGACCGGCGCCGCGAAGAGGGTGTCGAGGGCCGCCGCGACGTGTTCAGCCAGCTGCTGAAGACCACCGTCAACGGCCGCAAGCCGACCCAGGACGAGATGGTCAACGCCGCGTTCACGCACATGCTCGCGGCCTTCGACACCACCGCCGCGGCGCTCAGCATGGTCTTCGTGTACCTGGCCGAGCACCCCGAGACGCAGGACCTGGTGGTGCGCGAGCCGGACCGGATCCCCGCGATCGTCGAGGAGCTGATCCGGCACGACCCGATCTCGGCGACCGCCCGCGTCGTCACCCAGGACGTCGAACGGCACGGCGTGACCATGCGCAAGGGCGACCTGGTGCTGGTCCCGTGGGCCATGTCCGGCATGGATCCGGCGGTGTTCGACCACCCGGAAGAGGTGGACTTCGACCGGTCCGTCACGCGGCAGCTCACGTTCGCCATCGGCCCGCACCGGTGCATCGGCATGCACGTCGCCCGTCGCGTGATCCGTACCGCCGTCGAGGAGTGGCACGCGCGCGTCCCGCGGTACCGCGTCACCCCCGGCACCACCCCCGTCCGCCACTACACCACGGTCCGCGGCGTGAGCCGGCTCGACCTGAGCTGGGACTAGTGCCCGACGAAAGGGATCGTATGGAAGACGAGCAGCCCGCCATCGGCCGCGTCGGCCTGTGGACGTTCGCGCTCGAAGGACTGACGGCACCGGAGTTCCGGGACACCGCCGCGGAGATCGACGAGCTCGGGTACGGCACGCTGTGGTTCGGCGAGGCGTTCGGCCGCGAGGCGCTCACCCAGGCCGCGCTGCTGCTCGCCGCCACCCGGCGGATGGTCGTGGCCACCGGCATCGCCTGCGTCTACGGCCGGGACCCGCTCACCATGAACCAGGCGCAGCGGACCCTCGCCGCCGACTTCCCCGGCCGGTTCCTGCTCGGCCTCGGGCTGAGCGCGCCGATGGGCGTCGAGAAGTTCCGCGGGCAGACGTTCGGGCCGCCGGTCGCGACGATGCGGTCCTACCTGGAGGGCCTGGACGCCAACACGGTCGGCCCGCGGCCGGAGCGCGCGCCGCGCCGGGTGATCGCCGCGCTCGGGCCCAAGATGCTGCGGCTGGCGGGCGAGCGGGCCTGGGGCGCGCTGTCCTACCTCGTACCGGTCGAGCACACCGTACGGGCCCGCGCGACGCTCGGCCCGGAGCCGCTGCTCGCCGTCGAGCAGGCCGTCGTCCTCGACGAGGACCCGGCCGCCGCCCGCGAGGTGGCGCGCGCGCACGTGGGCGCGTACCTGCGCGTCCCGCACTACGTGACCAACCTGCGGCGGCTGGGGTTCGACGAGGAGGAGCTGGCCGGCGGCGGTACCGACCGGGTGGTCGACGCCCTGGTCGCGCAGGGGGACGCGGGCGCCGTCGCCAACCGCGTCGCCGAGCATTTCGACGCCGGAGCGGACCACGTGTGCGTTCAGGTGCTCACATCCGATCCGCATCGGGTGCCGATGCGGGAGTGGCGAGAACTGGCCCCGATATTGGAAGGAGGCATGTCGTGAAGGTGCGAGTCGACGCCGACCGCTGCATGGGCCACGGCATGTGCAACGCACTGGTCCCCGAGGTCTTCGAGATCGACCCGGAGTCGGGCTTCAACGAGATGGACGAGTTCGAGGTACCGGACGCCCAGCGCGCCGCCGTCGAGCGCGGCGTCGCCGGCTGCCCGGAACGGGCCATCTCGATCGTCGGGGAGACCGCGTGAACCGGGCGGAGTTCGACGCGCTCCGCGCGGTGGCGCACACCCGCTCGGGCGACATCAGCTACGTCGACGCCGGTACCGGACCGGTGGCGCTGTTCGTGCACGGCCTCGGCACCGGGGCGTACCTGTGGCGGAACCTCGTCGAGGAGCTGCGCGGCGAGCGCCGCTGCATCGCCTTCGACCTGCCGCTGCACGGCCACAGCCCGGCCACCGACGCGCACGACTTCACCCTCCCCGGCCTGGCCCGGGTCATCGAGGACCTGTGCGCGGCGCTCGGCCTGGACCAGGTCGACCTGGTCGCCAACGACACGGGCGGCGCGGTCGCGCAGGTCTTCGCCGCCGCGCACCCCGAACGGCTGCGCACGTTCACGCTGAGCAACTGCGAGACCCACGACAACCTGCCGAACGAGGCGTTCCAGGGCACCGTGGACCTCGCCAAGCGCGGCCAGCTCGCCCCGGCCGCCGTGGAGATGGTCAAGGACATCGGCGGCACGCGCACCGGCGGCCGGAGCGTCACGCTGAACTACGAGCGCCCCGACGACGTGTCCGACGAGACCGTCCGCGCGTACCTCGAACCGATCGGCGGGTCGCTGGAGACCGCCCGGCAGTTCGAGCGCCTGGTCACCTCGCTGCACGCCGCCGACCTCCTCGCGGCCGAGGACGGGCTCGCGCGGCTCACCGCCCCCACGCTGATCGTCTGGGGGACCGGCGACTTCCACTTCGAGGTGGAGTGGGCGTACCGGCTGCGCGACCTGATCCCCGGCGCCACCGAGGTGGTCGAGCTGGACGGCGCGAAGCTGTTCTTCCCCGACGAGCGGGCCGGCGAGTTCGCCGGGCACCTGCGCCGCCACTGGCAGGCCCACCCGGCGGGCGTACCCGCCTGACACGGCGAACGGCGCCGGCCCGGGTGGGGGCCGGCGCCGTTTCACGTACGGGCCCTCAGACCGCCGCCTTCATGTCCCCGGGCCCGGCCGGAGGCGCGGCGTTCAGGATGTCGAGCTGGAGCCGCTGGAGCCGCGGGCCCGGCTCGATGCCCAGCTCGTCGTTCAGGACCGTACGGGCGTCCTGGTAGACGCCAAGCGCCTCGGCCCGCCGTTCGGACCGGCACAGCGCGATCATCAGCTGGCGGTAGAACGCCTCGTGGAACGGGTGCGCCCGGACCAGCCCGTACAGCTCGCTCACCAGCTCCCGGTGCCGCCCCAGCTCGAGGTTCGCCTCGTTGAGCATCTCGACGGACTCCAGGCGCACCTCCTCGATCCAGGTGGCGAAGCCGTTGACGATCGGCCCCTCGCGCAGATCGCTGAGCACCGGACCGCGCCACAGCGCCAGCGCCTGCTGGAACGCCTGCCGCGCCTGGTCGTGCCGGCCGGCGCGGAAGTGCCCCCGTCCGTCGCCGACCCGCCGCTGGAAGGCGTGGAAGTCCAGCTCGCCGTCCCCGATCCGCATCACGTAGCCCGGCGCCCGGGTCTCCAGCGCCGTCGCCCCGTCCGCCGCCGGTGACAGCAGCTTGCGCAGCTGCGAGATGTAGACGTACAGCGCGGCGGTCGCCCGGCGGGGCGGGGCGTGCCCCCACACCTCCTCGATGAGCTGTTCCACCGACACCACCTGGTCGGCACGTATCAGCAGGGTGGCCAGGACGATCTCCATCTTGCGGGCGCTGATCGTCACGACCGTGTTCCCGCTGAGCGCCCGCAGCGAGCCAAGGATCTCGTATCGCATGAGTGCCTTCCCCCGTCGTCGCCCTTCGTCTGTGCGGCGGCATGTCCCCACGACAGGAAGGCTCTCAATGCGGGTGCTTACGCACATCAGCGAAACTACGTAATCAACCGGTCGTTCTCCCTATGCCGCCGGTCACCGCGGCGTGGCGATGGCGGTGAGCACCAGGCCCCCGGCCACCCGCCAGCGGCCGGCGAACCCGTCCACCGGGCCGTCGACGTGCAGGTACGCCCGGAAGGTGCCGTCCGCTTCCAGCCGTACGGTCGCGTCGTGGAAGTCCAGCCACGTACGTGTCAGGGGGAACCACGCCTTGTAGACGGACTCCTTGGCGCTGAACAGCAGCCGGTCCCAGCACACGGCCGCCGGCGCGGCCGCGTCGAGGGCCGGGCGCTCGTCGTCGCGCGCGATGGCGTCGAGCACGCCGTCCGGCAGCGGCTCGTTCGGCTCGGCGTCGATGCCGACGGCCGCGATCTCCCGCGCCCGGGCGACGGCCGCGGCCCGGTAGCCCGCGCAGTGCGTCATGCTGCCGACGACACCGTCCGGCCAGGTCGGGGCGCCGCGCTCACCCGGGAGGATCGGCGCCGGGGCGACGCCGAGACCGGCGAGCGCGGCCCGCGCGCAGTGCCGTACGGTGGTGAACTCCCGCCGCCGCTTCTCGACGGCGCGGGTGATCACCGCGCGCTCGGCGGGGAACAGCGCGGCCTCCGGCGGATCCACCGACGCCTCCACGGCGCGGACCTCCCGGGGCAGCAGCTCCCCGATCATCAGGCGCCGCCCGGGAGAATCTCCACCGGCTCGCGCGGTCCGCCGCGCGGCTGCCATTCGCGCGGGTAGCCGACCGACACCTCCTCGAACCGCACGCCGTCATGCCAGGTCGTCCGGGGGATGTGCAGGTGGCCGTACACGACGGCGGCGGCCCGGAACCGTACGTGCCAGGTCGCCGTACGCTCCGTCCCGCACCACAGCGCGAACTCCGGGTACCGCAGCACCCGGGTGGGCGCGCGGACCAGCGGATAGTGGTTCACCAGCACGGTGCGCTCGTCCGCGCCGAGCGCGGCCAGCCGCCGTTCCGTCCGCGCGACCCGGTCGGCGCACCACGCGTCGCGGCTCGGGTACGGGTCGGCGTGCAGGAACACCTCGTCGGTGCACACCACCCCGGCCCGGTACGCCTCCTCGAGCGCGGCCTCCTTGGAGTGCGTGCCGTCCGGGCGGAAGGTGTAGTCGTACAGCACGAACAGCGGCACCACCCGCACCGGCCCGCCGGGCCCGTCCCACACCGGGTACGGGTCCTCCGGCGTGAGCACGCCGAGGCCGCGGCAGAGCTCGACCAGCCGCCGGTACCGGGCCTCGCCGCGCGGCTCGCCGGCCGCGTCGCGCGGCGTCCACAGCTCGTGGTTGCCCGGCACCCACACGACCGTGGCGAACCGTTCGGCCAGCACGCCGAGCGCCCACTCGATGTCGGCCATCCGCTCCCCGACGTCGCCGGCCACCAGCAGCCAGTCGTCGGCGGACCGCGGCCGGAGCGCGCGTACGTGCTCCCGGTTCTGGTCGAACGCCACGTGCAGGTCGCTGATCGCGCGCAGGCTCATGCCGGCGGCGCGGTCAGCCGGTCCCGGACCAGGCCGGCGATCCGGTCGACGTGGTCGTTCAGGAAGAAGTGCCCGCCGGGGAACACGTCCACGTCGGTGCGCTCGGACGTGTGGCCGCGCCACGCGTCCGCCTCGTCCACGCTGGTCAGCGGGTCGGCGTCGCCGGTGAACACACTGATCGGGCAGCCCAGCCGCGCCGGTCCGGCACAGCGGTAGCGCTCGATCGCCCGGTAGTCCGAGCGCAGCACCGGCAGCAGCAGCTCCGCCATCTCCGGGTCGCGCAGCACCCGCGCGTCCGCCCCGCTGAGCCGCTCCACCTCGGCGATCACGCTCGCGTCGTCTCCGAGGTGCACCCGCTCGGGCCGGGTCCGCGACGGCGCGCGCCGCCCGGACACGAACAGCCCGCGCACCGGCGCGCCCGTCCGCTCCACCCGCCGCGCGACCTCGAACGCCACGGTCGCGCCCATGCTGTGCCCGAACAACGCCAGCGGCAGATCCGTCCACCCGTCGAGCGCCTCGTGCACCCGGTCGGCCAACGCGGAGATGTCCTCGACGAACGCCTCACGCCGCCGGTCCTGCCGCCCCGGATACTGCACGGCGACGACATCGACCTCCGCGTCGGCCAGCGCGGCCGAGAACGCGAAGTACGCGGTGGCGGACGCCCCCGCGTGCGGAAAGCAGACCACCCGCACCCGGCCCCGCCCCACGGGATGGAACCGCCGGAACCACACCCCGTCCGGATCCCCCGGCGCCCGCTCCCGAACCTCAACGGCCTCCCCGGAAAACGCAGCCATAAAAGCCCCCATGAGTCCCCTGCGAACACCCGGAGTCTGACACCGGCGGACGGCACCGACATCAGCGAAACCACGTACGCGCCCCCGCGTCACGCGCGCCCGGGGATATTCGGTGGTGGCGGACGCGGGCCCGTGCGTAAGGTCGCGGGGTGACTCTTCGTGTTCGTCTCCGCCAGGCGCTCCGGGAAGCGATGCGGGCGCGGGACAAGGTGGCGGTGAGCGCACTGCGCGCGACGCTCGCCGCGGTGGACAACGCCGAGGCGGTGCCGGTCGACGCGACCGCGCCGTCCGGCCCGGCCATCGAGCAGTCGCCGGTCGGTGCGGGTGCGACCGAGGCCGTCCGGCGCGAGCTGACCGAGCGCGAGGTGGCGGACATCGTACGAGCGGAGGTCGCCGAACGCCGGCACGCCGCCGCGCAGCTGACCGCCCCCGCCCACGCGGACCGGGCCGCCCGGCTCCGCGCCGAGGCCGACCTGCTGCTCGCCCTCCTCGACGGGTAGCGCCGCGTTACGCCGCCCGGGCCGAGCGGCGGTGCAGGCGGATCGCCGAGACCAGGAAGAAGACGCCGCCCAGCGTCGCGTACCCGGCGAGGGCGGTGGCCGACGGGTGCGGGCCGCCGGCCTGCAGGATGAAACCGGTGCCGGCGATGGTGGAGATCCCGCCGCTGAGGATCATCGCCCACTGGCCGCCCAGCCGGTGCCGGCGGATCGCGACGATCAGCTGCACGATGCCGGCGGTGATCGCCCAGGCGCCCCACACCCGCAGGACCGCCGGTACGCCGGAGGTCGCGGCGACGGCCAGGCCGGCGGCCGCGAGCAGGCTCAGCGCCATGTTGACGTACAGCGCGCCGCCGGGACGCGCGGCGGCCGCCGACCGGACGTCGGCCACCGCCGCGGCCACGTCGAACAGCGGATAAAGCACCAGCAGTCCGATGCCGACCGGACCGAAGGCCGTAATGGTCAGGGCGAACAGGACCGCCCAGACGAGGGCGAATCCGAACCGCGCGTAGTACAGGTTCCGCAGCGGCCGGGCGGCGTCGGTCTCGCGAATGGCGGTCGTGGGCATCGGGTTCCTCCGGGAGATAGAACGTTCGGTACACCTGAGTGTGGACGGACCGGCTCCGCAAGTCAAGACCGAACGTTCTACCTGCTAATCTCGGCGGCGACCGGAAAGGTGGGAACCCCGATGTCAGAGGCACGATCGCGGCTGCTCGGCACGGCGAGCGGGCTGTTCTACGCCGAGGGCCTGCACTCCGTCGGCATCGACCGCATCGTGGCGGAGGCGCACGTCACGCGCGCGACGCTGTACCGGCACTTCCCGAGCAAGGACGACCTCGTCGTCGCCTACCTCAGGCAGGCCGACGAGGCCATCCGCGCCCAGGTCGACGCGGCGCGCACCGAGGGCTCCGCGCCGGCCGACGTCGTCCGCGCCGTCGCCCGGTCCATCGCCGGCGACATCCAGACCTCCGGGTTCCGCGGCTGCGCGTTCCTCAACGCCGCCGCCGAGTACCCCGACCCCGCCCACCCCGTGCACAAGGCCGTCCTCACCCACCGGAACTGGTTCCTCAGCACCATCACCGAGCTCCTCGCGGCCACCGGAACGACCGACCCGGAACCCGCCGCCCGGCACTTCGTCATGCTCCGCGACGGCGCGATGGCCGCCGGCTGCCTGACCGACCCGGCCCCCATCGCCGAGACCTTCCTGCTCGGCGTCGAGAGCCTCCTCAAGGACTGACGCACGGGACCAACGCCTCTGCCCGCCGTACCGCGCCGGCCCTAGGTTCGGACGCCACCGGGGATCGCGTACGGGGAGCGGGCGATGAGCGGACGAGCACCGCGCACGCGCAAGGCCGTCCTCATCGCGGTTGCCGTGCTCCTCGGCATCCCCGTCGTGCTCGCCGCCGGCCTGGCCGCGTGGAACGGGGAGGCCGATCTCGACCCGCATCGGGCGCTACTGCCCGGCGTCGCGCTCGACCTGCGGACCGCGCACACGGCGCGGGGCCCGGTCGAGTACGACCTGCACGGCGCCGCCGGCCCGGTGATCCTCTCCGTGCACGGCGGCCTGGGCGGCGCCGACCAGGGCCGG
>Ga0164243_10013803_pt1 | contig 11326 bp, 8 predicted proteins | sample OricompcompostOP_FD_108781 | JGI IMG/M metagenome (GOLD analysis project Ga0164243, IMG submission 108781) | Organic Plus compost microbial communities from Emeryville, California, USA - Original compost - Organic plus compost (OP) | ecosystem: Engineered > Solid waste > Mixed feedstock >... | reverse complement strand
GCCAGCTCGGGCGTGCCGTACGTGGCGTACTCGGCGACCCGGATCGCGCCGCCGAGCAGCAGCACGTTGTAGTGGATCGGCGGCAGCTCGCGCATCGTGCTCGCCACCACCGTGCCGAACGTCGAGTGCGTGTGCACGACGGCGCGGGCGTCGGTCGTCGCGTACACGGCCAGGTGCATCGGCGTCTCGGACGACGGCTGCGCGTCCCCCTCGACCAGGTACCCGTCCAGGTCGAGGACCGGGCAGTCGGCCGGGGTGAGCCGGTCGAGCGCCACCCCGGACGGCGTGACCGCCACCAGGTCGCCCTCGCGCACGCTCAGATTCCCCGACGTGCCGAGGACCAGGCCCAGCTCGACGGCCCGCCGGCCGTACTCGCACAACCGCGCGCGCGGCTCCTCCATCACCACGCCACGAAACCGTAGACGGACCTCCCCGGCAACACAATCGGATCAAGTCCCGTCATTGATCACGAAAAGAGATACGCACGGCATCGGCGGGCTACCGGGCGTCACGTCCCGGGTTTGCCTGACTGGGGGTCGTGAAGACGACGGAGGGCGGAATGTCGGCCCGGTGGCGTGCGCTGGCGGCCACCGGGATCATGCTGGCGGCGCTGCCGACGGCGATCGCGGCGGGGCCGGCGGGCGCGCTGCCCGCGGCGGCCGGGGCGGCGCGCGCGCCGGGCGCGGGACAGCAGGCGGGCGCGCCGGGCGGGGAGCAGGAGGCTGGTACGGCGCGGCAGCGGGCGTTCGCCGAGGCCGCGGCCGAGTTCGGGGTGCCGGTCGCGGTGCTGCTCGCGGTCTCCTACCACGAGTCGCGCTGGGAGCACCACCGCGGCCTGCCGTCCGTGGCCGGGGGATACGGCCCCATGCACCTGATCGACGCGGACCTGACCGCGACCCGGGGCGAGGGCTTCGAGCCCGCGCAGACCGCGCGCACCGCGGCCCGGCTCGCGGGCCTCCCCGTCGAGCTGGTCCGCGCCGACGACCGGGCCAACATCCGGGCGGGCGCGGCCCTGCTCGCCTCGTACGCCCGGGAAGCGCACGGCGGAACCCCGCCCGCCGACCCGGGGGCCTGGTACGACGCGGTCGCCCGCTGGGCCGCCACCCCGTACGAGACGGACGCCCGCCGGTTCGCCGATGATGTGTTCCAGACGATCAAGACCGGCGTGCGGAGGACCACCGATGACGGCCAGCGCATCGAACTGCCCGGCGACCCGGCGGTGAGGCCCGACCCCGCCCGGCTCGGCGCGCTGCGGCTGCGCAGGCCGGAAGGCGCCCGCGCCGCGCAGTGCCCGCCGGGCATGAACTGCGGCGTCATCGACACCGCGTACCACCGCTTCGACGCCGATAACCCGGCGAACTTCTGCAACTACGCCTCGGCGCGGCGGCCCAAGGACTCCTTCATCCGGTTCATCGTGCTGCACGACACCGAGACCCCGTACCGCCGCACCCGAGCCCTGCCGCGCAGCCCGAAATACTGCGCGAGCTGGCACTACCTGGTGCGCTCCCGGGACGGCCACGTGGACCAGGCGCTGGACGTGCGCCACGTGGCCTGGCACGCGGGCAACTGGTGGCTGAACTCGCACTCGATCGGCATCGAGCAGGAGGGCTGGGCGAGCCGCGGCGGACGCTGGTTCACCGAGCGCATGTACCGCTCGACCGCCCGCCTGGTGCGCTACCTCGCCGAGCGGTACGACATCCCGCTCGACCGCGGCCACATCCTCGGCCACGACAACGTGCCCGCCGACTCGGGCCGCGGCGTGAAGGCGATGCACCACGACCCCGGCCCGCACTGGAACTGGGCCCACTTCATGAAGCTGGTCGGCGCCCCGCTGCGGGCGACCGCCCCGGAGGACTCCGACCTCGTCACGATCCGCCCGCGCTTCCGGCGCAACCGGCTCGTGTTCACCGGCTGCGTGCCGAAGAACGAGCCGGTCGACGGCGGCAAGTGCGGCGCCACCACGCCCCGGCCGTCGAGCGCGGTCCTGCTGCGCACCGAGCCGCGCGACGACGCGCCGCTGATCGGCGACCCGTACCTGCACCCGGGCGGCGGCCCCGGCACCACCGGCTACGGCGACTGGAGCGCCCGCGCCTCCACCGGCCAGCGCTTCGTCGTCGCCGAACGCAGCGGCGAGTGGGTCGCGATCTGGTTCGGCGGACGCCTCGCCTGGCTGAAGAACCCGGCCGACGACCCGGTGCTACTGGGGACGAGCGGCGCGTACGTCACCCCGCGGCCCGGCCTCGACGCCGCCGCGGTGTACGGCCGCCCCTTCCCCGAGCCCGACGAGCTGCCCGCCGACGTCGCCCGCTGGACCTGGGGGCGCGGCAGGCAGCCCGGCCCGTACGACCGGTACACGATCCCGGCGGGCCAGGCGTACGCGCTGATCGACACGTTCGAGTCGGACGTCTACTACGCCGCGCACCACGACGCCTCGGCCCCGGGCGACCGCCGCCTCTACACCGGCTCCCGGACCTTCCACCTCATCCACTTCAACCACCGGTACGCGTTCGTGGACGCCGACGAGGTGGAGGTCCGCGAGATCGGCTGAGCCGCCTGATCGCTACTTGATCGCGCCGGAGGTGAGGCCGGACTGGATCTGCCGCTGGAAGATGATGTAAACGATCATCACGGGCACCACCGTGATGCTCAGCCCGGCGAACAGACCCGGCCAGTCCGCCTCGTACCCGGCGTTCACCGAGATGTTGGCGATGCCCTGTGTGATCAGCCACTTGTCCTCGACGTTGCCGGGCAGCAGCACGATCGGCAGCAGGTACTGGTTCCACTGGCCCAGGATGTTGAAGATCGTGATGCTGATCAGGCCGGGCTTCGCCATCGGCATCATGATCTGGAAGAACGTCCGGGTGTGCGAGCAGCCGTCGATCGCCGCCGCCTCCGCCACCGAGGTCGGCAGCGTCTTGAAGAACGCGGTGAGGAAGAACACCGTGAACGGCAGCGAGTACGCGATGTACACCAGGATCACGCCGCCGTGCGTGCCGAGCAGGCCCAGGTTCCGCACCACGAAGAACAGCGGCACCAGGGCGAGGAACACCGGGAACGCCAGCCCGGACACGAAGATGAAGTAGATCACCCGGTTGCCCGGGAACTCGTAGCGGGCCAGCACGTACGCCGCCATCGAGCCGAGCAGCATCGTGCCCGCCGTGGACAGCGCCACCACGAACACGGTGTTCCACATGTACAGGCCGATGTGCGCCTTGTCCCAGGCGCGCACCCAGGAGTCGAAGCCGAAGCTGGTCGGCAGCGTCAGCGGGTCGCCGAAGATCTGCGCGTTGGTCTTGAACGACGCCAGGAACGTCCACAGCACCGGGCCGATGATCAGGATGGCCCACACGATGAGGGCGACGTGCGCCAGCGTGCCGAACACGCCCGTGCCGCCGCCGCCCCGCCGTGTCGTCGCCGCCGGCTTCGTGGCGGCCGAGCGGCCGGCCGGCTTGTTCGCCGCCGCCGGATTCGCCGCCGAGGTGGGGGTCGCCATCTAAAGCTCGATCCTCTCGCGCCGGGTCACCCGCAGGGTCAGCACCGCGAAGGTGATCGTCATGAAGAAGAGCGCCACGCCCATCGCGGACGCGTAGCCGTACTTGGAGAAGTTGAAGGCGTTGCGCCAGATCTCCAGCGGCAGCACCGTGGTCGCGTTGTCCGGGCCGCCCCGGTCCACCGAGAGGACCTGAACCAGGGCGAACCCGTCGAACGCGGCGATGCCGAGATACACCCAGCCGACCTGCAGGGTGTCCCACAGCAGCGGCAGGGTGATGCTGAAGAACATCCGGAAGCGGCCGGCCCCGTCGAGCGCGGCCGCTTCGAACACATCCTTCGGAATGGCCGACATGCCGGCCGAGAACAGCACCACGTAGAACCCGACGGCCTGCCAGACCATCACCGCGATGATCGACCAGAGCGCCAGATCGGGGTTGGTCAGCCAGCCGATCGGCTGGACGCCGATCTTGCCCAGCAGACCGTTGATGACGCCGCTCTCGTCCGGGCGGTAGATCGCCTGGAACAGCACGCCGACGATGGCGACGGCCAGGACCTGCGGGAAGAAGAACACCACGCGGTAGAACGTGGAGCCGGTCACGCCGGTCATCCGGCCGCCTTTGCTCCCCCCGCCGAGGTTCAGCAGGAAGGAGAAGAAGAGTGCGATCGCGATGGTGAGCAGCGGCATGGCGACCAGTAACACGATGTGGTGGCGCACCGCGTGCCAGAACACCTCGTCATCGAACAGCCGGGCGAAGTTGTCGAACCCGGTGTACTCCGGCGTCGCCGTGATGCCCCGCCAGTCGGTCAGCGCGATGTAGAACGCCTGGAAGTAGGGGCTGATCACGAAGACGACGTAGAGGATCAGCGGCGCCGCGAGGAAGCCGATGATGAACGGATACCTGCCATGCCGCATGGCTCATGCGCTCCGCTGCTGCTTGGTGATGGAGGAGTCGTTCTTGGTCTTGTCGGCGGCGGCCTGCATCTTCTCCACGAACTCGTCCGCCCCGATGCGACCGAACATGAGCGCGTTGGTCTGCTTGCGCAGCTCGGTCTCCAGCTCCTTGTACCAGGTCTCGAACAGCGAGAGCGTGACGATGTTCTGGCCGGCCGCCTTCTGCGCGTCCGCGACGCTCTGGTTGCCGGGGGAGAGGGTGAGGCCCTCGGTCGCGCCCACGACGACGGTGAAGCTGCCGGACTTCTCGGTGAAGCCCTTGGCGCCCTCCTTGGAGAGCATGATCCGCAGGTACTCCAGGCCGCCCTGCGGGTTCTTCGCCTGCGCCGGCACGATGTAGTTCTCGCCGGGGGCGACGCGGATCGCCTCGTACGGCATCTTGTCGGTGCCGGTCACGCTCGGCGTGGGGGCGACCGCGTACGCGAACGTGTCGGGGGTGTTGCTCTTCTGCTCGTTCTCCAGCCAGGAGCCGGACGGGTAGAAGGCGATCTTGCCCTGGTTCTGCCGGGTCTGCACCTCGGTGTGGATGAGGCCCTCGAACGACTTGCCCATGTACGGGCCGATCTCGGCCCAGGCGGCGGCGGCCTGCCGTACCGGCTCGGCGGTCCACGCGCCGTCGGCGAGGTTGTCGATGTTGATCAGCACCTCGTTGCCGCCGATCTTCGCGGCCGAGATGAGGATCATCCAGTACTGGTAGTACGAGGCGTTCTTGCCGGCGTACGCGTAGGGGACGATCCCGGCGCTCTTCGCGGTCTCGCAGAAGGTCTTGAACTCGTCGAAGGTCTTCGGCGGGGTCCAGCCCTTCTCCTTGAACAGGTTCGCGTCGTACCACAGGCCGTAGGTGGAGGTGACGTACTTGAGCACGTACGGCTTGCCCGCGATGTAGCCGGCCTCCACGGTGCCGGGCAGCAGCGTGTCGCGGACCTTCTTGCTCGGGTCGTCGATCGACGGGGCGTCGAACAGCGGGGTGAGGTCGAGGAGCTGGCCCTCGGCCTGCAGCGCGCCCTCGTCCATCAGGTCGGCGCCCGCGTTGGAGATCATGTCGGGCACGTCGCCGCTGGCGAACCGCGGCTGCAGCGTCTGCGCGATCTGCTGCGTGGCCACGTGCTTGATCTCGGCCTGCGGGTACATCTTCTTGTACATCGGCTCGTGCACGTCGGTGGCGTACGCGTCGCCGAGACCGCCCTTGAAGATGACGACCTCGAGCGGGGAGGCCGGATTGACGCCGAGCGGGTTCGCCGCGGAGGTCGCCGCGGCGCTGCCCGATGCCGCCGGGGCGGCCGAGCCGCCGCCGCTGGTGGCGCAGGCGTTGAGCAACCCGGCGCCGGGCCCGGCGACCAGCGCGGTGAGACCGATGCGGCGGAGCATCTGCCGCCGGGTGATGGCGCCCGGCGAGCCGTCGGTGTGGGTCATGCAACCCTCCCAGGGGGCGGATCAATTAGTAAAGTTTCCTATTCGTTTTCGGAAAAGTACGTCCGCCGCATCGAGGGCGTCAAGGGGCAGACGGAAACCCGTGATCGAGCTGTGGCCGTCCCGCAGGCGCGTCGCGATCTGCCGCCCCCGCCGGGGTTTTCCCGGCGTCGCGCGGACCGGGCCGCGGGTCCCGGCGTCCGGGCAGGTCGCGGGCGTGCGAGAACGCCGGACCGCGTTCGCGTCCGCGGTCCGGTCGCCGCCTCGCGCCGCGTGGCTCAGGCCGGGGCGTGGTTCGTGCGCGGCCTATCCCGCGGCCCGCGCCGCCGCCTGTGCGGGGCCCATTTCAGCGCGGATTTCACGCGCGGTTCAAGGCCGGCCTCCGGTCGGGTCGTGACGGCCTCCCTCGTTCGGGTGTGCAACGCCTGCTCGCAACGGTCTGAGCGCGCGGTCCGCCCGTGGCTCAAGCCCCGCCGAAACGCGCCCGGGTCTCGGCGAACGCCCGGTCGGTGCCCTCCAGCGCCGCCGCGATGTCCGCCTCGGTGTGCGCCGCCGACAGGAACCAGTTGTGCCACGGATGCAGGTAGACGCCGTGCCGCAGGCACGCCGTGCTGAAGAACATGCCCTTCTCCAGGGTCGCGTCACCCTCGAAACTCAGCCATGGAATCGCCACCGGCCCGGTCTGGTTCACCACCAGGCCGTGCGACTTGGCCTGCTCGTAGAGCCCGTCGCGCAGCAGCCGCCCGGCCCGCTCCATCGCCGCGATGCCGTCCTCGTCGCGCAGCGTCTCGATCGTGGCCTTGGCGGCGGCCATCGCCACGGCCGAGAACCAGAACGAGCCGGTGCTGTAGAGCCGCGTGGCGGCCTCGCGCAGCGCGTCCGTGCCGGTCACCGCGGCGATGGCGTACCCGTTGCCCATCGCCTTGCTCCACGCGGTCAGATCGGGGCGCACGCCGTACGGCTCCCAGGAGCCGCGCAGGTCGAGCCGGAACCCGGCCCGCACGTCGTCGATCACCAGCGCCGCGCCGATCCGGTCGGCGAGCGCCCTGACGCCGCGCGCGAACTCCGGGTCGGCGAGCTCCTGGTCCTCGAACGCGTCGTGCTTGAAGGGCGTCACGATGATCGCCGCCACGTCGCCGTCCGCCCGCGCCGCCGCCTCCTCGGCGCTCGCCAGGTCGTTGTAGGCGAACTCGATCAAATCGGCCCGCTCGTTCGGCGTGGTCCCGGCCGTGCTCGGCGTGCACCACGGGTCCGCGCCGTGGTACGCCCCGTGCGCCATCAGCACCTTGGTCCGGCCGGTGGCGGCGCGGGCCACCATGAGCGCCTGCGTGGTGGCGTCGGTGCCGTTCTTGGAGAACATCGCCCAGTCCGCGCTGGGGATCAGATCCACCAGCAGCTCGGCGAGCTCCACCATGACCGGCCCCGGCCCGTTGAGGCAGTCGCCCGCGGCGAGCTGCCGGGCCGCCGCCTCCTCGACCCGGGGATGGCGGTGCCCGAGCACGATCGGGCCCCAGCTGCACATCAGGTCGATGTATTCGCGTCCGTCCGCGTCCCACTGCCGGCAGCCCTCGCCGCGGACGAAGAACTGGGGGTAGCCGGGGGCGAAGATGGCCGCGTTGAGGTGGCCGTACATGCCTCCGGGCACCACCCGGAGCGCGCGCTGCCGCAGCTCGGCGTCTGTTGCCGTCATACTCACCGTTCCTTGGTTCGTCGGCCGCGTCCCGGCGCGGCCATGTCCGGTGTCATCCGCGGCCCTGCGCGGCCGCCTCCCCGAGCAGGGCGAGGGTGGAGTCGAGGTCGGTGATGCCGGCGTCCGAGCCGAGGCCGGTGGCCACCTTCGCGGCGGCGGCGGCGCCCCACCGGGCGGCCGTCGGCACGTCCTTCCCGTGCAGCAGCCCGACGATGAACCCGGCGCAGTACGCGTCGCCGCACCCGGTGGTGTCGGTCACCGGCACCGGGATCGCGGGCACCCGGAGCACGCCGTCCGCGGTCGCCACCAGGCTGCCGTCGGCGCCCAGCGTCACCAGCGCCCCGGCGGGCCCCTCGGCGAGCAGCGCCCGCGCGGCCGCCTCGGCGTCGCCGGTCCCGGTCATCGCCAGCGCCTGCTCCAGGTTCGGCAGCACGTGGTCCACGTGCGGCAGGAACGCCTTCGCCCCGGCGAGCAGGTCCGGCATGTTCGACAGCAGGTCCATGGTGACGACCGTGCCGCCCGCCCGCGCCCGGTCGAGCAGCGCGAAGAACTCCGGATCGTGCAGCCCGAACGTCACGTCCATGCCGCCCAGGTGCACGGCCCGCGCCCGCAGCACGGCCTCGGGGTCCACGTCCGCGAAGGCCACGCCGAGGTTCGCGCCCGGGACGTGGAAGCTGGGCCGCCCGCCGTCCGGCCGGATCGGCAGGATCGACGCGGCGGTCTGCTCACCGGTGCGCCGGGACAGGCCCGCCGTGCCGACGCCGTGCCGGGTCAGCACGGCGACGAGGAAGTCGCCGAGCTCGTCGTCGCCGATCGCGCCGTACGTGTGCACCTCGGCGCCGAGCCTGACCAGATCCACGGCGGTCCCGGCGGCGGACCCGGCCGCGGTGAGCCGGATCTGCTCCACCAGCACGGTGTCCTGACCTTCGGGGATGTACTCGATCGGCCTGGCGAGGATGTCGGCGATGTGCACGCCGATCGTGACGACCGGGCCTGCGGGGGGTGGGGACATGGGCCGTCTCCCTGCGAATAATGCGAGCAGGACTCATGACTTGTGTCCCGTAGTAGACAGACGCCCGCGCGGAAAGTCAATAGACTCGCAAGCCGGAGGCTCCGATGTCCAAAAACGTCGACCATCAGCAGCGGCGCCTAGAGGTCCTCGCGGCGGCGCGCCGCGTCATCGTGCGCGACGGGATCGAGGCGGCGAGCACCCGGGCGATCGCGCGGGAGGCCGGGTACTCCAGCGGGGTGCTCACCCACTACTTCGACGACAAGGACGACATCCTCTCGTCGCTGCTGCGTCACTCGCACGAACGGGTGCACCGGCGCCGCGTCCGCCGCACCGCGGGCGTGAGCGGCCTCGCCGCGCTCCGCGAACTGCTCCTCGACGCGCTGCCGCTCGACGCCGAGCGCACCGGGGAGACCCGCCTGGAGATCGACTTCTGGAGCCGCGGCCTGTCCGCCCGGCGGCTCGCCGAGGTGCAGCGCCGGGAACACGCCAAGCTCCGCGCGGCGACCCGCCGCCGCCTCGCCGAGGCCTGCGCCGCCGGCGAGATCACCCTCGCCGAGGACTCCGGCGGCGGGTGCGCCGAGGTCGCGGGCGCGGACGTGCGGGGCGATGCCCGGGACGCCGACGACATCAACGCCGTCACCAAGCGGCTGCTCGCCCTGGTGGACGGCCTCAGCCTGCACCTGCTCCTCTACCCCGACCGGCTCACCCGCGCCGAGGCCGAGCGCCTCATCCTCGCCGAGCTGGACCGGCTCGCCACGCCGCCCTCCCGGGCCTCCTGACCGCTAGCCGAAGACCTCCCGGGGCGGCACCGGCACCACGACCGCGTCGCCGTCGTGCAGCGGCGCCGCGCCCGCGATGAAGTCGACGAGCGCCTGGTCGTGCACGCAGCGCGCCTTGGGCAGCCCGGCGGCGGCCTTGCGGGCGAGCCGCTCGGTGGCGAGCGGCCGGTTCGACGCGGCCAGGATGAGGTTGCCGAAGCGGCGGCCCCGCATGATGCCGGGCTCGGCGAGCAGCAGCGCGTGCCGGAACGAGCCCCGCACGGTGGCGGCGACGCGGCGCGCGAACGCCAGGCCCTTGCCGTCCGCGGTGTTGACCAGCAGCGTGCCGGACGGCCGCAGCACCCGCGCGAGGTCGGCCATGTACTCGGCGGTGGCGAGGTCGAGCGGCATGGTCGCGCCGCTGAACGCGTCCAGCACGACCAGGTCGGCGGACCCGTCCCGCAGCCCCTGCGCGCCCGCGCGGCCGTCGGTCACTCGCACCTTCAGCCGCGGCACCGAGCGCAGCGCCAGCCGTTCCCGCACCAGGTCGACGAGCGCCTGGTCGGGCTCGATGACGATCTGCCGCGACCCCGGCCGGGTCGCCGCGAGCCACCGGGGCAGCGTGCACGCGCCGCCGCCCACGTGCACCGCGTCGAGCGGCCCCTCCGGCAGGGTGTCGATCACGTCCGCCATCAGCCGCACGTACTCGAAGTCCAGATAGGTGGGGTCGTCCAGGTCCACGTACGACTGCGGCACGCCGCTCATGGTGAGCACCCAGCCGCCCGGCCGGTCGGCGTCGCGGAGCAGCTCGACCTCCCCGAAGGAAACCGGGTAAATCCCGGGAAGGGGTGTCTCGTCCGCTTTGCGCTTGCGCCCCACGGCGTCCTCCTGCGTCTGGTATACCCATGCGGTAAAGCTGCTTCGGCGCGGCCCATCGGAGACACCGTATGCGCAGGCGCGCACTGATCGTTCTCCTCACCGTGGTGGTGGTGCTCACCGCGGCCGGAGTCACCGGCGTGATCCTGGCGTTCGGCCAGGTCCGGGGCACGCCCGAGGACGTCGCGCGCCGCTACCTCGCCGCCTGGCAGGAGGGCCGGTTCGCCGTCATGCGGGATCTGGTGGCGGGACCGCCCTCCGACTTCGTCGCCCGGCACGAGCGGTTCGGCGCCGCGCTCAAGATCGAGTCGATCGAGCTGACCGCGGGGAGGCTCACCCGCAAGGGGGACGACCTCGCCGACCTCGCCTTCACCGGGGTGCGCCGGGTGGCCGGCCTCGGGGAGTGGCCGTTCGCGTCCACGCTGCGGCTGGCCGTACGGGATCGGCAGTGGAAGGTGCTGTGGCGGCCCGAGACGCTGCACCCGGGGCTCACCGGCGGGGACGAGCCGCGGCTCGTCGAGATCCCGGTGCCCGCGGTGACGCTCACCACCCGGGACCGCAAGGACTTCCCGAAGAACAGCGGCGCGGAGAAGTACGTCGCGGACCTCAACCGGCGCATCGCCGAGGCGGTGGACGACCCGCCGTCCGGCTGGGCGGTGGAGGTGGGCGACCCCGCCCGGGGCGTGCGCCGCCTGGTGGAGTTCCATCCGCCGCCGCCCGAGCGCCGGGTGCGCACCACCCTCGACTGGTTCACCCAGGCCGCCGCGGCCCGCGCGCTCGACGGCCTGGACCGGCCCGCGGCGATCGTCGCGGTGCGGCCGTCCACCGGCGAGGTGCTCGCCGTCGCCGACCGGCTCGGCGGCACCCAGAACGCGTTCCTCGGCCTCTACCCGCCCGGGTCCACGTTCAAGGTCGTGACCGCGGCGGCGCTGCTGGCCACCGGCAAGGCGACCGCGTCGACGAGCACCGCCTGCCCGGCCCGGTACGTGATCCCGCGCGGCCGCACGTTCACCAACGCCGGCCTGCGCGACCGGGGCACGCTGAGCCTGCGCGAGGCGTTCGCCCACTCGTGCAACACCACCTTCGCCCGGCTCGCCGTGGAGAACCTCGCGGGCGGCGAGCTGTGGACCCAGGCG
>Ga0164243_10013802_pt1 | contig 11328 bp, 11 predicted proteins | sample OricompcompostOP_FD_108781 | JGI IMG/M metagenome (GOLD analysis project Ga0164243, IMG submission 108781) | Organic Plus compost microbial communities from Emeryville, California, USA - Original compost - Organic plus compost (OP) | ecosystem: Engineered > Solid waste > Mixed feedstock >... | reverse complement strand
GGCTCCATCCAAATCGACTAAATGCAATCTTTTGATACCGTTATCTTCAAATTCCTTGGCTACTTCCAAGGGATTCTCGTTATATACTTTCTTTTGATCATAATCTCCTTGCGTTAACCTTACGCATTTACCATCAATAATATCAATCGCCGGTATGATTTCCATTTGTTTTGAATTTATATTTTCTTGTAGCGGGATGTTCAGTTCCATCCTGGTGAAAGCGATATCCTGCTTGTAAAAAATGTTGCCCGCAACGTTCATCCCGTGCTTCTTATAGAAATTGGTAGCCGTGGTGCGGGCATTACACCACAAGGTAGTAATGCGGTGTTGCTTGCAATAAGAAACGAGGTAGCGCACCAGGTAGCTGCCAATACCCCTGCCTTGCATATCCCTTGCCGTGGCAAACTTTCGGAATTGCGCCGTATTACCATCTATAAATAGTGATACGACGGATACCATTTGATTTTGATAAAAAACACCGAAATGCAGGCCGCGTTCATCTCCTTCTACCACCACACTTTCGATGCTGGCATCCGGGTAAAGTATTTCCCTCCTTAAGTTCAAGGTGTCTTTCGCGTGAATGAACCTGATTTGAACCGGGATATTCATATATTACAATTTCAAGAAATTATCCAAGATTTTTTGTCCTTCCGAAGCCGATTTTTCCGGGTGAAACTGCACCGCGTAAAAATTATCTTTCTGCAATGCGGCGCTGTAATTGATGATATAATTCGCCGTTGCAACCGTATCGGGGCCTAATGCCGCGTAATAACTATGCACGAAATACATATAGGCGTTCTCCGGTACATTTTCGAAAATCCTGCTATGCAGGCCGGTAATATTATTCCATCCAACTTGCGGTATTTTCAACAAGTTAGGAACCGGGGATTCGAATTTCTTCACAGGCAAGTCAAAGATGCCCATGCAAGTAGTATCATTTTCCTCGGAATACTTACAAAGTAACTGCATGCCCAGGCAAATGCCCAGGACGGGTTGTTGCAGGTTTTTAATCACCTGGTCCAATCCTTTCGCTTGCAGGTATTCCATCGCGGTGCTGGCTTCACCTACGCCGGGGAAGATCACCTTGTCGGCAGAACGGATTTCTTCTTCATGATCAGATACGATACCGTTTACGCCCAACCGTTCCAATGCAAATTGCACGGACTTTGTATTCCCGGCGTTATATTTTATGATTACAGTTTTCATATATTAAGGGTTACAGTTTCGGGCGAACATCCTGGATGAAATTAGCGATGGCTACTTGCAAATCCGGGGCCGTTTCGATCGCTTTTACGAAGGCGGTTCCTATAATAGCGCCATTCGTAAATTTGCAAGCTTCCTCAAAGGTAGCTTTATCCCGGATACCAAATCCAACTAACACGGGATTTGATAATTGCATGTTTTGTAATCTTTTGAAATAATCTTCTTGTAAATCGATATCCTTATTACTACCCGTTGTACTGGAGGATGAAACAGCGTAAATAAAACCTTTACTTAACCGGTCTATTTTACGGATTCTTTCCTCGCTGGTTTCCGGCGTTACCAGGAAGATCAGGTGCAGGCCGTATTGCTCGAATATCTTTTTATATTCCTGTTCGTATTCGTCCATCGGGAGATCCGGCAGAATGATGCCATCAATACCCACTTCGGCACAGTGTTTACAAAAGTTTTCTATACCGAATTGCATCACGGGATTCAGGTATCCCATCAGGATGATGGGAACTTGTGTCTTTTCCCTAATCCCTTTCAGTTGTTCAAACAGGAGGCTGATCTTCATCCCGTTTTTCAAGGCGATCGTGCTGCTATGTTGTATAACAGGTCCATCTGCCAAGGGGTCGGAGAAAGGCATGCCTAGCTCGATGAGATCTACACCGTTATTTGAGAGCGCCTCGATAACGGTAGTCGTATCATCAAGTTGTGGATAACCCGCCGTGCAATATATATTGAGTATATTATTTTTTTGCTTTGCAAATAATTGATCTATCCTGTTCATGATCCTTTACTTTAGATGTTGGATATAAGTGGCCATGTCTTTGTCTCCCCTGCCTGAAAGGCAAACTACGACTACATCTTCCGGTTTGAATTTAATGTCCTTGAGCTTTGCTAAGGCGTGGGATGATTCCAGTGCGGGGATGATACCTTCTAACCTCGTTAATTCAAATGCTGCGGCTAAGGCTTCATCATCGGTAGCATTCAGCACCGTAGCCCTGCCGGAATCAAATAAATGGGCGTGTACGGGTCCAACGCCGGGATAGTCTAACCCGGCTGAAATGCTATGCGGCTCTACAATCTGGCCGTCATCTGTTTGCATCAGCAAGGTTTTGCTGCCATGGATGATGCCAAGCGATCCTAATTGCGTAGTGGCGGCGGAGTAGCCGGAGTTGATGCCTTGCCCGGCAGCTTCTACGGCAATGAGCTGTACGCTGGGTTCATCCATGAAATGAAAAAATGTTCCCGCTGCATTGCTGCCACCACCCACGCAAGCGATCGCGTAACCGGGTAAGGGGTTACCCGTTTTTTCTGCCAGTTGCGAGCGGATTTCCTCGCTGATTACGGATTGGAACCTGGCCACCATATCCGGGTATGGATGTGGACCTACAACTGAACCGATGATATAATGCGTCTCGGTCGGGTTATTGATCCAATCCCTGATAGCCTCATTGGTGGCATCTTTCAATGTTTGACTGCCACTTTTCGCAGCCCTTACTTCCGCACCGAGCATCCTCATGCGGGCTACGTTAGGCGCTTGTCGCTCGATGTCCACGCTGCCCATATACACGATACATTCGAGTCCCATCAAGGCACAAACTGTAGCGGTAGCCACGCCGTGTTGACCGGCTCCCGTTTCAGCGATGATCCTTTTTTTGCCGAGCCTTTGGGCTAGCAGGATTTGGCCGATCGTGTTATTGATTTTATGTGCGCCGGTGTGATTCAGGTCTTCCCTTTTCAGGTAGATCTGCGCCCCGTATTTCGCGGATAATCTTTTGGCTAAGTATAATGGAGATGGCCTGCCCACGTAATCTTTGAGCAGTTGCGTAAACTCCTCTTGGAAGCCGGGATCAGACATGATATCGAGGTAATTCGCTTGTAGTTCCGCCACGTTAGGGTATAACATTTCCGGGATATAAGCGCCACCGAATTTGCCGAAATACCCTTTACCGTTGACGTGGTAACGGGAGTTCTTGGTATCGACTGCTATGTTCATGTTTTTAAAATTAAGATTGAATGGACCTAATTACTGGGAAATGCTTTGACGGCCTCAATGAATGCTGCCACTTTCTGCATATCTTTTTCGCCCGGAGCCGTTTCAAATTTGCTATTGATATCATATGCATGCAGGTAGGGATGTTGAAATGCTTTTAAAAGCGCCACATCCTTGGGGCCGATGCCGCCGCTTAAGAAGAACGGTTTATGCAAACGGTATGCATCGAGCATTTTCCAATCAAACTGCACGCCTGATCCGCCATGAAATTGCGGATGGGCCGTATCGAACAGGAAATAATCAACAACGGGCATAAAAGGAGCAGCATCCAGGTGAAAGTTCGGGTTGTTCCCCACGCGGAAAGCTTTGATGACTTGGGCGCTGAGCCTAACAGCCTGGCAATAAGTGATGGACTCATTTCCATGAAGCTGCACCAAATCCAGTTGATAGTCTTTAATGGTTTGCTGAACTTGGTACAACGGTGCATTGACGAATACGCCCACTTTTTTAATACCGCTACCAGCTTGTGTTACGGCAGAAGCGTCCATCTTACCGATAATATAGCGGGGCGATTTTTCATAAAAAATAAACCCTGCATAATCTGCTCCCAAGGCAACTAATTGTTCCAGGTCTTTCCCGCGCGTGATACCGCAAACTTTTATGTTCATAAGCTAGCCAGTTGATGTTGCAGATCCCCGGCGAAACGTTCAAAAGCTTTGTCGGGACTGCTTTGTTTCATAAAATGTTCGCCGATGAGGAAGCCATCGAACCCGGCTTTTTTCAGGGAGATGATCACGTTTACATCCGTGATGCCACTTTCAGCCACTTTCACTTTATCTGCCGGGATCAGCGGGGCTAATTCGAACGAACGGTTAACGTCTACTGTAAAGGTAGTAAGGTCGCGGTTATTTACACCCACCAAGTCTACATCTTTAGCAACTTTATCCAGTTGTTCTGCGCTGTGTATTTCTAATAATACTTCTAAATCAAGATCATGGGCAGTTTTGGCAAATTGCGCTACTTGTTCTTTCGTCAAGCATTCGGCTATCAATAATATCACGTCAGCGCCGATGGCTTTCGCTTCTATAATTTGATATTCATCCACGATAAAATCTTTCCGCAGGATGGGGATATTATTGATTTCCCGCGCTTGTATCAAATCATCAATGGAGCCGCCAAAATATGGGCCGTCCGTTAAAACCGATAGTCCCGATGCACCGAATCTATTGTAAGCCCCGGTTACGGTTTGCACTTTCACCATATCATTGATAATACCTTTCGACGGGGATTTGCGTTTAAACTCGGCAATGATACCCGTGCGTGTAGGCGCTACCAGGAAGCTTTTCAGCGAAAGCGTTTTCCTGTTAAACAAGGTGGCTCGTTCCAGGTCTTGTACCAACCTATTTGTTTGGCGTTCTGCAACTTCTTTGTGTTTTTGCGCCACGATCTCGGCGAGAATATTACTCATAGAATGATAATTATTGCAAACTGATCAAGGTGTTAAATGCTTGTAATGCTTTGCCGGACTCCAGGGATTCCAAGGCTGATTGGTAGCAACTTTCATAAGTGTCATATTGCTCCAAGCAATACAAACCCATTGCGGCATTCGCCACTACAACTGAATGTTGCGCCCAGGTGCCTTCCGCTTTCAAGATTTTCATGAATAGCTTGGCGGCATCTTCAATCGAGTTACCACCGTAAATATCCTGTGCATGAACCTGGCGTTTCCCCAGTTGTTCGGGTGTCATGTTTTGTTCACCCTTGTTCGTGATAATTTTGGTATCGGCCGTTAAAGATATTTCATCGTAACCATCTAAACTATGCACGATAGCAAATTGCTTATCCGTTTGTTGAAATAAATAATTGTAAATGCGTGCCATCTCCAGGCTGTAAACGCCGATCAATTGGTGTTGTGCAAATGCCGGGTTCACCAAGGGGCCTAGCATGTTGAAGAAAGTTCGCACCCCTAATTGCTTACGGATGGGCGCTACTTTCTTTAATGCCGGGTGAAATAGCGGGGCATGTAAGAAACAGATGCCGGCCTTTTCCAATTCATGGTTTAAGGCTGCGGAATCGTTTTTAAACTTATAGCCTAATGTCTCCATTACATTGGATGCACCGCTGATAGACGATACGCCGTAATTGCCATGCTTGGAAACCTTCGCACCGGCGCCGGCCACGATAAAACATGCCAGCGTTGAAATGTTAAAAGTATTTTTGCCATCGCCGCCGGTGCCAACGATATCCAGTACTTCATGCCCGTTCAAGTTAACGGGAACGCACAATTCCAATAACGCATCGCGGAAGCCCATCAACTCTTCGATCGTGATGCTGCGCATCAGGAAAACGGTCATGAATGCAGCCAGCTCGCTATCGTTATAAGTGCCATGCGAGATATCGATCAAGATTTGCTTGGCATCTTGACGGGAGAATGATTTATGTTCGAATAAGTAGTTTAATATTTTTTTCATGGTAATGATGCTTTTAAAATTTACGTAAGTGTTGCTTTCTTCTAGATTACAAAGCCAGCCAATTACGTAAAATTTGCTCACCTTGCGGTGTTAATACACTTTCCGGGTGAAATTGAACCCCGCTTACATCATAATTTTTGTGTTGTAAGGCCATAATATATCCCTCTGCATCTTTCGCGGTAATTTCCAACGAGGCAGGAAGCGTTGCTTCGTCAACTACCCAAGAATGGTAACGCCCTACTTCGATTTCACCGGGTAAGTCCTTGAACAATCTTCCCGCGCGGCTGGTAATTTGCACTGGTGTGCTCACACCGTGGTAAACCGTGGTTAGGTTGCTTAGCGATGCTCCGAAAGCCTCCCCGATGGCTTGTTGACCTAAGCATACACCGAAGATAGATTTGCTGGGTGCATATTCTTGGATTAACGGTAATAATAAACCGGCTTCATTAGGTATACCCGGCCCTGGCGATAAGATGATCTTATCATAATCTTTCACTTTTTCCAAGGCAATTTGATCGTTGCGGTACACATCCACCTTGGCATGGATAATTTTCTCTACCAGGTGAACGAGGTTATATGTAAATGAATCGTAATTATCGAATACTAAGATCTTCATGCTGTTACGGTTTGTGCCATTTGAATAGCTTGTTTGAGCGCGTTTAATTTGTTGTTCACTTCCTGTAATTCCATCTCTGGATTGGATTTGGCCACGATGCCTGCGCCCGCTTGGTAGTACAAGGTATTCATCTTACTAAGCATGGAGCGGATGATTATGGCATGGATAAAATCGCCGTTGAACCCAACGAAACCGATACATCCACCGTAAAAGCTACGGGCGGTAGGCTCGTAAGAATCGATCAATTCCATGGCTTTAAACTTCGGCGCACCGGAAAGCGTGCCGGCCGGGAAAGTATCGGCCAAAATACTGAATGGCGGCGTATTGTCCGGTAATTTACCCGTTACTTCACTTACCATGTGTATGACATGTGAATAAAATTTTACATCGCGGTAATGGGTCACGGTAACATCGCTAGCATGCCTGCTCAGATCATTCCTGGCCAGATCAACCAGCATTACGTGTTCCGCATTTTCCTTGGGGTCTTCTAATAATTGATCGGCCAGTTTTTTATCCATCTCATCGTTCCCGGTACGTTTGAAAGTTCCGGCAATCGGGTGTATCGTGGCGAGATTGTTTTGAATCAGTATTTGTGATTCCGGGGAAGATCCCATCAATTTATAATCACCGTAATCGAAGTAAAAGAGGTAAGGGGAGGGGTTGATGGAGCGAAGGCTGCGGTAAACATTGAATTCATCACCGTTAAATGATTGTTGAAAGGCGCGGGAAAGCACGATTTGGAAAACATCTCCGCGGAAGCAATGTTGCTTACCCTTTTCCACCAGTTCCCGGTATCCTTCGTCGGTCATATTACTTTCTTCATCTCCCTGGACGCTGAAAGGATAGGTGGGGAAATCTTTATTGCGTATCAATGATTCCAGCAGGTCGAGCTCGCTTTCTTCACCATCTACCAGGTTTTCGCAGATAAACATCTCGTCTTTGAAATGGTTAATGGCAATAATGTATTGATAGAAACGGTAACGCATCAAGGGAATGGTATTGCCTTGCGGTGCGCGTTCCCGGAATTTTATATTTTCAAAAAATTGTACGGAGTCAAAAGTGCTGTAGCCAAAAAGTCCTGCTGCGAAAGGTACGGCCGGTTTCCCTTCAAATTGGAATGATCCGAGGAATTGATCGAGTTCTTTCAATACTTCCTGGGTGCTCCCCAGTTCTTTTCTTTCCGGCTCTGTACCGGGATATTTAAATTCGAAAGTATTGGTAGAAGTAACTTCTATACCACCGATGGGCTTAATACCGATGATGGAATAGCTATTTTCTCCAGCGTGCGAGTCGGTGCTTTCCAGCAAGATAGAGCCGGGGAATTTATCCCTGGTTCGCAAGTAAATGCTTACCGGTGTGAATACATCCGACAGCATTTTCTTACAAGTTGATTTAACAGAAATGGTGCGCATTTTTAATTTTTGTTTTAAAATTTGCCATCGCCTAATTGTGCTACGCTAACAACTTGTCCGGATCTACATTGCTTTGCAGCGCATCAAGGATTGGGTAAAAAGCCGAAGGGCCCGCTGTGTTCAGCGAGCCCTTCGTATTGAATTATATGTATTACATACATGGCACTGTTACACAGCAATCGAGATTACGATTCCGTGCCACCAATGTTTGTATGTAAAGTTTGTTTTCATTCTGGACACAAATATGCGGACAAATTTTTGATATTTCAAATTAAATCTCCCAAATTTTTTTTGCCCCAATCCAACTTTTGAGCTCAAATCCTTGGTGGATTTAGCTTTGATAACCCTGTGAATCTCTACAGTGTTCCTTTTGTGCTGGGAAGTCGCATATGTTCCGGATCGCGCTTTACCGACATTTTGATCGCCTTCGCGAATGCCTTGAAAATCGCTTCTATTTTATGATGCTCATTTTCCCCGCTGGCCTGGATGTTCAGGTTGGCCTTTGCCGCGTCGCTGAAGGACTTGAAGAAATGGAAGAACATCTCGGTAGGCATTTCCCCGATCTTTTCCCTTTTAAATTCGGTGTCCCAAACAATCCAATTTCTTCCGCCGAAATCTATCGCCACCTGGGCGAGGCAATCATCCATCGGCAAGCAATACCCGTAACGCTCGATGCCTTTTTTATCTCCTAGAGCCTTGGCGAAGGCTTCGCCCAAGGCGAGGCCCGTATCTTCTATGGTATGATGTTCATCGATATGCAAGTCGCCTTTGGTCACGACATTCAAATCGATATTTCCATGCCTGGCAATTTGATCCAACATGTGATCGAAAAAGCCCAGGCCTGTAGTGATATTGCCTTTGCCACTGCCGTCCAGGTTAAGTTCGATGGAGATATCGGTTTCCTTGGTTGTTCTCCGGTGCTGTACCTTTCGGGCGCCGAGTTTCAGGAATTCGTAGATCTTTGCCCAGTCGGTAGTTTCCAAGGCGATCGCTGCGCTAAGATCATCACCATTCTTGATTTCGGTAGCGCCCAGGCCGGTGCCCTCGTTGATCCAAATGCCCTTGGCGCCTAAGTTCTGGGCCAGTTTAACATCCGTGATACGATCCCCGATTACAAAGGAATTGGCTAAGTCATATGAGCCGTCCAGGTACTTGGTGAGCAAGCCAGTATTCGGTTTACGGGTAGGGGCGTTATCTTTTGCGAAGGTTTTATCAATGTAAACCTCATCGAAAACAATTCCTTGCCCGGCTAAGGTGTTTATTACGAAGTTTTGTGAAGGCCAGAAAGTATCTTCGGGGAATGAATCTGTGCCTAAGCCATCTTGGTTTGTTACCATGGCCAGCTCAAAATCCAATTCGGCGGCGATCTTCTGTAGGTATGTGAAAACCTTGGGATAAAAGACGATTTTATCGAGGCTATTTACTTGAAAATCAGATGGTTCTTTAATTAAAGTACCATCTCTATCTATAAATAAAACTTTCTTCATGATTGTATGAAACTGGTTGCGGGTGTGACCCGCAGGTTGAATTATTGGTCTTTTTTCTTTTGTTGGCCGCTGTTAGGGAAGATCCAAGCCAGCGAAACCGTGATTAAAACGGATACGCACAGCCCCACGATCAGGGTGCTTAAGGCATTTCCCCAGGTGAGTTCCTTCTTCAAAATGATGAAGTCAACGATACCGGAAAGTACTGTCCAGATGATAAAAAGTATTAATATTCTTTTTTTGAAACGTTTCATACAACAGGTGTGTAAGATTTTAACCCATTTAATAACGCCTCATTCTCTTCTTTAGTACCCACGGTTATCCTTAAGCAACCGGCACACATTTCTACCTTGGATCGATCCCTGACGATGATACCCTGTTCTACCAAGGAATTATAGATTCCTTTGGCATCCTTGGTTTTCATTAGGAAGAAGTTCGCGTCGCTGGGGTATATCTTCTCCGTAACCGGCAATAGCGCCAGTTCCGCCACTAATTTTTCCCTTTCACTAACAGCGGTCTTGATCCAGTCGTTTACCTGTGAAATGCCTTCCAGGGCTTCGAGTACTAAATCTTGGGTCGCCTGTCCGATATTATAAGGTGGCTTGATCTTGTTGAAAACATGGATAATGTCTTCTGATGCAAATGCCATCCCCAACCTCAAGGCAGCCAAACCCCAAGCTTTGGAAAGAGTTTGAAGCACCACCAAGTTAGGATATTCCGTTAATTCCTGGATAAAAGATCTTTGCTTAGAAAAATTGATATAAGCTTCGTCTATTACCACGATGCCGTCGAAGTTATTTAATACCGCTTCGATATCTTCCCGGTCCAGGTCATTCCCGGTAGGATTATTAGGTGAACAAAGGAAGATCATCTTCGTATTTTCATCGATCGCTGTTTCCAGGGCAGCCAGGTCTAACTGGAAATTTTCCGCCAGGCTCACCTTGCGGATCGTTACATCGTTGATGTTGGCGCTTACCTCGTACATACCGTATGTTGGCGGGCAAAGGATCACGTTATCGATGCCCGGCCTGCAAAAAGCGCGGTATAATATATCGATCGCTTCATCGCTGCCGTTGCCCAGGAAGATGTTCTGCGGCGGTACACCTTTTATTTCGGCCAGTTTATACTTGATCTTCCATTGCATCGGGTCCGGGTAGCGGTTATACGCTTTAGCAAGCGGGGAACCGAAGCTATTTTCGTTAGCATCCAGGAAGATGCTGGCTTCCCCTTTGAATTCGTCCCTGGCGGAAGAATAGGGAACGAGCCTTTTAATATTATCGCGGAGTAGATTATCTAAATTAAACATCTTGATTATTTTTTTAGCCTGATGGCAACCGCGTTCTTGTGAGCATCCAAGCCTTCGGCAGCAGCCATGATTTCAATTGTTTTAGCAATATTTTTCAAGCCTTCTTCCGATAATCTTTGGAAGGTAATTTTCTTGAAAAAACTATCTACCGATACACCGCTATAAGCCTTGGCATTGCCGTTTGTAGGCAAGGTATGATTCGTTCCCGAAGCATAGTCGCCCGCACTTTCCGGGGAGAAATTCCCCATGAAAACAGACCCGGCATTGATGACCTGCTGCGCGATGAATTGATCATCTTTGCAGGCGATAATTAGGTGTTCAGGGCCGTATTCATTGAGCAAGGCCATTGCAACACGGGTATTCTCGATCAGGATGAGCTTGCTGTTGGCCATGGATTGTGCAGCGATTTCCCTGCGTGGCAAGCGTTCCAGCTGTTCTTCGATTTCGGATTCCACGGCCACTAAAACCGCTTCGGAGGTTGTTACCAGGATCGATTGGCTATCGGTGCCGTGTTCAGCCTGTGACAATAAATCTGCCGCAACGAAAGCCGGATTACAGGTATCATCGGCCAATACGGCTACTTCGGAAGGTCCGGCAGGCATATCGATTGCAATGCCTTCTTTATTGACTAATTGCTTGGCACAAGTTACATATTGATTGCCCGGGCCGAATATTTTATACACCTTCGGAACCGTTTCCGTACCGTAAGCCATTGCCGCGATCGCTTGCGCACCGCCTATTTTATAAACTTTGGTAACACCCGTTATCATAGCCGTGTAAAGTACTACGGGAGGAATTGTACCGTCTTTAGCAGTAGGTGTGCAGAGAACGATCTCC
>Ga0164243_10013801_pt1 | contig 11329 bp, 7 predicted proteins | sample OricompcompostOP_FD_108781 | JGI IMG/M metagenome (GOLD analysis project Ga0164243, IMG submission 108781) | Organic Plus compost microbial communities from Emeryville, California, USA - Original compost - Organic plus compost (OP) | ecosystem: Engineered > Solid waste > Mixed feedstock >... | reverse complement strand
GCGGCGTGCCGGGATTACTTGGCGCTCGCGTAGTTCTTCGCGGCGACGTCCCAGTTGATGACGTTCCAGATCGCCTCGAGGTAGGCCGGGCGCTTGTTCTGGTAGTTCAGGTAGTAGGCGTGCTCCCAGACATCGACACCGATCACCGGGGTCTGACCATCGGAGAGCGGGCTGTCCTGGTTCGCCGTGGAGACGATCTTCAGCGCGCCACCGTCGACGACGAGCCACGCCCAGCCGGAGCCGAAGCGAGCGGCACCAGCGGCCTGGAACTGCGTCTTGAAGTCCGCGAAGCTGCCGAAGGTGGCGTTGATCGCCTCGGCGAGCTCCCCGGTCGGCTCGGAGGCGCCGCCCGGCGTCAGGAGCTCCCAGAAGAACGTGTGGTTCACGTCGCCACCGGCGTTGTTGCGGACGGCGGTGCGCTTCTCTTCCGGAACCTGCGCGAGATCCTTCACCAGATCCTCGGAACTGACGTTCTCGAGCTCGGTGCCGGCGACGGCGTTGTTCAGGTTGGTGACGTAGGTCGCGTGGTGACGATCGTGGTGGATCTCCATCGTCGCGGCGTCGATGGTCGGCTCAAGAGCCTCGAACGGATACGGAAGCGGAGCGAGTTCGCGTGCCATGAGTGAAACCCTCCAGATAGCGAAAGTCGTGGTACGTGCAGCACCTGCCGGGGACGCGATCCACGGTGGTGACTGCGATCAACGGAATCTATTGTCTCAGCAGTTGGGCTGGATGTAAAGCGTTTTCTCAGTAATTCCTTGTTATATCCGAGCGGTTCGCACCCCCCATCGGCACCAGGACGGGTGGTCCATCCGGGGGAGGATCACCGATCGGCGAGCACGTGTCGGCGGCATTTCGTCCGAGTTGTTGCGGAAGGGGTTGACAGCGCGATCCGCGCCCGGTACGCTGCCGATGTGATGAGTGATTTGCGCATGCACCCACCAGTTGAAGAGCGATCGGCAACCACGGCTCCCGCAGGGAACGCGTGGAACTCCTCGTTTTATTACTACTGGTTTACCAACCCCCCGGCTGCGCTGGCGGGGCGAACGGGCTGCATGCAGTAACTGATCGCACCACACACCAGAACGCAGGACCGAGGGGGGAACCGAGACACATGTCTCGGTTTTTTGTTTGTCCGGAAATGCGCTCGCCGTGCGCTGACAGTCTCGGTACGGATGGGTTTCTCGCTACAGAGCGAGCACATGCTCGACTCGCCACACAACAAGGACGGATCTCGACATGTTGGTAACGCTCGCTCAGGATGCTCCGATCTCGACGCGCACGACGATTCTCGATGCCGCTGCCGCGCGCGGCGTGATGGCGCGCATCATGCCCGACGGGATCGGCGGGGACGTGGTGGCGATCGGCGGGAAGATCGATGGGGATATCGCGGCGCTTCCGGGCGTGACGCAGGTGCAGCCGATCCACAAGCCGTACATGATGGCCAGCCTCGAAGCGCGCTCTGCCAGCACGGTGATGGTCGGTGGCGTCGCCATCGGCAATGGCGATCCGGTGATCATGGCGGGGCCATGCTCGGTGGAGACGCGTGAGAATCTGATCGAGATCGCGTTGACGGCGAAGGAGGCCGGGGCCTCGATCCTGCGGGGTGGCGCGTTCAAGCCACGCACATCACCGTACTCCTTCCAGGGACTTGGCGAGGAGGGCCTCGAGCATCTCGCGATCGCGCGCGAGGCGACCGGCATGCCGGTGGTCACCGAGGTCATGGAGGTCGATCAGGTCGATCTCGTCGGGCAGTACGCCGACATGTTCCAGATCGGCTCCCGCAACATGGCGAACTTCGCGCTGCTCAAGCGCGTCGGGCGTACGGGCAAGCCCGTGCTGCTGAAGCGCGGATTCTCCGCGACGATCGACGAGTTCCTGATGAGCGCCGAGTACCTGATGGCGCACGGCACGAACGACGTGGTGCTCTGCGAGCGCGGCATCCGCACGTTCGACACCACCTTCCGCTTCAACCTCGATCTGAACGCGGTGCCGGGGCTCAAGGAGCTGACGCACCTGCCGATCATCGTCGATCCGTGCCACGGCACCGGACGTCGTTCCCTCGTGAAGCCGATGTCGCTTGCCGGCATCGCGGCGGGAGCGGATGGACTGATGGTCGAGGTGCATCCGGATCCGGACAACGCGCTGAGCGATGGCTACCAGACGATCACGCCGGCGGAGCTCGGCACGATCAACCGTGTGATGCGTGCCGTGCGCGACACGATCCTCGATGCCGAGCGCGAGGTGACGGAAACGCCACTCGCCGCAACGGCGTAGCAGGACGGGAGGGTGATGATGGATCGGCTCGTCATGGAGCGCAAGTCTTCTTCCCGGCCGGTCCGATCATCGTCCGAGACGTCCTCCACTGGGGGACGTCGTCCGGATCCGCAGCTCGCCGGGCATGTTCGCGGGCTGCTCGGGGATGCCGGGACGATCATGGCGATCGGCGATGCGACGTACGTGCCGACGGATCGCGAGGTAACCGTGCTGCCGGCGATCGGTGGCGGCTCGCGCGATCCGCTGGTGCTGCCGCTGTCGTTGACGGATGCGTCGGTCGATGCCGCCTTCGTCGCCTTCCCCCGAGGCGAGGGTGAGGAGCTGGACGCGGCACTGCGAGAGATTCGCCGTGTGACGCGCGCCCGGATCGTGCTGCTGACGTGGGACCCGCTCGAGCTCACGCGCTCCTGGCTGGCGGCGTATGCCCCCGAATTGATGGAGGTCGTGATCCGGGCGACGCCGTCCGTGGAGCGCCTCGTGCAGGCGCTCGGGGCGGACGTGCTTGTCGAGGAGGCGTCGCTCTCGGGCGACGCGATCGACGGCACATTCATCGAGGCGGCGCTTGCACGCCCGGAGCGCCTGCTGGAAAGCGCGTTCCGGGCTGGGCATCCGGGGTGGTCGTGCCTTCCGAAGAGCGTGATCCGGCGCTTCACGCAGGAGCTCGCCGGGGATCTGCGGAGCGGGGCGTGGGATCGCTATCACGGGCATCTGCGCGCGCTGCCGACAATCCCCACGGCCCTGCGGGTGATCGTCTCTCTGTGAGGCGCGTTCCACCTGGACCATGTGTCGCGGCCCACCTTCTCACGGAAGAAGGTGGGCCGCTTTCGTTACGTATCGTGCCTGCGTGAATCTACGTGGTGGCCATGCGGACAAATACGCAATCTCGACGTCGACGGCGCGTGCGTGTTTTCGGCACACTCAGGATGTCATCGAGCGGGTGACGGACCGAGGTGGTGAGTGGGGTGACTGGAAACGTCGTTACTCGCTGTGGTGAATCGGACCCGGCACCGTCGCCGTCCGACGACAGGTGAACCCGATCTCGATCCCAGGAACGTGGGATCGGGGCAGTGGCAGGAAGAATCCGCGCGATGTCCCGTCAGGTTGTGTGGGAAGTAGCGTTCCGTGGACAGGCGGATTCCTCCGAGGCTCAGGGAGATGAACTGGTGATTGCTTACGCTGACATGGTCTCGAATCCCATGCGCGACCATTTGCGACTGGTGACGTCGGAGCCGACGTGTGAACGGACTCCGCTCCGGGACGATGCGTCTCGGTCACGGTCGGACGCCAACGTGGCTGGCCCCTTCGGTGATGCCGCGACGGCGGCCTGCCTGTTCCTTGATGCGCGCACCGTGCGAGGGATCTCGCTGGACGCGATCGCCCGATCGTGCCGCGCGACGCTTGCATCGACGATCGAGCTGATCCTGATCGCGCCGGAGCACGTGGTGGCCGAGAGTGCACGCCAGCGTCCGCATCCGACGTATCGTCTCGTGGAAGTCTCCGATGTGCGGGCGCACGCCCGGGCCTTCGGGGTGGTCAGCCTCCCGGGAATCGCATTCTGCCAGGCGGATGGCTCCGTGCTCTGGTCCTCCTCGACCGGCGTAGTGGATACCGGCGAAACCCGCACGACCAGCGACTCCAACGGTCGTCGATCGACCGGTGCGATCTCTCTTGACGATGTCGGCAGGTAACACGAAACGTCTCGAATTGCACCATTCATTCCACCCAAATTGCCTGAAAGTCGGTTTATTTGTTCGCGAACGTCGCAACTTGTGCCGACATCTTGTCATACACGTGAAGGCTGAGCGCAGATCGTCTTGACAAGACCACGGCATCGGCGGTACCGTGGCAGTACTGAAGCATCGGATGAGCGTCGGGTGTTTCAGAGGAACGGGAAACCGGGATTCTGCGCTCTCGGCGTGGTGGGTGGCTGGACGCGCAATTGCGCATCCTTTCCAGTCTTTCCAGGTACCCGGTCAGTGACCAGCTCCGGTCATTGATACGTGGACAGGTACCGGTCGAAAACACCACCTCGATCGGCCTGTCGTGATTGCACCGCGCGACGCGGAGCCTTCGACGGGGTTCCGTCAGGCAGCGAAAGCATAGGCCCTGACGGCTTGGGACGTCTGCCTTTCCCAGGGCGGCGACTTGGATGGATGCTTCAGCATCTCTCTTACGCCGGTCCGTTACACCACCGGACCGGCGCTCCTTTGTGAATCAAACGCAGGAAGGCGGCTGTCATCTGACAGCCGCCTTCCTGCGTTTCGTGCGTGTGGCTGGGATGACTACGCCGAGGCGAGATCCTCCGGCAGTGGCTCGCCGCAGCGCGAGCAGAACGCGCTACGCACCGTCAGGCGATGGCAGTGCGGGCACACCACGCGGGTGCCATCCGTGCCGAGAACGCGCTGGTCGTAGGCGATGGCCTGCTTGATCACGCGTCGGTAGAGCACGTAGATCGCCAGGGCGACGATCGCGAGCCAGAGCACCTCCGGCCAGAGTCCACTCGGCTGGATCCAGATCGATCCGAGCGTCGCGAGGATGAGGCCGCCGATGCTGCCGATCCCGGGGAGGATCAGGACGAACGGGCGCGGCGTCACGAGGTAGCGCCAGATGCCGGCACCGAGCATCGCGGCGGTCAGCGCGAGGATGATCGGGCGGAGAATCCCCATGCCGATGATCGTCAGCGTCCAGTCGGAGACCGAGGTCGACGGGCCGCCATCGCCGTAGAGCGGCACCCAGAAGACAATCGCGGTGGCGATCGCGAAGCCGGCACCGCCCGCACCGGTGAGGATCACGCCGTCCATCAGCTCGTTGCGGAAGGCATCGAGGCGGCGCAGCGCGATCGGCGCGGCGACGACCCCGGCGAGCCCGACCAGCGGCAGCACGAGCCCGTTCAGGAACCAGACGAGGAACGGCGCGGCACCATCAGCATCCGCGAAGCGACCGCCGAATCCGGCCGCGCCGTAGTTGAGGATGCCAGTATCGAACCAGCTCTCCGAGGTGATCCAGGAACCGAGCCAACCGACGATCAGTCCGGCGATCGCACCCGCGACCAGCGAGGCGAGGATGAACAGCGGTGGCTCGTGCTCCAACACATCGTGCAGGTTAAGCGTCAGCAGGATGAGGATTGGCACGATGGCGCTCGCGACGATCAGGGCGGTGCCGGCACTGTTCGACAGCAGCGCGATCAGGATCAGCACGGCGCCGATGCCGAGCGTCAGCGTGTGCGGAACCGTCGCCGTCAACACCTTCGCGGGCGTGCCGATCTCGCGGACGCGATCCCACAGGCGCGAGGTGTCGCCGAGATCCGGAGCGGAGAAGCCGCGGAGCCCCTTCAGCCGCTCGCGGGCCTTGTCCCCGATGCCGGCCGCCGCGGTCGCGGCAGCCCCGGCGACCCCGGTCTTCGCCTCACCACCTTCGTTCGGGAGGGGCGTGGGCTCCGGTTCGGGCGTGGCCTCGGTGTCCGGCTTCGTGGTGGATGTGGATGCTTCCGTGAAGCCGAACGTCGTCGGCTCGTCGTCTGCCGTCGACGCGGTCGTGTCCTCGGGCGCGGCATCGCTCGCGGTGATCGCGGCGGCTTCCTCCTCGATCGCCCGATTCGCGCTCGTGAACCACTGGCGCGCGCTCGTCGTGACGTCGTCGTCCGGCACTGACGGCTCGTCCGTGGCAGGGACGTCTGGTGTGGCGTCGTCAGGGGCGAGCGGCTCGTCGTGCTGGCTGGTGGAGGTCGTGGGGAAGGGGGTGAGCGGGGTCGTGGGCGTGTCGCTGGCCGAGGGGGACGTGGATGGCGTCGTTGGCGTGCCGTTCCCGGAGAGGGCGGCGCGGAAGCGATCCATCCAGTGGGAGGGGGAATCCTCGGTCGGTGTCGTCGCGACCTCGTCGATTTCGACCTCGACCGCGTCGGCATCATTGGCGGGATCGATCGCGAGCGCATCCGCTGCCGAGAAGGTGTCAGCGGAATGGAACTCGCTGAACGGCGAGCGCGACGTTGTCGGGTCGCCTGGCGTGGTCTCCTCGGACGGTGATTGGTCCCCGGCATCGTTGGGCGGCAGATCCGACCCGGTGCGATCTCCCATCGGTAAGCTCCTGACGTGACCGCCGGTGTGGCGTGAACACTCGTGCGGTGTAACCGAGATGACGGTATGCGTGACGGAATCAAACAGAGTCTTGCAGACGAGTATACCGGGCGATGCCACCCCCGCAGCGGAAATGCGTCCCATTCCCGCGGAACGATGGTGCACATCCATGCGTTCGATCTGATGGGTGCACGGGTGACCTGTACCAATCGGCAGAGATCCGTTCCGCGAATGTGTCCGTACACTGGTAGAATGGAGGTTTCCGGTGGCGGAAGCCCCCTCCCGGAGTGCGATGGCGAGCAGATCGCGGCGGGTCATGGCGTGTGAAGTGCGAGAGTACATGAAGAGTCAGCAGGTTCAGGGCGGAGAATCAGACGTGCAGGCGACGACGCATTCGCGAACGGTGTCGCGGCGATCGGTCGTGATCGGAACGCTCGTCGGCGTGGCGGGCATCGCGGCAGCCCGTGCGGAATCCGGCGCGTGGCTGCAGGACGGAACGGCTGGGGCGCTGTTCGAGGAGTCGACGCCCCAGGCGTCGCCGGCGGCGAGTCCCGCCGCGAGCCCGGCCGCAACTCCCACGGCGACGCCAATCCCGCCGGTGCTGAAGATCGTGACCGATCAGGAGCCGACGTATGCCGGATCGCCGCTCGCCACGGATCAGCTGCGCCTGTTCGTGGCGAGCGCGGCGCTGGCGAACTTCAGCGTGCCGGCGAGCGTGCAGGATCCGCTGATCCCGCTCAGCTACCTCGATCCGCTGGTGCGGGCCGACCCGCTGACGATGGCGCCGACGGCGCATCTCGCCGAGTCGTGGGCGTGGAGCGACAAGGGCCTCACGCTGACCTTCACCCTCCGCGACGATGTCGTCTGGCACGACGGGACGCGCTTGACGGCGCGTGACGTGAACTTCTCGCTGAACGTGCTGATGCTCGATCCGGACAGCTCGGTCGCGGGGTTCTTCGGCAAGGTCAATCGCATCCTTGCCGATGACGATGTCACCGTGCGTGTGGTGTTCGACGCGATCGATGGTGCCTTCCTCTACAATGCCGCGACGTTGCCGATCTTCTCACGCGCGCAGTACGAAGACTACTGGGATGCCTATGGCACGCTCACCGGCTTCGACTGGGGCGAGTCGTTGCCGCTCGGGACGGGCCCGTGGCAGGTCGACAAGGTGGACGACGATGTCATCCGATTCGTCGCGAACGAGACCTACTGGGGCGGACGTCCCCATGCCGACGAGCTGATCCTGACGGCGCAGGACGACGAGGAGGCGCGCATTGCGGCATGGACGCGCGGCGAGGTCGATGTCGTCTACCCGGTGAGCCCGGATCGCATCGAGGCGCTGCTGCCGGAGCACGGCACGCTCCACGTGGTCGAGTCGCCGCTGACGCTGTTCGCCGCGTTCAATTTCGACAACCCGGCGAATGCGACGTCCGACATGATGGGCGACGAGGCGCTGCGGCAGGCGCTGACATTGACGATCGATCGCGAGAAGTACGCGAGCGAGGTCTTCGGCGGCTACATTGATGTCACGAAGGCGGGGACAATCACGCAGCCCTGGGCGCACGACGACAGCATCGCGAATCCGACGCGCGATGTCGCGAAGGCGAAGCAGCTCCTCGCCGACGCCGGCTGGGAAGATGTCGATGGCGACGGCATGCTGGAGGATCAGCTCGGCAATCGGCTCGATCTCTACGTCATCGTCAGCACCGCCGAGCGCGAGGATCTGCTCAAGCTGCTCGACCTGCTTGGTGAGGATCTCACCGAGATCGGCGCGCGCCTGACGGTGCAGCGCCTCGAGCCGGAGGACTTCGCGTCGCGCTGGATGGAGAACCGCCAGTACGACATGATCGCGCTCTCGCTGCGTCAGTATCCGGCCTTCGCGGAGGCCGATCTGTACGGCTCCGCGTGGGACATCCGCACGAATCGCATCGGCTGGAATCCGGGCGCCTACGCGAACGACGATGTCGATGACGCGATCGACGCGTGGCAGTCGTCGTACGAGGAGGACGATCTGCACGACGCGATCGTCTCGCTGCAGGAGCACGCGAACACGGATCTGTTCGGGCTCTGGTTCGGCTTCCCGCACGAACTCGTGCTCGTGCGCGAGGATATCCAGGGGTATCGCCCGAACAAGTACTGGCAGCCCGCCGACACGGCGCGCCTGTGGCGCGTGACCGAGGGCGCCGAGGTCGTCGGCACGCCCGACGATGTCGCGACTCCGGTCGCCTCGCCCGAGGCGTCGCCGATCGCGAGTCCGGTTCCGGCGGGCACGCCGCGATCGTAGCGCGATCCTGAACGCGAAACATCACGACGAAGGCCGAGGCATCACTGCCTCGGCCTTTGCCGGATTTCCGCGGAGATTGCCCGCAGGGACTAGCTCGCCGGGGTGGCGGTGGATCCGCCGACCTTCAGCGCGATGAGCTCCTGCTTCGGCTCAAGACCCTCCGTGTTGGTGTCCGTCGACGGGATGAGCGGACCGGTCGCCGGGACGAACAGATAGTCGCCGGAGATCGCCGTCGAGGCGTTCAGGCCAGATCCCGCCTGGAAGGTGTAGATCTGCTCGCCGGTCGCCGCATTGAAACCGCGAACCACGCCATCGAGACCGCCCGTGAAGACGACATCGTTGACGACCACTGCACCGCCGTACTCGGCCGTCGGGAGATCCGCCGACCAGATCGTCGCGCCGGTCGCGGCGTCGAGCGCGATCAGGAGGCCCTTGGCGTCGTTCAGGTTGAAGAGCGGATCGCCGTAGCCGGTGGAGTTGTAGTAGCTCGGCATCTCGAGGACCGGCACGAAGATCACGCCATCCTTGTACGCCATCGGCGTCTCGACACCACCGTTGTTGCCCGGCCAGACCTCGACGAGCTCGTCGGTGAGCGCCTGCAGGTCGTCGTTCTTGTGCGTACCGACTGGCACACGCCACAGCTCCTCGCCGGTCTCGGCATCAGCGGCGAGCACGTAGCCCAGCTTGCCGGCGGCGAAGACGACGAGGCGCTCCTTGCCATTCACCTCAAGCGTATCGAGGATCGGGGAGAGGTGCAGGTCGAGGTCGAAGAGATCGTGCGGCTTGACATTGATATACCAGCGCACGCGTCCGCCGATCGGATCGAGCGAGACCAGCGAGTTCGCGTAGTCGTTGTTGCCGGGACGGCTCGACGCGTTCGGGTAGGTCGGGTTGCCCGGCCACGGTGCGGCGTTCGCGACGGAGAAGTAGATGTTGCCGTCGTCGTCGGCGACCGGCGGGTGCCAGAGGCCACCACCCGAGTTGACGCGGAAGTTGCCCCAGAGGCCATCAGTCGTGGTGTCCCACTCGAAGATGGTCGCGCCGGTATCCGCATCGAGTCCGTAGAGAATGCCCTTCGAGCCACCGTTGTAGAAGCTCTTGGAATTTCCCGGAACGGTGCTGACATAGACGATATTATCGTAGACGAACGGGGCAATATCGATGCCGACGCTGTGATTGTTGCTCAACTTGACGCGGAAATATTCGTCGCCCGTTGCCTGATCGATGGCCACGACTTCGGACGTGTCGCCGAGTGCGCCGTAGATGCGACCGTAGGCCGCGGCGAGGCCGTTCGGACCGAGCAGTCCGACGTTGTATTCCTTCTTCCAGTTCACCTCACCGGTGATCTTGTTGACCGACCAGATGTTGCTCTGCATGTCGATGAGGTAGAGGGTGTCGTCAACGATGACCGGGGTGGAGGTCATCGAACCGTACGTGCCCGGGGCGTCGACCGCGAGGCGCCACGCCACGTCGAGTGTGCCGATGGTCTCGGTGCTGATCGTTGAGCCGAGGGCGTTGCGGGTCCCGCGGATGTTGCCGTGCTCGGTCGGCCAGTTGGTCTCGTTGGCCGTGAACTCCGCCGGAACGGCGTCGCCCAGCTGGGTTGGCTCGACGAAATCCTGGCTGAGCTCGATGCCCGGGTCGTCCGGGTTATCCGTGGTGCCCGAGCTGGGGGTGGCATCCTGGGCGCTGGCCCAGGTCTTTGTCGTGGCGACAGCTATACCCGCGATGGACGCTGCCTCCATGATCCTGCGACGCGTAACGAGATGGGAATCATGAATCGCCATTGATCAAGCTCCTCCTGCGATCTCGGTTGTGTCAATGTCGCATCAATGCATGCGGCCTCCCGTTCATTCTTGTTCACGAGACGCAGCGTGTCAAGCATCTCTCGACAACATGTCGTCGGTTATTCTTGTCGTCACGTTGAGAATCATTCGTGATGAATCGATGATGGAGATAGAGGGGACAGATGTCGAACATTGAAGGTGTCATCGCTTGGGGCGTTTTCTCGTGATCAGGAACTGAAGAGTAGGGGACGGGAAAGGTTTCCAGAATAGAGCGCGTGGATAATCGTCGAATGATTTGCTGAGAACACGTGCAGTCGCAGACGAGACGTCCCCGAACGAACCCGGAGCTGGGGCAGACGTGCACCGGTCGGGATGCCGATTTCCCCGCGCACGCGGGTCGATCTGCGGTAGGATCATGCATATCAGATGGCAGCCAGATGTCCGTGGAAACGAGGGTGTGATGCGCGCTTCGAATCAGGTGATCCTCGCGATCGATCAGGGAACGACGTCCAGCCGGGCGGTGCTCTTCGACGCCAACGGCCACGCGATCGGCAGTGCGCAACGCGAGATCGAGCAGCACTATCCGCATCCTGGATGGGTGAATCAGGATGCTGCCCACATCTGGGAGGTCACGCGCGAGGTCACCCAGCGCGTGATCCGCGAGACCGGCGTCGATGTCGCGACGATCGCCGGGATCGGTATCACGAACCAGCGCGAGACGACCGTCCTCTGGGACCGCGCGACGGGCGAGCCGGTCGCTCCGGCGATCGTCTGGCAGAGTCGGCAGACGTCGCCGCTGGTCGACGAGATCGCGGCGCGTGGCAAGACGAAGCGCTACCAGAAGATCACCGGGCTCGTGCCGGATGCCTATTTCTCCGCGACGAAGATCGCGTGGCTGCTCGCGCAGG
>Ga0164243_10013798_pt1 | contig 11330 bp, 8 predicted proteins | sample OricompcompostOP_FD_108781 | JGI IMG/M metagenome (GOLD analysis project Ga0164243, IMG submission 108781) | Organic Plus compost microbial communities from Emeryville, California, USA - Original compost - Organic plus compost (OP) | ecosystem: Engineered > Solid waste > Mixed feedstock >... | reverse complement strand
GTTCGCGGGCGGGTTCACGCATTCGGCCGGATAGGTGATGAGGTCGTAGAGCTCGGGCTGGTTGGTCGTCTTGTTGTAGCGATAGGTGCCGACGGCCACCTCCTCGATGCCCTGGTGTCCCTTGCCAAGCGCCATCTTCACGGGGCCGCTCGCGGTCTCGAACTGGAGGTCGGTGAACGCCTTGATGACGTCGTCGGTGGTCGGACGCGCGCCGCCCTTGGCGGCAGCCGCCTTCTCCCACGCGGCCTTGAGGCCGAGCATCGAGCTCAGCATGTGATAGGCCGGGAAGTTCGGGATGGTCTTGTATTCCTTCACGTAGGCGTCGAGGAACCACTTGTTGAGTGGGTTCGCCGAGGCGAGCATGCCGTGGCGTCCGCGCCCGCCGATGATGGTGCCGTCGGGAACGTTCTTGCCCTGGCGCGCCAGGATCTGCTCGCCGACGGTGAGCAGCAGCCGGCTGCGCTGCGGCAGCCCGCGTGCGCTCGCCTGCAGCACGAACGTCTCCAGGTCGCCGCCGAAGAAGCTCGAGTGCACGATCGAGGATCCCGCCGCCAGCAGCACCGAGATTTCCGCGCCGAATTCGCCCGCGAAGAGCTTCGGCATCAGCTCCTTGTCCATCGTGACCTTGGGATTGACCACGCTCATGGCGAGCTTGAAGTCGCGCCAGTTGTCCTGGCCCCAGGAGTAGTTCTGGTTGATGCCGGAATAGCTCTTGAGGTCGGGGAACTTGGTGGTGATGTAGCGCGCGGTGGCGACCGCGTCGCTCGTCTGCGAGGACGAGGCGCGGAAGACATATTTATAGTCATTGTCGTCGAACAGGCGCGACGCGCCGCAGGCGTAGAAGATCGTCAGCACCTGCAGCTCCTCCGCGACCGGCGCGGCGGCAAGGCATCCGGCCGACGACACGTAGCCGACCACGACGTCGACCTTGTCGCGCTGCACGAGGTTCTTGAACTCGGTGACGACGGTCGCGGTGTTGCCCGCCTCGTCGATGATCTTCGGCTCGATCGGCGCGCCCGCGAGTCCCTTCTGGTTATAGGGGGCGGGCAGCTCGCCGGCGTTCATGGCGCGGATGATGAGCTCCGCGGCATTGCGGCTCGGTTCGCCGAAGGCGCCCACCGCCGGGCCGCTCAGGAACACCGGAATCCCGATCTTCACCGGCGCCGGCGTTTGCGCGATGGCGCTCGTCGCGGTGCAGGCCAGAAGCGCCGCGGCGCATGCGTATGACGTCTGTCGCAAGAAGGTCATGTCCATTCCTCCCCAATGTTGCGCAGCCTTATTGGGCGGCACGGCCGGTCCGCCACGCACAGGACCGGCCGGGTCGAACGATCATTTCTGGGGCGGGCCGTAGCCGCCGCCCCCCGGCGTTTCGAACTGCACCACGTCGCCTGCGTTCATCAGGCGCTTGCCGGCGCTCTTGGTCGAGGCGCCGTTGATCAGGAACTGCCCGGGCGCGCCGGGCTCTCCTCCGTCGATGCCTTCGGCGCCGCGGTCGAGTCGCGTCGTCATGACGCTCATGGTCCACGGGTGCTCGGTCAGCAGGCGGAACTGCACCGACTGGCCGTCGCCGCCGGGCGAGCGGCCGTGTCCGCCGGAGTTCGGCCGCAGCCGCTTGTAGTCGAACAGGATGGGCATGGACGCTTCCAGCGTCTCGATGGGAATCGCGCCGATGCCGGTCGGGTAGCAGGTTGCGCTCGGACCCGGCTTGCCCGCTCGTCCGCCCATGCCGCCGGAGAAGAAGAACATCGAGGAGGTGAAGCTCTCGCCGGTGTCGTGCTTGCCCTGGATCTGCACGGTCCAGATCGCGCCCGACCCCTCCGCCAGCACGCGCTCGGGGAACACGGGCTGCAGCGCCTTGAGGATCGGCATCGGCACGTACATGCCGACGAGGTGGCGGCCGGTGACCGGCGCGGGGTAGGTGCAGTTGACGATCGAGCCTTCCGGCGCCTTGATCTTGATCGGCGCGAGGCTGCCGGCGTTGTTGGGCAGGTCCGGGTTGAGGCAGGAGCGGATTGCGAAGGTCGTGTAGGCGTGCGCGAAGTTCAGCACCACGTTGATGCCCTGCCGCGTCTGCGGCGACGACCCTTCGAAATCGACGATGATGTCGCCCGCCTTGGTGTCGATGGTGACGGCGACGTTGAGGTGCACCACGTCGCCGTTCGGCGTGTCGAACTGCGATGACCCGCGGTACGTCCCCGGCTTGAGCGCGCGGATTGTCTCGCGCGTGGCGTTCTCCGAGCGCCGCAGGATCTCGTCCGAAACCAGCTCGATGTCGTCGAGCCCGTGGCGCTCGCACAGGCGTTGCAGCCGGTCGGCGACGGAGTGGCCGGCGGCGAGCTGGGCGGAGAGATCGCCGAGCACCGCCTTGGGCGTGCGCACGTTGGCCTCGATCATCCGGATCAGCGTCTCGTTGCGTTTCCCGCGCTCGTAGAGTTTGAGCGGGGGAATCCAGAGGCCCTCCTCGTGGGCGTCGCGGGCCTCGGTGCCGAGCCCGGTGCCGCCGATGTCGGTGTAATGGATGGTCGAGCCGAAATAGCCCCTGAGCGTCTCGCCGAAGAACACCGGCGTGAGCAGGGTGATGTCGAACAGGTGTCCGGCGGACAGCCACGGGTCGTTGGTGATGATCACGTCGCCCGGATGCAGGTCGCCCTCGAACATGTCGGTGAGGGTCTTGCCTGCGTTCGCCAGCGCGTTGATGTGGCCCGGCGTGCCGGTGTCGGCCTGTGCCACCATGCGCGCGCGGCGGTCGAACAGGGCGCAGGCGAGGTCGCCGGCCTCGCGCACGATCGGGCTGAAGGCGGTGCGCTGCATCGCCTTGGCGCGCTCGGACACGATGCCGATCAGGTTCGTCCAGAGGATTTCAAGTTCGATCGGGTCGACGTTGCGCATGCGTTAGTCCTTCCGCAGCACGATGCAGCCGAGCGCGTCGATGGTCGCGCTCCAGCCGGGCGGCACCACGGTCGTCGTCTCGCGTTCCTCGATGATCGCCGGTCCCGCGACGCTCTGCGAGCGCGCGAGCGCGGCGCGGTCGTAGACCTCGCCCTCCACGCGGTCGCCCCAGGCGTGCAGGGTGCGGCGCGTGCGCGCCTTGCCGGGCTTGGCCGGCAGGGTCTCGCCCATGGCGGTCTTGTCGAGGCGCGTGCTCGCCGACAGCCGCCAGGTCACCGCTTCGACCGCGACATTCGAGGGGTTGAGCCCGTAGAGGACGCGATAGGCCTCCTCGAACAGCGTCTTGAGCCGCGCCGGATTGACGTTCTGGTCGGGATCGAAGTCGAGCGTGACCGTGACTTCGTATTGCTGGCCCTGATAGCGCAGATCGGCCTGGCACAGCACGTCGACCTCGGCCGCCCCGCCGCCCGCCTGGGAGAGGGCCGCGACGGCTTCCGCGCGCATCTCGCGGAACACGGTACGCACCCTGTCCCAGTCGAGCTCGTCGACGCGCGCGATATAGCTGCGCATCAGGTCGAGCCGGGCAGGGGTCACCAGCGTGCCGACCGCCGAGAGCACGCTCGACTTGGGCGGCACGATCACCATGGTCGAGTTCAGGAGCTCGGCCACGGCGCAGGCATGGATCGCGCCCGCGCCGCCGAACGCGAACAGCGGCAGGTTGCGATAGTCGACGCCGCGGTCGGCGCTGTGCGTGCGCACGGACGAGGCCATGGTCTCGGTCACGATGCGGAAGATGCCGCGCGCCGTCTCCGCCACCGTGTGATCGAGCCGCTTCGCGAGGTCCGCGATGGCGCGCTCGGCCGCCGCGCGGTCGAGCTTCATCTCGCCGCCGAGGAAGTGATCGGGATCGAGCAGGCCGAGGACGAGGTTGGCGTCGGTCACGGTCGGCTGCGTGCCGCCGCGCCCGTAGCATGCCGGGCCGGGCAGCGACCCGGCGCTGTCCGGTCCGACCTTGAGAAGGCCGAGCTTGTCGAGGCGCGCGATGCTGCCGCCCCCCGCGCCGATCTCGATCAGGTCGATCGAGGGCACGGTGACCGGCAGGCCGCTGCCCTGCTTGAAGCGATAGCGGCGGTCGACCTCGAACTCCCCGGTGATCAGGGGGATGTGGTTCTCGATCAGGCAGGCCTTGGCGGTGGTGCCGCCCATGTCGAACGAGATCAGGCGCTCGATGCCGAGCTTCTCGCTGTAGTAGGACGCCGCGAGCGCCCCCGCCGCCGGGCCGCTCTCGATCATGCGCACCGGATTGCGTCCGGCGACGTCGGCGCCGACGACCCCGCCGGAACTGAGCATGATCAGCGGCGACTGGGCGAACCCGCCGGCGCGCAGCCGGCCGTCCAGCCGGGCGAGATAGGGCTGCGCGATCGGCATGGCGTAGGCGTTGACCGCAGTGGTCGAGGCGCGCGGATACTCGCGGATCACCGGGGCGACGTCGAACGACGTGCAGATGAACGCATCCGGCAGTGCGCGCGCGAGCAGCTCGGCGACCCGCCGCTCGTTTGCGGGATTGGAGAAGCTGTTGAGGAAGCAGACGCCGACGGCGGACACGTCCCGCGCCTTGAGGTCGGCGGCGATGCGCTCGATCTCGTCCTCGCCGGGCGGGATCAGCACCTGGCCGTTGGCGAGCGTGCGCTCCGTGACCCCGAAGGTCAGTTCCGGCATCACCAGCGGTTCGGGGAATTCGATCTGCGTATCGTAGACGTCGTAGCGGTTCTCGTTGCGGATCACGAGCAGGTCGGTGAAGCCCTGCGTGACCAGCAGCGCGGTGGGGCGGCCCTTGCGCTCGATCAGAGCGTTGGTCACCACCGTCGTGGCGTGGATGACGAAGCCGTTGACGTCGGTGGGCGTGAGCTCGGCCTTGGCGAGCACCTGCGAGACGCCGCGCATGAACCCTTCGATCAGGTCCTGCGGCGTTGTCAGCGTCTTGTCGATGACCAGCACGCCGTTGGGCGCGCGCAGCACGATGTCCGTGAAGGTTCCGCCGATGTCGACCGCAATGGAATAAGCCACGTCAGTTTCCGGTTTTGAGGCGCCGGGTGATCCGGTCGGCCGCGGCGACGACCGCGCAGACAAGATCCGGCTTGGGAGTGGGTTCAATGAACTGGATCGAGCCGGTGATGCCGAGCGCCGCCACCAGCTCGGAGCGATGATTGAAGATCGGCGCCGCGATCGTGTTGATGCCGATGATCGTCTCGTTGGGCGCGATGGCCCAGCCTTTCGTCCTGGTGAGATTGACCGCGCGCTTGAGGGTTGCGTGATCGGTGATGGTCGAGGACGTCCACGGCTTGAGCGGCTCGCTCCACAGCCGCTCCGGCACGGCCTGCGCGCCGAAGGCGAGCCAGATCTTGCCGAGCGCGCTGGCGTGGATGCCCAGGCGCGTGCCTGGCCGCGTGCCGAATTCCACGACCGAATGGCCCTGGACCATGTCGAGCACGACCAGCTCGCCGTCGACGATGGCCGCGACGCTCGCCGCCTGGCCGGTGACGCGTCCAAGCTCGGTGAGCTCGTCGCGCGCGGTCGGCACCACGCCGAAGGTGCGCCGTGAGGCTTCACCGAGCACGAGCAGCTTCATGCCGGCCTGGTAGCTGCCTTTCTCGCCCGCGCGCCGCACGAAGCCGTGCCGCACCAGCGTCTGCAGATGCCGATGCACCGTCGCCTTCGATGCCGACAGGTTTGCGGCAATGGTGGAGAGGGGGGCCGCGCCCTCCTGATGCGCGAGGAACTCGACGATGCGCAGCCCAAGGTCGAGCGTGCTGGTGCCGCGCGACGCGCTTGCAGGCTCGGCGGTGTGCAGCGGACGAGGTGCGCTCATGCGTTTCAACTATCAAAACGCTGTTTCAATCAACGACACGAGCGTCGTCGCGCCCATGCGCGGAGTCAAGACGCGCTGCACAATGGAATGAAACGGGACGTGCCGGGCCGGTGTGCGGGAGGCGGATTCGTCGGTCAGCAGCGATCGAGCCGGGGCAGGGTGTCGTGGATTTCAGCGTGGCGCGCCGCTGCCCGCTTCGTGCTGGAGCGCGAACAATTCCTTCAGCGCCATCGGAAGACTGTTGTCGTCGTTGCTGCCCACGACGCGGCTGGCGACGCGCCGCAGCTCCTCGGGGCCGTGCGCCATCGAGATGCCGAAGCCGGCCCGCTCGAGCAGAGGCACATCGTTCTCCGCGTCACCACAAGCGACGATGTCGCGCAGGGACAATCCGGTTTCGCGCGCGGCCACCTCCACGCCGCGCGCCTTGTCGATGCTCGCGGACGTGATCTCCACATAATGGGGCTTCGAGCGGAACACGTTGACATCGTCGTATTCTGCTGAAATCTCGTCGGCGAGCGCGGCCGCGACCGGTTCCTCGGCCATCAGCAAAATCTTTTCGATGCACTCGTCGGTCGCGAGCGAGCGATCGACGGCCGGCCGGTGGCCGACGATCGCGGCCTCTTCCAGGACGCGGTCGTCGAGCGCGGGGACGATCCAGTGTGTGCTCGAATAAAGGTTGAGGCTGAGGCGCGCGTCCTCGGCGAAGCGCGTCACCAGGGCCTGCGCCGTGTCATGCGGGATGGACTGGCGTTGCAGGACGGTCCCGTCGCGCCCGACGACGACCGCGCCGTTGAGGGCGCAACACGGCCCCGGCGCATCGATCGTATCGGCGATCATCAGCACCGAGCGGGGAGGGCGCGCGCTGGCGATGCTGATCCAGACTCCGGCGCTCCGCAACGCGCGGCAGACCGCCCGCATCTGGGACGAGACCTCGTTGCGACTGGTGAGCAGCGTCCCGTCGACGTCGAAGACCACGCCCTTGAATGCCGTTCTGTCCATGACGCTCCCGCACACCTTCGTTGCCACGCACAGCTATTGACGGCGTGCGTCATCCGCAATGGCGGACGGTCGGGCTTTGGACGAGGTGGATACAGTGGGCCCGCCCCGTCGCGACGGGACTTGCGAATCCGGGCCGGCGGAACGTGTTCGAGCGCGAAAAATCTTCAGGAGGGAAATCGGGTCCCGGACAGAAAAGCTGAGCCCGGTTCGATCACTTCTCGAAGCCTGCGGCGGCGAGGCGCAGCAAGGCGTCGAAGCGCTTGAGGCCTTCGCGCGGATCGGGTGTGGTCGACTCCAGCCACTCCCGGCATGCGCTCAGATAAATGGCGTGGACCAGTTCGGCTGCCAGCCGGGCTGAGGCCCGCTTGCCGTCGGGGGGATCGATCAACGCGGCGAGCGCGGCGATCAGTTCCTTGCGGCGGGCACGGTTGCGCCGTGCTTCCGGGCCGACATCGGACTCGTTCGCGGCCATGAAGTAGAAGGATTCGGTGACAAATGGCCGGGAGATCAGCGGATAGCGCGCGAAATACTCATAGCGCGACCGATAGAACCGGAGGATGCGCTCGCGCACCGTCCCCTTCAAGCGCTCGGCCGGCGCGCAGGTCTGGTCGATCTGCATCGCATCGAGATCATCGTTGATGATCATCAGCAGGAGCTCGCGCTTGTCGCTCGCGTAGCGAAAGAGCGTCGCGTTCGCCACGCGGGCGCGCGCGGCGATTTCGCGCGTCGTGGCGTGCAGATATCCCCGGCGGCAGAACACTTCGCGGGCCGCCTCGCGGATGCGAGCCCGCTTCTCCGTCCGGTTGTGTTCGCGGAGGCTGATCGGCGACTCCGACTCAATGTGCAATTCGCTCATGGTTCCTATGTGACCGGAAAATGCCGGATTGACAACGAACCGAAAAAAGAGAGCATGCTCTCAGATGAGAACATGATCTCATAATTCGAAGGGGGCGGGATCCGGAGGCCTAGGCGGCGCCGCACGCATCCGCAAGGACGGGCTCGTGGTTCCGGCCGAGAAGCACGGCCGCGGAGCCGGGGACGGCGCGTGACATCCCAACCGCTTGCCGAGCTGCCGCCACCGCATGGAGGTGAAATCAGTGACTGCCCCATCCTCGCTCAAGACCCTTCAGCAGTTCGTTACGGGGACGCCGGATCTCGTCGACTACTTCTATAACGAGGCGGCGACTCCGCACGTCAGCGGGAGGACGGGAGGCGTTCCCATTCCGGCGGAATGGTCGAACTGGCGGGAGGAGCAGCGTGCGTGGCGCGAGACCGCCATCCTGTTCGACCAGTCGCATCACATGCCGGAAATGTTCATCAGGGGGAAGGATGCCTTCCGCCTGTTGAACAGGATCGGCATCAACAGCCTCGCCAACTTCACGCCGGGCAAGGCCAAGCAGTTCGTCGGCTGCAATCCGCGCGGCCAAATGATCGGTGAGTGCGTCCTCTACTATCACGACGAGAACGACTTCGAGCTGGTCAGCGGCATGCACTTTCAGAACTGGGTGAAGTATCAGGCTGTGACCGGCGGCTACGACGTGACGATCGAGCGCGACCCGCCGACCCTGGAGAATCCGAAGGGCCGGACGAAGTTTCGCTTCGGCATGGATGGTCCGAACGCCGAGAAAATCTTCGGCGAGGTCGTCGAGGGCGAAGCTCCCGACATTCCCTTCTTCCATACCGCGAGGGTGAAGATCGCCGGATGCGATGTCGTGGCACTCCGTCACGGAATGGCCGGGCACAAGGGCGTGGAACTGTCGGGGCGATATGAGGATGGTCCGGCGGTGCGTGCCGCCATTCTGGCGGCGGGAGCAAAGTACGGACTGCGGCCGGGCGGCACCACGGCCTACTTCAGCACGTTGACGGAAAGCGGATGGATCGCTTACCCGGTGCCGGCCGTCTACACGGGCGAGGACATGCGCGCGTATCGCGAATGGCTGCCCGCCAATTCATGGGAGACGCGCGTTCAGCTCGGGGGCAGCTTCCGCTCGAACAATATCGAGGACTACTACGTCACCCCGTGGGACATGGGCTACGACCGCATCATCAAGTTCGATCACGAGTTCATTGGATGCGATGCCTTGCGCGCGCTGGCGGACCAGCCGCGGCGGACGGGCGTGTCCCTCGTCTGGAACAAGGAAGATCTCGCCAGGATCTTCGCGTCGATGTTCGAGCCGGGACTATCGTACAAGCACATCAACACCCCGATCGCGTCGTACTGCTTCCAGCAATATGACGAGGTGCGAACCCGGGATGGCCGGCTCGCAGGCCTGTGTACGTATTCGGGGTACACGATCAACGAGAAGGCGATGATCTCGCTTGCGATGGTCGATCGGGCGCTTGCGCAGCCGGGCACCGAGCTGATGCTGGTGTGGGGTGAGCCGAACGGCGGCTCGCGCAAGCCGCATGTCGAACGCCACCGGCAGCTCACGGTTCGCGTGACCGTCGCGCCCAAGCCTTACGCAAAGGCCGTGCAGAACCTGAAGAGCGCGACGCTGAGCGTCGCGTCACACACGAAGGTCGCCTGAGACGACGTATTTGAAGAGCAAAACTGGGTTGAGGACATCATGACGGCAATAAGCAGAAGAGCGTTCCTGGCGACCGCAGCCGGTGCTGCAGGCATGCTGACCGCTGGGACATCTGTGGCGCAGGGGCAGTTCCCGAGCCGCACCGTGACGTTCGTTTGCGCGTTTCCTCCCGGGAGCGGCGCGGACGTGATCGTTCGCTTCTTCGCGCAAAAGCTCGCGGAGATCTCGAAGGCGACGATCATTGTGGAGAATCGCGCCGGAGCCGCGGGCAACATCGCTGCGGAGCATGTCGTCCGCTCGAAGCCGGATGGACACACTCTGTATGTCCACGGCGGCAATACGGTTGCCGCGAACATGCATCTGTTTCACAAGCCGCCGTTCGATGCCGTCAGGGATCTCCGGATCGCGGCGACGATGAACGTGCAGCCCTACATGCTGATGGTGCTGCCCGACCATCCGGCGAAGAGCGTCAGCGAGCTGACCGAAATCATCAAGAAGAAGGGCGACAAGGCGAGCTATGCCACGTCGAATACGGCGGCCCGCGTCATGGGCGCGCTCTACAAGCGCGCCGCCGGCCTGCAGGCCGTCGAGGTGAATTACCGTGGTGCCTCCGACTCGCTCAATGATATGTCCGCCGGACGGATCGACTATGCGCTGCATGATCCGGTCTTTGCGCTCAGCCAGTCGCGCGCCGGTCGCCTGCGCATGCTGGCCGTCAGCACGGCCAAACGCATGCAGTCGTTGCCGGATGTGCCGACGATGGCGGAGCAGGGCGTTCCCGGCATCGATCTGTTCGGGTGGTGGGCGGCGATGCTGCCGGCGGGAACGCCGGAGGAGCTGATCAATGCCTGGAACGAGTGGTTCGGGCAGGCCCTGGCCCAAGAGGATACCAAGGCGTTCCTGAACAAGTTCGGCACCGACGTCCTCACGATGAGTCCCGCCCAGGGGCAGGAGCTTCTCAAGCGCTCCGTCAAGGAATGGGAGGAATACGTGCGCCTCGCGGACCTGCCGAAAAACTAGCCGAAGCACGCTGAAGGCCATCGGACGAGGGCCGCGATCCTGTCGGCGGCTTTCGTCCGAATTCGGCCGGCAACGGCATCCGATCCGCAGGATGAGGCCGCCTTGCGCCGAACGTATTCGCGCTAGCGAGCGGCGTTCGGATCGCGCTGCGGCGTTTCGCCCGGTGCGGTCTTCATCATCGACGGGCGTTGCGCGAAGCTCTCCGACCAGCGGGCAAGCTGCGGGCGTCCGTTGCGCCAGCCATCCTCGGCGTAGCGGAAATCCATGTAGCTGCACGCAATGCCCGCGGCGATCTGCATGAGATTGACGGGCGAGGTCTCGAACGCGGGGACGGCGCGCTCGATCTGGTCGAAACAGCGCGCGATGCGGTCGCGCTGCTTGCCGATGAAATTCTCCGAGCGTTCGGGCGGACGCCGCAGCGTTTCCGCGCGCCGCAGGATCATCGCTTCAAGCGCGCCGTCGGCGATCGCGAGCAGGCGCAGCATCTCCCAATGCGCCTTGCCGGTGAACGGAAACAGCCGCGGCTTGTCGAGCAGCGAGTCGAGATAGGTGCAGATCCAGTTCGATTCCGCGAGCGCGACGCCATCGTCGGTGATCAGCGCGGGAATGCGGCCCACCGGATTGGCGGCGACGAAGGCCGGATCAAAGTCGACGGTGTGCGTCGCCCACTCGTGAGGCCAGTAGGTCGGATGGATCTCGATGCGGTCGATGACGCCGATTTCAATGGCTGAAACCATCACCTTGCGCACGAACGGCGAGGCCGGTGTCCAGAACAGCTTCACGGCGTCTCCTCCTGCTCGGCGTGCAGCCGTGTCGGCGCGCGCATTTATCCTGTTGTGAAGCCATAGAGGCTTGCGGGATTGTCCACCAGGATCTTGTTGCGCGTTGCCGCGTCCGGCACCCAGTCGGCGAGGAGATCGAGCAGCGCGCCGTCGTTCGGCATCGGCACCGGGCACAGCGTGTGCGGCCAGTCGGTGGCCCACAGCATGCGCGAGGGTCCCGCCTGCACGAGCGCCCGCGCGAGC
>Ga0164243_10013797_pt1 | contig 11331 bp, 11 predicted proteins | sample OricompcompostOP_FD_108781 | JGI IMG/M metagenome (GOLD analysis project Ga0164243, IMG submission 108781) | Organic Plus compost microbial communities from Emeryville, California, USA - Original compost - Organic plus compost (OP) | ecosystem: Engineered > Solid waste > Mixed feedstock >... | reverse complement strand
TTTTTTTTTTTTTTTTTTTTTCGACCTCGCCTGGTACATCAGTTCGCCACCAGGCACCACTAGGATTTCTTGACCAGCAGCAACCTCTTGCTCCGCTTTTTGATTTCCGACCTCACAGTAGAACATAGGCCCCAAGCCGAAAATGTTTATCATTTAACTCCATGCTTATTTTATCTAATTTTTTAACGAAAAATTGAAACAACATGAGGCACTTAGCCCAACTCTGCCAGAGGTCTACCCAGAACCCACTCCTCGTCAAGCACAGATCCGTTGCACCGCTTGTCAAGCCCATCCGAGGCTACGCCGTCACCCAGAACCGAGCCTCCTGCGAGAAGCTGCATCCAGGTTGAAACGCGTTGTAGAAACTCTCTGATGTCCTTCGGCGAAAGGCACATGTTATCATACTCGATCCTCAGCACGATACTCCTCTCGGACAATGCCATGAACTCGCACATGAGCTTAAACTTGGCCCCTGAAGACCATGTGAAGCAAGGTTCGATTCCAGGAATGTCCATGCACAGCTCTCTCAACATCTGTGGCTCGTGGAAAGTCACCATCACATCGAATAGTGGATGGTCCGGATAGTCAGGCGTGATGGACATTAGATCAAGTAGCTGATGCCACTGGAGACCGTGAGCGAGGGCAGACTGGGTCGACTTTCGTACAGTGGTAAGGAACGCCTCTCTGTTATCCGTGGGTCGCCATTCGTGCTTGATGCGCACTGGGAGAGGTTGGAGGAACAGGCCAACCGTGTCGGCGTGCTCGGCGGACTCTCGGTTCATGAAAGGGACGCCGAGAATTACGTCCACCCGGTCATGGGGATCACCGGGGTTCGAGTGTCCGTCAAGCGCTAACGCCAATGCCACGGCAGCTAAGGCTAGCTGCTGCAGGCTGATATTCCCGGAGGACCCATACCGTAATATCGTCCTGCTAGTGTCTTCGTCGAACCGGAAGATGGTGGAGGTGCCCTGGTAACTGGTTCTCCGTTCTACATTTCGTAAAAGCCTCGGCTGTTGTGGCGGCTCCTCGAGGTATTGACGCCAGAAGTTGCGGTGATCTTCGGACAAAGTTGCGCCCCATAAGGCAGGATCTGGGTAAACCGCTCGAGGAGAGCAGAGATGGTGCCCGTGATAAGCCAAGGATACTTCACGAAGAATCAGAGCCATGGTGGTATAGTCTGCGATAATGTGACTCATGACCACAAGGACCTCCTTCCCAGTGATGAGGACGCGAATGGGCTGCTCATGGTCCAACTTATGCGGGCGATTGAGCTCGGTCCAAATGTTGATCTCTGCCAGGTGCTGAGCTCTAGGACAGTGCCCAGTAAGTCTGCGACAGTGTTTCGTCCGACTAGTAGGTCGATCAGGATGGTATAGGCTGCGGAGGACTTCATGCCTCCGTAGTACCACGTTGAACGCATCCTCAAGCCGGCGGCTGTCCACTCGGTTCGGCGTCATTCGTCCGAGGAACGCCACGTTGAAGCATGAGGTACCAGCGCCTACGTGGGACTTCTCCAGCCATTCTTGTTCGATGGGCGCCACATCAGCAGGACCCGCCGGAGACAATTCAGGAGGCGAACGTTTCTTCGCCTTGATAATTTCGTCGATGGCGCGTCCCAATGCCTCAATCGTAGAATTTGAGATAACCGTCTTAAGGGGAATCGCAACGCCCAGGTTCTTTGTGAGGTATCTGGCCAGCTTGATTTGCTCGAGAGAGTGACCTCCCATTTCGGCGAGGCTTAGCTGCCTGTTCACAGGGACACCCGAAGGTGCTTTCTGGAGAACCGCTAGAAACGCTGATGCGACAGCCCTCTCGGTATCAGTAACAAGAGCGGGGCCCTTAGCCAAATTTTTGGATGCCTCGGCGGACGCGATGGCTTGGTAGTCAATCTTCCCCGCCGAGGTGGTTGGTATCCTATGCACGGCAATGAGATGACTAGGGATTGCATATCGCGGAAGCGTATCAGCAAGCCTAACGCGTAGATCTATGAGGTCCACATCAGCCGGCTGCACCATGGCGACGAGTTCATCTCCAGCTCCGCCGCGACGTGTAACAGCCACAGCTTGGATCTCACAGATGTCTCGCGCGATTCTGATCTCCAAGTCATCGAGGTCGAGTCGGTACCCTCGTAACTTGACTTGACGATCATTTCGTCCAACGTACACAACTTCACCCTCTCCATTCCAGTAGCCTAGGTCGCCTGAGTCATACATTCTCTCTCCATTCCCCATGATAGTGTCGGAGAGGAATCGTTCTTCGGTCTGCTGCGGCATTCCGAGGTAGCCCTGGGACACTTGCACGCCTGCAAGATGGATACGCCCGATCATTCCCGGCTGTGCTAATGTCCGGCCTTTGTTGAGAATGTAAAGACGGGTTGTAGGATTCGGGACGCCGATCGTTACTGGGTGGTGCGGCAAGAGTCTTTTGATGGTGGCACCGCATGTCGCCTCGGTTGGCCCGTACATGTTGTAGAGCGTTTTGGAAGCCGACCACTTATCTGCGACGCTCTGCGGAACGGGCTCTCCGACGAGGTAGACCTGAATGAGCCACTGCTGTTAGCTGCGAACTTGCACGAACTAAGAATAAATGTGGATATTTACCCATTGAAGATTCGGAAAATCACCCGGGTCCAAGGCCCGTGCGACCGAAGGCGTGAGGATCGCCGAGTCAGCCCTACTGAGCGGTTCCAGAGAGTCTGCTCCGGCAGGAAGAACCAGTGTGGCGCCATAAGTGAGCGCCGAGAATATCTCGTGGATGCTGCCGTCGAACGCAACCGACATGATCTGCGAGATGCGCACCCCCGGTTTGGCATTCAAGCGCACAGTCAGATCACTTTGGAACACGACCAAGCCGGCATGTGTGCATAAGACGGGTTTGAGAACTCCAGTAGAACCAGACGTGAAACAGACGTAGGCGGCACTCCACGGTTGTGGCGAGGTTCGTCGCGCAAATGTGGTTGGTTCGCTTCGAGAGGCGGACTCAACTGAGAAGGTTGACCCCTCTTTACATGGCGAGGCACACCATATAAGCAGCTGTTCATCGGTACTGGTGATTATTGCTGTGGCACCAGCAGAACAAATCATGTTGTCTCGGAGCTTTGGTGGAAGGAAAGGGTCGAGGGGACAATAGACACATCCGGCTTTCAACGCACCCCAGATAGCACAAATCCAGTTGAAGGATTTATCCGCATGTACGCAAACCACGTCACCGGGAGACGCTATCGAGACTTTGTGAGCGACTTGATTGGATAGGATATCAAGCTCACGGTAGGAGAGCTTCGCATCGCCCTTTTCCACCGCCGTGACATCAGGGTGAGCATCTGCAATTCCCTCGAATAGTGTCACAAGATCTTGCGTGACAGAAGGCATTGTGGTGAGACCTGAAATGGAATTGCCCCATTTCATCAGCCGGGCATGGGAAGGGCAGGAGAGGAGACTCTTCATGACGTTCCCTATTGTTGTCTCCGGGTTCATCAGGAGCGAGAGAGCCTGCTCGTAACAATTCGCGACCGAAACCATATCATGTTGGTTGAATCTGTCAGAGTGAAAGTCAAGCTTAACCGTCCTGAATCCCTTGACCGTGATACTGATGGGGACTTGGGAACGCTGCGTTGTATGGGTTTCGAGCGGACTGAATGGGTGGCGTTCCGGCTCAACGGGCTCCGGCATCTCCACGGATAAAGCAGAGTCATATTGTCGAGTGAATCCATTGTCGGTTGTGGTCCAACTATACGTTTCCAATTCCACCAAGTTGCGGAACAGGTCTGTCAGAAATTCCTCAACGCTGGTATGTCTGGCAAGCTTGACGTGAAGAGGCAGCACATTGATAAGCGGTCCGATGGTCTCAAGTGACCCCGGAATTGTGAGATTACGACCGTTCAGAACCGCACCAAACACGGTCTCTTCTGTGTCGGAGAATGTGGCAACGACAAGAGCCCATGCGGCGTAAAAGAAGGCGGCGGGGGTGACATTGGCCAGCCTTGCCGTCGACATCAACTTGTCCGCGAAGTCTTGGATATCGAAATTCAGGGTTTCAATCCCCAGGTCCTCCTCTTTCTGGTCGGATGCAGTGGAAATGGTCGCTGGGACTGGAAGTAAGAATTCGCCTTTCGCTTCTGGATGCTGGTTCAGGGTTTTACGCCAAAATGCATCGCCGTCGGCCTTGTTTGTCTGCTGATAATGTCGAAGCTCCGAAGCCCAGTCCCAGAATGAAGGGCCCGGCTCTACTACCAGCCCACTGGCGAGACCCCTCACTTTGGTCATGAAGCCCTGGAGAGAGCACGCATCGATGAAAGCGTGGTGGATTTTCCAGCTAACCCTCGACATAGGCTTTCTGTCCTTTCCGGTGTCGCAAGTCGTGACCTTGAGAGAGGAGCCCATCGCCGCTGCCGTTTCCGGAGCCCCTGGGAAACCATTCGATAATGCTTGCTGGGTTGGAACTCTCTCCTTCGAGGAATCTATAGGCCGTGTTGACACCAAATCTTTGAACCAAGAACCCTTAAAGACGGATTCGAACTCCAGAACTGTGTTCCACGCCGAAAGGAGAGCTGGGATATTCTCCGATGGGTGATATTCGACATATGTGATCATATTGGCGCTCGACTGAGTGAAGGTTCCGTGAATCAGAGAAAGTTGCATTTCTGTAAGAAGGTCGGCAGCCTGGCGGAAGGCCGGGACTGTCTTAGTTTGGGCTATTGTCGAATGGCCCTTGGAGGCAAGTTCCATTCGATGGGGTGGAAGTGGGAACTTCTCAGTGACAGCGCCGGTAGGCTGAACTGGAACGTCGCCATTGCGCGTCATGATATCTTTTAGTGATGGAGAGGTGACGGATGACTGTGAAGGCGTGGGTAGAATGGAGCTAGGCGAGGTCGAGTGCGATCGGTCGTCTTTCGTTCCCTGGGCTTCGGGCGCCTTGAGTTTGATATCTCGCAGCAAACTACTCAGGCACGGGCTGGTAAGTATCCCCTCCCGCGTCACATCGTATCCCCGTGCCACGAGAGACGATCTTAAGATGATGGCCTTGATTGAGTCTCCGCCATTCGCGATAAAACTGGACTTGACGTCAATCTCATCGACACGCCGCGCCAAGGCTACTGACACACAGTCGAGGACCTTGGGGTCGATGGAGGATTCCACCATGACGTTAGCCGTTCTAGGGGCATCTATAACTTTCACGCGCATGATGAGATGGGCTAGATGCGGGAGCAACAGCACATAGGCTGCATCTGGAGGTGGTGATTTATGACTGGGATAAAATGGAATTGGCGCTTTGGATCTTTTACCGTTTGCATACGTGACCTCCCTAGCAGGGATTTATACATAGTACTATCCACGAGGCCGCCGATGCATCGGTTACAGCACAACTGCACCAGTTAGAAAAGGGCGGAACCTGACTCCCGTGACGGTAACACAGGCCGGCTTGTCAGAGACAAAGGGAGAAGGGAAGGAAGAGGCCAGGGTCTTGGTGGATCTACCCAAGTCGCTTAACTGCAGCCACCGAAGGAGACAGGCCGAGAAGAGCTTGAAGTGGATAGGTCGGATTTCAAGCAACCGCAGCCCATACTAGTCCATTTCAACGGACCGTAACTAGACCGATGCTAAAATGGAAGCCCGGGAGGCATAGTCGAAGCTCAGGGTCATATTACGGCTCTGTTCGTAATAGTAAGAATCCCCAGTGCCCCTTCGTGGGAAAGCCAAGGTTTCATAAGATACCTTACGGTGTCTCTGTGCAGACTTTTCATTTTTTTTCCTGTACTACAATGCCAATTCCTCGAGAAAATATCGCATCATAATCCATTAGTGATTGTTTCCCTGTTCGGCTAGTGTCCCAATCCCACCCAGCCACGTCCAATAGTCGAATTATGAACTCTAACAACACCACCTCTAATGACCATCTGATGCCAGATATCGACCAAATTCTGCGTAGCGTCCCACTAGCAGGTTCGTGAGAAGAAAAGACTGCGTCATAGCCATGAGAGCGCCCCTATCCAATGACGCAAGAGACCACGGCTGACTGTCCCATGCCTTGAATAGACGGCCACAATGACTTTGCATGGATGATTCGAGGCTGGCTGCAAAACCAGCTTGACCCTCTCAGCGTAAAGGACTTGGAGGATATGCCAATCGGTCAGACTGATCTACGGCGCCTGAAGAAGAGTCGGGTCGGCTGCCAATTCTGGAGTGCCTTTGTCCCATGGTTAGATCCTACCTATGATCATCACCAAAAGGTTAACTAATATTTTCCAATTTTTTCCACAAGTCCAATCAAGACGGATGACTTCTCCACCGAACCGCTGTTGGACACTCTCAGGACCACCTTGCAGCAGATAGACCTGCTACACAACCTGTTTGACTCGTATCCCGAGACGTTTGGCTTCGTGGATAACTCTGATGACATCTTGCCCACTTTTGAGAGTGGCCGCATCGCCAGCCTCATCGGCGTGGAAGGCCTCCATCAAATCGCCAACAGCGCAAGCGTGCTGCGGATGCTTCACCGGCTTGGCGTCCGATATGTGACCTTGTGTCATGATTCTAATAACCTCTACGTAGACTCGGCTGTGGGTGAAACAACAACTAGATCCTATTCTGCACATTTCGACTGCGACTAACTGTCGGTCTTGTCCCACACCAAATCTAGACATCAAAGGCTCCTAGACACCACGGCCTGTCGACCGACGGCCACGAGATGATCAATGAGATGAATCGAATAGGGATGTAAGCATGAAAGCACCTAGGCAACCCTGTTGGGGCGATGGGAGAGCTGATCTCAATAACGTCTCTTCAGGATGGTCGATCTATCGCATACAAGCCACGACACTCAACGCCACGTCTTGGCTTTGTCTACAGCGCCAGTGATCTTCTCCCACTCGTCTTGGTGAGTAAGATCGAGCCCATAATCAGCTGCCTAACTAACAAACCAATCTCTCTTTTCCCTTTCCTATCTATCTCAGCTTTACTCTATGTCCCCATCCCAGAAATGTAACCGATGAAGTCTTGGATCTGCTGAAAGAAAACGGGGGTGTGATCATGATCTGTTTCCTGCCCTCCCTCCTCGACCCTAGCGGCGGAAAGGACGCAACATTGGAACAGGTCGTAGAGCATATTGTGTACGCAGGGAACAGAATCGGATATTCCCATGTGGGAATCGGCTCGGATTTCGACGGAATGTTGAACGGTCCAAAGGGCTTGGACGACGTCACGCAGTATCCTCAGCTCGCGTCGGCGTTGGCCAAGCGAGGCTTGAGCGGCGAAGAGTTGCGTCAGGTGCTTGGATTGAATATCCTTCGGGTGTTGAGAGAGGTGGAGGAAACGGCCAAACGGCGAAGGCGGAAGAAATCTGTGGTCTTGTTCGACAATGTTCATCAGGTGTGGAACGAGGAGCAGCGGTCAATTTTGGTCGAAGTAGGGTCATCAAGGAAAATGAGTAGTCGAGCATGATAAGCAAAATGCTCCATTGCTCATTGCAAAGCCGATATAGTCCCTTTTATTACCGTGGTGTGCTATTCTTGCAGTTCGCTTTTCTCGCAGTCCGCTCAATTCAGGAAGACGTTCCAAGCCTTTTGACTAAATTCCATGACGAAGACAGAAACTGCCAAGGGCCGAGAACTATTAATTATTGGCGGAAAATTGATTATTCAGTTAAAGCTGATGGCGCCTCAAACTGGGCAATACCATATAATCGTTATCGTAGAAATAAGAACACCTAGGTGGCTCTCATTGCTGGTGGGGAACGAAGCCTGATCTTCCTGCTTCGGATGGCTTCCTGGTAGAGAACTGCGAACCCGCATCCTTTCTATCCTCTCCTCCGGTTCCTGTATCTTGTAAGTCCTAACAAGGCCAACCTCTACTTCTCTTTGGATAGGACCTCCATCATGTATTGTCTAATTCATTACCGAGCTCCATTCGATCAACCAAACGTTAAAGAATAGCCAAATAACGGCAACTGTCCCCCCCGATTCCCTCCTTCATTGAGCAGTGGACCTTCCTCCGTCACAACGCCATATATTCCGATGGACTGCATCATGGTAAACCCACATTGTCCTGAACAAGATGTTAACGGTGGCCGCGGTCCATGCTGGGGCGTTGTCCTGGTCGGGGTTGGCTCTAGCCTTGATGCGCTTCATGACAAAGACCAGGATCGGACGCCAAAAGCCTAAGAACATACGAACGGCACAGAATTCATGGAGCCGATTTAATTCCGGTGCGGTGTATGTGGGAAGAGACTGCAGGTAAAGTAGGTACGTCTCGGGGAAAGCGCGCTCCGCCGCCCCATCGATGAGCAAGTTCTGCCAAAACGGTTAGTGAATCACGCTTGAACATGCATGTGTGCGGTGTTTTCCTTTGGAAAAAATGAGACCTGTGTCTCTCACCATGTATCGCAGACTCGGCAATGGTGGCGGAGTAGGATGAAAAGGGTGCCTGGCCACGAGGGTGGACACCGTGAGTGTAGGATTGGACGCGGCTGCTTCTCCTCTGAGAATTCTGCGCGAAACCACCCCGTCGACGGTGCCAGGGACATCGCTAGTGTCTCTCCTCTTAGCGGGCCCTTGATCCAGGTCCCCAAGGCCACCGACCACCTCAGCGTCCAACATGACTTCCTGATAGCCGGTGCCGGCCCCCTCGGAGACTTTCAGCCTATTGTAATCGGACGCCGAGAGCAGGTAGGCGACGCCATGCACCGAGGGCCCGCTATGGTCGGCCGGCATTTGTTTTATTCCGGCCATGGCCGGCTCCGTGAACGGGACTCCGAAGACATCAAAAACAAGGATGTGTGTGTTGATCACAACGTTCTTGGTGTCAATTGGCTTGATTCCGCGCCGCGCCATTACAGCCGAGGACATGTTAGACCCATATGCAAAATACCAGACGAGGCTATTCTCCATTTCTGAAGCTGTCGCTGGGACGATCAGGTGGGAAGGAAATGAAGAAGGGGGAGCAGTTTGCGGCTCGTCCAAAGAGAAGATGACGAGAATATCGTATGAGATGTGATGGATAGCGTGATTGTACTTCTATTGGTCTTGTCCTTTCTCATTTTTATGCTTTTAATTGCTGGGAGCTTCTTATAACGGACCGGCAGAATAGAGGCAAACACACCGATAGGTAAATAAGCAATTGAGAACGATAAACAAGTTCCTCTTGGCTGTCATCTCGCCTTCGAGTCTCGACCGGGCATCAAGTTTCCCCACCATCCCCTTGCACACCTGTTGGATTGAACCACAACCTGCAACATGCCTCTCGCATCGCAAGTTCTTACTCTGATCAAGGAGAATCTCCCCACAGACTCGAAAACGAGGGTTTCTATCGCGGTATTGGGCTTCACTTGCGCCTGCGTCGTCTACAAACTCGTAAAGCCATCTAAGAAGGCGGGATTACGGGTTTTCAAGATCACGGGAAACAACGTGGTTGAGGTTTTGGAGGAGGCACAGCGACAAGTATGTAGCATGGTCTCCTGACATCGTCCTTTCTCCAATTTCCAGACCCCTACAGGTACTCTTTGTTAAAGGAACATCTTTCAATAGTGTCCTAACGAGCCGTTCATGCTTTCCCTTCCGGGAATGGACATGGCCGTGCTGCCTACGTCGGAAATTGAGACAATCCGAAGCCTCCCAGAAACGGAAGTGTCTATTAAGTGAGTTCAAGCCTAAAGATGTTATTTTTTTTCCCCTTCCTCGGCTTTCGGCTGACGCTGTGATTGCCACATTCTCTAGGAAACACCACTACGATGTCTTCCTGGGCGAGTATACCTCCATGGGAACCAAAGCAGACGAGTTCGACAGTGTCATGCGCAATGTTTTGACACGCAACACGCCGGCGGTTTTGGCTTCCTTCGTGGCAGAGGTCGACTACGCCGTTAGCCAGAATATAGGGTTTTGCAAGAACTGGACGATCATCAAGCCTCGCCACGCCATGTCCCGCGTCGCCTCTCTCATGTCCGGAAGAGCATTCGTCGGCCTGCCACTGAGCCGCGACGAGGAGTGGGTCGAAGCCACCGTCAACTACACGCAGAACGTTTCGTGGGCCTGGATGATTCTTACCACCCTCCCGAAACCGATCCGCTTCGTCCTGGCCCCATTTCTTCCCCAAGTCAGAGCTCTTAAGAGACAGCGCACCATCAACGAAGAGAAGCTTGCACCTCTTCTCGCAGCCAAGAATCAGAAGGAGAGCAGCGGAGGCCCCGTGGAAAAGAAAGCCAAGCCGTCTACCAATGACGCCGGGGATGGTGAAGGCGGAGCTGTGCTTGACTGGCTCATATCCCAGTATTCCCACCCACCGTCCGTCAGAGAGCTGGGACGTGACCAGCTGCTTGCTACGTTTGCGTCGATCTATAATCTGAGCAACGCCTTAACTTATGTTGTCTTCGATCTAGCTGCTACGGCCCCAGAGGATGTAGAGGCCATGAGGCAAGAAGTTTTGGACGTGCTTGGTGACAAAGGCGGCATCATCGACAAGAATTCGCTAGTGAAACTACGCAAACTCGACAGCTTTGCCAAGGAATCCCAGAGGCTCAACCCTCCATCACTTGGTAAGTGGTCTTTTGGGTTAAAATCAGGGATGGACATCTCCTCTTGTTGACACCGGCCGCTAATACTGACCCACTGTAGTCAACATTCCCCGCATCGTAACGAATCCAAAGGGCCTCAAAACATCTACCGGTCACATTATCCCTGCAGGAACCCGCATGACAATCAACAGCCATGCCATCAACCAAGACCCAAAACTCTACAAAGATCCCACCAAATTCGACCCCTTCCGATTCTCGCGGCTTCGTGAGATTCCAGGAAACGAGCAAAAATACCAGCACGCTTCAACAGGGCTAGACAACATCAACTTCGGCCACGGGATTTGGGCGTGTCCGGGGCGATTTTTCGCCAATGCGGAGATCAAGGTCGTCCTGGCCCATCTCCTGATGAACTACGACATTAAACACAAGCCTGGTGCGCAAAAGATCTGGCAAAAGCACTATGGACTGGCGACTTTGCCGGATAGCGAGCTTGAGGTGCTCATTAAGGAGAGATCGTAAAGCTCTCTCGCGTAAGGGAGACATTTTGTACATAACTTCGAAGCCTTTCAAGAATAAGATTGTAGATCGAACCTCTTCTCACCGCTCCTGCATGACGGCGAAGGCCACAGGCAGCCTAGGCCACAATACGACACACCAATGATACTATTCACAAAATGGATCTCCACCAAAAATTAGGTAGATGGGATGATTGAGCAGAGTTGTATATAGCTACAGGTGTATGATTTTAAGCAGAGCCAGCAGTTATCTCTGAAAGAGTAGACATGTTGTAGGTCTACGCGGCGAAAGCACGAACGTTGAGAGAAGTTAATT
>Ga0164243_10013796_pt1 | contig 11332 bp, 9 predicted proteins | sample OricompcompostOP_FD_108781 | JGI IMG/M metagenome (GOLD analysis project Ga0164243, IMG submission 108781) | Organic Plus compost microbial communities from Emeryville, California, USA - Original compost - Organic plus compost (OP) | ecosystem: Engineered > Solid waste > Mixed feedstock >... | reverse complement strand
GGGCTCAGACCGGGCTCAGCGCCGAGCGGTGACGTAACACGCGACGGCGGTGGCGGCCGCGACGTTGAGGGAGTCGACGCCGTGCTCGATCGTCCGGACCATCGGGATGATCGCGCGGCGCTCGGCCGAGCGCTGCCAGTGCTCGGAGAGACCATGTCCCTCCGAGCCGAGGACGAGCGCGACCCTCTCGATCCCGGCGACCGCTTCCTCGATCGGCGTCGCATCCGCGGCGAGGGTGAGCGCGACGGTGGTGAAGCCGGCCGCGGAGAGATCCGGCAGTGCCGAGTACCAGTCCGGGAGCCGGGTCCAGGGCACCGAGAAGACCGCGCCCATGGCCACCTTGATCGAGCGGCGGTAGAGCGGGTCGGCGCACCGCGGCGCGAGCAGCACGGCGTCGAAGCCGAGCGCCGCGCCCGAGCGGAAGATCGCGCCGACATTGGTGTGGTCGACGATGTCCTCGAGCACCAGCACCGAATGCGCGCCGGCCAGCAGCGACTCCACCGAAGGCAGCGGCCGGCGCGCCAAGGACGCCAGCGCCCCGCGGTGGACGTGGAAGCCGGTCACCTGCTCGGCGAGCTCCTCCGAGACGACGTAGCAGGGTGCGTCGGTGCGGGCGAGTATGTCGGCGAGCCCGTCCAGCCACCGCGGCGCCATCAGGAACGAGCGCGGCTCGAAGCCGCCTTCGACCGCCCGGCGTACGACCTTGGCGCCCTCGGCCAGGAAGAGCCCCTCGCTCGCCTCCAGCGACTTGCGGAGCTGGACGTCGCGCAGGTCGCGGTAGTCGGCAAGCCGGGGGTCGTGCGGCGAGGAGATCTCGACGAGCGTGGCCATCGTCCTCAGAACGCGTCCGGGCGGGCAACCCGCACGACCTCGCCGATGACGATGATCGCGGGCGGCCGGATCTCGTCGGTGGCCAGGGTCTTCTTGAGGGCAGCGAGCGTGGTCAGGACGACGCGCTGGGTCGCCATGGTGCCGTCGCAGACGATCGCGACCGGGGTCTGGCCGGACCGTCCGCCGTCGAGCAGCGCCTGGGCGATCGCCGGCGCGTTTTGCACGGCCATCATCAGCACCAGGGTGCCGCGCAGGCGAGCCACCGCCGGCCAGTCGGTGAGCGAGTCCGGGTGGCCCGGGGGGACGTGGCCGGAGATGACCGTGAACTCGTGCGCGACGCCGCGATGGGTGACCGGGATGCCGGCGACCCCGGGAACGGAGACCGGTGAGGTCAGCCCCGGGATCACGGTGACCGGCACCCCGGCCGCACGGCAGGCGATGATCTCCTCGAAGCCGCGACCGAAGACGAAGTTGTCGCCGCCCTTGAAGCGGGCCACCGCCTTCCCCGCCAGCGCCCGCTCGACGATGATCCGGTTGATCTCCTCCTGCTGGGCCGAGCGTCCGCGCGGCAGCTTGGCCACGTCGATCAACTCGATGTCGGCGGGCAGCTCGGAGAGGAGCTCGCGCGGCGCGAGCCGGTCGGCGACGACCACGTCGGCGGCCATCAGTGCCTTCCGCCCAGCGACGCTGATCAGGTCCGGGTCGCCCGGGCCGCCCCCGACGAGCGTCACTCCCGGCGTACGCTCCCGATGCGCGTGGGCACCGAGGCGGCCATCTCGCAGGCCTTCCAACAAGTCATCGCGTACAGCGGCGGACCGGCGCGGCTCGCGGTTGCCGAGCACCGCGACGGTCATCCCGGCATGACGGCCTACCGCGGGGGTCCAGGCGGTCGCGCGGATCGCATCGTCAGAGCGTACGCAGAAGATCCGCCGCTCCTCGGCGGCGACGGAGACCGCCTCGTTGACCTCGGGCCGCTGGGTCGCGCTGATGACGTACCACGCACCGTCGAGGTCGCTCGGCTCGAAGCCGCGCTCGGCCCAGGTGATCTCGCCCGCGCCGACGAGACCTTCGATCGCCGGCGTGACGTGCGGCGAGACGACCTGCACGCGCGCCCCGGCCGCGATCAGCGCGGGGATGCGCCGTTGGGCGACGTTGCCACCGCCCACGACGACGACACGACGGCCGGTGAGGATCAGTCCGGAGGGGTACGGCGCAGGGTCAGCCACGGCACCATCCTCCGGCACCCGGGCCGTACCGGCGAAATGAGGGTCATCCCCCGGACACCGTCCCAGCGAGTGGCACGCGAGCGGTCTTCGCCCACCCGGTGGCCCCGGTGAGCTGGCGGACCAGCGAGACCATCACTGTCGGCAGCAGCAGCCAGGTGTAGAGCGGATAGAGCAGTCCAGCCAGCAGTGTCTCCCCACCAGCGCGTACGCCGCCGCGCAACCGCACCACGGACACCGCGAGCGCGGGCAGGAAGCCGCTGAGCGTGGGTAGCAGCAGGATCGCGAGGATCGCTCGGTGGACGGGCACCGGGTCCGTCTGGGTCACCGCGGCGTCGAGCGCATCGAAGAGGAGGTAGCCGCCCACGATGAGCTGTAGAAGTGGGGTCAGCAGGTAGAGACGGGCGTCCAGGCGTGCCCGTAGCCCATGCGCACATCCGTGCCGGCCCCCGCGCCGCATCCCATGCAGCGACCCGGCGAGCCCGACCGCCTGCCAGGCGCCCTGCGCCCAGCGGGTCCGCTGTCGGTAGAGACGGCGCAGCGAGGAGAGACCCTGCTGATGCACGCTCACCTGGTTCTCCTGGACGCTGCGCCAGCCGCGCTGGACCAGCCGTACGCCGAGGTCCTGGTCCTCGGTGAGGCGGTCGCGCCAAGGCCCCCGCGCAGTGGCGACATCGGCCAGCGCGGCCAACCGGTTGAACTGCCCGTTGCCGCCCATGTTGGCACTCCCCCAGCGGCTCCGGCCGGCCTGCATGACGTGTCCGAAGACGCCGAACTCGAGGTCTTGCGCCCGGGTCAGGAGGCCGTGACGGTTGTAGATCCGGACGAGCACCTGTGCTCCCCCGACCCGCGGGTCGGCGAAGTGCTCGGCGAGCGCGCCCGGCGCCTCCGCGTCCAGCCGGCCGTCGGCGTCAACGACCCCGACGATGGTGTTGGCCGCGCCGAACTCGGCATACTCCGCCTCCGCGAGCACCTCCTGCCGGACGAAGGTGTAGGCCGCGTTCAACGCAGCCGCCTTGCCGTGCCTGGCCTCGGGCAGACGGCGGGTCAATACCCGCAGCCCCGGGCACGCCAGACCAGCGAGAATCTCGGCAGTGGCGTCGTCGGACCCGTCGTCGATGACGACGATCACCTTGTGCGTCGCCTCCACCGCGGCCAGTCGGGCCACGCTGTCGGCGATGGTGACCTCCTCGTTGAGGGCCGGGACGAGGAAGACCCAGAGGAAGTCGGACTCATTCCCGGTGGCTGGCCGTTCGCGGCGGCGCAGCGCAGAGGCCAGCACGAGCGCCGTCTGGAGGAAGGACACCGCCACCGCCACCAGCGCGACCCAGAAGAGGATCGTCGTCCAGGCTGCCGCGCCGCTGCTGGGTCCCCACCAGGGAACGCCGAGACTGGTCACGCCGACACCGCGCGGAGGTCGTGATCGGGCTCCGGCAGCGGCAGCCAAGACATGCCCGTGCCCCCGAGCAGCCGCTCGGTGATCAGCGCGATCCGGTCGGCGGCCGCGCCGTCGCCGTACGGGTTCGGCAGCCGGGTACGCCGAGCATGCTCGCTCGGGTCGTCGAGGAGACGACTGACCGCGGCCACGATTCGCTCCGGGTCGGTCCCGACCAGCTCGAGCGTCCCCGCCGCGATGCCCTCGACACGTTCGGTCGACTCACGGGTGACGACGACGGGTATGCCGAGCGCGGGCGCCTCCTCCTGGATGCCGCCGGAGTCGGTGAGGACCGCCGTCGAGCGGGCGAGGAGGCGGGCGAAGGCGGCGTACTCCATCGGCTCCACCAGCGCGACGTTGGCCAGCGCCGACAGCTCGCCGGCCAGCACCTCACGCACGGTCGGGTTCGGGTGCAGCGGCACGACGAACCGTACGTCCGGGTGCGCAGCGGCCACGCGGCGTACGCCCTCGGCGATCCCGCGCAGACCCTCGCCCCAGTTCTCCCGGCGGTGGGCGGTCACGGTGACGACCGCAGTCTCCTCGTCATCCTCTAGGTCGGCCAAGGCGGCCTGGCCATAGCTCACCGAGAGTCCACGTGCCCACAGCAGCGCATCGATCGCGGTGTTGCCGGTCACGTGGATGCCCGAGGCGGGCACCCCTTCGCGGAGAAGATTCTCCACATTGGTGTTCGTCGGCGAGAAGTGCACGGTTGCCACCCGGCTGATCAGCTGCCGGTTCAGCTCCTCGGGGAACGGCGAGCTGGTGTCGCCGGTCCGCAGCCCGGCCTCGACGTGAGCCACCGGGATCTGCAGGTGGAAGCTGGCCAGCGCCGCCGCCGCGGCGCTGGTCGTATCCCCGTGGACGAAGACCGCGCGCGGATACCCCGGTGCGTCCGGGTCGTCCCCGTAGGCCCCACGGACGAACCCGTCGAACTCCGTCGTCACATGCGACATCAGCTGGTTGAGCCCGCCGCCCGGTCGGGGCGGGAGCTCCACGTCGGGTGCCAGGTCAGCCAGACCGAGCACCTGCCGCACCAGAGCGGCATGCTGACCTGTCGACACGATCACCGACGGGATCCGCGCTCGCTTCCGGAACGCCAGGATGACCGGCACCATCTTGATCGCCTCCGGCCTCGTACCGACGACGAACAGCACGGGCGCCTGACCGCGCCCGCGTCCTTTCACATACCCCATCGCCTTCGGGCGACGGTCGGTCCCCACGACCTTCACTACAGACCTCCACAGGCCTCGTTCGGGTCGGTGTCCCCCGCGCTCCCGACAATCCCCAGAGGGAGGCGACGCACCGACCGCATACCCAGTGTTGAGGAGGGAGACGACAGCACTCCTACGAGATGTGCACGGGTCAGTAACACGGCCATGACGTCCATCACAGATCCAGCGTCGTCGCAGGTCAGCCCGCACATTGGCGACCCTCGTGGCGGGTTCCCTAGGGCACCCGCCAGACTGGCACCTGCCGAGCGTGCGCCGACGGGGCGCATGCCGTCCCAGGAGGAAGTCATGAGTCTCGACCGACCGGTCAAGCCCGATCCGTACGATCTGATGCCGCCACTGCCGAGCTTCAGTCTCAGCAGCGAGACGATCACGCCGGGCGGCCCACTCCCGGACGCCCACGCCTACGACCTCGGCAACACCTCACCCCAGCTGTCGTGGAGCGGCGCCCCGGAGGGGACCAAGAGCTACACCGTCACCTGTTTCGATCCGGACGCGCCGACGCCGAGCGGGTTCTGGCACTGGGTGCTCGTCGACATCCCCGCCGACGTCACCAGCCTGCCGGCCGGGATCGGCTCCGCCGGCGCCGAGCTTCCGAGCGGCGCCTTCCAGGTCCGCAACGACTACGGGACCAAGGAGTTCGGCGGGGCCGCTCCGCCCGCGGGCGACCAGGTGCACCGCTACTACTTCGTCGTCCACGCGGTGACGGAGGAGACGCTCGGGGTCGATGACAGCGTCAGCCCGGCCGTGGTCAGCTTCAACCTGGTCTTCAAGAGCGCGGCTCGGGCCATCCTGATGGCCACCTACCAGCGCTGAGCCGGGCCGGGCGGTAGTGGTCGCAGCCGCTGCGTGACTTCCCCACCGCCTCTTGTGCCCGGCGCGACAGCGGAGTTACGTGGGTCCATGGCCGAGAAGAGCAGCAGGAAGGCCACAGACCAGGACCTCGCGGCTACCGGGCCCGACCGGATCCGCAACATCGTTCTGGTCGGGCCCACCCAGTCCGGCAAGACCTCCCTCGTGGAGGCCCTCCTCACCCGGGTCGGCGCCATCAACCGCAGCGGTTCGGTGGCCGACGGCACGACGGTGACCGACACCGAGGGTTACGAGACCGCCCATGGCCGCTCGATCACCCTGGCCGTGGCGCCGATCGTGCACGAGGGCGTGAAGATCAACCTGATCGACACTCCCGGCTATGCCGACTTCGTCGGTGAACTCCGGGCCGGGCTGCGTGCCGCCGACTGCGCGCTGTTCGTCGTCGCGGCGAATGACGGCATCGACGACGCGACCCGACAGGTGTGGCGCGAGTGCGCCGCCGCCGGGACGCCCCGGGCGGTCGTGATCACCAAGCTCGACCACGCGCGTGCCGACGCACCCCGCGTGCTCGCCCAAGCTCAGGCCGCCTTCGGCGAGCCGACGCGCAACAAGGTGCTGCCGGTCTATGTCACCCAGGACATCACCCAGGACGGTGCTGGCCCTGGGACTGGCCTCCTCGGTCTCATCACGGCGACGACCGACGACCCACGGCGCGCCGAGCTGATCGAGGCGATCATCGAGGAGTCCGAGGACGAGAGCCTCATGGACCGTTACCTCGCCGGTGAGACGATCGATGAGAAGGGGCTGATCACCGATCTGGAGAAGGCGATTGCCGGTGCCGCCTTCTATCCGGTCATCCCGGTCTGCGCGGCCACCGGCGTCGGGCTCGGTGAGCTGTTGGACCTGTGTGTCCGAGCGTTCCCAGCGCCCCCGGAGCATGTCCCGCCGGCGGCGTTCACTCCCCAGGGCCGGGAGGCCGCAGCGATCCAGTGTGATCCCTCCGGACCACCGGTCGCCGAGGTCGTCAAGACCGCCAGCGATCCCTACCTCGGCAGGATCAGCGTGGTCCGGGTCTTCTCCGGAACTCTCACTCCCGATACCGCGGTGCACGTCTCCGGCCACTTCTCCTCCTTCGCGCCCACCGAAGCGGCGAGCGCCGGAAGCGGTCATGAGGACCATGACGAGGACGAGCGGATCGGCGGTCTCGGCTATCCGTTCGGCGCTGCCCAGATTCCCGCCCACCGGGTGGTGGCCGGTGACATCGGGGTGATCGGACGGCTTTCCCGCGCCGCGACCGGAGATACCCTCAGCGGTGTCGACCACCCCGTCGTCCTCCGCCCCTGGACGATGCCCGAACCGCTGCTCCCGGTAGCGATCGAGGCCTCGACGCGCTCCGACGAGGACAAGCTCTCTGCCAGCTTGGCCCGGCTCACCGCCGAAGACCCGAGTCTTCGGGTCGCGCAGTCCGCCGAGACCGGGCAACTGGTCCTCTGGGTCATGGGCGAGGCCCATGCCGAGGTCGCACTCGAACGACTCCGCTCACGCTTCGGCGTCTCTGTGGAGCAGCGCGACGTCGTCGTGCCACTGCGGGAGAGTTTCGCCGGCCCGGCCACCGGCCACGGCCGGCACGTCAAGCAGTCGGGTGGTCACGGTCAGTACGCCGTCTGCGACATCGAGGTCGAGCCGCTTGCTGAAGGCAGCGGCTTCGAGTTCGTGGACAAGGTCGTCGGCGGGTCGGTACCGCGCAGCTACATTCCGAGCGTGGAGAAGGGTGTCCGACAACAGATGGAGCGTGGCTGCCGGCTCGGCTATCCGGTGGTCGACTTGCGGGTCACCCTGGTCGACGGCAAGGCGCACAGCGTCGACTCCTCCGACATGGCCTTCCAGACCGCCGCGGCACTTGCACTCCGCGAAGCCGCCGAGAGTGCGAGCGTCGACGTCCTCGAGCCTTACGACGAGGTCGACGTCGTCGTACCTGACGAGCTTCTCGGCGCGGTGATGAGCGATCTCTCGGCCCGCCGCGGTCGGCTGCTCGGCACCGACCAGGCCGACCCCGACAGCCCGGGACGCACCGTGGTCAGAGCTCACGTGCCTCAGCAAGAGCTGGTGCGCTACGCCATCGACCTGCGTGCCGCTACCCACGGGGCTGGCACGTTCACCCGGGCCTTCGCGCACTATGAGCCGATGCCCGAGGAGCTCGCGCGGCAGGTGCCCACGCGGTCCTTCGGCGGCTGACTCTCGCGCCGCTCTGGTCGTGGCTTGCCCAGGCTCCAGGCGTGGTCGGGCTTACGTCCAGTGCACTTGCTCGCACCCGGCCTGGAGTGCTCGCCGAGGTCCCCATTGCCCGTCGCCGCGACATACTGCCTGCATGTATGTCCGTTTCCAGTCGCCTTACGCGAACCGCCGAGGCGTCCATGTGGGTGTCTTTGCACTTGCGAATGGCCTCGCCCGCGACGGCGTCCTGAGCGAATGCGAATATGCCGACTGGCGCGCGGAAACGACTGGTACAACGCCGCCTATCCCTGCCCGTCAGCGACCCAGCCAACAGTCTATGACCGCCAACTCAACCCTGGCGCGACCGCCTGGTTCAAGGCCTCGGCCGCCCATCTGCTCGCACGCATCCCGCGGTATCTAGAAATCCTGAGTGCCCACGGCGTCGCCTGTGTGCGTGTCGAGTCCGGCGATCCCGGTCGGGTGCTCTACGAAGATGCCGTGCAGGTGATCGTCGTGCCTCGCATCACCCGCTCGTCCGGTCGCGAGCGCTCGGGCTAAGGAAGCGCTGATCAATAGCGTGCCGCATCGCGGCGCGCAGCAGGCGGAACTGATCAGTGGTTCCCTAAGTGCCAGCCGTGCGCCACAATGCCAACCCCGCTACCCGTCTGTCCTCACGCTTCACGGTGAAGTAGCGGCATCGACGCTGCGTAGCGTCGGGCGGCCTATCCCTTTGCCCAGGCCGTCGCAGAGCTTCACGTTGGTATCCAACGCGCGACGGGCGGGCGCGTGCCCCTCCCGACTGGCGAGCACGATCGACTCGGCGCTTAATACTCCGGCGGCCCAGCCGAGGCGCGCTTGAGCAGATCCTCGAAGGACGTCGGGTTCTCGAACTCGTCCTCCACCAGCTTCCGTTTCGACGCCGTCGGCGCCGGCGCACCGGTCCCCCCGGCGACGAGCGCAGCCAGCTCGCCCGCTGCGCGGTCGACCCGCTTCTGTAGCTCACCATCCCCGGCGGCGCCGAAGTCGTCGGTCGCGGCGAAGACACCGGTCGGGACAACCACGGCGTGCAGGTAGGCGAAGAGCGGGCGCAGCGCGTGCTCGATGACCAAGCTGTGGCGCGCGGTGCCGGCGGTCGCGGCCGCCACCACGGGTTTGGCGTCGAGGACGCCCATCTCCATGACGTCGAAGAAGGTCTTGAACAGGCCGGAGTACGACGCCGAGAAGACCGGCGTAACCGCGACCAGGCCGTCGGCCTCGTGGACGGCGTCGATGGCCGCCTTGAGTGCCTTCGTCGGGAACCCGGTGAGCAGATTGTCGGTCAGCGCGTGGGCGAGGTCACGGAGCTCGATGAACTCCAGCTCCACCTCCTCGCCACGGGCGCCGATCGCCTTCTCCGTGGCTTCGCCGAGCATGTCGGCGAGGAGCCGGGTGCTCGACGGGACGCTCAGCCCCGCCGAGACCACCACGATCTTCTTGGTCATGTCCTCAGTCTGCCTCAGTTGGTTGCGTCGGCAAGTGCTCGCTCAGAGCTCGCCGTCGAGGACCTTCGCGACCTCGGGGTCGTCCAGGTCACGATCGCTGGATCCGGTCGCCGAGTCGGCCGCGGCATAGACGGTGCTGTCGTGGGCGCCGCCGGCCTTCGCGACCAGCGAGGCGTGGGTCGGCGCGTCGGGGACACCCGGCTGGCGCAGCTTCTCGAACTCGGCGCGCAGCGTCGGCAGGATCTCGCCATAGAGATCGAGCTGCTCGAGGACGGTCTTCAGCGGCAGACCGGCGTGGTCGAGGAGGAACATCTGGCGCTGGTAGTCGCCGACGTACTCGCGGAAGGAGAGGGTCCGCTCGATGACCTCCTGCGGGCTGCCCACGGTCAGCGGGGTTGCCTCGGTGAAGTCCTCCATGCTCGGGCCGTGACCATAGACCGGCGCGTTGTCGAAGTAGGGCCGGAACTCCTTTTTGGCGTCCTGGCTGTTCTTCCGCATGAAGAACTGGCCGCCGAGACCGACGATGGCCTCCTCCTCGGTGCCGTGTCCGTAGTGCGCGAAGCGCTTGCGGTAGAGAGCCACCATCTGCTTGGTGTGGCTGGCCGGCCAGAAGATGTGGTTGTGGAAGAAGCCATCGCCGTAGTACGCCGCCTGCTCCGCGATCTCAGGAGAACGGATCGATCCGTGCCAGACGAAGGGGGCGACCCCGTCGAGCGGCCGGGGTGTGGAGGTGAAGCCCTGCAGCGGCGTACGGAACCGGCCCTGCCAGTCCACGACGTCTTCGGTCCACAGCCGACGCAGCAGCGCGTAGTTCTCGATCGCCAGGTTGATGCCCTGGCGGATGTCCTTGCCGAACCAGGGGTAGACCGGGCCGGTGTTGCCGCGGCCCATCATCAGATCCACGCGGCCGTCGACCAGGTGCTGGAGCTTGGCGTAGTTCTCCGCGATGAGCACCGGATCCGTGGTCGTGATCAACGTGGTGCTGGTGCTCAGAATGATGCTCTTGGTCTGGGCACCGATGTAGGCCAGCGTGGTCGTCGGCGCCGAGGCGATGAACGGCGGGTTGTGGTGCTCGCCGGTGGCGAAGACATCGAGCCCGATCTCCTCGGCCTTCTTCGCGATCTCGACGGTCGCCTTGATCCGCTCGTGCTCGGTCGGCGTTTTACCGGTGGTCGGATCCGTGGTCACGTCACCGACGGTGAAGATCCCGAACTGCATACCCATGTTCCTCAGCCCTTCCGTGGATTGGACCCCACGTTAGTTGAAAATCGAACTACATGCCACAACGGGACGCGCCTCTACGGTATTCCGTGAGAGCATCGGGCGAGTGACCCTCTCCCTCGCGATCGCGGCGCGGGCCTTCCGGAGGTACTCCACCTACACTGCCGCCACGCTGGCCGGCATCTTCACCAACTCGGTCTTCGGCGTGATCTTCAGCTACGCCTACCTGGCGCTATGGCGCCAGAGCCCGCATGCCGGCGGGTACGACGCCGGCGATGCGGTCACCTATGTCTGGCTCGGCCAGGCGCTGCTGATGACGGTGGCCCTGTGGGGCGGCGGCGCTACCGACGACCTCACCCAGCGGATCCGCACCGGCGACGTCGCGATCGACCTCTACCGCCCGGTCGGCCTGCTGCACTGGTACCTCGCCGCGGACCTGGGTCGGGCGGCCTACCACCTCCTGACCCGTGGGGTCGCACCCACCGTGATCGGGGCACTGCTCTTCGGGCTGGTGCGCCCGACCCCGTTGGCCTTCGCCGCGTTCGTGGTGAGTGTTGGGCTGGCCGTCGTGGTGAGCTTCGGGATGCGCTTCCTCTTCGCAGCCTCGGCCTTCTGGATCCTCGATGCGAGTGGGATGCGGGTGCTGGCTGGAGTGCTCTCCCTCTTCTTCGGCGGGATGGTGCTGCCGCTCAACATCTTCCCCGACGGCATCCGCCAGCTGGCGCTGGTGCTGCCATGGGCGTCGTACGTCCAGACGCCGGCCGACCTCTGGCTCGGCCGGCATACCGGGTGGGCCGCGCTCGGCGCCCTCGGCCTCCAGGCGCTCTGGGCCGTCGCGCTCCTGGCCCTGGGCGAGCTCGTCCTGCGCGCCGCGACCCGGAAGGT
>Ga0164243_10013795_pt1 | contig 11332 bp, 14 predicted proteins | sample OricompcompostOP_FD_108781 | JGI IMG/M metagenome (GOLD analysis project Ga0164243, IMG submission 108781) | Organic Plus compost microbial communities from Emeryville, California, USA - Original compost - Organic plus compost (OP) | ecosystem: Engineered > Solid waste > Mixed feedstock >... | reverse complement strand
GAGGTTGATGTTCACGGCGAGAAGCATCAGCTCGATCGACATCAAGATGACGATGACGTTCTTGCGGTTGAGGAAGATGCCGAGCATGCCGAGCGTGAACAGGCACGCGGCCACGGTGAGGTAATGTCCAAGCCCGATGGTCATGCTGCCCCCGATCCGCGCATCAGCTTCGTGCCTCGACGGGCGCGCTGCGCGCCGCCGCGGGAATGACCGCCCCGCCGGGGGACACCTTGACGATCTCGACGCCGGTCTTCGGCGTGCGCGCCACCTGCTTGGCGATGGACTGGCGCTTGACGTTCGCCTTGTGTTGCAGCGTCAGCACGATGGCGCCTACCATTGCGACGAGCAGCACGAGACCCGCCACCTCGAAGAAGTAGACGTACTTGGTATAGAGGACGAGGCCGAGCGCCTGGGTGTTGGAGGCGTCTTGCGCGGCGACGGCCGCAGGATGCGAGGCGCCAGCGAGGCCGAAGCCGCGGCCGACGAACAGCAGGACCAGCTCGGCGAGGACGATGCCGCCGACGATGAGCCCGACCGGCGCGTTCTTGATGAAGCCGGCGCGCAGCTCGGCGAAATCGACGTCGAGCATCATGACGACGAACAGGAACAACACGGCCACGGCACCTACGTAGACGATGACGAGCAGCATGGCCAAGAACTCGGCGCCGAGCAGCACGAAGAGCCCCGCGGCGTTGAAGAAGGCGAGGATCAGGAACAGCACCGCGTGCACGGGGTTCCTGGCCACGATGACCATGACCGCCGACGCGACGGACAGTGCCGCGAAGAGATAGAAGAAGGCCGCCGTCAGAGCCATCGCGCGATCCAAGTGCTCATTGCGGCCGCCATCCCATCAAGGCGCGCGCTCGAAAGCGCGACACCCAGCAGGCCAGCGGCACGTTCAACCGCGTAGGGTGAGTACCCTATGCGTCTTCCCATTCCAAGCGCCGAGAGATGCGAGCATCCCGCGGCGCGCTCCTCGCCCGTCACCGGGCAAATCAGCGGTACGGCGCGTCGAGCGCAATGTTGCGCGCGATCTCGCGCTCCCAGCGGTCGCCGTTATCGAGCAGCTTGTCCTTGTTGTAGTAGAGTTCCTCGCGGGTCTCGGTGGCGAACTCGAAGTTTGGGCCCTCGACGATGGCATCGACCGGGCAGGCCTCCTGGCAGAGGCCGCAGTAGATGCATTTCACCATGTCGATATCGTAGCGCGTGGTGCGGCGGGTGCCATCGTTGCGGCGCGGGCCGGCCTCGATGGTGATGGCCTGCGCCGGGCAAATGGCCTCGCACAGCTTGCAGGCGATGCAGCGCTCCTCGCCATTGGGATAGCGGCGCAGGGCGTGCTCGCCGCGGAAGCGCGGAGACAAGGGCCCGCGCTCGAAGGGATAGTCGAGCGTCTTCTTCTTGGAGAAGAAGTACTTCATCGCGAGGCCGAACGCCTGCACGAACTCCCAGAGGAAGAGCGACCTTACCGATTGTGCAACGCTCATGACGTCGTCTCTCGATCCATTGCGACACAGGCTCAGGCTGCGCGCGAATACTGCAGAATGGCCGCCACCAGCACGACCATGACGAGCGACAGCGGCAGGAACACCTTCCAGCCGAGGCGCATGAGCTGATCGTAGCGGTAGCGCGGAACGATCGCCTTCGCCATGGCGAACAGGAAGAACACGAACACGCACTTGGCGAGGAACCAGATGATGCCCGGTACCCAATTGAGCGGCGCGACATCGACCGGCGGCAGCCAGCCGCCGAGGAACAGGATCGTCGCCAGGGCGCACATGGTCACGATGGCCACGTACTCGCCGAGCATGAATAGCAGGTACGGGGTCGAGGCGTACTCGACCATGAAGCCGGCCACGAGCTCAGATTCAGCCTCGACGAGATCGAAGGGCGGACGGTTGGTCTCGGCCAGGGCCGAGACGAAGAAGATGACAAACATCGGCAGCAGCGCCAGCCAGTACCAGTCGAGCGCCGATGCCGGCAGGCCGTAGCGCGTGCCGATGCCGACCTTCTGCGCATTGACGATATCGGTCAGGTTGAGCGAGCCGACGCACAGGATGACGGTGACGATGACGAAGCCGATGGAAACCTCATAGGACACCATCTGCGCCGCCGAGCGCAGAGAGCCCATGAAGGGATACTTCGAGTTCGACGCCCAACCGCCCATGATGATGCCGTAGACACCGAGCGAGGAGAGCGCCAGCAGGTAGAGAATGCCGACGTTGAGATCGGAGATCACCCACTTGCCGAAGCCGTCCTGATTGACCGGAATGACGGCCCATGAGGCGAGCGCGAAAGTTGCTGTGGCAATGGGTGCCAGCAGGAATACACCCTTGTTGGCGCCGGCGGGGATGACAGGCTCCTTGAAGCAGAACTTCAGGAGGTCGGCGAAGGACTGCAGGAGGCCGAAGGCACCGACCACGTTGGGGCCGCGGCGCATCTGCACCGCTGCCCACACCTTGCGGTCCATGAGCAGCAGGAAGGCAATGATGACGAGCAGGCCGACGAGCACCAGCAGGCTCCAGCCGATCGTAATGACGAGCCAAAGGCCGTAGTCCCACCAGAGCTGCCAGGAGCTATCGGTCATCTTAGCGCTTGCTCCCTACTCGGCGGCCTTGAGACGCGGCGCATCGTGCACCGTCTTCTTCAAGGCGCTCATCTCGGCCATAACGGCCGAGGCGCGGGCGATTGGGTTGGTCAGATAAAAATCAGTGACGGGTGAGACGAAGGGGTCGGGGCCGATGTTGCCGCTGATCTTAGACAGCGCCTCGACGCCGGAAATCGGAGCGGCGTCGATCGCATCGAGACGCGCGAAGGCTGGGATGTCCTTGTACATCTCGGCCCTGAGCTGGGCGAGCGTGTCATAGGGCAAGGCATTGCCGACCTTGGCGGAGAGTGCGCGCAAGATCGCCCAGTCCTCCTTGGCGTCCCCTGGCGGGAAGACGCAGCGCTCGGTCATCTGCGGGCGCCCTTCGGTATTGATGTAGGTGGCGCTCTTCTCGGTGTAGGCGGCGCCGGGGAAAATGACGTCGGCGCGATGCGCGCCGCGATCGCCGTGGTGGCCCTGATAGATGACGAAGGTGCTGCCGAGCGGCACATCGACCTCGTCGGCGCCCAGCAGGTAGAGCACATCGAGCTTGCCAACGGCGGCGGCAGCAATCTGCGCCGGCGCGTCTCGCCCACCCTTGCCCGGGACAAGGCCGAGGTCGAGGCCGGCAACGCGCGAAGCGACCGTATGCAGCACGTTGAACGGATTCCAGCCGGTGGCGTCCTTGCCGGCGATAGCGCGGAGCGCCACGCGCGCCGCGAGCCCGAGGATCGCGGCGCCATCAGGCCGCGCCGCGATGCCAGCGCGGACGATGACAAGCGGACGCTGGGCGCCCTTCAAGACTTCGGCAAACGAGTGCTTGCCGTCGGCGAGGTCCTGCAACGTCTGGCCGCCGGCGCCGAGATAGTCATAGCCATAAGCGAGCGAAACCTGCTCGCCGATGAGGCCGACCTTGACGGTGCCCTGGCGCCAACGCTTGAGGATGCGGGCGTTGAGCACCGCGGCCTCGAGACGCGGGTTGGTGCCGACGAGCAGGATCGCATCCGCCTGGTCGATGCCGGCAATGGTGGAATTGAACAGGTAGCTGGCGCGACCGAGCGCGGGGTCCAGCTTGGCTCCATCCTGCCGGCAGTCGATGCTCGATACCTTGAGGCGCCCCGCCAAGTCCTTGAAGGCGTACATCTCCTCTGCGCCGACGAGATCGCCAGCGATGAAGCCGATACGGTCGGCGGCGGCGCTCTTGAGCTTCGCGGCGGCCAGCGTCAGTGCCTCGTCCCAGCTTGCCGGGCGGAGCTTGCCAGCTTCGCGCACATAGGGGTGATCGAGCCGCTGCGTGCGCAGCCCGTCGCAGGCGAAGCGCGTTTTGTCGGAGATCCACTCCTCATTGACGTCGTCGTTGTTGCGCGGCAGGACGCGCAGCACCGCCGGTCCGCGACTGTCAACGCGGATGGCCGAGCCAACGGCGTCCATCACGTCGACCGATTGCGTCTTCTCCAGCTCCCATGGGCGCGCGATGTAGGACCACGGGCGGTGCGTCAGCGCGCCGACCGGACACAGGTCGTTCACGTTGGCGCTCATCTCGGAGAGGATGCCGCGATCGAGATAGGTGGTGATCTCCATGTCCTCGCCGCGGCTGATGGCGCCGAGCTCCTCGACGCCTGCCACCTCGGTCATGAAGCGGACGCAGCGCGTGCAATGGATGCAGCGGTTCATGAAGGTCTTGATCAGCGGGCCGATGTACTTCTCCTCGACGGCGCGCTTGTTCTCGCCGAAGCGCGAGCCGCCGACGCCATAGGCCATCGCCTGATCCTGCAGATCGCACTCGCCGCCCTGATCGCAGATGGGGCAGTCAAGCGGGTGGTTGATGAGCAGGAACTCCATCACCCCTTCGCGCGCCGCCTTGACCATGGGGCTCGCGGTCAGCACCTTGCGCGGCGCGCCGTCCTTGTTGGGCGGCAGATCGGTGACGCCCATGGCGCAGGAGGCGATGGGCTTGGGGATACCCTCCACCTCGACCAGGCACATGCGGCAGTTGCCGGCAATCGACAGGCGCTCGTGATAGCAGAAGCGCGGAATCTCGACGCCGGCCATCTCGCAGGCCTGCAGGATCGTGGTGCCGGGCTCGACCTCGATAAGCTGGCCGTCGATGATGATTGGCTTCGTCGTCATTGTGCTATCCGGTCAGCAGGTCATCGTGTGGCGATGGCGAGCACGGCAAGCCCACCGATGAACAGGCCGAGCGACACCCAGCCCTTGGCGTACGGCGACAGCGGCACGTTGGCGTAGCTCTGGGCGACCCACACGCCGAGCGCATAGCCGAGCAGCGCGCCGACCGTTGCCCCGATCCAGCCCCAAGCGAGGTAGCCTATGGCGCCGAGCACCAACGCCGCCGCGACGGCGGCGAAGGTGAAGGAAGCGATGATCAGTGCCAGCAGGTCCACTTCTTCTTGGTCCTTCCGAGGGCCGCATTCCTATTCGGCGGCTTCTTTGACGGCCGTACGATGGGCATCGATGCGCTCTTCGATGACGTGACGATAGTTGCGGATCAGCCCCTGCACGGGCCAGGCAGCGGCGTCGCCGAGTGCGCAGATGGTGTGGCCCTCCACCTGCTTCGTGACATTGAAAAGCAGATCGATCTCGCGCTTCTCCGCTTCGCCGTGCTGCATGCGCTCCAGCACGCGGTACATCCACCCGGTGCCCTCGCGGCAGGGGGTGCACTGCCCGCAGCTCTCATGCTTGTAGAAGTAGGCGATGCGGGTGATGGCCTTGATGATGTCGGTGGACTTGTCCATGACGAACACCGCGGCCGTGCCGAGCCCGGACTTCAGCTTGACGAGCGCGTCGAAGTCCATGGTGAGATCGTTGCACTGCTCGGCGGGGATCATCGGCATCGACGAGCCGCCGGGAATGGCGCAGAGCAGGTTGTCCCACCCGCCGCGCACGCCGCCGCAGTGCTTGTCGATGAGCTCGCGCAGCGGGATGCCCATCTCCTCCTCGACCACGCAGGGATTGTTCACGTGGCCAGAGATCTGGAACAGCTTGGTGCCGGTGTTGTTCGGCTTGCCAAGCGAAGCGAACCAGGCGCCGCCGCGGCGCAGGATGTCGGGGACGACAGCGATGCTCTCGACGTTGTTGACTGTTGTCGGAGCGCCGTAGAGGCCGACGTTGGCAGGGAACGGCGGCTTCAGGCGTGGCATGCCTTTCTTGCCCTCGATCGACTCGATGAGGGCTGTCTCCTCGCCGCAAATGTAGGCGCCGGCGCCGTGATGAACGACGATGTCAAAGTCCCAGCCGTTCTCGTTGTCCTTGCCGATCAGCTTGGCGTCGTAGGCCTCGTCGACCGCTGCCTGCAGGCGTTCGCGCTCGCGGATGAACTCGCCGCGTATGTAGATGAAGCAGGTGTGCGCCTTCATCGCGAACGAGGCGAGTAGCGCGCCTTCGATCAGCAGGTGCGGATCATGGCGCATGATCTCGCGGTCCTTGCACGAGCCGGGCTCCGACTCGTCGGCGTTGATGACGAGATAGGACGGGCGCGGGTCGTTCTTGGGCATGAACGACCACTTGAGGCCGGTCGGGAAGCCTGCACCCCCGCGGCCGCGCAGTCCCGAGGTCTTCATCTCGTTGATGATCCAGTCCTGGCCCCGCTCGATCAGCGCCTTGGTGCCGTCCCAGGCACCGCGCGCGCGGGCGCCAGCCAGCCGCCAATCGTGGAAGCCGTAGAGGTTACGGAAGATGCGGTCCTTGTCCTGCAGCATTGCAGTCCTCTCGCCTTTAGACCTTTTCCGTATCGCGTCTGGCGTCGCCGAGGAGCGTCGTTGGCCCGCCGGCAGGGCATGAGGCTTGCCGCCCGGTCTGCGAGCCAGCCTTCACGGGCTTGCCGGTGCGCAGATCGTGCAGAAGCTTGTCGAACAGCTCCGGGTCAAGGTCCTCATAGGTGTCCTTGCCAATCTGCACGACCGGCGCGTTGGCGCAGGTGCCGAGGCATTCGACCTCCTCCCAGGAGAACTGACCGTCGGGCGACAGCTCATGCGGATGCTCGGCGATGTGCTCCTTGCACATCTCGATCAGCGCGTCGGAGCCACGCAGCATACACGGCGTCGTGCCGCACACCTGCAGATGGGCGGTTTTGCCCACCGGGGCAAGCTGGAACATGGTGTAAAAGGTCGCAATCTCGAGGACGCGGATATAGGCCATGCCCAGCATATCGGCGATGGCGCGGATGGCGGGCTCGGTGGTCCAGCCTTCCTGCTCCTGAGCGCGCCACAACAGGGCGATGACCGCGGAGGCCTCCTTGCCCGGCGGATACTTGGCAATCTCGCGCTTGGCCCAGGCCAGATTGTCGGGCGAGAAGGCGAAGCTCAGCGGCTGCTCTGGATGTAAGCGGCGGACGGCCAAGGCGGGAACCTCTCGGGAGCGCTGCAGGAGCCCGCGAAGGCCCTGGATCGGCTCTGCTCAGCGGGCGCAAGTCCCGCTGAAATTGTGGGCGGTGCACAATCACCCGTTCACTACGTCTTCATGGCTCGTAAAGCAAGCGGGCGCTGACGCGCACCTGTCAGATCAGCATCAGCTTTTCTAAAGGCCGAGGACGGCTGCGCACCAAGCCGCGAGGAGCACCAAAGCCGCCAGCGGGGCGAGCACTAACGCCGATTGCGCGCCGACGCGCAGGAAGCCACTCCAGAACACGGCGAGGGCCAGCCCAAAGACAAGGATGATGAGGCCGCCATGCAGGGCTCCGCGCGCGATGGCGAAGGCAAGGCCAGCTGCAACCGCGGCAAGCGCGAGGAGGAGGGTCAGCGCAGGAAGTTTTTCTTGGGCTACGCCGAGCGGCCAGCCGAATTTGCGCGCTATCGGCCGATAAGTGGCGAGCGCGAGCCCCCAGCCAATCGCTCCTACGGCCAATAAGAATAGATGATCGACCATCATCCACTCCCCGGATCAGCCGGCCTCGGCGCGTGTCTTGAGGGCATCATTCATGCTCTTGAAGCCTCGCTCGGTCGCCGCGAGAACGCTGCTGACGAACGGCACGAGCAAGCCGGAAAACCGCTCGGACTGTGCAAAGTGCGTCCCTGCCGCTGCATCGTCGAGACCGAAGCGGTGCTCGCCTGTGAACAGGCCCGGTATCGGCAGGGAGCCGCGCCAAACAAACTGACGCTCCGGCTCGAGTGCAACGACGCGCGGCCGGAAGGTCGCGGCCTTGCGTCCTGGAGGCTCGATAACGACCTCGATGATCTCCCCCACCCGGGCGACGCCGCTGATGGAGCGGATGAACGGGTTCCAGTCGGGATAGCGCGCAAAGTCCATCAACACGGCCCAAACGCGCTGCCTCGACGCCGCGATGGTGGCCGATGTTTCGATGGATTGCACCAAGTGGCCCTACCGGTCGATTTCGCCGAAGACGATGTCCAGGGAGCCAAGGATAGCCGAGACGTCGGCGAGCATGTGACCGCGGTTCATGTAGTCCATCGCCTGCAAGTGCGGGAATCCGGGCGCGCGGATCTTGCAGCGATAGGGCTTGTTGGAGCCGTCGGCCACAAGATAGACGCCGAACTCGCCTTTAGGGGCTTCGACGGCTGCATAGACCTCGCCTGCTGGCACGTGGAAGCCCTCGGTGTAGAGCTTGAAATGGTGGATGAGCGCCTCCATCGAGCGCTTCATCTCGCCCCGGCGCGGCGGCACAACCTTCTTGTCAGGCGCGGTGACCGGCCCCTGCCCCTCGGGCGCGCGCAGCTTGTCGCAGCACTGCTGCATGATGCGCACCGACTGGCGCATCTCGGCCATGCGCACGAGATAGCGGTCGTAGCAGTCGCCGTTCTTGCCGATGGGGATGTCGAAATCGAGCTCCGAATAGCACTCGTAGGGCTGCGCCTTGCGCAGGTCCCAGGCGGCGCCCGAGCCGCGCACCATGACGCCGGAAAAGCCCCACTCGAAGCATTCCTTGAGGTTGACGACGCCAATGTCGACATTGCGCTGCTTGAAGATGCGGTTGCCGGTGAGCAGCGTCTCGATGTCGTCGAGCACCTTGGGGTGCGTCCGACAGAAATCAGCGATGTCGTCGATCAGCTCTGGCGGCAGGTCCTGGTGCACGCCACCAATGCGGAAATACTTGGCATGCATGCGGCTGCCGGAGGCGCGCTCATAGAACACCATCAGCTTCTCGCGCTCCTCGAAGCCCCAGAGCGGCGGGGTGAGCGCGCCGACGTCCATGGCCTGGGTCGTCACGTTGAGAAGGTGAGACAAGAGCCGGCCGATCTCGGAATAGAGCACACGAATGAGCTGGGCGCGCTTCGGCACCTCAATGCCGAGGAGCTTCTCAGCGGCGAGGCAGAAGGCGTGCTCCTGGTTCATCGGCGCCACATAGTCGAGGCGGTCGAAATAGCCGATGGCCTGCAAATACGTCTTGTGCTCGATCAGCTTCTCGGTGCCGCGATGCAGGAGGCCGATATGCGGATCGACGCGCTCCACAACCTCGCCATCGAGCTCGAGGACGAGGCGGAGCACGCCGTGCGCGGCGGGATGCTGCGGTCCGAAGTTGATGTTGAACTGGCGAATGTCTGTCTCTGGCATGGGCGAATAGCGAGTAGCCAATAGGGAATAGGGGATTTGGTCAGACCTCGGCCGGGTCTCCCAGCTTGTCCTGTAGCGATCGTATCAGCGCCCGGAGCATACGGCCAATCTCATCTATCACGGCGTAGGCTCCGGCCAGCGCGTCAGAGTGTAACAATCCGACCTGCTCGGCGATCAACAGGTGCGTCTCCAGCTCCTTCAGCGAACCTTGTGCCACGCGAACGAACTGAACGAAGGGTCTCATCTGCTCGCGTCCGTGCCCCTCGGCAATGTTCGCTGGGACGGAAACCGCCGCGCGGCGAATCTGCGCCACCAGCCCATACATCTCCTCCTTGGAAAGCGTCTTTGTCAGCTCGTAGCAAAGTACTGAGAGGGTCATCCCCTTCTGCCAGGCCGATAGATCCTTGTATGACTGGATAGCGTTGGCCACGCCACTATTCCCTACTCGCTACTGGCTATTCGCTCCTATCGGCGAAACGCGCGCCAGCTTCGCTTTCTCGTTGACCCGCGCGACGAAACGCGCCCAGGGCACGACCATGCGCTGATGGGTGCCCTCGCCGATCACGTCGATACCGTCATAAGCCCTGACGTTGAACGAGATGCGGCGGCCTTCGACCTTCGTGCACTCGGCGTCGACGGTCACGGTCTGGCCCGGCACCGTGGCCGCCGAATGCGACACGTTGATGTGGATTCCGAGACTGCCCTCGCCCTCGTCAAGGTGCGGCTGCAGCACCTTGAGGCAGGTCCATTCCATCAGTCCGACCATGAATCCCGTGGCGAACACAGTCGGCATGGCGCGGAACTCGGGCGCCTCGGGGTAAAGGTGCGGCACTGTTTTCTCGGCCGGTACGCGGAAGGAGAACTGCGTCTTATCACCCGGTTTCAACGTGTCCTTCATGGCGTCTCCTCGCGCGCGGCTTGGCCGAGCTTACCGGCTGCCACGTCGTTCACGCTTGTGTTGTAGAAACTCAGAATGGACTCGCCGTTCTCAAGTCCCTCGGAGAGCTGTTTTTCGACCTTATTGAACGGAAAGGCCATGTCGCCAGTCGGGAACAGGACGCCGAGAGCGCCGGCGGCATCCTCCGACCACTCGGCGCCTAGAACGGCGGCAATGATTGCCTCGCCAAGGTAGCAGCCCAACACGTTGACGAGGCCCTGAGAGACGTCGGCCGTGTCGCTGCTGCGCTGGCGCTCGATGAAGCCCTCCAGCCAGGCGACGCTGCCGGCATCGAGCCCGAAGTCGCCACCATTCAGCTCCGCGAGCTCGCGTACCACGAGGTCGGCGTTGGTGCGGATCGTCGCAAGGCGCGCTTCGTCAATGGCCACAGCGCTATTCCGGCAGCCGAGAGCGAAGCCACTGGCCCACATACGCGGAGACGACGCAAGGCAGGCCAAGCACCGCGCAAATGACGACAAGTGACAAGAGGTTCGGGGCGCTCCCCGCGACAAACTGAAGGAAGGTCGCCCATAGCCCCTGCGCGCCGATGATCACGAGCGCCCAGCGCCAAGGGCGCTCTGGAAATCCCAATCCGAGCATGAACGCAGCAACAAGCATAAGGGGGTAGCCGATGTAGTAGTACTTGGGCTCCAGCCAGACCTCAGGCCGCTTGCTGATGAGGCGCACGAGGTCCCAACTCAGCACACCGGCTACGACGGCAATGCCGACAGGCACAAGATCGGGATTGGAGCGTGACACGCATCGCCTCCCTGAAGTGCGGTCAGCCCTTGCCGGAAATGCCGGAGGCCTTCTCGTCGCCGGGGAGCACGTAGCGCGCGCCCTCCCACGGCGACTCGAAATCGAAAGAGCGGAACTCCTGCACCAGCTCGACGGGCTCGTAGACGACGCGCTTCTGCGCCTCGTCGTAGCGCACCTCGACGTAGCCGGTGAGCGGGAAATCCTTGCGCATCGGATGGCCCTGGAAACCGTAGTCGGTGAGGATGCGGCGCAAGTCAGGATGGCCGGCGAAGAGGATGCCGTACATGTCGTAGGCCTCGCGCTCGAACCAATTGGCGGCCGGGAATACGCCGACGACTGACGGCACCGGCGTCGTCTCGTCGGTCGTGAGCTTCACGCGGATGCGCTGGTTGAGGCGTGGCGACAGCAGATGATAGACGACATCGAAGCGCTCGGGACGGGCCGGCCAGTCCACGCCGCAGATGTCGACCGGCACCTCGAACTGGCACTGCTCGTCGTCGCGCAGGAAGGTCAGCACGTCGATGATT
>Ga0164243_10013794_pt1 | contig 11332 bp, 13 predicted proteins | sample OricompcompostOP_FD_108781 | JGI IMG/M metagenome (GOLD analysis project Ga0164243, IMG submission 108781) | Organic Plus compost microbial communities from Emeryville, California, USA - Original compost - Organic plus compost (OP) | ecosystem: Engineered > Solid waste > Mixed feedstock >... | reverse complement strand
GAGCTCGCACCCCATGGCATTCGGGTCAATTGCCTGCACCCCGGCCTCTTCGACACGGACATGACGAGCTGGGTGATGGACGACCCCGAGATCCTGCCGCATGTCCTCGAGAAGATCCCCTTGGGGCGGGCGGCCCAGCCCAAGGAGATGGGGCCGGCTGTGGTCTTCATGGCCAGCGACGATGCGAGCTACATCACCGGACAATCGCTCTATGTCGACGGCGGGATGCTGATTCTCTAGGCGAATGCACCGAGGGGGAATCCCATGTCTACCTCCACACCGGCACCGGCCGCCGCGACCCGGACCACGCCGACGACCCGGCTGATCGACCTCAGCATGCCGGTCCACAACGATATGGTGACGTTCCCCAAGATCGTCAAGCCGCAACTGGTCATGTACCAGAGCTGGCAGGAGTATGCCGAGGCGATCGGGGCGACCGAGTATGGGGTCGACTGGCTCACCGCCACCTATCGGGTGGAGCTCAGCGACCACGTCGGCACGCATATGGATTCGCTCCGCCACATGCGCGACGACGCCCCCGGCCCGGAGGGCATTCCGCTGGAGTACTGCTACGGCGATGGCGTCGTGCTCGACTTCCGGCACAAGCAGCCGGGCGAGCGCATCTCCGCCGAGGAGGTGCAGGCCGCACTGGAGGCGATCGGCTACACGCTGAAGCCTCGCGACATTGTGCTCATCCACACCGGAGCCGGGGCATACCAGGATGAGGAGCGTTACCTGCGCGATCACCCCGGCATGGGCGCGGACGCCGTCTCCTGGCTGCTCGATCAGGGGATCGTGATGATGGGGATCGATGCCATCACCTTCGATCCGCCGGTCTGGGCGATGTTCGAGCGGCGTGAGTTCTGGGAGGCGCACCAGATCATGCGCACCCGCGAGTGGTATCACATCGAGAATCTGACCAACCTCGACCAGATCCCCCACCCGTTCGGATTCACGCTCTCGGTCTTTCCGGTGAAGTGGGTGAATACCACCGGTGCGCCCGTCCGCGCGGTCGCCATCGTCCACGAGCCCGCCGGCTACGACTGAATCATCATGCCCGTAGCGCCCCGCTCACGAGCGGGGTGCTACGGGCATCTGGACGCCGGGAGCCGCGCGCCCTTCAGGCATGGATGCGGGCAGGTCCGATCAGCTCGCGTGGTGGCCGTGCTCGCCGAAGACATCGCGCAGGGCGTTCGCGACCTGGCCCATCGTCGCACCGGCAAGCAGGGCCTCCTTCATTACGGGAAGAAGGTTCTCCACCCCTGCGGCGGCCTCGCGGACGCGCCCGAGGCGTGGCGCGATGGCCTCCATGTCCTGCGCGGCCTTGTAGGCCTGCACGCGGCGCACCTGCTCGTCCACGGTTTCCGTGTCGATCTTGAGCAGCGGCACGTTCACCGGTTCGTCCGATTGATAGCGGTTGACGCCGACCACGACCTCGTCGCCGGAGGAGCGGGCAAGCTCCCGCCGATAGGCATTCTCGCCGATCGCGTCCTGGATGAAGCCATCCTCGATCGCGACGACCGCGCCACCGAGGTCATCGACGCGCTCCATCCAGATTCGCGCCTGTTCCTCCAGCTGGTCGGTCAACGACTCGACGAAGAACGACCCGGCCAGCGGATCGACCGTATCCGGAACGCCGGTTTCCTCGGCGAGGATCTGCTGCGTGCGCAGGGCGATCGTCGCGGCCTCGGCCGTGGGCAGGGCCAGCGCCTCGTCGTAGCCGTTCGTATGGAGGCTCTGCGTGCCCCCCAGCACGGCGGAGAGCGCCTGGTAGGCCACACGCACGATGTTGTTCAACGGTTGCTGCGCGGTGAGGGTGACGCCGCCGGTCTGCGTGTGGAAGCGGAGCATCAGCGACTTCGGGTTCTTCGCACCGAATCGTTCCTTGAGAATCGTCGCCCACATCCGGCGGGCGGCGCGGAACTTCGCGGCCTCCTCGAAGAGGTTGGAGTGCGACGCGAAGAAGAAGCTCATCCGCGGCACGAAGGTGTCCACGTCCAGCCCGGCCTGCACCGCCGCCTCGATGTAGGCTACGCCGTCGGCCAGCGTGAAGGCGATCTCCTGCGCGGCGGACGATCCGGCCTCCCGGATGTGGTAGCCGGAGACGGAGATCGTGTTCCACATCGGCAGGTGCTGCGAGCAGTAGGCAAAGGTGTCCGTCACCAGGCGCATGGAGGGTCGCGGCGGGAAGATGTAGGTTCCGCGCGCGGCGTATTCCTTCAGGATGTCGTTCTGGATGGTGCCGCCGAGCTTCGCCGGATCGCCACCGCGTTCTTCCGCGACGATCTGGTACATGAGCAGCAGCAACGACGCCGGCGCGTTGATCGTCATCGACGTGGTGACCGCCGTCTGGTCGATGCCATCGAAGAGGCGGCGCATGTCGTCGAGCGTGCTCACCGGGACGCCGACGCGTCCGACCTCGCCGAACGCGCGCGGATCGTCGGAGTCGAGTCCGAGCTGCGTGGGCAGGTCGAACGCGACGCTGAGCCCGGTGGTCCCGCGCGAGAGGAGCAGCCGGTAGCGCTTGTTGCTCTCTTCCGCGGAGGAGAAGCCGGCGTACTGGCGCATCGTCCAGCGGCGGGAGCGGTACATCGTCGGATGGATGCCGCGCGTGTATGGGTAGGCGCCGGGATCCTCGATCTGGAAGGGCTCATCGGGAGCGCGGTAGATCGGCTCGATGACGATACCGGAGTCGGTGATGATCTCGGGGGCGGCGGGCTTCTGTTTCGCGTCCGACATGAGCGTGGCCTTCGTGGGGATGATTCGACGTGCTGCCTGAATCCTACCCCGGATCGATCGCCCCGCGCTCGATGGCGCTGGCGACCAACCGCTGCGCGAAATCCCAGAGCGCCGGATATGACTCCAGATATGGCTGCTTGCGAGCCAGGACACGGGCCGCCGTCAGGGTTGGGGCGGTGGGGCCGGAGCCGCCGGGCGCGTAGGAGAGGATCATCGGGTGCAGGACATCGAGGGCACGGGCGTAGCGGGCCTCGGATGTCTGCTGCGCCTGGAACTCGTCGATCAGTGGGCGGAAGCGATCGCGGTCGGCCTCCGGGAGCATGGCAAGGAGCTTCATCGCCGAGGCGGCTTCCCGCTCCGCGATGTCTGTCGCGTCGGAGTAGAACCAGCTATCCCCGGCGTAGACCTCGACGAGATCGTGGACGGTGATGAGGTCGCGGACGTGGACGGGGTCGATGTCCGGTGGTGCGTACGGCTCGAACAGGATGGCGAGCAGGGAGAGATGCCAGCAATGCTCCGCGACGGACTCGTGGCGGGAGCCATCGAGGACGGTGTTCATGCGCGCTTCGCGCTTCAGGCGTTCGGCGGCGAGAAAGAAGTCCAGGGTGTCGAACGGGATTGTTCGGGTGGTCGCGGTCATCCAGCCTTCTTTACGGCGCTATCTAGGCGGCGGGGCGCAGTCAGCGCGTCGATGATAGCCTCTCCTTCCGCCACCAGCTGCGTTTCGTCATTGCTGTCCACGAGAACAAGGGCATGATCTGCAAGGAGGTTGGCGTGGCGGCAGTCCAGCCCCGCGAGGATATCGATTGCCGCCTCCTGGGCAGAACTCCATGAACCTACCATGTTCCCGGAGGGCAAGTGCCAGAGTTCGAAGACCGTCGCCGCCATCATCCCTGCATCTACCCTACCCGGCGGGTACCCAGGCGCGCTCGCTCCTCGGTGGCACGCCGATGGACGCCAACCAGCATGGCCCCGCCTTCGCTGACCAGGGCATCGTTCATCTCGTCATCGGCTTCGTAGGAAAGCACGAATCGCGCGAGGGCGGTTTGACCATGCTCCTGCACGATCGCGCCGATCCGGTACTCGGCGTCGATCGCGGCGGGATAAGTGTCCCCCAGGTTGTTTGACAGGCTATCCCAGAGTTCGTACATCGGAACCGGCTAGCCAACCTTTCGGAGATGCGCGGTCCGCGCACGGCGCTCTTCCGCAGCGATGCGTTTTACTGCCACGAGGATCGCCTCCCCTCGCGCGACCAGATGCTCATCTCCGGCCTCGTCGAACACGACGAGATGCGTATCCGTGAGAAAGTCAGCACCATCCCGACGCACGGCACTGTCCAGAACGTCCACTGCCTCGTCGATCGAGCTGAACTCGTCCATGAAATTTGTGGATGGGGTATGCCAGAGCTGATAGTACATGGATTCAATCCTTGGGTACGCGTACGACCCTGCCAACCAAACCGCGCAGCTCCTCCACGGCAGCCCATACCGTGTAGTGGTTCGGATCTCTCGTCGTCTTCTCAATCACCAATGCGGAATCATTCGGGATCACGATTTCTGCAATCCATGCGTCGGACAACCACGGTCTGCCCTTCGCTTTCTTGATCGCTGCCTCCATCGTTCCCATCACCGAGATCCCGGTCATCAACCGCTCCAATTCGGGCTTTGGACGGGAAACGGTGTGGCCGAGATCGGCATAGGAGCGGAGGTCATCATCCGAGGGTGGATTGTTCACCACAATGCGGTAGACGACTCGACTCATCCGATTCTACTCCTGCACCAGCTCCACGAGGACGCCGTTGCAGGACTCAGGATGGACGAAGGCCACGCGCCAGCCGTGCGCGCCGATCCGGGGCGCCTCGTCGATCAGGCGGACCCCCTTCGCGGTCAGATCCACAAGCTCCGCCGCGAGGTCGTCCACGGCGAAGGCGACATGATGCATGCCCTCGCCGCGCTTCGCCATGAACCGCGCGATCGCCCCCGCCGGGTCGGTTGGCGCGATCAGCTCCAGGTAGCCAGACGGTCCCGCGTGATAGGTGATCGCCTCGATCATCTGCTCCGGCACGGCGAAGCGGTCGCCATCGCGGAAACCGAGCGTCTCGTAGGCGGCAGCGGCGGCATCGAGGTCGCGCACGACAACCCCGACGTGGTGCAGCCGTCTGGCGCCGAGAACGGGAAGCAAATCAGTCATCGCCAGCCACCAGCGCGTCCGCTTCGTCGTCGGCGATCTTCTTCGAGAAGAGCTTTCGTTCGTCGCCGGTGATGTTCCGGCCGGAAGCGATCTCCCATTGCCAGCCGTGCAGCGTGCAGGTCATGATGCCGTCCTCCACCTCGCCGAAGCGGGTGAGATCGGCCTTCAGGTGCGGGCAGCGCCGCTGGAGCAGGTAGCCTTCGCACTCGAAGAGCTGCGGCTCCGGGTGCTGCTCGACGTAATAGCCCTCCGCGTATTCCAGCCGCTCGATCGAGAGCAACTTGAAAAAACTGTAAAGGAACTCGTTGTACGGTCCCTTCCGCTCCGCCTGGAACCGGCAGGAGAGGAAGATGTGGTTCACCCAGTCCTCTTCATGGTTCAGGATGCAGTATTCGACCAGCCCCGGCTGGATATAGAAGGCATAGGCCGTCTCCAGCACCCCGTCCCAGGCGTAGACCTTCCGGTCCACGAAGTCGATGACGATCGTTTCCCTGCCGCAATCCATTTTGAGGCGGTCGCCGACGCCGACGCAGGTCTGGTCCGCCAGCTCCAGGATCGGCTCGAACCACTCCTTGATCGCGGGCAGGATCTCCACCTGTCCCACCGGCCAGGACGCGCGAATGGCGTCCAGCTCGGCCTGCTTCCGCGCCTTGTAGGCCATCACATGGCCGCGTTTGTCGGTGAAGATCTTCTGGACCTCGTCATCCGGGATGGGGTGCGTCACCTCGACGTGACCCGGCGTGATCGTGAAGACGCTGCCCGGGATGACCAGATGCCCGGTGGTGTAGTCGACCTGGTCGACCAGTTCCAGGAAGACGGTCGCATCCGGGAAGATGTTGGTCGGATCGCGGTCGAAATCGTTGAGATGCAGCAGATCGTCATCGAGGAAGCAGGGCGGGCCGGCGCTGGGGATGATGTGTGGGGCGCCGATCTGCTTGGCGTAGCGCAGGGCGCGCTCCATCTGCGTCGTCCGCTTCTTGGAGCTCAGCGCGTCCTTCATCTTCTGCGGGAAGCGATAGACCATCGGATACCAGATGGCCCCGGAATACTGGAGGAAATGGCAGTCGTAGGGGCCGAACTCGGCCAGCGCCTCGAAGTCGACCGGACGGGAGTCGTTCTGGTTGAAGATCTTTACCTCGCCATCGTCCAGCGAGAGGCCGGAGTCGCCGAGCGGCCCGTCCGCCGGGGCGATCAGCGATGTGATCATCACCTTCAGGCCATCGACATCGTGCGTCTGTCCGTTCTTCGTCTGCACGAACTTCGTGAACCCGAGCTTGCGCAGCCACTTCTCGACCAGCCCCAGGGGATGATCCGGCAGAAGGACGGTGGTCTCCTTGCTGACCGATTCACGCAGGAACGTCTCGTCCAGGTGGTCGAGGTGGGTGTGGGAGATGAAGAGATAGTCGGGGTTCACGAACGGGGTGACATCGAGGTGATCGTTTGCCGGATAGACCCACCACGAGCCGAAGTAGGAGGAGTTGAAGACCGGATCGCAGAGAACGGTGCCCCTGGCGGTTTCGATGAAGAAGCCGGCGTGGCCGAGGGAGGTGACGCGCATGGGAGGTGCCTGCCTGATGGTGCGTGTGATCGTGGTCGTGCGAGCGAACGGGCGACGGCAGCCCGGAACGTGACTGCTCCAAGTGTGCCACGCGCTGAAGACCGTGGGCGAGACCATCCGGCGTAGGGCATGTCAGTGTCGTGTCAGGTTGCCGCGTCGCTTGGCGCCGGACACCCTGGCGCGAATGCCGGGACGTACAATAGCGATGCGTTCGCATGACGGACGCCTCGGCGGGACAACGTCGTTCCGTTCCGGTATTCCAGTGAACGAGCCAGTGCCATGGTTGACTGTTTCGACCGCATCGCGGTCCGCATGACGGAGATCATCCTCGAACCGGTCCGGCTGCTGCGTGAGAGCGCCCAGCTCTCGGCCATCACCCTGCGCACTCCCAGTGCCGGCCGCCGTTTCGCGATCACCATCGAGAAGCGCTTCCCCGACGGCCCGGAGAGCCCTCCGATCTACCGCTGGTCGCTGGCCGAGACCACCCTGGAGGGGGATCCGCTGCCGGACGGCCCGATGGCTGCTGCCCCGGCAGATCAGCGGTTCGCCCAGCCGGAGGATGCCTACTGGGCGGCTGTGGACGCGCTGTGCGAGGTGACGAAATCGGCCGCGCGATCCAGCTGGCTCCTCGAATCCGCCCGACCGATGGTCCGCCGCAGCTGACGATCCCCGGGCCTAGAAGCGCGGTTAGGCTCCAGCGCTCGAGGGGCCATACCGGCGTTCGGGCGCGATTCAACGCCTAGGCGACCGGCAGCTTGTCCTTGGCGAGCACCGTGCCACGCTGCCGCTTGCCGGTCAGTTCGAGGTAGGCGCGGATCGTGGCGTCCGCCACAGGCACGGCGAAGGTCGAGCCCTCACCACCGGCCTCGATCACGACGGCAACGGCGATCTCGGGGGCGTCCGCCGGGGCGTAGGCGGTGAACCAGGCGTGCGTGTCCCGCATCCCGTCCTTGTCCTGCTCCCCGAACTCGGCGGTGCCCGTCTTCCCGGCGACGAGGATCTTGTCCTCGCCATCCGGATTCGTCAGCGACCACTTCGAATGGAAGGCGCCACTCGCATCGTAGCTGCCGAATGCGGTGCCCGACTGTTCGTTGCAGACGCGCACCATGCCGTCCCTGACAACATCGATGTGCTCCTGCTTGAACCCCAGTTTGCCCGCCTCGGTCACCTTGGTGGTTTCGGGCTTGCCGCGCTCCGGCTCCTTCTTGAGCACCAGATGCGGCGTGCGGAAGACGCCATCTGCCGCGATCCCGGCGACATTCATTGCCACCTGGAGCGGCGTGGCCTGCACCTCGCCCTGGCCGATCGAGACGTTCAGCGAATCACCGACGTTCCAGTCCTCGCCAGTCGAGTCCAGCTTCCATTGCCGGTCGGGGAAGAGCCCCTCCTCGTCATAGATCTCGATCCCCGTGCGCCGGCCGAAGAAGAACCGCGATTGCATGTCCTTGGCCAGCTTGTCGATGCCCATTCCGTCGAAGACATGTTCGGTCGTGCTGACCACGTTGAAATTCGGGGTCGCATCGAGATCGAAGTAGAAGACTGGCGTGTTGTCGACCGTCGTCTTGGAGGGCGCGACGTTGTAGAAGAAGACATCGCACGATTGCTCGATCGCGCTGGAGACGTCCATCTCGCCGTGAGGGGTCCCCGAGTTCCATGCCACCCAGCACGCCCAGGGGGTGATCTTTGCCAGATTGCCCTGCGTCGGGATGCCGATGCCGCCAGTGCAGGTGTGGGTCGTCGCCGTCGTGATCGACCCCTCCTGCAACGCGGCGGCCGCGAGGAAGCTCTTGAAGGTCGATCCTGGCGGATACAGCTCGGACGTGCAGCGGTTGACGAACGCCTTGCCCTTCTCCGGGTCGGTGATCTCCTTCCATTTCAGGCTGGAGAGTCCGGTAATGAAGAGCGAGTTGTCGTAGTAGGGGTAGCTGACCATTGCCAGCACCTCACCCGACCGTGGGTCGAGCGCGACCACCGCTCCGGCGTTCGGCACCTTCCAGGGCTTCTTGCCCTTCGCCTGGCGATCCTGGTTCACCTTCTTCTTGGCATCGGCGGCCTTGGCGATCTGCTCTTCCAGCGCCTTGGCGACGGCATTCTGGAGCTCGAGGTCGATGGTGAGGGTGATGTTCTTGCCAGCCTGCGGCGCCTTCTCGCTTCCCGGCAGCACGCGCACCTGCACGCCGTTCGCATCGCGCTCGATCGAGCGCGCGCCCTTCACCCCGCGCAGGTCGGCCTCCAGCGCGGATTCCAGTCCGGCCTTGCCGATGAGGTCGTTCAGGGCGTAGAGGCTGTTGCCGTCGCGGTCCTTGTTCATCGGATCGAACAGCTCGACCGAATCGACGCCCTGCACGTAGCCAACGACGTGCGACATCACGTCGCCGCCGCTGTAGCGGCGCACCAGCTTGCTGTCGTCGAGGATCACACCCGGCAGGTACATGCTGTTCGCGTCGAGCGTCATCGCGATCTCGCGTGGTACGTCCGTCTTGATCGAGACTTCCAGGTTCTTGTCCCAGATGTTGGTGATCTTGAAATCGAGCTCGTTCATGACCGAGACGCCCGGCAACTCCGCCTTCGCCGCCCGGAAGCGGGCCGCATCGTCGACCGACAGGCGGGTCACATCGACCATGCCCAGCGTGGCGCGGTATTTCCACCGGTCGATCACGGCTTGTGCATCGGCCTCGTTGTAGGAGAGCATCGTGGCCACCCGGCGGTAGACCGTGTCCGCCGACCCCTCCGGCAATGCGGTCGGGTCGATCACCAGCAGGTCATCGAGCTGCAGCGCCGTGGTGAGCGTGTTCAGCACGTAGGTGCGGTCCTCGGGGTCCTGCGGCAGCTTTGCCGGAACGACCCGCACCTCCCACGAGCGGACGTTTCCGGCCAGCGTGCGCCCCTCGCGGTCGAGGATCAGACCGCGCGCCGCCGGCAGCTGCTCGTCGGCGATGATGTTCGCCTCGGCCTGCGCCTTGTACTTCTGGCCTTCTGCCAGCTGCATGTAGCCGAGCTTGCCGGCCAGCGCGGCGAAGGCGCCGACCGTGAGCCCTTTCGCGACGAAGAGCCTGCGGTTCAGCAGGACCTGATCGCTGCGCAGCCAGCCGTCGTAGCGACGCCGCTTCTTGCGCTGGTGGGGGGGATCGTAAGGAATCCGCTTGCGACGAGCCATGAGATCAGCCTCGTGTCAGGATGCGGCCAGCATGGCCGGGATGGGATGGCGAGAGCAGGCCGGAAACGCGGTCCGGCGGCCGGTTCTCGAGATCAATAGCGGCGCACGTCGCGCCAGGCGCGCGCCAGGAACGGGAAGAGCACCAGCACGAGGATCCCGTGCATGGCCGCCTGGATCGGCAGGTAGAGCCCCGGCGGGTTGCCGTGGGCCACGCAGAGAATCAACCCGTTGGCCACTGTGGCCACGGCCATCAGCAGGGCGGGCACCACGGCGAGGGTATGGTAGACATAGTCCTTGGCCAGCGTGGCGAGCAGCAGGAGTGGAATGAGCGCCAGCACGTTCGTGCCGAGCGTATCCAGCGTCAGCACATCGATCAGGATGCCGCTGACAAAGATCCAGAACAACGCCTCGCGCGGGCCGCACCATCCGCACCAGAGGAAGAGCAGCACCAGCACGGTGTTCGGGATCACGCCCCACGGCAGCAGCATGGGAACGAGGGTCGCCTGGCTGAAGATCGCCACACAGAGCAGCAACCCGAAGATGATGCGCGACATGATGGGGAATGCCTGACTCCAGCGGTTGCGGACGATGGGGCGGATGCGGGTAGCCAAGAGGGCGCCGCATGCTGGCACGCCAGGCGGCGCAGGTGCCCGGAGTGTACCATGCGCCCCATCGCGTCCCGCCCGATGGAGGAGGCGCGCCGCCGCCCGATCGGCGATCATGGGGCGAGCAGATCGATCCGGATGTCCCTCGCTGGAGTATCGTCATGACCGCATCCACCGCAAATCCTGCATCTCCCCTCGTCTCCGCCGCCTGGTTGGCCGCCCATCTCGATGATCCGGGCGTCCTCGTCGCCGATGTCCGGCCCCTGCCGATGTATCTTGCCGGGCACATTCCCGGTGCCATCTCGCTCGATGTCGGGTCGCTCCGCCTTCCGGCGTCTGACGAGGCGACCATCGCCGCCTGGGCGGCCGCGCTCGGGCGGGCGCTCGGGGCGGCGGGGATCGGGCCGGAGCGCACGGTCATTTTCACAGAAGATATCAGCGGCACGATGGCGGCCTATGGCGTCTGGCTGCTCGATGTCGCCGGGCTGCACAACGGCCGCCTGCTCGATGGCGGCCTCCGCGCCTGGGTCGGCGCCGGACAGCCACTCGACCGTACGCCGGTCCAGCCGGAGCCGGCCGCCCTCAGCCTGACGCTCGACCGCACCGTCCTGGCAACGGCCAGCGACCTGATCGCGGCGGTGGGGGAGGCGCCGGCTGGACCGGAACTCGTCCCGGTCGACACGCGGAGCGCGGGTGAGCATGAGAGCGGGACGATCCCCGGCTCCGTTCACCGCGAATGGATGACCAACCTGAACGCGGATGGCTCCTACAAGGATGCCGCTATCCTCGCCGCGGACTATGCTGCTGCCGGGCTCGCCCCGGCCGCGCCGGTTGCGGCGGTCACCTACTGCGCCGGCGGCTTCCGTGCTGCCCAGACAGACGTCGCGTTGCGGTTGGCCGGATTGTCCGATGTGCGCAACGACGCCCCCGCGGAGGGCGAGTGGGGCGAGATGCCAGCCGCCCCCGTCGCCTTCCCGGACGACGAGGACTGATCTGAACGGCGGCCTTGGAGGGGGTATACGGGCAGTGAGGGGAGCGGATACCGTATCCTTCGCGTATGGAGAGAGGCCGCATGGCGTATCG
>Ga0164243_10013793_pt1 | contig 11333 bp, 8 predicted proteins | sample OricompcompostOP_FD_108781 | JGI IMG/M metagenome (GOLD analysis project Ga0164243, IMG submission 108781) | Organic Plus compost microbial communities from Emeryville, California, USA - Original compost - Organic plus compost (OP) | ecosystem: Engineered > Solid waste > Mixed feedstock >... | reverse complement strand
GCGCGAGCAGGAAGACGCCCACGACCGAGCGCCAGACCGCGCCCTCCCCGCCGGCGATGCTGGTGCCGCCGATCACGACCGCGGCGATCGCCGCCAGCTCCATGCCGGCGCCGGCGTCGGCCTGGCCGGTCGACACGCGCGAGGCGAGGATCGCGCCCGCGAGGCCGGCGCAGGCGCCGCTGAGCACGAACGTCAGGGCGCGCGTGCGCGCGACCGGGATGCCCGACAGGCGGGCCGCGTCCGGGTTGTCGCCGGCCGCGAAGACGTGCCGGCCGAAGACGCTGCGGTGCAGGAGCACGGCGGTCAGCGCCGCGACGGCGAGGAAGACCAGCGAGGCGTAGGAGACGCCCGCGACCCTGCCGGTGCCGAGCGTCGCGAAGCCCGGGTCCTCGACGGTGATCAGGAAGCCGCCCGTGAGCACGAGCGCGAGCCCGCGGATCATGTACATCGACGCGAGCGTGCCGATGAACGAGTTGATCCGGCCGACGGTGACGAGCAGGCCGTTGCCGACCCCGAGCGCGGCGCCGACCGCGATCGCCGCGAGCAGGCCGAGCAGCGGCGAGCCGGCGTTGGCCGCCTTCGCCGCGCAGACGCCGGCGATCGCGAAGACGGCGCCGACCGACAGGTCGAAGCCGCCGGCGATCACGACCAGCGTGCCCGCGCAGGCGACGATCCCGATCGCCGCGTTCTGGTCGAGCAGGTTGAGCAGGTTGGCCGAGGTCAGGAAGGCGTCGCTGCTGACGCTGAGGACCAGGAACAGCGCCGCGAACGCCGCCAGCGTCGCGTTGGCGCGCAGGAGCCGCAGCGCACGCGACGTCTCGCGACGCGCCATGCCCGGCGCGGCGACCGCGGCGGCCGGCTCGAGGTCCTTGATCTGCTGCTGCATGACAGGGGTCCTTTGCGGGTCACGCCGCGAGCGCGGCTCTCGTGATCGGGTCTTCGTGGATCGCGTCGCCGGCGAGCTCGGCGACGACGCGGCCGCCGCGGAACACGAGCACGCGGTGGGCGAGGCCGATCACCTCCTCGACCTCGGAGGAGATCAGCAGCACGCCGAGCCCGTCGCGCACCGCGTCGACGATCAGGTCGTAGATCGCCCGCTTGGCGGCGACGTCGATCCCGCGGGTCGGCTCGTCGGCGATCAGCAGGCGCGGCCTGCCCGCCAGCCACTTCGCGAGCAGCACCTTCTGCTGGTTGCCGCCCGACAGCGAGGCGACCTCGGCGCCGGCGGCGCCCTTGACGCCGAAGCGCCGCAGCGACCGCCGCACCATCGCGCGCTCGGCGCGCGGCGAGATCAGGCCGCCGCGCGCGAGCCTGCGCAGCTCGCACAGCGCGACGTTCTCGCCGACGCTGCGCCCCATCAGCAGGCCCTCGTCGGCCCGGCTCTCGGGCAGCAGCGCGACGCCCGCGCGCATCGCGTCGGCGGTGCGGCGGAAGCGGACCTCCCTGCCGTCGAGCGCGACCGTGCCGGCCGCGATCGGCAGCGCGCCGAAGATCGCCTTCGCGGTCTCGCTGCGGCCGCTGCCGACGAGGCCGGTGACGCCGACGATCTCGCCGGCGCGCACGTCGAGGTCGACGCCCGCCACCTCGTCGCCGACGCGCAGCCCGCGGACGCGCAGCAGCTCGCGCGCGCCGGCGGGGACCGCCGGCACCTGCGGGAACGCCTGCTCCAGCTCGCGCCCGAGCATCGCGGTCACGAGCGAGTCGGGCGTCTCGCCGGCGGCCGGGACCGCGCGCACGACGCGCCCGTCCTTGAGCACGACGACGTCGTCGGCGAGCGCCAGCACCTCCTGCAGGAAGTGCGAGACGTAGATCACCGTCGTGCCGGCGTCGGCGAGCCGGCGGACCAGCCGCGAGAGCGAGCGCGCGTCCTCGGAGCCCAGGCGCGCCGTCGGCTCGTCGAGGACGATCACGCGCGCGCCGCGCGCCAGCGCGCGCAGCAGCTCGACCTTCTGCTGGTCGGCGATCCGCAGCGCTCCGACGGTCGCCTGCGGATCGATCCCGAAGCCGACCTGCTCGTCCAGCTCGCGGTAGCGGCGGCGCTGCGCGCGCCCGGAGACGAGGCCGGCGACCGCCGGCTCGGCGCCGAGCAGCACGTTGTCGATCACGCTGCGCGACGGCGCCAGCGCCAGCTCCTGGGCGATCGTCGCGATCCCCCGGCGCAGCGCCTCGCGCGGCGAGGCGAACCGCACCGGCTCCCCGTCCAGGAGCACGGTGCCGGCGTCGGGGCGCTGCAGCCCGGAGACGATCCGGCCGGCGGTCGACTTGCCGGCGCCGTTCTCGCCGACGAGCGCGAGCACGCTCCCCGCGCGCGCGGCGAACGAGACGCGCTCGAGCGCCGGCACGCCGTGGAAGCGCTTGGAGACGTCGTGCAGCGCCACCGCCGACGGGCGCTGCGCGCTGGTGGAGGGGGCGGTCATCGGCCTGCTCCTCGCTCGCGCTCGCTCAGCCCTTCCACTGGCCGTCGAAGTCGGCCGGGAACTGGTCGAGGTTGTCCTGCGACAGGTACGGCGGCAGGCCCGCGCGCTCGACCGGGTCGACGCCGGCCGGGTCGACCCTGCCCCGCTCGATCGCCTGCACGACCATCTCGGCCGCGACCTCGCCCTCGGTGAACGGCAGCGAGACGCTCGTGCCGAACCAGCGCCCGTCGCGCACGGCTCTCACGCCGATCGCGCCGGCCGAGGCGCCGATGATCCTGACGCGGCCGGCCCTGCCCGCCGCTCCGATCGCCTTCTCCGCGCCGGCGGCCATCTGGTCGCCGTTGGCGGTGACGACGTCGACGTCGGGGTGGGCCTGGAGGATGTTCTGGACGACCGGCAGCGCCGTGGAGGCGAGCAGTCTGCCCTCCTGCTTGGTGACGACCTCGACGTCGGGATGGTCGGCGAGGAACGACTCGACGCTCTCCATCACCGCGTTGTCGAACGGCGATCTGAGGAACGAGCTGAGCAGCGCGACCTCGCACGGCGTCGTGTCGGCGCACGCTCTCACCGTCAGCTCGCCGAGCGCGGCGCCGAACGCGGTCGCCGGCAGCAGCACGCTGCCGACGACGCCCGGGACCTGCGGGTCGCTGGTGTCGAATCTCGAGCCGATCGGGAAGTCGGTGTCGACCACCGGGATGCCGGCGTCGGCCGCCTGTCTCATCAGCGGCACGATCGCGTTGCCGTCGACCGGGAAGACGACGAAGGCGTCGAATCTCCTCGTCGCGATCGCGTCCTGGATCTGGGTGAACTGCTTCTGCGGGTCGAACTGCGAGTCGAACGCGGTGACCTTCGCGCCGCTCCCCCTCAGGCCCGCTCTGAGGCCGTCGAAGGTCGCCTCCAGATAGGTGTTGCCCAGCGACGTGAAGAACGCGATCTCCGCGCCGCCGGCCGAGCCGCCGCCCGACCCGCCGCCGCTCCCCGTGCCGGTCGACGATCCGCCGCCGCTGCCGCCGCTGCCGCCGCACGCGGCGAGGCCGAGCGCGACGGCCGCGAGGCCGGTCGCCAGCAGCGGCCGTGCCGCCGCACCGATGAGACGCTTTCGCATGTTCGCTCCCTCCTGCATGGACTCTCTCTCCTCCGAGCGGGGCCGCTCAGCGGCCGTCGCCTCCGACCGCGACGATGCGCGCCCCGTAGCGGCCGGGGCGGCTGGGATGGGCGTATGCGTCGAGCGGGCCCTGCTCGAGGAAGCGGCGATGGCAGCGCGCCAGCGCCGCGCGATCGAGCTCGACGCCGAGGCCCGGCAGGTCGCGCACCGGCAGGACGCCGTCGCGCGGGCGCGGCGGGCCGCCGGCGACGACGTCGTCGGTGTGCCAGCGCAGCAGCGTCTGGCTCGGCTCGGCGATCCACTCGACCGCGGCCGCGACCTGCACGTAGGCGGCGTTGGCGATGCCGGTGTCGGGGCTGTAGAACCAGAGGTCGACGCCGAGCGCCTCGCAGGCGTTCGCGAACGCGACCGTGCGGCGGATGCCGCCCAGCGCCGTCAGGTTCACGACGATCGCGTCCGGCACGCCCCAGGCGGCGGCCGCGACGAGGTCGGTGTCGTGGGAGGAGAAGGCGATCGGCGAGATGCCGCGCAGCCGGCGCAGCTCGGCGACGGAGCGGACCGGGTCCTCGACCGAGCGCACGTCGTAGCGCGCGAGCTCGCGCAGCGCGTGCCGGGCGGTGGTGACCGACCAGCCCGCGTTCGCGTCGAGCCGGATCGTCGCCGCGGCGCCGACGGCGGCGCGCACCTCGCGCACGATCTCCAGCTGGAAGCGGAGGTCGCCGAAGCCGACCTTGCCCTCGAAGGCGACCGCGCCGTGCTGCTCGGCCATCCGCGCGCAGTAGCGCGCGATCTCGACCGGCGTCTGCTCGGCGCCGAGGCGCGGGGCGAAGTACTCCGTGAACGGGACCGCGTCGCGGACGCGCCCGCCGAGCAGGTCGGCGACCGAGCGGCCGGCGAGCTTGCCGGCCAGGTCCCAGAGCGCCATCTCGACGCCGCCGTAGGCGCGCAGCATCGACTCGTCCTCGGTGTTGCGCATGACCGCGAGCGGCGGCAGCGCGCGCCGCTCGCAGTCGGCGAGGTCGCGCGCGTCGGCCCCGATCAGCCGCGGGGCGATCGCCTCGTCGATCGTGCGCGCGGCCCAGTGGCTCGGCGCCTCGCCGAGGCCGACCAGGCCCGACGCCGTCTCGACCTCGACGACCGTCTTCGTGAAGCCGGGGAAGTACCCGACGCTCCAGCGGTACGGGGCGTCGAGCTCGACGTTGACCGGGGTCGTCCGGATCGCGGCGATCGCCAGCTCCCCCGCCTCGCCCGACTGCCGCTCGGTCACGGCCCCTGCATCCGTCGCCATACGCCGCCTTCCATGTCTCGGTGATCCGATAAGGCCATTATCGGTCCTATCACCTTACCGATCCTAGGCCAGTACGGTTCCGCTCGTCAAGGTGAACGCGCAGCGCCGGCCGCAGCTACGGTCAGCATCTTTTTCCCCTGATACAGTCGTGCTCGTGGCCGAAGCCTCTGACAGCGGCGGCGCGGTGCGCCGCGTCTCCGACGACCTCTTCCATCCCGTGCGCACGCGCCGGACGTTCGAGGACGTCGTCCAGCAGATCGTCGGCCTGATCCGCTCCGGCGAGCTGAGCGAGGGCGACTACCTGCCCGGCGAGCGCACGCTGACGCGCGTCATGGAGGTCAGCCGCCCGACCGTCCGGCTCGCGATCGACCTGCTCGCGAGAGCCGGCGTCGTGGAGGTCCACCCGGGCCGCGGCGGCGGCATCCGGCTCGTCTCCACGTGGGTTCCCGACGACCTCCACGAGGAGGAGCGCAAGGAGCTGCAGCCGTCGGAGATCTTCGCCGGCCTCGAGGCCCGCCGGGCGCTGGAGCCGCGCGTCGCCCAGCTCGCCGCGCTGCGCGCGACCGACGAGGACTTCGACGCCCTGCGGCAGTGCATCGACATGCAGGTCGAGGCCGGCGACGACTGGCGCAGGGCGCTGCAGGCCGACGCGCTCTTCCATCGCCGCATGTGGCAGGCCGCCCGCAACAGAATGCTCGAGCAGCTGATGGCGACGATCCTCACGCAGCTGTCGATGCCGCTCGACATGTCGATGCGGACCGGCACCGACAAGGACAACGCGATCGCGATCCACGAGCGCACGCTCGCCGCGCTGATCCGCGGCGACATGGCCGAGGTCGACGTCGCGATGGACGAGCACATGTCCTACCTCGAGAACATCTGCGAGGACGTCTTCGGCCGGCGCCGCGTGCGCGAGGTGCCGGCCTTCCTCCAGCGCCAGTAGCGCCGCTACGGCAGCGCCCGGCGCAGCAGCCGCAGCAGGTTGGCGGAGGCGACGCCGCGCACGACCGCGTCGGGATGGCCGCGGTCGCCCAGCTCCGCGAGCAGGCGCGGATAGCCGGCCGGCCCCTCGAGCCCCTCGATCGCGCCGTCGACCTCGACGCCGCCGGCGAAGCGCATCTCCTCCCACGGCAGCCCGAGCCCGCCCGAGCGCGTCACCTGGCGCGCGAAGTCGCCGCCGAGGCAGACCCCCTCCGGGCCGGCGACCGCGAGCGCGTGGTCGACGTGGTCGAGCAGGCGGGCGCGGGTCGGCGCGCCGGGGCCGAGCGCGAGCGGATGGGCCATCATGCCGACGATCCCGTCGCGTTCGCGCAGCGCGCGCAGCTGCTCGTCGGAGACGTTGCGCGGATCGTCGTGGAGCGCGCGGCAGCCGCTGTGGCTGACGAGGACCGCCAGCTCGGGGGCGGCCGCGAGCACGTCGCCGAAGGTGCGCGGCGAGGCGTGGGCGAGGTCGACGAGCGCGCCGAGCTCGGCCAGCCGCGCGACGAGCGCCTCCCCGCGGCGGCTGAGGCCGCCGCCGTCGGGCTCGGCGTTGCCGTCGGCGAAGGCGTTGCGGGCCGCCCACGTGAGGCCGACGATCCGCACCCCGAGCTGCCAGAAGACGTCGATCAGCTCGGGGTCGGCGCCGAGCGGCTCGGCGCCCTCCAGCGCCAGCACGATCCCGATCCGGCCGCCGGCCGCGACCGCGTCGAGATCGGCCGCGCCGGTCACCAGCACCAGCTCCGGGTTCTGGCGCACCGCGCGCTGGGCCGCCAGCAGCTGGCGCAGCGCCAGGCGCAGCGCGCCCTCCTGCTGGCGCTCCCCGACCCACAGCGCGCAGACCTGCAGGACGACCCCGCCGCGCCTCAGCTGGTCGAGCCACAGCTCGCCGAACGGGTTGGCGCGGCCGTGGCGGTACTCGACCTCCAGCAGGAGGTCGCCGTGCGCGTCGGCGACGGCGACCTCCCCCGGGCTCGGCTCAGGCACGGGCGCGCAGGCGGGCGGTCTCGTCGTCGTCGACGCGCAGCCCGACCCCCGCGCCGGCGATCGCGACGCCGTAGAGCTCGCGCGCCTCGGCCGGCGTCAGGAACTCGTCCCTGACGTCGGCGAGCACCGCCGCCGGGTCGCGCTCGAACGGGTCGCCCCAGCCGCCTCCGCCGCCGGCCTCGGTGCGGATCCGCTCGCCGGTGTGCAGCGGGCCGCCGAAGCCGAACCGCCGCGTGCGGACGTCGGCGCGGTCGCTGTCGGGCCACATCACGATCCGGTGCGGCGTGCCGGGGGCGCCGCCGACGACGCCGCGCGGCACCGCCGTGTCGTTGCCCATCGCGCCCTGCGTGTAGATCCAGTCCTCGAGCACCTCGTACTCGCGCACGACGCCGTGGCCGCCGCGGTGCTTGCCGGCGCCCTCCCTGCCGGCGACCAGCGCGTGCCGGGTCATCCGGATCGGGTAGCGGGTCTCGATCGTCTCGGTCGGGACGTTGGGGGTGTCGCCGTTGAGCAGGAAGATCAGCGAGTGGCCGTCGCCGCGCGCGTTGCCGCCCCACCCGACCGTCGCCGGGTCGATGAAGATGAACGGCTCGCCGCCGCGGCGGTCGGTGCGGAACAGGTAGATGCCGACCACCTGCGCGGCGCCGGCCGGCGCGCGGTCGGGGAGGATCGACGCGAACGCCGAGATCATCAGCTCGACGATCGTCGACCAGACGTAGCCGTAGGAGTCGCACGGCGCCGGCAGGCGCGGGTTGACCATCGTGTCCTGCGGCGCGATCACCTCGACGACGCGGAACTCGCCGTCGTTGGCGTGCGCCTGCGGCGACAGCATCGACTTGATCGCGGCGTTGACCGCGCCGCAGGTGCCCGACAGCGGCAGGTTGATCGGGCCGCCGGCGGTCTCGCTGGTGCCGGTGAAGTCGACGCGCAGCGCGTCGCCGTCGATCGTCACCGTCAGCTTGAGCGGTCGCGGGGTGTCGAGGTCGACGCCGTCGTGGTCCATGACGGTCTCGGCGCTGTAGCGCCCGTCGGGCAGCGCGCGGATCCGCTCGCGCGTCGCCTGCTCGCTCGCGTCGCAGGCGACCTGCATCGCGTGGCGCACGGCCGCGACGCCGTAGCGGTCGCACAGCGCCTGCACGCGCTCGGCGCCGGTGCGGCAGGCGGCGATCTGCGCCTCGAGGTCGCCGCGCACGGTCTCCGGCAGGCGCACGTTGGCCAGCGACAGCTCCAGCAGCTCCTCGTTGAGCACGCCCTCGCGGTAGAGCTTCAGGTGCGTGTAGCGCAGCCCCTCCTGGTAGACGTCGACCGAGTCGGTGCACCAGCCGCCCGGCGTCTTGCCGCCGATGTCGGCCCAGTGCGCCGTCGTCGCGGTGAACGCGACCAGCTCGCCCTCCGCGAAGACCGGCACGTAGACGGTCGTGTCGCTGATGTGGGTGCCGGTCGTGAACGGGTCGTTGGCGAGCAGCACGTCGCCCGGCGCGAAGCCGTCGGCGCCGAACTTCTCGACGCCGTGCTGGACCAGCCGCGGCATCGAGCTGAGGAAGGCGAGCAGGCCGGGCGCCTCGCCCCACAGCTTGCCGGACTCGCTCGTGATGACCGCCGAGTAGTCCTTGAGCTCGAACAGGATCGGGTTGTAGGCGGCGCGCTCGAGCGTCGTCGACATCTCCTTCGCGGCCGCGACGAGGCCGCTCTGGACGACCGCCGTGGTGATCGCGTCGGACGTGCCGCTGTGCGTTGCCAGACTCATCTGCCCTCTCCGTTGCTCTTCGCGATGATCACGTTGCCGAGCCCGTCGACGGTCGCCCGCTGACCGGGCGCGACCGGCACCGTCGTGTTCCACTCCTCGATGATCGCCGGGCCCTCGACGACGTCGCTGCGGCCGAGGTCCGGCCGCTCCCAGATCGCCGTCTCGACGAAGGCGTCGACGGAGCTGAACCAGACCGGGCGCGACCGGCGCGCGGCGGCCGGCCCGCCGGCGGGCGCCGGCCCGCGTCCGAGGTCGGGGTGGCGGACGCGGCCGGTCGCGGTCGCGCGGACGGTCACGACCTCGACGTCGCGCGAGGTGTCGGCCTGGCCGTACTGCGCGCGGTGGCGCTCGGCGAAGCTCTCCCGCAGCGCGGCGACGACGCGCGCCGGGTCGTCGTGGAGCGCGATCGGGACCGTCAGCGTGTGCTCCTGGCCGACGAAGCGGACGTCCGCCCGTGCGGCGGTCGCCGCGTCGGCCGCGTCGATGCCGTGGGCGCCGAGCTTGACGACCGCTCTGTCGAGCACGCCGCGGACCGCGGCGACGAAGCTCTCCTGCTCCTGCTCGGTCACGTGCAGGACGCGGGTCAGCGAGGCGTCCTCGCGGAAGTCGGCGAACAGCAGGCCCCACGCCGAGAAGACGGCCGCGGCGGTCGGCACGACCGCGCGCGGGATCTCGAGGTCGTGGATCAGCGCCGCGGCGAACAGGCCGCCGCCCCCGCCGTAGGAGAGCATGGCGAACTGGCGCGGGTCGTAGCCGCGCTCGACGGTCATCAGCCGCAGCGCGTGGCCCATGTCGGTCTCGGCGACGCGGATCACGCCGCCGGCGGCCTCCTCGACGCTGATCCCGAGCGGCTCGGCGATCGTCGCGATCGCCTCCCGCGCCGCCGCGACGTCGAGCCGCATGCGGCTGCCGAGGAAGCGGTCGGGGTCGAGGCGGCCGAGGACGAGGTGGCAGTCGGTCACGGTCGGCCGCGTGCCGCCGTTTCCGAAGCAGGCGGGGCCGGGGCGCGACCCGGCGCTCTCGGGCCCGACCCGCAGCACGCCGCGCTCGTCGATCCAGGCGATCGAGCCGCCGCCCGCGCCGACCGAGACGATGTCGACGGTCGGCGCCAGCACCGGCCGGCCCTCGACCTCGGTGCTGTAGCGCTCCACCGCCTTGCCGTCGTGGATCAGCGCGACGTCGAAGCTGGTGCCGCCGACGTCGGCGCAGATCACGTTCGGCTCGCCGATCGCGTCGGCCAGCGCGCTGGCCCCGACGACGCCGCCGGCCGGCCCCGACTCGAGCGTGCGCAGCGGGACGTCGCGCGCGACCGGCGCGGGCATGATGCCGCCGTTGGACTGCATGATCGCGAGCTTGCCGCCGAAGGAGCGCTCGCCGAGGCCGTCCTCGACCTCGCCGAAGTAGCGGCTGACGATCGGCATCACGTAGGCGTTGAGGACCGTCGAGGAGGTCCGCTCGAACTCGCGCCACTCGGTCGCGACGTCGCTGGAGACCGTCACGTACAGGTCGGGCGCGATCTGGCGGATGCGCTCCTTGGCCTGCCGCTCGTGCTCGGCGTTGGCGTAGCTGTGCAGGAAGCAGACGGCGATCGCCTCGACGCCGTGCTCGACGAGCGCCGCGACCGCGCCGTCGAGGTCGGCGAGGTCGAGCGGCTCCAGCGGCTCGCCGTCGAAGGCCATCCGCTCGCCGACCTCGCGCCGCAGGTGCCGGGGCACGAGCGTTCTCGGCGGCCGGTAGAAGAAGTCGTAGATGTCGGGCCGGTTGCCGCGGCCGATCTCGAGCACGTCGCGGAAGCCGCGCGTCGTGATCAGCCCGACCTTCGCGCCGGCCTCCTGGAGGATCGTGTTGATCGCCAGCGTGCTGCCGTGGACGAACCGCTCCAGACCCGTGTCGCCGCCGGTGACGCGGTCGTACCCGACGAACAGCTGGCTGCTGATCGCGTCGCGGTGCGCAGCCTCCTTGTCGATCGAGACCTCGCCCGTCTCCTCGTCGAGCAGCACGTAGTCGATGAACGTCCCCCCGACGTCGACCGCGAGACGACGGCCGGCGTCGAGGCTGCGAGTGTGCGTCATGCGAGAACGGTCCTCCCTAAGAGCATGTACGGAGCACATCGACGACCATAAATGGTCATTTGATAGAACCGTACATATGGGCTTCCGGCACGTCAAGCATGCCGAGGCCGCCGTCGACGGTTCGGCGGCGCTCGACGGCACCGATCGCGAGATCCTCTCCCTGCTGCGCGCGGACGCGCGGCGCACCTTCGCCGACATCGCCGAGCACGTCAGCATCTCGGCGCCCGCGGTCAAGCGCCGCGTCGACCGGCTCAAGCGCGAGGGCTTCATCCTCGGGTTCACGACGGTCGTCGACCACCGGCGGCTCGGCCTCCCGCTGCAGGCGTTCGTCGAGCTGCGCTTCGACGGCCGCGCGCAGGTCGACGACATCGCCGCCGTCGCACGCGGGATGAGCGAGGTCGAGGCGCTCTACACGACCGCCGGCGACCCCGACGCGCTCGGCCTCGTCCGCGCGCGCGACGTCGAGGACCTCAAGCGCGTGATCGACCTGCTGCGCCGCAGCCGCCGCGTCACCGGCACCAAGACGCTGATGGTGCTCGGCACCTGGGCGCCGGGGGACGACGCATGGCGCTGACGCCCCGCCCGAATGCGCGACACGAGTCGGTTGCGCAGGCGTGCAGCTCCCGGCGCCGCCGAGCCCGATCGGCTCGGTCGCCTCGCTCACCCCGCCGGGCGCAGGCCGTCGAGGACGGTCTGCAGGATCGGGTCGACGAACCGGTCGTCGCCCTCGATGCGGGCG
>Ga0164243_10013791_pt1 | contig 11335 bp, 11 predicted proteins | sample OricompcompostOP_FD_108781 | JGI IMG/M metagenome (GOLD analysis project Ga0164243, IMG submission 108781) | Organic Plus compost microbial communities from Emeryville, California, USA - Original compost - Organic plus compost (OP) | ecosystem: Engineered > Solid waste > Mixed feedstock >... | reverse complement strand
TGACGCCATCGACAGGTGCGACGCCGGTCGGCTGCGCAGGACGTCGATGCGGCTTCGCCGCACTCGGCGGGCAGCGCCTAGGCGCGCTCGTAGATGAGGTCGTGGATCTCGCGGCCCTCGTCGTGCGCGCGGTTCTCGAACTTCGTGACCGGCCGCCACTCCGGCCGCGGCGCCCAGCCGCCCGGCTCGTCGGCGTACCGGTTGCGCAGCGCGGGTTCGGCCTCGCACACCTCGCGCATGTGCTCGGCGTACTCCGCCCAGTCGGTCGCCAGGTGCAGGTAGCCGCCGGGCTCCAGCCGGGAGGCGATCAGCTCCACCGTGCCCGGCTGCACCAGCCGCCGCTTGTGGTGGCGCTTCTTCGGCCACGGGTCCGGGAAGAAGATCCGCACCCCGGACAGCGAGCCGGGCGCGATGTGCTCGCGCAGCAGCACCACCGCGTCACCGCGCAGCAGGCGGATGTTGTCCAGCTCCAGGTTCTCGGCGCGCAGCAGCAGCTGCGCCAGGCCGGGCTTGTAGACCTCCACGGCGAGGTGGTCCACCTCGGGCGCCGCGGCGGCCAGCTGGGCGGTCGTCTCGCCCATGCCGGAGCCGATCTCCAGCACCAGCGGTGCCGAACGGCCGAACCAGGCCGCGGTGTCCAGCGCGCCCTCCGGCAGCGCGGTGACCTCAGCGCCGAACTCGGCCCACCGCCGGTCCCACGCGCGCTGCTGGCCGACGGTCATCCGCTCGCCGCGCTGGACGTAGCTCACGACCGTGCGGCGATGGCGTACCTGCTGGTCAGAAGTGTTCACAGGGTCCCAGTATCGCAAACGGCCGGGACCCGCCGGCTACCAGGACTCGACCTCGGCGAGGGCCGCGGCCAACCCGTGCAGCCCCCGCACCCGCCGCGGCGCGGGCGCGCCCTCGGCGTGCGCGGGCAGCACGTGCAGCCAGCCGGTGTGCTGGTCGGTGAACGACACCGTGGTCGGCGCGCGCCGCGCCTCCCGCTCGGAGGGCGCGTACTCCCAGTACCCGCTCTCGCCGAGCCCCGCCCAGGGCACGAACACCCAGCCCCCGCGGCCGGTCAGCAGCCGGTGCACGTCGTCCTCCAGCGCGAACGCGGCGGCGCGGGACGCGAGCTCGCCGCGGTCGAGGGCGCGCAGCCACCAGGGCGCGGGCAGGAGCCCGGCGGGGCCGTCGAGCCGCCGGTAGAGGTCGAGGACCTTGCGCTGCGGGGCGGTGTGGATCCAGCTGCGCCGCAGCGAGGCGGGGGCGGTGGCGTCGTGGCTGGTGGGGTGGGGGTGCGCCTCGGTCGCCAGGGACCACTCCAGGCGCGGTACCGGTTCCACGTGCACGTCGGTCTGGGGTCGCCGGGTGGGCAGCGGAGTCCGCCGCTCCGGCGAGCACTCGGTCTGATGCACCATGGCCCACCAATCTGCTGTTGAGCTGCCGCCGCGGTTCGGGCGGTCGCGGCACGTGTGCTCTCAAGCGCCGTTGGTTCAGAGCGAACGTCCAGACCTATGCATTACCACAACGCGTCGATCAGGTGACATGAAGTCACCGCATGAGCGCAACATCGGCCGCCGCCGCGGCCGCCGCTGATCACCGCTGGTCAACGTCACCGATTCGACAGCGGGACGCGGCAGCGCGAGAGTGTGGCTGTGGCGGAGAGCACAGTTCAGCGGGTGGAGCTCGACGGCGGCGTCGCGGTCGGGGTGGACGGTTCGGCCTCGTCGCTGCGGGCCCTGGAGATCGCGGCCGGGGAGGCGCGGCTGCGCCAGGCGACGCTGCACGTGGTGCGGGCGTGGAGCATCCGCACGGCCAAGCGTCCGGCGGACTGCCCGCCCGGCGCGGTGCCGAGCATGGACGAGTACCAGCAGGCGGTGACCGAGTCGACGCAGCAGATCCTGGACGAGCACCTGGGCCGCGACCCGGACGTCGCGGTCGCGCTGCACGTGGTGCACTCGCCGTCGCCGCAGGCGCTGCTGTCGGCCTCGCGCGGGGCGGACGTGCTGGTCGTTGGGCACCGCGGGCGCGGCGGGTTCGCCGGGCTGCTGCTGGGCTCGGTGGCCGAGCAGTGCGTGCGGCACGCGGCCTGCCCGGTGCTGGTGGTGCGGCCCGCGGTCTGAGCGAGCGGCCACTTCGGACGGTCCGAACAGGACTGCGATCAGCGAGCACCCCGGACAGCACAGGGCCCCGGGCCATCCCCCGAATGACAGCCCGGGGCCCTCCCCCGTCCCGACCGCCGGCGCCCCCGAGCGCTGCTGCAGTCGGTCGTCTCTTGTGCTGCGCACCGGCCGTGCGGTGGCTGCGGGTCCGGGTGCCGGGGCAGTGCCGGACCGGGATGCGCGCCGCGTGTTCGTCCACTGTGGTCGGCGCTGTCGACGTCGAGCGCCGGTGACCTCGCGGTTCCGGCGAGGCCGGGGCCGACCGGTTGAACACTGCGGCTCGATCTTGCGGAGATCCTATCTGCCCCCGTGATCAGGCTCTCCAGCGGGAGGGGTAACGGACCGCCACTGCTGCTGCCCGCCTCCGTTCCGCATCCGCGGCGTGCTCATCAGGCGTCCCGGCGCCGCACCACGACCGCCGCCGCAGCCAGGACCAGCACCGCCACCGCCGCGAAGTAGGCCAGCGAGCCCCACGGGCCGAGGGGTGCACCGGGGCTCGCGGGGTCCAGCACGCGACCACCCGCGGTGAACGGGAGCCACTCGCGGACGTCCGGGCCGATGTTCGGGATCACTCCGACGAGGTTCTCGGCCATCAGCGCCCAGAGCATCAGCAGCGTCACCGCGCCCGCGGTGTGCCGCAGCAGCGCGCCGACCCCGACGGCGAGCACCGCGGCGAACGCGAAGAACGGGCCCGCGCCGAGCAGCTGCCGCCACGCCTCGGCGTCGGCGAGTTCCAGCCCCGGTCCGGGCGCGAGGACCCGGGCCACGCCCCAGGACCCGAACGCGGCGAGCTCGCCGAGCAGCAGCGCGACCAGCCCGACCACGACCGCCTTCGCCACCAGCACCGCCGCGCGGTTCGGCACCGCCTGGAAGGTGCTGCGGATGGTGCCGAAGCGGTACTCGGTGGTGATCGCCAGCGCGGCCAGGGCCAGCACGACCACCAGCGCGAACTGCAGCCCCGTCGTCGCCGACGGCAGCGACAGCCCGCCATCTCCGTCCTCTGTGGACATGGCGGCGAGCGCGGTGAATCCGGTGCTGAGCGCGAGCGCGGCGAACGCGCACCACCAGGGCGAGCGGGTGGAGAACAGCTTGATGCGTTCCACGGCCAGCAGAGTCATCAGTCGCCCTTCCCGGCGGTCGCCAGCGCGCCGCCGAAGTCCGTGCGGTATTCCACCGCCTGGCCGGTGATGTGCATGAACGCCTCTTCCAGCGAACCCTTCTGCGGCGCGAGCTCGTGCAGCACCACGCCCTCGGCCGCGGCGATCCGGCCGACCTGCGCCCCGTCGCCGCCGGGGATCAGGATCGCGTCCGGTTCGGACGGGTCGCGCGGCTGCGCGGTGATCCCGTGCCGCTCGAGCACCCCGCGCAGGTGGTCGGCGTGCGGGGAGCGGACCTTGAGCGAGCCGGTGCCCGCGCGCTCGGTGAACTCGTCGGTGGCGCACTCGGCGATCAGCTCGCCGCGGCCGACCACCACCAGCCGGTCGGCGGTCCGGGCCATCTCGGACAGCAGGTGGCTGGAGACGAACACGGTGCGGCCCTCGTCGGCCAGACTGCGCATGAACCGGCGGATCCAGTGGATGCCCTCCGGGTCCAGCCCGTTGACCGGCTCGTCGAACAGCAGCACCTGCGGGTCGCCCAGCAGCGCGGCGGCGATGCCCAGCCGCTGCGACATGCCCAGCGAGAACCCGCCCGCGCGGCGGTCGCCGACCTCGGTCAGGCCGACGCTGTCCAGCACCTCGTCCACCCGGCTGATCGGAATCCGGTTGGACCGCGCGAGCCAGCGCAGGTGCGCGCGGGCGGAGCGGTTCGGGTGCACCCACTTGGCGTCGATGAGCGCGCCGACGGTGCACAGCGGGCGGTCCAGCCGGTGGTAGGGCTTCCCGGCGACCTTGACCTCGCCCGCGGTGGGCCGGTCCAGGCCGAGGATCATCCGCATCGTGGTGGACTTGCCCGCGCCGTTGGGGCCGAGGAACCCGGTCACCTCGCCGGGCCGGGCGGTGAAGGTCAGGTCGTGCACCGCGACCTTCGATCCGTATCGCTTGGTGAGGCCGACTGCCTCGATCATGGCTGCTCCTGTGCTGCGGTGGCGCCCGGTTCCCCGGGGCGGTTCGCAGCCTCCCGCGCTGCCGGGCCGGGGCACCTCGGCCGGGCGGCCGAGATCACGCGGCCGATCGGCCGGGAGTCGGCAGGGGTGCGGAGGCCTCGTGGTCAGCCGATCAGAGCTCTGCCCCCACCGGCAGTTCCGCGCGGGCAGCGGTCGCGCTCGGCAGCCGTCCGGGGACCAGCGTCGAGGCGCCCGGCTGAGGCGCTGAGCCACGACACCGGCGCTCCGCCCGGACCCGAAGCCGGCTCAGGCCCGGCGCCGGGCGGGTGCTCAGCCGAAGTAGCGGTCCAGGACGGTGACCACGCCGTCCTCCGTCACCGGCCCGGTGACCTCGGTGGCGGCCTCGCGCACCTCCGCGGGCGCCTGGCCCATCGCCGCGCTGCGCGCCGCCCAGCGCAGCATCTGCACGTCGTTGGTGCCGTCCCCGGCGGCGAAGGTGTCCTCGGCGGCCACCCCGAGCTCGGTGCGCAGCTTCTCCAGCGCCGCGCCCTTGGTCACGCCCGCCGGGACCGCGGTCACCCACGGCTCGTAGTGGTCCACGGTGATCGTGCAGCCGGGCAGCTCGACGTCCCGCAGCGCGGCGGAGACCTCGGCCGGCGGGTGGTCCTCCCAGTTCGCGATCAGCCGCGGCACCGGCTGCGCCACCAGTTCGTCCAGGTCGGCGAGCCGCTGCGGGCCGTGCAGCTGGTACTCGCGGAACGGGCTGGTCACCAGGCTGCCGGTGCCGATCTGCTCGGCGGCGAAGACCGCCCCGGGCAGCGCCGCGGCCAGCCGCGGCAGCACCGGCGCCGGGTCGAACGTCTCCACGGCCAGCGCCTCACCGGTCGCCGCGTCCAGCGTCACCGCGCCGTTCGAGCACAGCGCCACGCCGGAGTCCATGCCGAGCACGCGCAGCACCGGCACGGTCCCGAGCATGCTGCGGCCGGTCGCCAGCACCACGTGGGCACCGGCCGCGGCCCGCTGCACCGCCGCGCGCACGGCCGGCGAGACGGACTGGGTTTCGGGGTCGAGCAGCGTCCCGTCCACGTCGAGGGCGACGAGGCGGGGCTTCCACGCGGGATCGGACACCCGTCCAGGCTAGCCCGTCACCAGTGCCGACGTGCTCGCCCGCACCGGGGAGATCACCGGGCGTCCAGCCGTTCGCTGGTGCGGCTGCTGATCTCCTCCTGCAGCGCCTTGTCCCGCTGCCGGGTCCGCAGCCGCCCGAGCGCGTACAGCGTGCTGCCGTGCGCGGCGGCCAGCACCAGGAACAGCACGCCCAGCTGCAGCACCAGCGTGGTGAACGGGTCGCCCGCGGTCGGCCCCAGCGCCGCCAGCAGGGCCACCACGCCGAGCCCGGTGAGGTGGAACAGCACCGCGATCAGCTGGTTCACCGAGTCCGCGATCGAGCTGTCCGGGTAGACCGCCGAGAGGTAGGTCGTGCCGCTGCGGCGCAGCAGCCAGCCGTCGAGGAACACCAGCACCGCGCCGACGACGAGGAAAGCGAGGACGTGCGGCACCGTCGATCACCCTTCCGGTTCGCATCGGGTGTGCGCACTCCGTCACGCCCCGGCTACCCGTCATGATCGGCGGGGCAAACCATGATCCGGCGGGGCGAACCCGCGATCGGCGGCGAACCAGGAAGGGGCCGCCCGCGGCACCGCCCGGACCGCCGCGGAGGACATGGCAGGATGGCCGCGATCACAGGCCGCGCGCGCAGGGAGCAGGGGTGAGCACTCCGGGCGAGCACCAGCAGGCAGCGCTGACCACCGCGGTCGCCGAGCTGTGCACCGACCTGCGCCCGCAGGTCTCGGCCGGCACCGCCGCGGGCTTCGACGAGGTGCTGCGCCGGCTGTCCGCCCCGCTGCAGCTGGCCGTCGCCGGCCGCATCAAGTCCGGCAAGTCGACGCTGGTGAACGCGCTGATCGGGCGACGCGTCGCGCCGACCGACGTGGGCGAGTGCACCCGGCTGGTCACCCGCTACCAGTACGGCACGGTCGACCGGGTGGAGGTGGTGTTCCGCGACGGCTCCACCGAGGCGCTGCCGTTCGGCGTGGACGGGGGCATCCCGGCGGAGCTGGGCGTGGACCTCGACGAGGTCTCGCACCTGGAGGCCTACCTGACCAACGCGGTGCTGCGGGACCTCACGGTCATCGACACCCCCGGGCTGGGCTCGCTGGACGCGGCCTCGGTGGCGCGCACCGAACAGCTCCTCGGCGCCCGCGAGCCGGACGAGGACGACGAGCTCGACCCCACCTCGCGCAGCGCCGTGGCCGGCGCCGAGGCGGTGCTGTACGTGGTCACGCAGGCGGTACGCGCCGACGACCGGGAGGCGCTGGCCGCGTTCACCGCCGCCACCGCCGGGCGCGAGGCCGGGCCGGTGAACGCGCTGGCGGTGCTGAACAAGGCCGACACGGTGGAGCCGGACTCGGTGTCCGGGGCCGAGGGCGACACGTGGCGGGCCGCGGAGCTGCTGGCCGCCGAGCAGGCGCGCGGGCTCGGTTCGCGGGTCGCGGCGGTGCTGCCGGTGATCGGCCTGCTCGCGGAGACCGCCGAGACCGGCGGGTTCACCGCCGCCGACGCGCAGGCGCTGCGCGAGCTGGCCGGCCTGGACGAGCAGACGCGGGAGTCGCTGCTGCTGTCGGCGGACCTGTTCACCAGCTGGGAGTGCCCGGTCCCGGAGGAGGCCCGCGAGGGCCTGCTGGAGCGGCTGGACCTGCACGGGGTGCGCCGGGCGCTGGCCGAGCTGGACGCCGACCCGGACATCACCACCGGCGACCTGCGGCGCGCGCTGCTGGCGGCCTCCGGCCTGCCCGCGGTGCTGCAGCGGCTGGACACCGCGTTCCGGTCGCGCGCGGACGGGATCAAGGCGGCCGCGGGGCTCGCCTCGGTGGCCGCGCTGGCGCAGGCCTCCGGCGACCCGGGCGAGCAGCAGCGGGTGCACGACGCGATCGAGGCGCTGCTGGCCCGCCCGGAGGCCCACCAGCTGCGGCTGCTGGAGGCGTTGACGCTGGTGAGCTCGGGGGCCGTGGAGATGCCGGAGGACCTGGCCGAGGAGGTGCTGCGGATCGGCGGCAGCGCCGAGCCCGCCGAGCGGCTGGGCCTGCCCGGCAAGGGCCACCAGGAGCTCACCGACTACGCCCTGGAGCGCGCCGGCTGGTGGCGCTCGTTCGCCTCGTTCGGCGCGACCCCGGCGCAGAGCCGCGTCGCGCACGTGGTGCACCGGGCGTACTTCCTGATCTGGCAGCAACTGCGGTCCGAGCGGACCTAGACCGGCGAGGCGGCAGCAGTGGTGCGCAATCCCCTCCGAACTCTCCGACGGCGCGGAACCGCGGACGCGGCGCTGCCGTCGGATCCACGACCGGCCGCGGAGGACGAGGACCTGCGGCGGGCGGTGGCCGAGCGGGCCGAGCTGATCCGGCTGTGCCTGTACGCGCTGGACCGCGCGCGCAGCGCGGGCGTGGCCGAGCGGCTGCTCGCGGGCCTGGCCGAGGTCGGGGTGGTGGCGCTGCGCCCGGACGGCGAGCGGTTCGACCCGTCCCGGCACGAGGCGGGCGGCACCGCACCCACCCGGGACCCGGCGCTGGACGGGCGCGTCGCGCAGACCGAGGTGCCGGGCTTCGCCGATCGCGATCGGGTCTTGCGCGCCCCGGTGGTCACCGTCTACCAGTTGCGGGCCTAGGTGCTGAGCGACCGCGGTGCGGCGGCGCGGCAGGTTCCGGCGCGAGGCCGGTTCCGCGAGGACAGGAGTGCGTGCAGATGACTTCGGCCGGCCCGGCCAGCGGCGCGCCCGTCGCGGCGACCGCGCTGCCCCAGCAGGTCAAGCAGACCCGCGACCGGCTGTACGCGCTGCTGCGGGAGGCCGCCCCGGACTCGGCGGAGTGGGTCGACCAGGTGCGCCGGGCCCGCCCGGCGGTGCCCAGCGTGGTGGTGGTCGGCGAGACCAACCGCGGCAAGAGCTCCCTGGTGAACGCGCTGATCGGGCACCCCGGACTGTCCCCTGTGGACGCTGCGGTGGCGACGGCGGCGTACCTGGAGTTCCGGCACGACGAGCGCTGGTCGGCGCGGGCGCACTACCCGGCGCAGTCCGAGCCGGTGGAGTTCGACGTCGCCGAGCTGCCCGCGTGGGCGGCGCTGCACCAGCAGCTGCCGGAGGACCGGCTGCCCCCGCGGCACCTGAGCGTGCTGGCCCCGCTGGAGGGCCTGCGCAACCTGACCGTTGTGGACACTCCCGGGGTGGGCGGGCTGGACTCGGTGCACGGCGAGCTCGCCGCCGAGGCCGCCGCGGCCGCGACGGCGCTGCTGTTCGTGGTGGACGCCTCCGCCCCGTTCACCCGCGGCGAGCTGGACTTCCTGCACCGCGCCGCGGACCGGGTGGAGACCGTGGTGTTCGCGCTGACCAAGACCGATCAGCACCGCGGCTGGCGCGAGGTGCTCGCCGAGGACCGCAGGCTGCTGGCCGAGCACGCCCCGCGGTTCGCCGAGGCCCCGATCCACCCGGTCTCGGCGCGGCTGCGGGAGCTGGCCGAGCAGGCGCCGAACGAGCAGGCCGCCGCGATGCTGCGGGAGCGCTCCGGGGTCGGCGAGCTGCACGCGGCGCTGGAGAAGCTGGTCGGCGGCCGGGCGGCGATGCTCGGCGAGGCCAACACGATGCGCGCGCTGTCCACCGTGGCCGGCGAGCTGATCGCGCGGCTGACCGCCGAGCAGCGGGCGCTGACCGTCGGCGAGACCGAGGTGGAGGCGCTGCGCGCCCGCCGCGACGAGCTGCAGGCCGCGCGCCGCTCGTCCACCCGCGGCTGGCAGGTGAAGCTGCGCGGCGAGGTGCAGCGCACCCGGGTGGAGCTCAGCCACGAGGTCACCCGGCAGATGCGGCAGGTGCAGAGCTGGTTCCGCCGCAGCATCGACACCGCCGACCGGGTCGCGCTCGGCGAGCTGCCGCACCAGGTCGACTCGGTGCTGCAGATGGTCTCCACCCGGATCTCGGCGCTGCTGTCGGCGCGGCTGGCGAAGGTCGCGGAGGTGTCGCTGGCCGAGCTGTTCTCCGCCGAGGAGCTCGACGTCATCCGCTCCCAGTTCGCCCGCGGCGCCCAGGCCCCGATCGCGCTGCGCCCGCCGGACCGCCGCCCGCCGACCGCGGAGGACAAGCTGCTGGTGTTCATGGGCGTCTCGGGCGGGCTCGGCGCGGGCCGCGCGGCGGCGATGCCGCTGGCCGGGCTGGGGGTGCTGGCGCTGAACCCGGTGGTGCTGCCGGTGACGATCGTGCTCGGGCTCGGCGCGGGCTGGTGGCTGGCGCGCACCCGCAGGCACGCCGCGGACAAGCAGCACTTCAAGCAGTGGCTCACCGAGGCGATCGCGGACGCCCGCGCGGCGCTGGACCAGCTGGTCTCCGAGCAGCTGATCGAGGCCGAGCAGCAGTTGTCGCTGGCCCTGGACGACGCGCTGAGCAGGCGGATCGAGGCGATCGAGGCCGAGCTCAAGGACGTCGACAAGGCGCTGAAGATGGACGCGGCCGAGCGCAGCAGCCGGGTGCAGACCGCGAACCGCCGGCTGGAGGAGGCCCGGTCCGGCCGCGAGCGGGCCGAGCAGCTGCTCGCCGCGATCCGCGATCTCCGGGACCACGCGGACTGATCCCGGGCGCAAAACCCCTGATCGAGTGACTACCGGAGCCGGAACCCTCCCCCACTACCCTGCGTCGCAGGACTGATCACGGGCAGGACCGGACCGCAGGGGTGCCGAGCAGGCCGAGGGAGCCGACATGTACATCGAGGAGACGGGCGCGGGCGACGGCGACCTCAAGGTCTCGGTCGCCGGCGAGGAGTACACGGCCGAGGCGAACTACGACCTGGACGGCGACGGCGTGGACGACACCGCCACCGTGCTCACCGACGACGGCCACGTCTCCTACACCGACGAGAACCACGACGGCACCGCCGACGTCATGCGCACCGTGCGCGGCGAGGACCAGGTCGTCGGCCAGGCCCGCTTCGACCCCGCCGACGGCCAGTGGGTCGCCGAGCACCCCGAGCAGCCCCCGCACCCCCGGCCGCAACCGGCCCGCCCGCTGGTCATCGAGACCCGCGAGGGCAGGCAGCCGGCCGGACCGCCCACCGAGGACACCGACGACGACGGCCGCCCGGACACCGCGGTGCTGGCCACCGGCACCGGAACCACGCTCGTGACCGATGTGGACGGTGACGGCGGGGCCGACCAGCTGGTGCAGATCAGCGGCACCGGCGAGGTGACGATCAGCCACCACACCGGCGCCGGCCACTGGGCGGCCGTGGAGCACGGCCGGCTCGACCAGGGCGGGCAGTACCGGCCGCACCCGGCCGCGGCCGGGCCCACCGACGACGCCACCTGGACCTTCGACGAGCCGCCGGGCCCGACCGCGCAGTGCACCGAACCGGGACCGGCGCACGCGGTCGCGGCGCGTTCCGACTCGGACGCGGCCTGGCGCTGAAAAATGGCGCCGGGCGATCGCCCGCGATTCCAGCGGATTTCGCCTGTTCCGGCGGCCGCGGAAGGGTTTGCAGAATTCCGCATCGGGAAATTCCGAGGGGCTGCGAACGCGGCCGCGGACCCCGCAACCGCCATTCGCGCGTCCACTCAGCGTCACCGGCCGTTCGCACTGCTGTCCGCTTCGCCGGAAATCCTTGCCCGGCCGCGCCCCGCAGCGGCCGAATTTTCGTCCAGACCACTGGCCCGAATCGGCACTGAATCGATCCCCTTATCGTTCCTGTGAGAGAACCGACATAGCCGATCTCCATTGCGAGCGCCCGGCACCGTTAGCCTCGGTGCATCCCTTTTTCCTCTCCGCCCGGATCTCCGGGTGGGGCGGAGCATTCTCTGAAGACGCCGGCGGCACCGCCGCCGCCGGGCAGGATTCCGGGCTGTGGCGCCCAGTCAGGAGACACGACGCGATGACCGCAATGACCATTCCCGGTCTCGACCAGGCACCGACCACGCACGAGCGCCTGCTGTCGTGGGTGCGCGAGGTCGCGGAGCTGACCACGCCGGAGCGGGTGGTGTGGTGCGACGGCTCGCAGGAGGAGTGGAACCGGCTGACCGAGGAGCTCGTCGAGGCGGGCACCTTCACGCGCTTGGA
>Ga0164243_10013790_pt1 | contig 11336 bp, 8 predicted proteins | sample OricompcompostOP_FD_108781 | JGI IMG/M metagenome (GOLD analysis project Ga0164243, IMG submission 108781) | Organic Plus compost microbial communities from Emeryville, California, USA - Original compost - Organic plus compost (OP) | ecosystem: Engineered > Solid waste > Mixed feedstock >... | reverse complement strand
CCCTCGGCCCGTAGCTCGTCGACCGCCTCGCCGATCGCGGTCACCTGGTCCCGGTCCGGGTCCTCGGCGGTGATCGGCCGGTACCGCACCTCGACCGGGTAGGTACGCCCGGACACCTCGATCACCGGTGCCGGTGCCTCGGCGGTACCGAAGTGGCGGGCGAACCGCTCCGTCTCGATCGTCGCCGAGGTGATGATCACCTTCAGGTCGGGGCGGCGGGGCAGCAGCCGCTTCAGGTACCCGAGCAGGAAGTCGATGTTCAGGCTGCGCTCGTGCGCCTCGTCGATGATGATCGTGTCGTACCGCCGGAGCATCGCGTCGCGCTGGATCTCCGCCAGCAGGATCCCGTCGGTCATCACCTTGACCAGCGTGTCCGGCCCCACCTGGTCGGTGAACCGCACCTGGTAGCCGACCGCGCCGCCCAACGGAACGGCCAGCTCCTCGGCGATGCGCTCGGCGACGGTACGGGCCGCGATCCGGCGCGGCTGCGTGTGCCCGATCGTGCCGTACACGCCGCGGCCCAGCTCCAGGCAGATCTTCGGGATCTGGGTCGTCTTGCCGGATCCGGTCTCCCCGGCGACGATCACCACCTGGTGGTCCCGGATCGCCGCGGCGATCTCGTCCCGGTGCTCCGACACCGGCAGCTGTGCCGGGTACGTCACCGCCGGCACCGTCGCCCGCCGGGACGCGATCCGCCGCTCCCCCGCCGCCACCTGCCGCGCCAGCCTGTCGAGTTCCGCCGCGTGCCGGTCCGGGTCGGCGGCGTTGCCGGGCAGCTTGTCCAGTCGCCGCCCCAGCCGGTACCGGTCGAGCAGGCTCAGCTCGCCGATCCGCGCCCGCATCGCACCCCGGGTACGGCCGTCGATCCGGGACGCACGCGCCGCCGGATCGGACAGTGGTGACGTTTCGCCCGCGGGCACGGTGGGTTCGGGGGCGGGCGGGGTATCCATCTCGCCGACAAGGATAGGCACCGACCGCGCGAACCCGCCTCCCGGTTTCCTCAGCGCCGGTGGTGGTCCGGCAGGACACCCAACACCAGCAGCGCCTCCTCCAGGCTGCCCACCTCGTACTGGCTGGGTCCCGTGTTGACCAACCACCCGGCACCGCTGCGCACCGCCACCGCGAGGATTCGCCCGCGCGCATGGATCCGTACGCACTGTCCGATCCCGCCGGACAACGTCACAGTCATGGCTTTCCTCCCGTATCCGGAAGGGCGGTCGTACCCGGCGGGTACGACACCGACCACGACCGCCCGTGTCCGAAACGTACGGGCGAGGACCGGTCCGCGTATCACGGACTGTTATGCGACGCCTACCCGCGTCGCCAACCGCTGGAGATCGTCCCTGCCCGCCGACGGGCGACCGCGGCGCAGCATCGCCCCGACGGTGTCCCGCACGGTGGCGTTCAGCCGTACCCGCTGCGGCGCGACGTGCTCGGCGGTCAGGAACGCGACCACCGCGTCCCGGTCCCGACGGACCTGCGCGAGGGCGTTCCCCCGGTCGATGTGGAACGCCGCCAGTCGCGACGGTGCGCCGATCGCCTTCGGGTTCACCCGCTCGGCCAGTTCGACGGCGCGCCCGGCGTCTCCGGTCTCGATCGCGATCGACGTCCGCCACTGGGCCACGTTGGTGGGTCCGAAGTTGGTACGCCCGAAGCCTCCGTCCACCGGCTCGCCGACTCGAACCGCGACCTGCTCGGCGGCGGCCAGATGGGTGTCCGCCAGGTCCATGCGACCGGCCAGCGCGTCGGCCCAACCGGCGGTCAGGTGCAGCATCCCGTACACCTGCCGAGCCGCCACGCTGTCCAGGTGCGCGTCCAGCGCGTCGATCGACTGCGCGGCCAGTCGCTGGCCGAGCTGGCGGGACTCCGGCGGCAGCGCCTGCAGGCCGGTGTAGTCGGCCAGCCCCGCCAGCGCGGGATCGCCCGACTCGCCCGCGATCCGCCGGCACTCGCCGGCTGCCTGGTAGGCCAGATCGACGTAGCCGAGATGCTTGAGGACGAACGTCACGTCGTGCAACGCCATCGCCAGCAGTTCGGCGGCCCGGCGGCTGCCGCGGGCGCGCGCGGCCAACTCGCCGAGCAGGCCCGCCGCGATCGCCGTCGACGTGGCGTAGTCGCAGGCACGCCGCGCGAGCGACAGCCGCCGCGCCCGCTCGACGGACGCCGGGAGCGGATGGCGCGGTGCCGCGACGTCCCCGTACGACAGGGCGACCAGCGCGGCGCGGATCGCCGGCACGTGCGCGGTGGACCGCTCGTGAGTCGGGTCGACCGGCGGGTACGGCTGGCCGGTCAGCTCGGCGACGGACACCCGCAGCGCCCCGGCCAACGCCACGACCGTCGACCGCTTGTCCACCGCCCGGGTGCCCCGCTCCAGCATCGACACGTACGCCTGGGACACCCCGGCGAGGTCCGCGAGGGCCTGCTGCGTCATCCCGCGACGCCGCCGCCACACGGCCACGTTGTGCCCCACGAAATCCTCGGCCATCCGCTCACCGTACGACCGGTCGCGACCCGCCGTCACGGGCCTTTCTGTTCGCGGTAGTAGCGTTCGGCGCCGGGGTGCAGCGGTACCGGGTAGGTGCCGAGCGCGGAGCGCGGATCGAGCTGGCGGCCCTCGGGATGCGCCTCGGACAGCCGCGGCTTGGCGACGAACAGCAACCTGGTCAGTTGGTACGCCTGCTCGTCGCTCATCCGCACCGGTACGGCCAGGACGTTGGCGATGGACACCGTGCTCACCGAGGTGAGCGTGTAGATCGAGTTCGGGATCCAGCCGGTGCTGTACACCTCGCCGTACTGGCTCTGCAGCGTCGGCACGTAGCGGCTCAGGTCGGTCAGGCCGACCTCGATGTCGCCGGACGACACCAGATCCGCGATCGCGGTGCACGGCAGCCCGCTGGAGAAGAAGAACGCGTCGATGATGCCGGCGCGCAGCGCCGCGATCGAATCGTGCAACCCCAGCTTGTGCTGTTCGAAGCCGCGGATGGTGATGCCGGCGGCGCCGAGCAGCCGGGTGGCGACGACCTCGGTACCCGAACCGGCCGCACCGGTGGAGATCGGGTGACCGGCGAGGCCGTCCAGCCCGTACCCGCCGCGTTCCAGCGCGGTCACCAGGTGTACGTGGTCGGCGTACAGTTCGGCGAGCGCGCGCAGCGGGTACTTGCTGCCGAACGCGCCGAGCCCGGCCAGCGCCTGCGCCGCCACGTCCACGCTGAGGAACGCCACCTGGTTGCGCCGGTCGCGCAGCCGTTGCACGTTCTCCACCGAGCCGGCGGTGGCGACCGCCTCGGTGCGCCAGCGGGCGCCGAGCGTGGTGCCGAGCGCCCGACCGAGCGGCCGGTACACGCCGCCCACCTCGCCGGTCGCCAGCGACAGCGCCGATCGTGGCGCGTCGTCCGGGGTGGTACAGCCGGCGGCGAGCGCAACGGCGCCGAGCCCGGCCAGCAGTCCGCGGCGTTTCATTCGGCCACCCCCGGTCGCTCTCCGGTCTCCCGTACCGCGGCGAGATCTCGCGCGCGTCCCGGCCCGCCCGCCCGCGACCGGTCCGCATCCGCCGGCAGCCCGTCCGATCCGGGCCCGAGCGCCCCCATCGCCGGCGGCTCGTCCGACCCGGGCGGGAGCGGTACGTCCGGCCCGGGCGCGAGCGGGTCCGGCGCGGCCGCGAGGCGTACCCGGGCGGCCAGGCCACCGGCCGGCGACCGCCCCAGCGTCAACCGCCCACCGGACGCGCCGACCAGGGCCGCCGCGATCGCGAGCCCCAGCCCGGCACCCGCCTGGCCGCGGTCCGCCGGCTGCCGCCAGAACGGCCGGATCGCCTGCGCCATCTGCTCCTCGCTCATGCCCGGACCGTCGTCGAGTACGCCGACCACCACGTCGGCGCCGTCCCGCTGCACCGCCACCTGTACGGTCGCGCCGACGCCGACGTTCTTGAGGGCGTTGTGCACCAACACATCCAGCACCTGGTCGAGGGTCTGCGCGGCGGCCTGGGCGGGCGCGGTCTCGGCGCCGGAGCGCATCAGCCGTACGCCCGCGGCATCGGCCATCGCCTGCCACGCCACCACCCGGTCGTCGGCGATCGCGCCGGCGTCGATGTCGACCAGCTCGGCCTCCTCGGTGTCCGCGCGGGCGAACGCCAGTACCGCCTCGAAGATCGCGGACAGCCGGTCCACCTCGTCGACCACCAGCCGGTACTCGGCCGCGTCCGCCGGCGGTGCCGCGTCGGCCAGGTTCTCCACCCGCAGCCGCACCGAGGCGAGCGGGGTGCGCAGCTGGTGGCTCGCGTACGAGATGAAGCCGCGTTGCCGCGCGATCAACGTGGACAGCCGGCCCGCCATGGTGTTGAACGAACTGGCCAGCCGGCGCAGCTCCGGCGGGCCGACGTCGTCGTGTACCCGTTCGGTCAGCTCGCCGCGGCTGATCGCGTGCGTCACCTCGTCCAGCTCGTTCAGCGGGCGGGCGAACCAGCGGCCGAGCGGTACCGCCAGCGCGGCGCCGACGCCGAGCAGCATCAGCCCGATCGCGGCCAGTACCGCCCACTGCTGGCCGATGGAGGCGCGCAACCCGTCGGTCGGCGACACCGTCACCACCGCGCCGTCGATCGCGCCGGAGTTGCCGATCGGCTCGGCCACCACCATCGGGCCGCCGTGCCACGGCCAGACCACGCCGCTCGGCTGCGCCCGGGTACCGGACAGCGCCGCCTGTACCGCGCCGCGCAGCATCGGCCCCTCCGGGTCGATGCCGGCCCGGGACGCGATCCGTACCACGCCGTCGGGCAGCACGATGGCGACACCGATCCCGTACAGCTTGTCGTACTCGGCGATCTCGCTCTGCAGGGTGGACAGCCGGCCGCCGCGCAGCCAGGTACCGGCGACGGTGGCGAACCGGGTGGTGTCGTCGACCCGGTCGATGAACATGCCCTGCGTCTCCCGGGACGCGATCGTCACCGACAGCGGTACCAGGAACGCCACGACCGCGACGCCGAGCAGCGACAGGTACGTGATGAGCAACCGGCGGCGCACCGCTCACGCCCCCCGCACGTCGAACCGGTACCCGACGCCGTGCACGGCCTCGATCCGCCCCGCCGCGGCGATCTTGCCGCGCAACGACCCGATGTGTACCTCCAGGGTGCGTGCCGCGCCCGGCCAGGTCGACCGCCACACCTGCATGATCAGCAGCTGCCGCGGGACCACCGTGCCGGCCTGCCGGGCCAACACGACGAGCAGCTCGTACTCCTTGGGCCGCAACGCGACCGGCGCGTCGTCGATGTGCACCACGCGGGCCTCGGGGTCGATCCGCAACGTACCGACGGTGATCGGCCCGGACGGCCGGGGGTGATGCCGGCGCAGTACCGCCTCGATCCGCGCGGTCAGCTCCACCATGCTGAACGGCTTGACCAGGTAGTCGTCCGCGCCGGTGCGCAGCCCGAGTACCCGGTCGCGTTCGTCGCCGCGGGCGGTGAGCACGATGACCGCGACGTCGGACCGTTCCTGCAACTGCTTGCAGACCACCAGGCCGTCCATGTCCGGCAGGCCGAGGTCGAGCAGGACCAGGTCGCAGTCGGGTGCGGCGAGCGCCTCGGCGCCGGTACCGACGTGGCTGACGCCGTAGCCGCGGCGCCGCAGCGCGACGCACAGCGCGTCGGCGAGCCGTACGTCGTCCTCGACGACGAGGATCTCCACGTCACTCTCCGTCCCCATCCGGCAACCGGGCCCGCCAGCTCCTCAATGCCAGCTCAACGACCCTCAATGTTTGCTCAACGATCCTCGCCGAGGCGGGCCGAGCAGTCCAGGGCCACCTATGGTCACGGGCACCAAGACGGCACGAACTGGCGAGCGAGGGAGGAGACCATGCTTCCGGATCTGACGGCGTTGCGGCGGCGACTGCAGCTGGGGCCGATCGATCACCGTACCGCCGGTGCCGAGGCGGCAGTGCTCTACCGCGCGGTGACGGGACCCGCCGACACGGTGCGTCGACCGTCCGGTGCCGTCGCGGTACTGGCCGACACGGACACCCTCACCTCGTTCGACACCATCGCGGCCGCGGCCCGGTTCGCCGGTACGCTGCACGCCGCGTGCGGCGTCGCCGCCGAGATCGACAGCCGTACGCTCGGCATCCGGCACCGGCACGACATGCACTTCGTCCGGGTACCGGTGGACGTCCAGGACGTGACGCTGGCGGCGGTGGACGCCGGCTGGCGCACCGCCCGTACGGCCGTGTCCGCGGCACCGACCACCTCGGCGCCGGCCACCGCGGCCGCGATCTGGCGGGCCCTGCTGCTCGCCACCACCCCGGTACGCAACACCCCCGACCTGCGGCTGCGCATCCGGGACACCGACCTGCTCGCGCTCGCGGTCCGCTCCGCGCAGATCCTCGGCGTACCGACGCGGGCGCGGGCCACCAGCTCGCTCGGCGTGGTCAGCGTGTCCGCCAACGACGCCGTCTACCGCCTGCTGGAGCGGCTGGTACCACGGCTGCCCGCGCAACGCCGGGGGGTCGGTGTCCGGCCCGCCGGTACCACCCGGCCCGCCCGGACCGTCGCGGCGGCGGGCCCGCGCCGCCCGATGCCCATCCGATAAAAAAGTCCGCACCGGAGGGTGTCGCCACCCCCCCGCGATCCCTTCGGTGCGGACCCGTACCGTCCTCCGCGCGTGGGCGATAGTCTGCCCTGTTGCCCACTGCGCGGGAGGAACTCTTCGATGGGTCATCGACGAACGGTGGCGGCGCTCGCCACGGCATGCTGCCTGACCGGAGCCGTGGCGAGCGCCGTGGTGGCGCCCGCGAGCGCGGCGCCGAAGGACGTGACACTGACCGTACTCGGCACCAGCGACGTGCACGGCCACGCGCTCAACTGGGACTACTACGCCGACCAGCCGTACTCGGACGCGGCCGGCAACTCGGTCGGCCTGGCGCAGGTGTCCACCGTGGTCGACCAGGTACGCCGGGAGAACCCGAACACGCTGCTCGTCGACGACGGTGACGTCATCCAGGGCACCCCGCTGGACTCCTACTACGCGACGGTCGAGCCGATCACGCGGACCGGCGACACGCACCCGATGGCCGCGGCGATGAACCGGATGGGCTACGTGGCCGGCGCGGTCGGCAACCACGAGTTCAACTACGGCGTCGACTACCTTGGCGCGTACCGGAAGCAGCTCGACTTCCCGCTGCTCGCGGCGAACGTCACCGACCACCGCACCGGTGCGCCCGCGTTCACCCCGTACCTGATCCGTACCGTCCGGCCGGCGCAGGGCGGCAGGCCGGTGCACGTCGGGTTCCTCGGCCTCACCACGCCGGGTTCGGCGATCTGGGACAAGCCGCGGGTGTCCGGTCGGCTGGACTTCACCGGCGTACTGGAGGCGGCCAAGCGCTGGGTGCCCCGGGTCCGGGCCGCCGGCGCCGACGTGGTCGTCGTCCTGTCGCACTCCGGGATCGAGACCAACTCCTCGTACGGCGACGCCCTGCCCTGGCCGGAGAACGACATGCGCCGGGTCGCCGAGGAGGTGCCCGGCATCGACGCGATCCTCGCCGGCCACACGCACCGGAACAATCCCGAGGTCGACGTCACCAACAAGGCGACCGGCCGTACGGTCGTCATCTCGCAGCCGGGCCTGTGGGGCGAACGGATGTCCCGGTTCGACCTGACGCTGCGGTTGGTGCACGGCAGGTACCGGGTCACCGGCGCGACGTCGGCGCTGCTGAACCCGGCGAAGGCGCGGCCCGACCCGACGGTGGTCGCCGCGACGAGGACGCAGCACGCCGCGACGGTGTCCTACGTGAACTCGGTGATCGGACGGTCCACATCGGACATGCCGGCCGGCCCGTGCCGGTACTCCGACTGTGCCGCGCTGGATCTGATCAACACGGTACAGACCGAGACCGTCGGCGCGGCGCTCAGCGGGGATGACGCGACGCTGCCGGTGCTGTCCGCGGCGGCGCCGTTCAACCGCAACGGCGGGATCTCCGCCGGCGACGTGACCGTACGCGACATCGCCGGGATCTACGAGTTCGACAACACCCTGCTCGGCATCAGGCTGACCGGCGCGCAGGTCAAGGCGTACCTGGAGAAGTCGGCGGAGTACTTCAGGCAGGTGTCGGGCACCGGGCCGTTCCCGGCCGACGACGTGACGAACGCGCCGACGAAGGACTCCCCCGACGGCACCCCGGACTACCTGTACGACGTGGTGTCCGGCGTCGACTACGACATCGACATCGGCAGGCCGGTGGGCAGCCGGATCGAGCACCTCTCGTACGACGGGAAGCCGGTCACCGACGACCAGCAGTTCGTGCTCGCGATCAACAACTACCGGCAGTCCGGCGGCGGGAACTTCCCGGGCGTCACCGACGCGCCGGTGGTGTACGACCAGCAGGTCGCGATCCGGGAGTCGTTGATCGACTGGGTGCAGCAGGCGGGCACGCTCGACCCGTCGACGTTCGCCACGAAGGACTGGCGGCTGGTCGCGGACGGTCAGCCGGTACAGGTCACCGGATGACGGCGGGGCGAGTTCCCGAAATGACCGACATCGATGGCTACATGGAGTAGGTTTTGAACTACCGACGGTGACATACCGGCGGTGCACCTCTCTCCAAGGAGTCGATCATGCTGGGTATCTTCGCCGATGGACTGGCCGTCATCATCAGCCACTGCTGGTGGTGGTAGGCCGCAACACGGCACCGATACGAACCGGGCGTTCGGCGCTTGCCGGACGCCCGGGCGCATGTCCGGCGGCCGATCCGGCGGCTCGCCGTACCAGCCGGGCGAAGCGCGGGCCCGGATGTTGCGGAAATCCACAGCAACCTCGATGCCGCCGTCGTACCGTCTAGCCAGGCGGACGGGCACTGTCGCCCACCGTCTACCCACGCCCCGGCCGAGGGCCATCGCCCGGGGCGCCTGGGCGCCCGGCAGCCAGCCGGGCGCCTTTTGCCGCTCCCGGCGTCCGCGTCGCACCGCTCGCCGCGGACGCCGCGCCCCGCGGTGTCAGCGGCCCCGCTGGTACCGGTACCGGGCGATCAGCGCCGCCGTCGACGGGTCGGTGTCGCCGGGCTCGCCGTACAGCAGCGGCGTCAGCTGCTTCGCCATCTCCTTGCCCAGCTCGACACCCCACTGGTCGAACGAGTCGATGCCCCAGATGGTGCCCTCGGTGAACGTGATGTGCTCGTACAGGGCGACCAGCTGGCCGAGCGTCGCCGGGGTCAGCTTCGGCGCCAGGATCGACGTGGTCGGGTGGTTGCCCGGCATCACCTTGTGCGGTACCACGTCCGCGGCGACCCCGGTGGCCTCGACCTCCGCCGCGGTACGGCCGAACGCCAGCGCCGCGGTCTGTGCGAAGAAGTTCGCCATGAACGCGTCGTGCATCTCGTCGACCTCGTAGTTCGGCTCGCTGAACCCGATGAAGTCGGCCGGGATGAGCTTCGTGCCCTGGTGGATGAGCTGGTAGAAGGCGTGCTGCCCGTTCGTGCCCGGCTCGCCCCAGAACACCTCACCGGTCTGGTACGTGACCGACACGCCGTCCCGGTTCACCGACTTGCCGTTCGACTCCATCGTCAACTGCTGCAGGTACGCCGGGAACCGGTGCAGCAGCTGCGAGTACGGCAGCACCGCGTGCGTCTGCGCGCCGAGGAAGTTGTTGTACCAGACGTTGAGCAGGCCGAGCAGCGCCGGCACGTTCTGCTCGATCGGCGTGGTCCGGAAGTGCTCGTCGACCACGTGGAACCCGGCCAGCATCTCACCGAACGCGTCCGGCCCGACCGCCAGCATCAGCGACAGCCCCACCGCCGAGTCGAACGAGTACCGCCCGCCGACCCAGTCCCAGAAGCCGAACATGGTGTCGGTGTCGATGCCGAACTCGGCGACCAGCTTCGCGTTCGTGCTCACCGCGACGAAGTGCTTCGCGACCGCCGCCTGGTCGTCGCCCAGCCCGGACAGCAGCCAGGCCCGCGCCTGCCGCGCGTTCGTCAGCGTCTCCAGCGTGGAGAACGTCTTCGACGCGACCACGAACAGGGTCGACGCCGGGTCCAGGTCCGCCAACGTCAGGCTCAGGTCGGTCGGGTCGATGTTGGAGATGAACCGGCACGCGATGCCCGCGTCCCGCCAGGGCGCGAGCGCCTCGTACGCCATCACCGGGCCCAGGTCGGAGCCGCCGATCCCGATGTTCACCACGGTACGGATCGGCTCGCCGGTGTGGCCGCGCCAGTCACCGGACCGTACCCGCCGGGCGAAGTCACCCATCCGCTCCAGCACCGCGTGTACGTCGGCCACCACGTCCTGGCCGTCCACCACCAGCCGCGCGCTGCGCGGCAGCCGCAACGCGGTGTGCAGTACCGCCCGGTCCTCGGAGGTGTTGATGTGCTCGCCGGCGAACATGGCCGCGATCCGGTCGGTCAGCCCGGCCCGCCGCGCCAGCGCCGTCAGCAGCTCGATCGTCTCGTCCGTGACCAGGTTCTTGCTGTAGTCCACGAACAGGTCGCCGGCCTGCGCGGACAGCCGCTCCGCGCGCTTCGGGTCCCGTTCGAACTCGGCCCGCAGCCGCAGCCCACCCGCCTGCTCGGCGTGCGCGGCCAGGGCGCGCCACTCGTCGGTCGTGGTGATGTCCGTACTCATCGATTCGCTCCCGCGTCTCGTCGACCGCTCCCCCGGCGTCGGCGTGCCGCGACGACGTCGGTACCGCAACGAGCACGATCATGCCTCATCGACCGGCGCGGCTCGGACGCTACGGGGTCGGCGATGGCGCCGACAACACCATCCGTACCTCGACGTTGCGGTACCCGCCGCGTTCGAACGCGCGCCGCATCGGCACGTTGACCAGGTCGGTGGTGGCGGTGACCCGGTCGGCACCGGCCGCCGCATGGAACCGGGTGATGTCCGCCAGTACCTCGTCGATGTAGCCGTTCCCGCGCAATTCCGGCAGCACGCCCAGATAGCCCACGTTCCGCCCGTACGGGGTGCGCCACGGGATGCCGAACCCGGCCAGCGCGCCGCCGACCGTGTACGCCAGCCGCCACCACCCGCGCGTCTCCGGCGCACCGCCGTAGAACGCCAGGTCCTCGCGCGCCGCGGCCGCCGCGCCCAACGCCGCCACGCGCCGCCGGCTGGTGGTGTCCAGCGAACCGACCGCCACCCGGCGGAACACGTCCAGGAACGCGCCGTCGTCCGGCTCCGGCCGAAACACCAGCCGAGTCCCCGCCGCCGGCAGCCCGTCCGCCGGCGTCCACTCGTACTGCAGGCGTTCCAGCTCCTCGGTCAGGCCGGCCCGGGCCACCGCCCGCTGCCGCCACGCCAGACCGACGGCCGCGTCCGTCCGGCCCCGCCAGCCGGTCGGCAGCCGGAGCTGGTACTCCGGCGT
>Ga0164243_10013789_pt1 | contig 11336 bp, 9 predicted proteins | sample OricompcompostOP_FD_108781 | JGI IMG/M metagenome (GOLD analysis project Ga0164243, IMG submission 108781) | Organic Plus compost microbial communities from Emeryville, California, USA - Original compost - Organic plus compost (OP) | ecosystem: Engineered > Solid waste > Mixed feedstock >... | reverse complement strand
GGCGACGAGCCGAGCACGTGGTCGACGACGGTCGACCTCGATGCCCGTGGCCTGGCGCGCCAGTCCCGATGGGGCCGGCACCCCGACTGCGGCTGCGCGTGGGACGTGATCTGAGCTTGGATTCACCGATTTGCCGCGTAGCGAGCGTCACCAGGCGGGTGTGATCGCAAGGCGCGGCCGCGAGGGCAGCCTGGTTGCGCTGTTGAGCGGCCGCAACGCCGCGAGCGCCCCGCCTGGGGGCGCGCAGTAGCGGGAAATCGGTGAATCCAAGCTGAGGCGCGGTGGTCACCACCAGTCGCTGTCGAGCTTGGCCTCCATCGACCGGACGTGGGTGCGGGAGCACTCGTCGCAGTAGCGGCGCAGGTGCCCCCGCTCGACCGCCGTGCTCCAGGTCAGGGGCACCTCGTCGCTCTCGGCCAGCCGGCCGCAGAAGTCGCAGGTCACCCTCATACGGCACAGGCTAGGGAGGCCCGTCGCGCACCAGAAGGACCGTCACCGAAACGTGATCGAAGGGTCAGCGCGGCGTGACCGAGGGGATGCGCGCGCGCGCCTCGGCCGGCCGGAGGCGCAGGGTGGCCAGCCCCGGCCGTCGTCCGGTCGCCGGGATCAGCACCATCGCACGCACGGTCATGTTCTCGGCCGTCAGGGTGATCGAGACGGCCTTCGGCGGCAGCGCCAGGCGGGCGGCCCCGCCCTCCGACATCTCGACGCGCTTCTCGGCGACCTGCTTGCCCGCCGCGTCGAAGGCCTGCACCTGCACCGTCCCGGCCTTCGTGGCGCCACCGAGCAGCAGCTCCTTCGCGCCGGCCGGCAGGACGGCGGTGGTCGGCTCGGCGAGCTCCGGCACCGGCCCGAGCAGCACCAGGTCGTCCTTGACCAGGGTGCGCACCGACGACGCGACGGGGCCGGTCGCGCTGACCCTGATGCCGAGCGCGCCCTTCGCCGCGTCGGAGGAGAGCAGGGCGTCGAGCGAGATCATCCGCAACGAGTGCGGGGGCACCGCGACCTCACGGGCGTCGGTGGGGGTGAACACCGACTGCGGGGTGACGATCTGCGGGGTCACCCGCACCTCGTCCGCTCCGGGGTTGGCCACGGCGAGCCGGGTCTGCTCGGCGCCCTTCGGGATGCCGAGGATGAGCCCGTCGGTGGCGGGCTCGGGATCGCTCGGCAGGAAGTCGGTCGTGACCCGGCCGTTGCCGAGCGGGTCCCAGGTGCTGCGAGCGGTCGCCACGACCCGGCCGCGCGAGACGGTGAAGTGGGCGGCCGTGGCGGAGCGACGAGGCGCGACCTTGGCGAGGTCGATCCGCTTGACGCCGTGACCGGGGATCGTGATGCCGCGCAGTGCCGGCTCCTCGATGGGTCCGTTCGGGCCGAGCACCTCGAGGTCGACCACCGCGTCGCCGCCGTCGGGGTTCACCAGCTCGAGAGAGGTCGCATAGCGCGCCGAGGCACCCAGGCCGACCAGCCATTCGTCGTACGACGGCCCGCGGCACTCCGGCACCGCGAGCGGCTCGCTGCGCCCGGCGACGAGGCCGGGGGCAGCAGTACCGCGCCCGTCGAGCAGGGTCACCCCGCCGTCCGTGCCGACCTCGACGCTCTTCCCCGGCCCGACCGACAGCTTCCCGCCGTCGGTCAGCGTGGCCTTGCCCGAGGGCCCCTGGATGCCGGGCGCGGTGGCGACGTCGACACGTCCGCCGGGGACACCCGGCACGCGCGTGGCCCGGGCCGGCAGTCCGCGCGCGCCGACCGCGGCCGGGCAGCCGACCGAGGCGACCGAGAGGTCGGCGGTCGCCGGTGGCCGCGCACCGAGCTGCGTGTCGTCCTCCCGGCCGATGACGGCGATGCACAGCGACACCACGACGGGCAGGAGGATCGCGAGGCCGACCAGGAGGTCCCACCGCCGCTCGCCGGCAGCGGACCGCCGGCCGGTCGTCGGTGTGGGGTCAGTCATCGCGGTTCCTTCGCAACGGGGGCAGGGCGAGAACGACGAGCACGACGATCGCCAGCGGCTGCACCACGAGCAGCACGTCGCGCAGCCAGTCGCGGTGGTCGGGCAGCGGCCCCGGCGCCGGGGTGACCTGCCAGGCGCGGGTGCCCTGCCGAGAGCTGGCCCGCTCGAGCCCGGAGGTGGCGTCGAGGTGTGCGGCGACCTCACCGTCGGCCGGTGCGGCCTGGATGATGTAGAGGATGCCGCGCTCAGAGAGATCGGCGACCACGTCGGCGTCCGGCGCGGCGGCGATCCCGCGGATGGACGCTGTGGCGGCGGTGTCCTCCTCGCTCAGTGCCGCGATCTCGTCCTCGCCGAGGGTGATGCCGTCATCTCGGTAGACCTGGTACGTGAGCCCGTCGGCGACGCTCCCGCGCAGCACGAGCACACCGAACTGGTTGGCCTCGGCGGCCCGCTGCGCCATGTAGACCGGGACGTCGGAGGGCGGGTCGTCGGTGAGGTCCTCGCCGCCCCACCCGGCGAACCAGACGAGCCCGACCAGCGGCGCCACCAGACCGAGCGCCGCGGCTCCGGCCAGTCCGGCCTGGACCGGGCGGGCCTGGTCGCCGAGGTCGTGGAGCGCGAGGCCGCCGATCAGCACGGCGGTGAGCCAGGCGCCGTGGATCGCGAGCAGCACGAAGCCGAGCCCCGGCTGCTGCTCGGCACCGCCGAGAAGGTCGATCCGGAGGAGCGAGAGCGGCACCGCGACCACCGCCGTCGCCGCGGCGACCAGCCAGCAGATCAGCACCGGGATGCGCGTGGCGGACCGGAGCAGGGCGAGGGCCGCCAGCAGTGGCAGCACGAGCCCGACCACGGCAGGTGCGCCGAGGTCGGCGAGGCGGCCCGCGAGCAGGTCCCACCCGGAGGTGGCCGCGGTCGGCCACCGGCCGACGTCGAGGATCGTGGTGGCCGCGGCTCCCTCCAGGACGGCGGGCAGCCACCACGGCGCCAGCACCACCAGCGGCACCCCGAGCGCGGCGATCGGCGGGCCCCACACCGAGCGGTCGCGAACCTCGTGCGGCACGAGCCGGGCGGCGAGACCCAGCAGGAGCAGGATCAGCACGGCCGTCACCAGCCACGCGGTCGGTGCGACGGCCGTGAGCAGGGCGAGCAGCAGACCGGTGCGCCAGGCGGCGCGCCAGCGGTGGGCGGCGTCGGGATCGGCGAAGCCGAGGGCCGCGTGTGCCAGCCACGGCAGCGTCGCCGCTGCGACGACGATCCCCCAGCGACCGCCACCCCAGGCGCCCGAGACCAGCGGCACGAGCGCCCAGGTCACCGAGCCCCACAGCAACAGCCAGCGCGGGGCGCCGTACGTCGTCACCAGGCGGCCCACGACGCGCAGGAACCGCCAGGCGCCCCACAGGGCGATGGGCGCCGAGAGCGCCATCAGCAGGCTGACCAGCAGGGACGGACCGAACGGGATGCCGAGGACGGCGAGCGGCAGCACGTACGCCGGCGCGGGGACGCCGGTGCCGAACCCGATGTCGTGCCAGCCGGCGAGGTGGAGCCGCCACCAGTCGCCGGTCGCCTCGGGCGCGGGCGAGAGGGCGCCCCCGCTGACGCCGTCGAAGACGTCGCGCACCCCGATGAGGAGTGCGATCACGATCACCGCGGTGGCCAGCGCGGTGGGGTTGGTGAAGAAGCGCGCGACGAGGCCGGTGTCGGCGAAATCGTCCTCCTCGTCGCGGTGTCGGGCAGCGGGCGCCGTCACGTCGGCGTCGCGCTCGGCGGCGGCGACCCGGCGCCGCTCGGCGACGTCGGCCGCCTGGTTGGTGATCGCCGCGACCAGGTCGCCGACGGCGTCGAGCCCGTGCCGGTAGGGCAGCCACCAGGGTGCGAGGAGGCGGCGTACCCGATCACGGTCGGGTCCCTGGCCACCGCGGGCCTCGGAGACCACGCCGGCCCGCAGCCGCCGTGCGGCGCGCACCTGCCCCGGGTGGCGCAGCACGGCGACGAGAGCGGCGAACTCGTCGAGTGCCTCGCCGACGGCCCGGGCGCACAGCAGGCCCACCATCCGCAGCAGAGTGCCGAGGGCGAGCCGGACGGTGAGGAGGGGAAGGGTGAGGCCACGGGCGTTGGCCAGCAGGGTGAAGAGCGCGGCACGGCGCTCCTGGAAGTGCGTGTGCCGTCCGGTCAGCGGGGTGCGGCGCACGCCGCGGTGCGCGGCCTCGGCGTGGAAGACGACGGCGTCGGGCACCACCAGGGTGGTGCGGCCGGCCGCGGCGGCGCGCCAGCCCAGGTCGAGGTCGTTGCCGAAGATCGGCATCGCCGGATCGAGGCCGCCCAGCGCCTCCAGCGCCTCGCGGCGGATGAGCATGCCGGCGGTGTTGACCGCGAGGACCTCCCGGACCTCGTCGTGCTGGCCCTGGTCGTACTCGCCCCGCTCGAGGCCGGTCTCACGACGGCCGGTGCCGCCGATGGTCACGCCGAGCTCGAGCAGCCGCCGCAGCGAGGGCCATTCGCGGAGCTTCGGGCCGAGGATGTCGGCCTCCGGGTGCTGCTCGGCCGCGGCGAGGAGAGCGGCGAGTGCGTCCGGGGCGGGGCGGGCGTCGTCGTGCAGGAGCCAGATCCACTCGGGTGCGTAGCCGGCCTCGGCCAGCGCGGTCCGCCCCTCCGCGACGGCGTCGGGGAAGCCGGCGTCGGCGCTCAGCCGCCGCTGCTCGAGCGGGCAGTGACCGGTGACGGCGTCGCGGACGAGGGCGACGCTGTCGTCACGGCTGCCGGTGTCGACGGCGACCAGCACATCGACGGATCGGGTCTGCTCCTGCACGCCGGCCAGCACGGCCGGGAGCCAGGATGCTCCGTCGTGTGTCACCAGCAGAGCGGCGACCTCGGCATGTTCCGGCACGAGATCACACCCTACGGCTGAGGGAAAGAAGGGGGCGAACCCTCAGCCGTCGGATGCGACCGTGAGGTCGCCCTCAGACGGCCTTCTTCTTCAGCTTTCTGCGCTCACGCTCGGACAGGCCGCCCCAGATGCCGAACCGCTCGTCGTTGCCGAGCGCGGCCTCCAGGCACTCGGCCCGTACCTCGCACGTCTGGCAGACCTTCTTGGCCTCCCGCGTGGAGCCGCCCTTCTCCGGGAAGAACGCCTCCGGGTCGGTCTGCGCGCACAAAGCGCGCTCCTGCCAACCCAGTTCCTCCGACTCCGCCTCGACCAGGAAGAGTTCTCTCATCGTCTCGCCCCTTACAACTCGACCCTGTGCCCGAACGACACACTTGGAATTACATACGTGTCATACCCAAACAGTCAAGGCCGAATCTGCTATGGGCACCCCCGTGGAGCACGGGGAGGGGCGCACACGGCACAGTTGTCCACCGTGGAATCGGTAACGACCTCGAGCCCCGTGCAGCGCATCACCGTCCTCTCCGGGGGGATGGGCGGCGCTCGCTTCCTGCAGGGCCTCCTGCACGGCATCGCGACGGGCCTGCTGCCCGGCGTGGCCGCCGATGCGCAGGTCACGGTGATCGCCAACACCTGCGACGACTGGTGGATCCACGGCCTGAAGGTGTGTCCCGACCTCGACACCGTGATGTACACCCTCGGCGACGGCATCGATCCCGAGCGCGGCTGGGGACGACGCGCGGAGACCTGGAGCGCCAAGGAGGAGCTGGCCGCCTACGGGGTGGAGCCGACCTGGTTCGGCCTGGGTGACCGGGACATCGCCACCCACCTGGTGCGCACCCAGCTGCTCGACTCCGGCTACCCGCTGTCCGACGTCACCCGCGCCCTGTGCCAGCGGTGGCTGGCACCGACGTACGGCGAGGCGCTGCGCCTGCTCCCGATGACCGACGACCGGGCGGAGACACACGTCGCGATCGCCGATCCGGAGGCCCCCAGCGGCAGACGGGTCGTCCACTTCCAGGAGTACTGGGTGCGCCTCCGGGCCGAGGTGCCCGCCGAGACCGTGGTGTTCGTCGGGCTCGACGAGGCCACGCCGGCGCCCGGCGTCGTCGACGCGATCGCCGAGGCGGACCTCGTCGTCATCCCGCCCTCCAACCCGGTCGTCTCGGTCGGCACGATCCTCGGCGTCCCGGGCATCCGCGACGCCGTGCGGGCCACCACGGCGAAGGTCGTCGGCATCTCCCCCATCGTCGGCACCAGCCACGTGCGGGGTATGGCCGAGCAGATGCTCACCTCCCTGGGCGTCGAGGTGTCGGCGACCGGCGTCGGCCTCAACTACGGCGCCCGCGAGGGCGGCGGCGTGCTCGACGGCTGGCTGATCGCCGACGGCGACGCCGACCAGCTGGGGAGACTCGCCGCTGCCGGGCTGCCCGCGGCCGCCGTGCCCCTGATGATGACCGACCCCGATGCCACCGCCGCGATGGCGGCCGCCGCGATCGCCCTGGTGCGTGGGTGATCATCCGATGACCGGCAGCATCCGGGTCCACGCACCCGACGGCATCCCCGAGATCGGTCCCGGCGACGATCTGAGCACGACGGTCCTCGACGCCCTCCACGCCGCCCCCGGTGTGGACGGGCTGCACGACGGCGACATCGTGGTGGTCACCAGCAAGGTGGTGAGCAAGGCGGAGGGGCGGGTCGCCGCGGGTGACCGAGAGGAACACATCACCGCCGAGACCGTGCGCGAGGTCGCGCGCCGGGGGCCGACCCGGATCGTGCGCAACCGGCTCGGCCTGATCATGGCCGCCGCAGGCGTCGACGCCTCCAACGTGCGCACCGGCGACGTCGTCCTGCTTCCGGTCGACCCGGACGCCTCGGCCCGCGCGATCCGCGCCGCTGCCGCCGCGCGCTTCGGCGCCAACGTCGGCGTGGTGATCACCGACACGGCGGGCCGAGCCTGGCGTGAGGGCCAGACCGACATCGCGATCGGAGCCGCCGGCGTGGTCGTCCTCGAGTCGTTCGTCGGCCGGGTCGACGAGCATGGCAACGAGCTGGCCGTGACGGCACCTGCGGTGGCCGACGAGGTCGCCTCCGCCGTGGAGCTCGCGCAGGGCAAGCTCGGGGCCCGGCCCTGCGCGCTGGTGCGCGGCCGGGCCGATCTGGTGCTGCCGGCCGGCGAGCACGGCGACGGCGCCGCCGCGCTCATCCGCGCCGAGGGCGCCGACCTGTTCGGGTACGGCGCCCGCGAGGCCGTCGTCCGCGCCGTCGCCGGTGCGCCGGCCGACCGCGCACCGTTCGGCTCCCCCGCCGCAGCGACCGATCTCGTGGACGCCCTCGCTCGGGCCGGCATCAGCGGCGCACGCGCCGACGACCGGGGCGTGCAGTGCCCCGCGGGGCGCAAGGTGGAGGTCGACATCATCGCCTTCGCGCACGGCTGGCGGGCCGATCCGGCGTCCGCCGACGGCGCCGATCTGCGGCTGTTGCCGTGGAGTCCGTAGACTCGCCGCGACCCGCACCACCGTTCACAGACGAGGTACCCCTCCCGTGGCCAAGCCCAGCAAGTCCGACAAGTCGGAGCGCCGCAAAGTCGTCGATGACATCCGGCGCAAGCAGAGGAGCGCCCAGAAGCGGCAGGGCACGGCGATCCTCGGGGTCTGCATCCTCGTCGCCGTCGTGATCGTGGGCGCCGCCGCCTACAACCCGGTCAAGACCGCGATCGAGAAGGCGCGCTACTCCGGCAAGAGCCTCGACGAGATCGGCGCGAAGGCCAGCGCCTGCCAGAAGATCGTCGAGAAGGACGCCACCGGCAGCGGCGAGCACGTCAACGAGGACGTCCAGATCAAGTACCCGGACGCCCCCCCGGCCTTCGGCAAGCACTGGAACGTCTCGGGCGTCGCGCCGGTGCCCCAGGCCCAGCGCTACTACACCAAGGACAGCCGTCCCGAGCTCGAGGCGCTGGTGCACAACCTGGAGCACGGCTACACGATCCTGTGGTACGACGAGTCGATCGCCGACGACGCCGGCCAGATCGCGGCGATCAAGGCGATCGCCGACACCCTCGACGCCAACGACACCAACGGCCGCCTGAAGTTCAAGGCCGTCCCGTGGACCTCCGCAGACATCAAGGAGGCCAAGGGCAAGACGTTCCCGAAGGGTCAGCACATCGCCTTCACCCACTGGCGCGTCGACCCCGACACCCAGAAGCAGTTCGGCGCCTGGCAGTACTGCTCGGAGACCAGCGGCGAGGCCCTGGCCGACTTCATGAAGAAGTACCCGTTCACCGACGCCCCCGAGCCGTTCGCGATGTGACGGGTCGTCGACGTCCGGCGCCTAGCTCCTAGCTCCTAGAGGACGTCGGTACGACCGCGCTCGCGCAGGCGGGCGACGATCGCCTTCACGTCCTGCGCCCGCTCGCGGCTGGTGACCAGCAGCGCATCGGGCGTGTCGACGACGACGACGTCGTCGAGCCCGATCACCGCCACCACCCGCCCGGTTCCGGACACCACCAGCCCGCTGGCGTCGACCGCCTCGACCTCGCCGTCCCGGCCCAGCACGGAGAGCCGCGACTCGTCGCCGAGCAGCGCCGCCAGCGAGTCGAAGTCGCCCACGTCGTCCCATCCGAAGCCGCCGGGCACGGACGCCACCCGACCCGCGGCGGCCGCCGGCTCGGCGACGGCATGGTCGATCGCGATCCGGGGCAGCCGCTCCCACAGCTCCGCGAGCCGATCGGGCTCGGCGGCGATCGTGCGCAGCATCGCCGCGAAGTCGGGGTCCTGCTCGGCCAGCAGGTCGAGCAGGACGGTGGGGCGCACCACGAACATGCCGGCGTTCCAGCGGTACTCCCCCGCCGCGAGATAGCCCTCGGCCACGGCGACCGACGGCTTCTCGACGAACTCCGCGACCAGCCGCACCCCGGGATGGTCGGGCAGCTCCGCACCCTGCCGGACATAGCCGAAGGCCGGGGACGGATGGGTCGGCACGATCCCGATGGTCACCAGCCACCCGTCGCGCGCGGCCGCGACCGCCGTCCGGACGGTGTCGTGGAAGCGCTCGGCGTCGTCGATGACGTGGTCGGCGGCGAAGGAGGCCATCACCTCCGCACCTCGCCGCTCGAGGACGGCGGCGGCGAGACCGATCGCGGCCATCGAGTCCCGGGCCGAGGGCTCCACGAGCACCGCGTCGTCGGGCAGCGCACCCAACTGGCGTCGTACCGCGTCGCGATGGGGCTCACCGGTCACGACCAGCACCCGGTCGCCGACGATCGGCGTGAGCCGGTCGTGGGTCTGCTCCAGGAGGGTGCGGCCGGAGCCGGTGAGGTCGTGCAGGAACTTCGGGCTGTCGGACCGCGACAGCGGCCACAGCCTCGTCCCGGCGCCGCCTGCGGGCACGACGGCCCAGAACCCGGGGATCTCGGTGTCGACCATGCGGCGCACCCTATCCAGCGGATCTCTATCCTCGGCGCGTGACCACCTTCGCCACCGTCCTCGACCAGCGCCTTCGTCTCGACCCGGGTCGACCGCTCGTCACCTTCTACGACCAGGGCAGCGGTGAGCGGGTCGAGCTGTCCGTCACGACCTGGGCGAACTGGATCGCCAAGGCGGGGTCGCTGCTGGTCGACGAGCTGGGCCTCGAGCGCGGCGACCGACTGGGCATCGACCTGCCCACGCACTGGCTGGGCACCGTCTTCCTCGGGTCGGCGTGGAGCGCCGGGCTGGTGGTCGTCCCCGAGCCGACGGACGCCGACGACCTGGCCGCCGTGGTCTGCGGCCCCGACGGCGTCGCCCGGTGGAGCGACCACACCTCCCGTCTCACCGTGCTCGCGTGCGCACTGCTGCCACTCGGCGTGCGCTTCGCCGAGCCGCTGCCCGACGGGGTGCTCGACGTCGGCGTCGAGATCTGGTCGCAACCCGACGCGTTCGTGCCGTGGGATCCGCCGGCGCCGGGCGACCTCGCCTACGACGGTCCGACCGGCCCGCGCAGCCAGCAGGAGATCTGGGAGGAGGCGGCCGCCGGCCGGTTGGTCGGCAGCGGCCGCCTCCTGTCCGTCGCCAACCCGGTGACCGCGCCGGCGACGTTGAGCGAGCCCCTCACCCAGGGCGGCTCGCTCGTCCTGGTCGCCCGGGCCGAGCCCGACGCGCTCGAGGCGACCTTCGTCGCCGAGCACGCCACGGCCCGCTTCCCCGCCTGAGCGACCAGGACAAGTCTCGGGATCAGCCGGCCAGGTCGACCCCCGGCAGCCGACCCAACGGAATCTTCGTGGAGCTCCAGCCGCTGCGGTTGCCGGAGACCACGTACGCCATGGTGGTGCTCTTGTCGCGCAGCACGTAGTCGGAGAGGCGGTTCGCCCCTGCGCGACCAACCCCGACGATCCAGTCGTACGGCGCCGCCGAGACCTCGTGCGTTGTGCCCGACACCCACCCGCCTGGGCCGTTGCCGTAGTACGTCCGCACCTTCGAGCCGTTGCGGATCAGCATGTCGGGTGCCCCGTCGCCGTTGACGAGGCCGGCGTAGGTCAGGTAGCCGCCCTTGACCGAGCGATAGGCGGGGATGCTCGTACCGAGGTGATGGTCCTTCGCCCCCCCGAGGCCGCGACCCGGAAAGATCCGCATGCCCCGGCCGGGCTGCTGCCCCATCAGGTCGGGCCAGCCGTCACCGGTCACGTCCCCGGCCGTCGCCAGCACCGACACGTTGTCCATCCGTGCGCTGAGCAGCTGCGGCGCGGCGAACTTGGCCTTGCCGAGGCCGCGCATCAGGTAGAGCCGTTTGGAGCCACGATTGCGCCCGATGAGGTCCTCGTGCCCGTCGCGGTCCCAGTCACCGGCCCGCATGATCTTGTCGGCCCAGACGATCCGCCGACCGGTGTTGGCCCTGGTCCGCACCGTCCACTTGCCCGAGGAGTGCTTCTGCAGCACGAGGACGAACAGCATGCCGTCGCGCTTGCGGCGTACCAGCAGGTCAGGGGCGGGACCGGCGGCATAGTCACCCACGATCTCGCGTCCGGTGAAGCGGGCCTGTGCCCGGTCGGCCAGGCGCCGGATGTCGGGAATCCGCGCGTAGAGGTACTTGCCGGGGCAGGCCGTCGAGCCGGCGTCGCGGTGCCCGCTGATGGCGGCGAACCGTTTGCCGGCGATGGTCACCGAGGTGTCGCCCGCATCGACCCCGTGCAGCGAGAGCTTCCACGCGAACAGCGCGGCGTACGCGTTGATCAGCGCAGTGCTGGGCTTCGCCGTCTCGTAGTTGCCGATCGCCGACATCGCGAACGAGTCGTCGTTGTAGCCCAGCGTGTGAGCACCGACGACCGGACGCGCGACGCCGCCCGCGCGGCCCTCCCAGATGCGCCCGAAGCGGTCGACCAGGAAGTTGTAGCCGATGTCGCTCCAGCCACGGGTCTTGACGTGGTAGCTGTAGATGCCGCGGATGATGCCGGGCACGTCGGCGCGGCTGTAGTTGTTGGCGTTGACGGTGTGGTGCACGAATCCGCCGCGGATGGTGCCGTAGTGCAGC
>Ga0164243_10013788_pt1 | contig 11336 bp, 5 predicted proteins | sample OricompcompostOP_FD_108781 | JGI IMG/M metagenome (GOLD analysis project Ga0164243, IMG submission 108781) | Organic Plus compost microbial communities from Emeryville, California, USA - Original compost - Organic plus compost (OP) | ecosystem: Engineered > Solid waste > Mixed feedstock >... | reverse complement strand
GCCCGCTCAACAACCCGAACCAGCTGAAGCAGGTCGCCGGGTTCATCGACCGGCTGCCCGCGCACGCCAAGGTCGAGGCGGGCGGCCACCAGGTCGGCGACAAGGGCTACTTCTACGCGCCGACCGTCGTCTCCGGGCTGAAGCAGGACGACGAGATCATCCAGAACGAGGTCTTCGGGCCGGTCATCACCGTCCAGTCCTTCACGGACGAGGCGCAGGCGATCGAGTGGGCGAACGGCGTCGACTACGCGCTCGCCTCCTCGGTGTGGACCAAGGACCACGGGCGCGCGATGCGCATGTCCAAGGCGCTCGACTTCGGCTGCGTGTGGATCAACACGCACATTCCGCTGGTCGCGGAGATGCCGCACGGTGGCTTCAAGAAGTCCGGCTACGGCAAGGATCTGTCGGCGTACGGCTTCGATGACTACACGCGTATCAAGCACGTCATGACGTCCCTGGACGTCTGACGGCCTGTCTTTGCGCAGCGCACGACGCGGCCCCGGGCCCGGTACATGCCGGTCCGGGGCCGCGTCGTGTCCCTGCGGGGCGGGTGTGCGTTCGCGCATGCACAGTTCGGCGCGTGGTCCGGTGCGTGGTCCGGTGCGGCGTCGTCGTGGCTGGTCGCGCAGTTCCCCGCGCCCCTGGGGGTGTGGGTGATCGCGGTCCTCGACGTGGCCCTGTGGTCCGGGGCGGCCGTCCTGCGCTGCGTCTGCGGCGTCGTGGTGGCTGGTCGCGCAGTTCCCCGCGCCCCTGGGGGTGTGGGTGATCGCGGTCCTCGACGTGGCCCTGTGATCAGGGGCATTCCTTCCGCGCCGTGTCCGTCGGGCGGGTCAGCAGGTGGCGGGGGTCGGTGGTGCGGGTGATGGCCGACTCGACGGCGGCGATGCGGTCGGCCAGGAGGCCGAGGGCCGCCACCGCGCGGGTGAGCTGGTCGTCCTCGGGGCCGCCCAGGGCCTGGGTGCGCACGTACGCCGCCTTCACCCCCGCCCAGCGGGCCGCCTGCGCGGCGGTGAGCGTGCCGCGCAGCTCCGCCAGCTTCAGCAGGTTCGCCTCGGCGTCGGAGGTCAGGGTCTGGGCCTCCGCGCGGTAGTGGTCGTCGATCAGCGCGGTCAGCTCCGCGTCGTTCATGACCGGCTGGACCCGCTGGGCGATCTTGTTCATGTTCCGGTACGAGCCCTGGAGCCGGAACGGCGGTTCCGTGCGGGTGGTGTCGGACCGCGCGGCGGACGCGATGTACGCGTCGTTCACCGCGAGCACCGTCGACCGCACCGTCAGCAGATGCCGCAGCACGGCGAGGATCCGCTCCAGCTCGGCGGGCGCGTACGGGTGGGCCAGCCGGTCCGGACGCGCCGTCGGATCGCCCTCGGCCAGCCGGACGAGCAGGTCCAGGTCGGCGCGGTCCCGGCCGGCGAGCGGGGCCAGGACGGTGTTGGCGGTGAGCGCGTTCTCCAGGAAGCTCAGCGCGAAGACCTGCTCCTTGCCGGTGAGGACGTCGCCGAGGTTCCACACGTCGGCGCGGTTGGCGAGCATGTCGGGGACGTGGAAGCGCCCGCCGGACTCGGTGTAGGGGTTGCCGGCCATGCAGACCGCGAACCGCTTGCCCCGCAGGTCGTAGGTGCGCGGCTCCCCGTCGTGGACGCCGTCGATGCGGCGGGTCGCGTCGCACAGCGGGATGAACTTCTGGAGCAGCTCCGGCGAGGTGTGCTGGATGTCGTCCAGGTACAGCAAGGTGTTGTTGCCCGCCGCCAGCGCGAAGTTGATCTTCTCGACCTCCTGGCGGGCGGTCGCGTTCGGCGCCTCGGCGGGGTCCAGCGACGTCACGTCCCGGCCCAGCGCGGGCCCGCCGACCTTGACCAGCATCAGTCCGAGCCGGTCCGCGACGTACTCGACGAGGGTCGTCTTGCCGTAACCGGGAGGGGACAGGAGCAGCAGCAGACCGCCGGTGTCGGTCCGCTTGGCGTCGCCCGTGGTGCCGAGCTGCCGGGCGAGGCTGTCGCCGACGAGCGGCAGGTACACCTCGTCGATGAGCCGGTTGCGCACGAACGCCGGCATCACGCGCGGCCGGTGCTCGTCCAGCCGCAGCCGGGCCCGCTCCGCGGCGGTCACGGCCGTACGGCGGCGCAGGTGGGCGCGGTGGGCGGGGACGTCGTGCGCGGCGAACCGGCGGGTGCGGGCGAGGAACTCGTCCACGCGGAGCGTGAGCCGGCCCCCCGTGATCCGGGGATGGGTGCCGAGCAGGCCCTCGACCGTCGCGGTCAGCGGTGCGTCGGACTCGTAGCGGGGCAGGTCCGGGCACAGCTCGGCGGCCACGGCCTCCGCCAGGTCCCCGTCGGTCACCTCCGTGCCGGTGGAGGCGGTGTACGCGGACAGCCACGCCTCGACCAGCTGGCGGCGCGCGGCCGGACCGGTCAGCGCGGCGAGGTCGTCGTCGTAGGCGGACGTGCCGACGGTGCGGCGGAACTTCTCCAGCAGGGTGCGGGCGCCCGCGCTGAGGACGAACCCGTCCGGGCCGCCGGTCAGCTCGTCGAAGAGGTAGTCCGCGGCGGCCTGCGCGCCGTCGCCGCCGATCGCCTCCGCCAGCTCCCCGCGCAGGTCCGCGATGGCCGGGGCCAGGCCGAACGTGTCGCGGGCGCGGGCCAGCGACACCGCGCGCCGGGCCCAGTCCGCGCGGGCCCCGTCCGTCGTGCCGTGCGCCCAGAACAGCTGGGCCCGCGCCCGGGCGGACGGCTCGTGGCGCAGTGCGCCCGCGCCCTCGTACAGGCCGAGCAGCGCGGTGAGGATCAGCACCGTGTCGTGGTCGTGGACGCCGGGCTCGTACCCCTCGTCGTACGCCTCCCGCGCGGCCCGGCTCACCAGGCCGGGCAGGTCCGCCCCGGCCAGGGTCTCGGCGCCGTGCGTGTCCAGCAGCCGCGCGGCCAGGTGCTCGGCGCGGTAGACGTCCGGCGACTCCGACGGCAGCGGCCGGTCCCAGTACGCGCGGCCCGCCATGAGCTCCGGGTCGGTCACCGGGGTGCGGTGGTCGGTGCCGGTGACGGCGAAGGCGAGACCGTCGCCGTCCGGGACCAGGGTGAGGTCGAGCGGCTGGGTGTGCACGGCGAAGCGGTGGGCGCCCAGGCGCAGGGTGCGGCCGCCGTCGGCGTACAGGTCGGTGCGGTCCCGCAGCGCGCGGCCGGCCTCCTGGCGCGCCGCCTTCAGCCGCCCGTCCAGTTCCTCCGCCCGTACCCGGTCGCCCAGTTCGCGCAGCTCACCGGCGATGCGCCGGACCTTGCCGGGCATCGGGTCGGAGGCGAAGAAGGCCGCGACGGCGTCCGCGTCGGGCAGCGCGGCCGCCCGCCGGGTCACGGTCCGCAGCACCCGCTCCGCCGAGGCCGCCAGCCGCTCGGCGCGGCGGGCCCGCTCGTCGGCGAGGGCCTGCTTGCGGGCCGTGAACGCCTCGTGGATCTCGTCGCGCCGGTCGGCGAGCGCGCCGAGAAAGTCGTCGAACTCGGCGAACCGCGACTCCAGGTTCTCCACCTGCACCAGCAGCCGCGCCAGGTGCTCCTCGCACGCCTCGGGCGTCCCGGCGGCCGCGAGCGCGCCGGTCACCGTCTGCCCGAGCAGCGCGAACTCGGCGGCGAACTCGGCCCGCCCCTCGTGGTCGAGGAGGTCGCGGCGGCGCCCGTCCAGGACCGCGCGGGCGCGGTTGACGCCGCCGGCGACCTCGGCGATCCGCCCGAGGACGGCCGTACGGACCGTGGCGTCGGCGATGTCGAGACCGGCGACGACCTCCGTCACCGTGTCCAGGCCCTCGGCGAGCTCGTCGATCCGGGCGGCGACCGGACCCGCCTCGGCGACGGTCGCGATGCCGGAGGCGTCCGCGACGAGCGCGTCCACCCGCTCGTGGTGGGCGGCGAACGCGTCCTCGCGGGCCAGGTCGGCGACCGCGCGGCGGCCGAACGCGGCGAGGTCGGACGCCACGTCCGCGGCGAGCTCGTCGATCCGGTCCGTGTCGGCGTACCGCAGGTCCTTCAGGGTGAGCAGATGCCCCTGCGCCCGGCGCAGTTCGGCGAGCCCGGACACCCAGGCGTCGGCGCCCCGCGGCGCCTCGCCGCGCAGCCGCCGTACGACCGCCGCGACGCGCTCGGCGGCCTCGGTGAGCGCCTCGGCGGCCTGCCGGGTCAGCGCACGCACGGTACGGAACTCGGTGAGCACCTGCTCGGCGGTCGCCCGCACCTGCCCCAACGGCTCGCCCAGGGAGCCGAGTCCGTCCTCGCCCAGCCAGTGGTAGGCGTCGGCCGCCCGGACGCAGGCCGCCGTCAGCGCCTCGTACACCTCGACGGTCGGGGTGGTCTCGGCGACGGCCCCGGCGATCGACAGGCAGTCGGAGATGCCGCGCACCAGATCCGCGTTGCCCACCCGGGCCAGCGGGCCCGCGCCGACCGGCTGGGCGGCGGCGTGCACGTCGGAGACGTACGGGGAGTCCCACAGCTGGACGGGGTGGACGCGTCCCGGCTCGGCGCCCTCGGCGCGCAGCAGGACCAGCCCGCCGTCGCCGAACAGGGCCCAGCCGCCGCACGACAGCGGCGTCGACACCTCCTTGCGAATCAGGTTGTACGGCAGCAGCAGGGCGCGGCCCGTCTCCCGCGCGTGGAACGTGAACAGGACGTCCTCCCCGTTGGGGGAGCGGACCGTCCGCTCGAACTCCAGGGCCGCCCCGTCGTCCGCGCCGGCGACCCCCTCGAAGATCTTGTACGCGCCGCTCGCCAGGCAGTACCCGCCAGGGAAGACGATGCCCTGGTCCTCGGGGAGCCGGCGGCACGCCTGCCCGATCCCGTCGAGGCGGACGACGGCCCTGGTCAGGGTGTTGAACACGAGGTACCGGTGGGCGTCCTCGTTGTAGGGGCGCACGCGCAGCAGGATCAGGGCGCCGACGCGGGCGTACGCGATGTCGGCGTCCGCGAGGGACTGGAGCGGCTCGTCGACGGGCTCGGCGTACACGCCGTCGCCGGTCTCCGTGTCGTCCTCGGTCTTCACGGTGAGGGAGCCGCCGACGGTCGCCACGAACAGCTCGTCCTCGACGGAGACGTGCGGGTGCCGGCCGAGCCGGTGGTCCTCGCGGGTGGCCGGCGTCCAGGTGAAGTCGTGGGCCGGGGGCAGCACGTGGTCGCGGTCGCCGCGCGCGTCGAGGAAGGACACCTCGCCGGTGCCGGACACCGCCCACCGCAGCACCCGGATGTCGTCCGCCTTCTCCCCGGTCTGGAAGACGGCCAGCAGCCGGCCCTCCACGTGCCGCAGCCGCAGCAGCCGGGCCTGCCGGTAGTAGCGGTGCAGTGCGCCGAACTCCCGGACGAACGCGGGGTCGTCGAGGAGGCCGGGCACGGCGTCCTCGGGCAGCCGGTTCAGCTCGCGGTCGTGCAGCGCGAAGACGTCGCCGACGGCCGGTTCGGTGCCCGCGCCCGCCGGGAGGCCGTGGCCGAAGAGCAGGACGTCCCCGACGGCCACCAGGTCGCGGGGCACGCACGCGTGCTCGGTGTGCAGCCGTCCGGTGCCGGCGAGTTCGAGGCGGACCGAGCCGAACTCCTCGGCCCGGCGGGCGTTGAGCGCCTCGGCGCGCCGGGCGAGCTCGGCGGCCTGCGCGGTGAGCCGGTCCCGCAGCACCTCGTAGGTGCCGGTGTCCAGGCTCGTCGTCCCGGTGGTCATGGGGTCCCTCTCGTACGTCGGGGAGGTCTCGGCGGACGGCGAGGACGCGGTCCGGAGCCGCCGTCCCCTGTGCGGCGGCTCCGGACCGGCTGCCGGTCAGCTCCTGGCGCTGCCGTTGAGCGAGGCGAGGGGGGTCTCCGCGAGACCCAGTTCGCCCGCCTTGTCCAGCAGTTGCTGGAGCTGCCCGGTGTTCGCGGTGTCCGACTTCATGAGCTTCATCAGCAGTGCGGACACGGTCAGGTTCTGCACGTCCGCCGTGGAGACGGAGCCGAGGACGTGGGTGAGGTCGTCACCGAAGTCCCGGGTGCCGTCCAGCCAGGGCCGGCCGAGCGCCTGCGCCGTCTCGGAGTGCTGGACGAACCCGTCCACGCCCTTGCCGAGCGCGATGGAGGACATCAGCCGGTCGAAGAAGACCGACTCCCCGCCGACGATGTCGATGTCGGCGTTCTCCAGACCCGTGGCGAGCACCGTGGCCTGGGCCTCGGCGACCTGCCGCTGCACCTCCAGGCCGGCCAGCCGGATGTCCTTCTCCGCCTCCAGGCGCAGCCGGTACTCCTCGTGGCCCCGGGACGCGTCGTCCAGCGCGGCCATCGCCGCTGCCTTCTCGGTGAGACCGGCGGCCTCCGCCTTGAGCTTCTCGCTCACGCCCTCGGCCTCGGCGAGCGCCTTGGCCCGCGCTCCCTCGGCCTCCGCCCGCATCCGGGCCTGGGTGGCCTCGGCCTCCGCGCGGCCCGCCTTCTCGATGACGTCGGCCTCCTTGTCGCGGACCTGCACCGCGGCCAGCCCCTCGGCGGCGGCCTCGGCCTGGAGGGCCTCGGTGAGCCGGAGCTTGGCCCGCGCGTCCAGGTCGGCGCTCTTCAACCGGGCCTCGGCCAGCGTCAGTTCCCCGGCCGCGCGGTGTACTGCGGCCTGCTCGGCGGCCTCGGCGGCCTTGATGTCCTTGACCAGCCGCTCCTGCGCCTCGGCCTCGGCGGCGATGATCACGGCCTGCCGGTCGCGCTCCGCCTCCTCGACGGCCCGCAGCCGCTTGATGGCCTCCTCCTGCTCGGCGACCGTCCGGTCGACGGCGACCCGCTCGCGGACCACCTCGGCGATCTGCCGCTTCTCCGCCTCGACCTCCTTGTCGGCGGCGATCCGGGTCAGCTGCGTCTCCCGCTCGCGGGCGATGACCTCCAGCAGGCGGTCCTTCTCGATGCGCTCGCTCTCGACGGCGATGACCCGCTCACGGTTCTTGGCGGCGACGGCGACCTCACGGGCCTGGTTCTCCCGCTGCACCCCGAGCTGTTCCTCGGTCTTGAGGAACGCGGTCTGGGCCCGCAGCCGCTCCTCCTCCACCACGCGCGCCGTCTCGGCCTCCTCGCGGGCGCGCACGGTCTCGATCTCCCGGCGCTGCTTGATCTCGGCGTCGGCCTGCCGGCGCTCCAGCTCCAGGATGGCCTCGCGGGCGTCGACGTCCTGCCGGGTGATCTCCTTCTGCTCGGTGCGCTGCGCCTCGTTGGTGCGCACGTGCTCGACGGCCGTCAGCTCGGTGATCTTGCGGATGCCCTGCGCGTCGAGGACGTTGGCGGGGTCGAGCTGGGAGAGCGGCGTCTGCTCCAGGTAGTCGATCGCCGCGTCCTCCAGGTGGTAGCCGTTCAGATCGACGCCGATGACCTCGATGATCCGGTACCGCAGTTCCTCGCGCTTGGTGTAGAGGTCGGTGAAGTCCAGCTGCTTGCCGACGGTCTTCAGCGCCTCGGAGAACTTCGCGTGGAACAGCTCCTGGAGCGTGTCGCGGTCGCTGGCGCGGGCCGTGCCGACGGCCTGGGCGACCTTGATGACGTCCTCGATCGTCTTGTTGACCTTGACGAAGAACGTGATCCGGATGTCCGCGCGGATGTTGTCGCGGCAGATCAGCCCTTCCTTGCCGGCCCGGGTGATCTCGATGGTCTTCACCGAGATGTCCATGACTTCGGCCTTGTGCAGCACGGGCAGCACGACCTGCCCGGTGAAGGTCACGTCGACCTTGCGCATCTTGGAGACGATCAGGGCCTTGCCCTGCTCCACCTTGCGGAACAGCCGGGCGACGATCAGTACCACCAGCAGGCAGGCGACGACGAGCGCGCCGGTGCCGACGATCATGGGAACCATGACATACGTCCTTGGGGGGGGGGGGGGGGGGGAGAGACAGGGGGGGGGGGGGGGGGGGGGCGCGTGCGTGAGCGGGGGCGCGGGCGCCGGGGGTGGCCCCGGGCGGCGGCGCGGCTCAGACGGCGCGGTCCCGCGTGCGGAGCGTGGGGGTGCCCGTGCGTGCCGCGCGGTGCGCGGCCGGGCCGGGTTCGTCGGGGAAGAGGCGGTGCAGCCGCCGGACGAGTGGACGGGTCGCGGACCAGGCGACGACGAGGGCGGCGACCGGCACGGCCAACCGCAGCAGCGGGCCGGCGGCGCTCCCGGCGGGGGTGAGCGCGGCGACCGGCACGGCCGCGCCGACGCTCAGCGACCAGGCGAGGAACGTCAGCAGGGACAGCGCGACCGTCACGGGCACGCCGTCCAGCCCCCACCTGCGCAGATCCACGTCCGCGTCGAAGCTGCGGACGCCGGCCAGACCGGCGGCGGCCAGGAGCCAGAAGCAGACGGCCACGACGAGGGCGGCGCTCAGGACGAGGGTGGGCAGGCCCGTGGCGGCTGTCAGAACCGTGTGCATCTCCGGGCCCCCTCTCCCCTCGGTGCCGCGCGGGGCGGCGAATGTCGTCCGGAGGGCACGGCACGGCAGCGGTCCGGTGCCGGGACGCCTGCCGGTGTCCGGCATCGCGACCGTCCGTGGTGCTCCCCGCGGACCATGTTGCCGGACGACAGCAAGCTCGCGCATTGCCGGTTTCCGGCAATGTTCACCCGCTCCTGGGTGCCGGACGCCGTCCCGGGGGAGCCACCGGAATGCCGGACGGAATCGTTCCGGCGAGGTCCTCCGAGGTCACCCCGCGAGGCCCGGCGAGGGCACCCGGCGAGGTCACCCGGCCAGGCCGCCCCGCGAGGTCACCAGGCTCGGTCACGCGGCGAGGCCACCCCGCGAGGCCCGGCGAGGGCACCCGGCAGGGCCACCCCGCAAGGCCACCAAGCTCGGTCACCCGGCGAGGTCACCCCGCGCGATGCCCGTGTTGGTGCCCGTGGTGGTGCCCGTGATGGTGCCGATGGTGGACGGCGGTGCGCCCCACCGTCGCCGCGAGCCGCCCCAGCCGGCGCCAGTCCAGGCGGGCCTTGCGGCGGGGGACGCCGGGGCGCCCGCGGGGCACGCGCACCCGCAGGGCGCCCGGCACGACCCGGCAGCGCACCGGGGCGGGCAGCATCAGCGCCTCACCGTCGACACCGGCCTCGATCTCGGGGCGGTCGGCGTCCACCAGCACCTCGCGCGCGGTGACGAAGGTGAGGCCGTGCGGGCCCGGCGTCAGCAGCAGCGCGGCGGCCTGGGCGGCGCTGTCCACCCGGATGCCGAGGACGCCGAGCGTCCCGCCGTCGAGGCGGTCGCGGTAGCCGAGGCCGAAGGGGTCGTCGGTGCGGTAGACGTTGTTGCTGATCAGCACGGCCTGCGGGGCCTCGAGCGTGGTGTCGCCGGCGCGGGCGGTCAGGCGCGGGCCCTCCTCGCCGAGCAGCAGGTCGGGCAGCAGCTCCAGACTTGTGCCGATCTTGGCCTCCCGGTAGCCGGGGTTCTGCACGATGGCCGCGTACGCCCCGAAGGACGCGTTGTTGACGAAGGGCCGGTCGCCCGCGAAGCCGAGGTCGACGCGCAGTTCCACGCCGTCGGTGAGCGCGTCGAGGCAGGTGGTGGGGTCGTCCCGGTCCAGGCCCAGGTCCATGGCGAAGTGGTTGCGGGTGCCGGCGCTGATCACCAGGAACGGCAGGCCGTGTTCGGCGGCGACCGCCGCGACCAGCGCCTGGGTGCCGTCGCCGCCCGCGACGCCGAGCAGGTCGGCCCCGTTCGCGACGGCCTCGCGGGCCAGCGCGGTGACGTCCTGCTGCCGCTCGGGGTCGAGGAGGACGACCTGGGCGCCGAGCCGTTCGGCCTTCTCCTTCAGCCCGAAGCGGCCCACCTTCCCGTCGCCCGACAGCGGGTTCATGATCAGGAAGGGCCGTCGTACGGGCAGCGCCCTGCGCTCGCGCATCGGCCGCACCCGCGAGGGCGTGGCGCTGCCCAGCGCGTACCGCCCGCTCCACACGGCCACCGCCCACAGCGCCACCGAAACCAGCAGGGACCACAGGAGGGTGACCGCGAACAGGGCGACGAGCGCGGCCGGCACGATCAGCGCCACGAGGGCCGCGACCCAGCGCAGGGGGCCGCGCAGCGTCAGCGTCCACCACAGCGCGACCGCGCTGACGGCCAGGCCGGCCGCCGCGGCGACCAGCAGGAGGAGACCGACGAAGCCGCCGTGCACCAGGGGCACGAGCAGGGCGAGCCCGGCGGCGACCAGTGCGGCGCGGGCCGCCCACCGCTGCTTCACAAAGGCGCGCCCGCTCTCGTCGAGGGCCATCGTTCCTCCGTTCGCCCCGTCGTCATCGTAGGACCGGTCTGTCTACGGATGCTCGCCCTGGACGCGCCGAACCCCGCCGGGCCGGAACCCGCTTTTGAACATGTTCAACTGAGGCGTAGGCTACGGCCATGAGCGACAGAGCCGCCCTGCTCAAGGGCATCCGCGCGTGGTTGGTCCTCTTCGTCGTCTGCCTGGTGCTCAGCGGCGCCACGGCCTTCCCCCTCGTCCACGAACTGCGCTGGACGGAGGACCTGTTGCGGGCCCTGTCCGTCCAGGAGAGCCTGCCCGGCCTGACGGAGTGGATCGCACGCGTCCGGCAGGGACTCGACACCGCCGACGCCGAACACCCCTTCCTCCTCTACGGCACGGACTGGCTGGCCTTCGCCCACCTCGTCATCGCGGTCGCCTTCTACGGCCCCTACCGCGACCCGGTCCGCAACATCTGGGTCGTCGAGTTCGGCATGATCGCCTGCGCCGGCATCATCCCGCTCGCCCTGATCTGCGGCCCGATCCGCGGCATCCCGCTGTGGTGGTCGGTGATCGACATGTCGTTCGGCGTCGTCGGGGTGATCCCGCTGTACGTCGTGCGCCGCAAGATCAAGCGGCTGGAGGCACTGACGGGGGCGCCCGTCCCCGGGGCCCCCGCCGCGGCCGTCAGCGGTTGAACGCGGGGAAGGCGAAGCGCTGGGCGATGGCCAGGCCGCCGCCCTTCGCGTCGGTCGAGGCGACCGAGTAGACGACGGTCCGCGACAGGTCGCGGGTGGCCGCGACCACGGTGTGATAGCCGGGCCGGGAACCCGTCTTGCCCCACACCACCTGGCCGTTCAGCTCGAAGCGCTCCAGGGCGGCGCCCATGGTGGCCCCTTCGGCGTCCGGCACCGTGAACATCTCCTTCAGCTGCGGCTCGGGCACCACCCGGCCGCGGAACAGCGCGACCAGCAGCCGCTCCATGTCGGCCGTCGTGGAGATCAGATCACCGGCCGCGAACCGGTCGCTCATGTTCCACTCGGTCACGTCGACGAGCCGCCCGTCGATCCAGTCGTAGCCCCGGTTGTGCGGGCCGTGGATCCGCGGGTCGGGCCCGGCCGGGAAGGACGTGTGCCGCATGCCGAGCGGACGGAAGATCCGCACGGCCGCCTGATGCGCGTACGTGTC
>Ga0164243_10013787_pt1 | contig 11336 bp, 12 predicted proteins | sample OricompcompostOP_FD_108781 | JGI IMG/M metagenome (GOLD analysis project Ga0164243, IMG submission 108781) | Organic Plus compost microbial communities from Emeryville, California, USA - Original compost - Organic plus compost (OP) | ecosystem: Engineered > Solid waste > Mixed feedstock >... | reverse complement strand
TCGTCCACTCCGGACAGCAGGTCAACCAGCCGCTCCACTCCGAGCAGCGAACCCCGCAGGCGAAGGTCGGGCCAGCTGCCCTCCTGCACACCCGCGACCGCGACGACCGTCCATTCGCGACCCGCGGCGCCGTGCGCGGTCAGCATCGACACGCCCTCACCGCGCGCCGCGACGGGCGCGAGGCTGTCGCCCGCGATGTGCTGGGAGGCCAGGTATTCCGCGAACGCCGCCACACTCGCCTTCGGCAGCCTGTCGACATAGCGACCGGCGGCGTGGAACAACGCGACGACGGCGTCCAGATCACGGTCGGCCTGCGAGCCGAGGGTGCCGCCACGCGCCGACAACCGCACCAGCCGCTGCTGCAGCCCGGTGCCCTGCCACAGCTCCCACAGCACCTGCTCGACGGGTGCACCACGCTGGATCGCGGCGGCCGTGGTCTCGATCAGGGCGCCGACGCGGCGGATCGGCGCGGCCTCCGAGTCCGGCAGGGCCGCCAGTTTGTCGAGGCGGGGGTGGGCCCCCGTCAGGGGGTCGGTAAAAGCACAGTCCCGCAACACTTCCAGCAGCAGTTCGTCGCTGGAGCGTTCACCACCCGCGGCGAGTTCGAGCCTGCGCAGACCGCGGCGCATCCGGCGCAGCGCGAGCGGATCGGCACCACCCAGCGGTGAGGACAGCAGCATTTCCGCGATCTCGATGTCCAGCACTCCGGGATCCGCGGCGATGCGCAGCACCGCCAGCAACGGCCGCACGATGGGCTGCCGGGCCAGTGGCAGCTCCTCGGCCGCCGACGCGATCGGCACGCCCGCGGCACGCAGAGCTCGTTGCAGCACGGGGAAAGACCGGCTCGGCGAGCGAACCAGCACGGCCATCTCCGACCACGGCACGCCGTCCATCAGATGCGCGCGGCGAAGCTGGTCGGCGATCCAGCTCGCCTCGGCCGACGGCGTGGGCATCAGCCGCACCTTGACCGCGCCCTGCTCGGCGTCGGGCCGGGGCGTCAGCGTGCGGTGCCTGCCGGAGCCGGACAGCGTGCCCGCGAGCCGGTTGACCGCCGCGTGCACTTCGCGGCCCATTCGGTGGGTGCGGGTAAGCACGACCGTGCGCTCGCCGCTGGTGTCGGCGTCGGCGAGCAGCGCGGGATCGGCGCCACGGAAGGAGAACACGGCCTGATCGGGATCACCGGCCAGCACGAAGTCCTGGGCCGCGGAGCCCAGCAGCGACAACAGCCGCCACTGCAGATGGTCCAGGTGCTGGGCGTCGTCGACGAACACGTGCCGGATCCGGGCCTGCTCGCGGGTAAGCAGCTCGGGATCGCCCTCCATTTCGACCAGTGCGCTCGCGACGAGTTCCGCGGCGTCCAGCGCCGGCGAGCCGGGCATGCCCAGCGCGTGCCCTCCCGCGCCTTGCAGCACCGTGACCTCCTCGTACTGGCGCCAGAAGACCCCGGCCGCGACCCACTGTGGCCGGTCGGTGCGGTGCCCGAGCTTGACCAGATCGTCGGGCCCGAGGCCACGTTCGGCGGCGCGCAGCAGCAGATCACGCAGTTCCTCGGCAAACCCTGGCACGGCCAGCGCGGGCCGCAGGGGCTCCGGCCAGTACTCGGCGCCGGTTTCCAGGTCACCGGCGAGCAGGTCGCGCACCACGACGTCCTGCTCCGGACTGGACAGCAGCCGGGGCGGCGGCATGCCCTGCGCGTTGGCCTGCAAGCGAAGCAGCGCGAACGCGTAGGAGTGCACGGTGCGCACGATCGGCTCGCGGATGGTGCGGCCGTCGGCGCCGGAGGTGGCGCGCCTGGTGATGTCGGCGCGCAGCGCGTCGGCCGCCCGGCGGGAGGTGGTCAGCACCAGCACGCGCTCGGGATCGGCGCCCTCGTCGACCCGGTGGGCGGCGATGGTGGCCAGCAGGGAGGTCTTGCCCGTACCCGGTCCACCGAGGACGCGCACGAAGCCGGCCGGCTGCTCGATCACGGCGCGGGCGGCGGGTTCCCAGTGTTGCTCGCGCGGTGGCTCGACGGGGCGGCGCACCAGCCGCGCCCCCGCTCGCCTGCCTGTTCCGCGTCCGCTCACAACTGCGATGGAATCATGCCGGTACGACGAAACAGTGAACCGGCACGGGTCAGCCGGGCAACTCGGTCGCCTTAGGATGCCGGGGCTCGTACAGGCCGATCTTGCCGCCGCCCGGAATGCGAAGTTCGGTGAGCAGCCCCCAGCCCGCATCGGTAACTCCGCTGGTGAACTCCACCCCCTTCGCGGTCAGCTCGGCGATGGTCGCGTCGAGGTCGTCGCACATCAGGTACAGCTCGTGGCGGCCGCCCGTCTCGGCGGGATGCGCGGCGATCTCCGCGGGCGGCAGTTTGAAGATCAGCCAGCCGCCGCCGGCGTCCACCTGCGGGAAATCCAGTACGTCGCGGAAGAACGCCCGGGCCCGCTCGGCGTCCTCGGCGTAGACGATCGCGTGTGTTCCGGTAATCATCGGCCCACTCTAGAGTTGGCCGGGTGGACGAGGAGCTGCACGAACGGGTCCGCGAGGTGGTTTCGTCGGTGCCGGCCGGCAAAGTCGCGACCTACGGCGACATCGCGGCCATCGCCGGTGCGAACACACCGAGGCTGGTCGGCCGGATCCTGTCCGAGGACGGCGCCGACCTCCCCTGGCACCGCATCCTCCGTGCGAACGGCACGCCCGCCCCGCACCTGGTGCACCGGCAGCTCGAACTGTTGCGCGCGGAGGGCGTGCTCGCCGACGGGCAGCGCGTCAACCTGCGGACCTATCGTTGGGACGGCTGCTTAGGTTAGGCTTGCCTGCGTGGAGTACAGACTGGCGCGAGTCAACCGGGTCCGGCGGATCACCCCGCACATGATGCGGGTCAGCCTCACCGGCGAGGACCTGCGCAAGGTGAAGGTGGACGCGAAGGACGCCTACATCAAACTGTTCTTCCCGCGTGAGGGCGAAGAACGGCCGGTGCTGCCGCCGCCGCTGACCGACGACGTCAGCTCCTGGTACCGCACCTATCTCCAGATGCCCGACGACATCCGCCCGCCGATGCGCACCTACACGATCCGCGCGCACCGGGACGACGAGGTGGACATCGACTTCGTACTGCACGGCGACGTCGGCCCCGCCAGCAAATGGGCCGGGCGCGCACGGCCCGGTGACCACGTGGCCTTCGTCGGCCCGGCCGGACTGCACTCGCCGCCCGAGGACACCGATTGGCAGCTGCTGGTGGGCGACGAGACGGCCCTGCCCGCGATCGGCGCGATCGTCGAGGACCTGCCGCGCGGCACCCGCGCGCACGTCTACGTCGAGATCGACGGCCCGGCCGAGGAGCAGCGACTGAACACGCCCGGCGACGTGAAGATCACCTGGGTGCACCGCTCCGGCGCGCACGGCGCGGCGCTGCTGGACGCCGTGCGCGCCGCGACGTTCCCGGAAGGCAAGCCCTACGCGTGGGTCTCCGGGGAGTCCGGACTGGTCAAGGAGGTCCGGCGGCACCTCGTCCGCGAACGTGGCGTCGACAAGCGGGCCATCACGTTCACCGGGTACTGGCGTCTCGGCGTCAACCAGGAGGACGAGAGCCGGCAGAGTCTTCGCGACTACGAGCTCAGGAACCAAGCTCAGCCACAAGGAGCTTGACCAGCGCGCCCAGCCGCTGCCGCTCCGGCTGCAGGGTCGGCACCCCGGCCGCGGTGAGCGGCCCCGCGGTGACCGGGCCGACGCAGGCACACACCACGTCACCCTTCAACGCGTCCAGCAGCTCGTCGTAGGCACCGCGCTCGCGGGCGAGGCCGAGCAGGTTCGACGACGCGGGCGCGCTGGTGAAGGCCACCGCGTTGACCTTGCGCTCGATCAGGTCGTCGAGCAGGCGGTTCGCGGGCTCCATATCGGCGGGCCACTCCCACCGGTAGGGCTGCACCTCGACCAGCCGCGCGCCCGCGCCGGTCACCGCGCTCGTGTACTCGGTCAGCGGTGAGCCGTGCAGCTGTACCGCGACCCGTTTGCCCTCGACCCCGTTTTCCAGGATGTGCGCGAAAAGCTGGCGGTTGCTTTCCTCGGGCGCCGACCAGTGTTCGGCAAGACCGCAGCCACGCACCGCGCCCTTGCCTTTCGGACCGCGGGTGAAAATACGCGCGTGGGTCAGAACTTCGAGCAGCCGGCCGTAAATTCCCCAGCCCTCGGCGGCCTCGAGCCAGCCGCGAAAACCGGCGCCGGTGGTGACCGCGAGAACGTCAATACCTTCCGCGATCACAATTTCGGTGGCCGTACGCAACATCGTGTCATCCGGCAACGGCACGATGTGGATCAATGGCGCGTGCCGCACCACGGCACCGTTGCGCTCCAGCGCGCCGATGAACTCCTCGGCCCGTCGTTCCGCCGTCACCGCGATGGTGACGCCCGTGAGATCACCCATAGCGCGCACCCATCCTCGTTATCGCCGTGACCACCTGTTCGCGTAGTTCGGCAGGCTCCAGCACCTGCAGCTCCGGCCCGAACCGGAGCAGCTCGCCCAGTGCCGGGGCACCGGGTTCGACCGGCAACTCCACCCGAAACCACCCGTCCTCGTCAGGTCCCGCACAGGACTCCCGCACCGCGCGGGCACCGACCGCTCCCAGGTAGAACGGTACGAGATCCCGGCCGAGCGGGGAAAGGCGCACGACCGCGACTCCGGGGTACATCCGCCGTTCGAACTGTTCCGACCACTCACGCCAGTAGGTCGCGAGATCGAAATCAGCAGGCCGCTCGAACGTCTCGTCCAGTTCCTCGAGTTCCAGAACCCGCGATACCCGGTATGTTCGATTGGCCCCGTCACAGTGCGCCGCAACATACCAGTTCCCGGCCTTCAGTATCAGTCCGAGCGGTTCCAGCACGCGTTCGACCTCGCTGCGATCCCAGCGCTGGTAACGCGTTCTTATCCGCCGGTTTTCCCAGACGGAACGCGCGAGGGTGGCCAGGTGGGGCAGGCTTTCCACACCACGAAACCAGCCCGGCACGTCCACGTGGAATCGCTCCGCGATGTGACTGGCGCGGCTCCGGAGGTCCGCGGGCAGTGCCGCGTAAAGCTTGAGTTGCGCGTCGGCCAGCACCGTGCCCAGCCCCAGTTCCGCGGCGGCGACGGGCAATCCGGCGAGCGAGAGCGACTGCGCCTCGGCCTCGGTGAGTCCCGTCAGGCGAGTGCGATAGCCGTCGACAAGTCGATAGCCGCCCGCGCGACCGCGATCGGCGTAGACCGGCACGCCGGCGGAGGAGAGCGCCTCGACGTCCCGGTACACGGTGCGCACCGACACCTCGAGCTCTTCGGCCAGCTCCTCGGCCGTCATCCGCCCGCGGTTCTGCAACAGCAGCAGCACCGAGAGCAACCTGCTCGCCCGCATGTCTTCCATTCTCGCTCGGAAAAGCTGACACTACCTGACAGGTATGGGCGGGAAGCTGTGCTCATGAGCAACACATTCACCATGCGGACCTGGGACGAGAAGGTCGTCGCGGGCGACGAGGCCGGACCGCGCTACGCACACGCGCACTGCACCTTCGACTACAGCGGCGTCATCGAGGGCAGTTCGACCTGCGACTACCTGCTGTACTACGCGGCGGAGGGCACCGACGAGAAGGCGCCGGGCTTCGAGCGGATCGAGGGCAGCGTCAACGGGCGCAAGGGCAGCTTCGTGATCCGGCACGCGGTGGGCTACGGCGCCGACGGCGTGCGGGGCACGTTCACCGTGGTTCCCGGCTCCGGCACCGGGGAGCTGGCCGGGATCTCCGGTGCCGGGACCATCGCGGGAGCGAGCGAAGTCATGAACTACACGTTTGAATATTCGGTGTGATGGTGGACAGACAGCAGGTCCTCGCCTACCGCATCGCGGCGCAGGGCCTGCACCGGACCGAGGCGGACGCGGCGAAACTCGCCGTGTTCGGCCTCGGCGTGCAGAACACGCAACGGGACACGGCGGCGATCGCCGTCGCCGCCCGCTGCGAACAGTCCTTTGTGGACGATTCGCGGTTCGTGCTCGCGTGGACACACCGTGGCGCCCCGCACTTCCACCGCGCCGGTGACCTGCCCGCCGTCACCCGGGCGCTGATCCCCCTCGACGAAACCGACGCGATGGCGCGGATGCAGTGGCAGCGCAAGCAGGTCGAGGCCGCGGGTATGAGGGCGACCGAGGCCCTGTTCACGGCGGCGCGGGCGATCCGCGACGTGGTGGACAGGCCGATGAGCAAGGGCGCGGTGAGCACGGAGGTCACGAAGCGCATTCCGGCCGGGTTGTCGTACTGGTGCCGCGGGTGCCAGGCCACGCACATTCTCGAACAGCTCATGCGGCTCGCCGCGATTCACGGTGGCGCACGGCTGGAAGCGGACGTCAACCCGGCCACGCTCGCACCCGTCGGGGGCCGCGGCCGGATGCGCACGAAACCCGATCCGGCTGCGGCGACCGCGGTCGTGGCGGCCTATCTGCGCCTGCACGGACCGGCGCGCCCGGCCGAGGCCGCCGGTTTCGTCGGCACCACCACGAACACGGCGAAGGCCATGTGGCCGGCCGATCTCGCCGAGGTTTCCGTGGACGGCAAGAAGATGTTCCTGGCGCGAGAAGACCTGCGGCTGCTGGAGAATCCACCGGAGCCGGACGTGGTGCGGTTGCTGCCGCCGTGGGATCCGTTCCTGCAGTCGCGGGACCGGGCGTTGCTGGTGCCGGACAAGGCGCGGCAGAAGGAAGTGTGGAAGATCCTCGGCAATCCCGGCGCGCTGCTCGCCGACGGTGAGGTCGCGGGCGTGTGGCGCACGAAGGGCAGCGGACGCAAACGGCTGGACTTCACGATCACCGTCTTCGACGGGCTAGCCGCCCCGGCCCGCAAGGCGGCCGAGGCGGAGGCCGAACGTGTGGCGAAGGTGCGTGGTTTCTCCGATCTGCGGGTGAGGTGGGCCTGACGACGAGTTCGCGGCCGGCTTCAGCGGACAGGGCACGGACATGAACTGGCCGCCCGAACCCCCGAGCGGTTCGAGCGGCCAGTCGCGGCGGGATGGGTCAGAAGGGGCCTCCTGGCCCACCGAAGTCACCGAATCCCCCGAACATGTCGTGATGGTGGTGGCCGAACCCGTCGAGCAGGGTGTCGAACAGCAACGCACCGCCGAACCCTGCCGCACCCGCGACGAGCGCGGTCTTCCACCACGGTGTGCTGTACCAGCCGGCGGGCACCGGCCGCCCGCCCACCATGCCGCCCGGGTAGTAGTACGGCGTGGCGTCACCCGGCTGCGGCGACGCCAGGTGTTCCTGACCTCCGACCAGCACGCGCTGCCGGCTGCCGATGCCCTCGACCTGGGCGAGCGCGGGCACTTCCGGACCGGGATCCATGCCGAGCGCGGTACGTGCCGCCCGGATGTAGTGCAGGCCCTCGATCGCGGTCTGGGCGGCCAGCGAGAACTGCGCGGGCGTGCGGGCCCGGCTCAGCTCCGCGCTCGCCGCCGTGTGCCGTTCCGCCGCATCGGCGAGTGCCTGCGTGGCCGCGGGATCGCCGCGGCCGTCGAGATTGGTGATCCCGGCCCCGAGCCGGTCCACCCAGCGCCGCGCCTCGGCCTCGGCGTCGCCGGCCTGGTACGGACCGCCGGAGGCGCCGCCGGACCGCTTGGCGAACGCCGCGATCAGGCATCCCGCGATCACGACGACAACGATGAGGATCAACAGACCCATCGGAGAACCTCCGGCTCGAATCGGTCAGGTGGTGGACTGCTGCTGGGTGGAGTCACTGCTGCCCTGCTGCTGCATCCCGGGCGGGCCGCCCATGCCGCCGCCCGGGCCGTAACCGCCCAGGTAGCCACCCATTCCGCCGCCGGGCATCTGGCCCATGGTCGGAGTGTCCGAACCGGAGCTGGTGGAGTGCCCGATGACGAACCCGGCCGCGCCCCCGACGACGAGTGCGCACGCGGCGAGCACCGCGGCGATCCCGGCGGAGAGGTTGCGCTGCGGCTTCGCGGGCTTGCCCCCGGGCGCCGCGGGATACCCGGCGGATCCGGGCGGCACGGGTCCCGCGGGCGGGACGACGCCACCACCCGGCGATGGCACGGCGTTGGCGGCGGTCCGCGGTCCGGCCTGCTCAGCGGGGTTGGCGGCCCCGGGGTCAGTGGGCTCCTGCGCGGCACCCTGCGGCCAGCCGTCGGCGGCCCGTGACGCGGGGTTGGCGGGTGGGGCGGACGACGGCGCCGTGGGGGCTGCCGTAGCCGTCGTCGACGCCCCACCCTGCCCGGTCGGACCGTTGCCGGCCGACCTGCTGTGGGGCGTGGGGAAGCTCGTGGTCTGCGCCTCGCGCGGATCGCGCTGCGCTGGCTCGAAAGTCATCTCCGGCTCTCTCTGAAGAGGTGCGTTGCTTGCACCATCCACAGTCGTCCGGCGTCCTGGGTGATCGATGTGCGCAAGCTACGAGAGAGCTGTGAGCGTGAAGGGCCGGTGAGCCCCAGACGACTTAAGCCGCCACCAGCTGGCGCAACGCCTGGTGGTACCGGCGGAGCACGAGATCGACCACGCCGGGGTGCACGCCGAGCGGCTCGGCCACGACCTGCGCGCCCGAGTCGTTCAGTTTCCGCTGGAACAGGCCCGGTGCGAGCAGCCACGACGCCACCGCCACGCGACGGCCCCTGCCGCGCGCGGTGGCGACCGCGTCGGCGATCGTCGGATGCGCGGTGGCCGCGTAGCCGACGCGGACCGGGGTGTTCAGCTGCGCAGCCAAGGCATCCGCCGCCTGGCGCACCTCCGCCAGGGCACGCGGGTCGCTCGAACCCGCCGCCGCGAGTACCACCGCGTCGCCCGGCCGGTAGCCCGCCCATTCCAGGCGGTCGTGCATCACGTCGATCAGTTCGGGAGCCGGGCCGAACGGCGCCGCCTGTACGACATCCGGGTGCCCGCTCGCCTCGATCTGCGCCGGGATGTCCGTGCGCACGTGGTAGCCCGCCGCCAGAAAGGCCGGCACGACCACGGCTGGGTGCCCGCGCACCGAATCCAGCACCGTCGTCACATCGGGCTGCCGGACGTCGGCGTACGCGATCCGCACCGGGACACGTGCTTCGGCGCGGACGCGGGCCGCCAGTTCCTCAATGACCCGAGGGCCCGCCGGGTCCCGGGTGCCATGTGCCGTAAGGACGATCATCGTTCCACCGCCAACCGGTACCCGCGCTTGACGACGGTCTGCACGAGCTTTCCTTCCCCAAGGGACGTACGCAGCCTGCCGATCGCCGTCTCCACCGCGTGCTCCTCGCCACCGCTGGGCAACGCGGCCGTCAGCTCACGCCGCGACACCACGCGCCCCGGCTCGGCGGCCAGTGCCCGCAGCACGGCCATCGGCGCGGGCGCCACCTCGCACAGATGACCGTCCACAATGGCCGCCTGTCCGCGCAGCTCTATCTGTCGCCCCGCCGCACAAAGCCGTGGCGAACGCTCCACAAGGGACTGTGCGACCGTCCGCGCCAGCGCCCCGATTCGCGCCCGGTCCGGCTGCACCGTGGGAATGCCAAGCGCCGCAAGGGGTGCCGCCGTGATCGGGCCGACGCACGCGACGATCACCCGGTGCGTCAACGCGTCCACGAGCGCGGCCTGCCGTCCGGTGCGTTTCGCCATCGCGAGCATGCTCGCCGCCGCCGGGGCGCTCGTGAACGGCATCGCGTCGATCGAACCGTCGAGCACGGCGTCGATCAGCCGGTCGAGCGGACCGGGATCCGACGGGCCCACCCACCGGTAGACCGGGACCTCGATCACCTCCGCCCCGGCCTCCTTCAACGAGTCCACGAAGTACGGCAGCGGCTCGCCGTGCAACTGCACCGCGATCCGCTGTCCCTCCACACCGGAGGACAGCAGATGCTGCAACAACTCGGCGTTGCTTTCCGAGGCAGGCGAATAGATCTCCGACAGTCCGGCGGCCCGGATGGCGCCACGTGCCTTCGGACCGCGGGCCAGCAGACTCGCCTTCTCCAGCCGGTTGAGCAGTTCCTCCCCGAGCCCCCATCCCTCGGCCGCCTCGATCCAGCCACGGAAACCGATCCCGGTGGTCGCCACGACGACGTCCACCGGATCGTCGAGCAGGCCGGTGGTCGCGGCGTGCAGCTCGGTGTCGTCGGCCAGCGGCACGATCCGGATCGCCGGTCCGTACCGCACCGTCGCACCCTTGCGCACCAGCAACGCACCGAGCTCGTCCGCGCGCCGGGCCGCGGTGATGCCCACCGCGAAACCGGCGAGCGGGAGAATGCTCGGGGAGTCGGTCATGGCGTGATGTACACCGTGCCGTCCACCACGTGCACCGGGTAGGTCCGGATGACGACCGACTCGTCGTCGAGACACTTCCCCGTGGTCAGGTCGAAGCGCTGCTTGAGCAACGGCGAGGTGACCATCGGCACCCCGCCCGCGTCCCCGATGATGCCGCGCGACAACACCGCGGCACGGGCGAACGGGTCGATGTTGGAGATGGCGAAGAACTGGTCGCCGGTGGTGCGGAAGATCGCCACCTGCCTGCCGTCCGGCAGCAGCGCCGCGACACCGCGGCCGGGAATCAGGCGGCCCACCTCGCACACCGCCACCGTCTTGGTCTGCTCGTCTACCATCGTCACCGCGAAACCACCTCCGGAACACCCAGCAGGACAGGCACCTTCTGCTCCCGCTCCTCCTTGAACGAGATGGTCGGATCCGGTGTACCCGGTGCGTTCACGAAGGACGTGAAGCGCGCCAGTTTGTCCGGATCCTCGAGCACACCGCGCCACTCGTCGGCGTAGTTCTCCACATGCTTGGCCATCGCGGCATCGAGCTCTTCGCAGATGCCGAGTTTATCGTCCACAATGACTTCGCGCAGGTGATCGAGCCCACCCTCCATCTCCTCGATCCACGGCGCGGTCCGCTGCAGCCGGTCCGCCGTACGGACGTAGAACATCAGGAACCGGTCGATGTAACGGATCAGCGATTCGGAGTCCACATCAGACACGAGCAGCTCCGCGTGCCGCGGGATGGCGCCGCCGTTCCCGCCGACGTAGAGGTTCCAGCCCTTCTCGGTGGCGATGATGCCGAAGTCCTTGCTCCGCGCCTCCGCGCACTCCCGCGCACAGCCCGAGACTCCGGACTTGAGCTTGTGCGGCGAACGCAAACCGCGGTAACGCAGCTCCAGTTCGACCGCCATGCCGACGCTGTCCTGCACGCCGTAGCGGCACCAGTCGGAGCCCACACAGGACTTCACCGTGCGCAGCGCCTTGCCGTACGCGTGGCCCGATTCGAAACCGGCGTCCACCAGCCGCTTCCAGATGTGCGGCAGCTGGTCGACCGTGGCGCCGAACATGTCGATGCGCTGGCCACCGGTGATCTTGGTGTAGAGGCCGAACTCCT
>Ga0164243_10013786_pt1 | contig 11336 bp, 9 predicted proteins | sample OricompcompostOP_FD_108781 | JGI IMG/M metagenome (GOLD analysis project Ga0164243, IMG submission 108781) | Organic Plus compost microbial communities from Emeryville, California, USA - Original compost - Organic plus compost (OP) | ecosystem: Engineered > Solid waste > Mixed feedstock >... | reverse complement strand
TAGAAAAGAAATCCCCCTCATTTGGCCCGAACAAGCGCTGTGGCAAGCGTTAGCCGGAACAGATCACGGCGCCCGGCGGGTTAGGAGCAGGTAAGCGCAGTCAGGCGCAGAGGCGAAGCTGCGCGCTAACGCTTACCAGCAACGCTATTGGGCCCAAAACGGGGGCGATGAGAATCTAACGCTGATGAGAGAGCTTAATTGCCGGTTTCGCCCTCGAAACGGGGCCCTTTGGAGTAAATAAGCTCGCTGGCAAGCGTTAGAAAAGAAATTCCCCTCATTTGGCCGAAATAAGCGCTGTGGCAAGCGTTAGCCGGCACAGATCACGGCGCCCGGCGGGCTAGGAGCAGGTAAGCGCAGTCAGGCGCAACTAGAACAGTAAAAGTAACTTGCGCGGCGGTAGCGTAATGAGTTGGCAATTGGGAACTCGCGGAGTAACTAAAATTAGCGGCATCAGAGTCACTTGCGGATCAACAACAGAAGAACTGCAGGAATAGTGACAGAAGTGACTGTGGCAGTGACAGTGACTATTGGCAGTGACTGTGACTGTGGCAACAACAGCAACAACAGCCGAGAAACCTGCAGCCACAGCGAACCTGCGCTCCAACGCTTGCCAGCTACGCTATTTCGTCTAAAACAGGGGGTGTTGTGCATCCTTAACCCTGAAGAGGGCTGCAAACTAGCCCTTTTCGCCGCCCTAAACTCCCCAAGATGGACGTGAACTTTGTACGATGATCTCCCCTCTTTTTTGCGGCCCAATCCCCCGGCACCAAGCCCGCAGACCATGCTCGTCCATTCCTTCGGAATATTTATCCAAGTGCAAGGATACAATGGGAAGGGCACGCTATTAATCCTATGAAACAAAGAAAAAAATTTGTACAAAGGAACTTGAAATCTATTCGCAACTTGAGTAATATAAAAGTGGTTGTTAGCACTTGGGATGATCGAGTGCTAATATTAATGACAACATCTACACATAACACCACATATTTAAAGGAGGCTGTTTTTTCATGATCAAACCTTTAGGTGAACGCGTTCTCGTGCAACCGATCGAGCAAGAGGAGACAACGGCATTTGGCATCGTGCTTCCAGACACAGCCAAAGAAAAACCACAGGAAGGTAAAGTCATCGCCGTTGGCAGCGGAACTTTGAAAGATGGCGTCCGCGTTCCGTTGGAAGTGAAAGAAGGCGACCGCGTTCTTTTCTCCAAATATGCAGGCACCGAAGTGAAGTATGAAGGCAAAGAATATTTGATTATGAAAGAAAGCGACATCCACGCGATCATCGGCTAATCCGCCGATTCGTATCTGAACGAATATCTACACAACTATATGGGAGGTAATTGAACAATGGCAAAAGAGATTAAATTCAGTGAAGACGCCCGCCACGCGATGCTTCGTGGGGTTGACGCTTTGGCAAACGCAGTAAAAGTAACGCTCGGTCCTAAAGGCCGCAACGTTGTACTGGAGAAGAAATTCGGCAGCCCGCTCATCACGAATGACGGCGTAACGATCGCAAAGGAAATCGAACTGGAAAACGCCTTTGAAAACATGGGTGCTCAGCTCGTTAAAGAAGTTGCGACGAAAACCAATGATGTAGCCGGTGACGGTACGACAACGGCAACGGTTCTGGCACAAGCCCTGATCCGTGAAGGTCTGAAGAACGTTACTGCCGGCGCTAGCCCAATCGGCCTGCGTAAAGGGATCGACAAAGCGGTTCGCGCTGCAGTCGAAGAACTGAAGAAGATCTCCAAAACGATCGAAGGCAAACAATCGATCGCTCAAGTTGCTGCAATCTCCGCGGCTGACGAAGAAGTTGGCGAACTGATCGCTGAAGCGATGGAGAAAGTAGGTAAAGACGGCGTAATCACGGTTGAAGAATCCCGTGGCTTTGCAACGGAGCTTGAAGTGGTTGAAGGGATGCAATTCGACCGCGGTTATGTATCTCCTTACATGATTACAGATACGGACAAAATGGAAGCCGTACTTGAAAATCCATACATCCTGATCACCGACAAGAAGATCAGCAGCACGCAAGAAATCCTGCCAATTCTGGAGAAAATCGTACAACAATCCAGACCGCTGCTTATCATTGCTGAGGACATCGAAGGCGAAGCTCAAGCCATGCTGATCGTGAACAAACTGCGTGGTACGTTCAGCGCGGTAGCTGTTAAGGCTCCTGGCTTCGGCGACCGTCGTGAAGCGATGCTGCAAGATATCGCTGCTCTGACTGGCGGCCAAGTGATCACAGAGAAACTTGGTCTGGATCTGAAGAGCACGACGATCGAGCAATTGGGTAACGCTCGTCAAGTTATCGTTACGAAAGAAAATACGACCATCGTGGACGGCAGCGGTGACAAAGCCGACATCGATGCTCGCGTAAACCAAATCCGTGCGCAACTGGAAGAAACGACTTCCGAGTTCGACAAAGAAAAACTGCAAGAACGTCTGGCTAAACTGGCTGGCGGCGTAGCCGTTATCAAAGTTGGTGCAGCTACGGAAACTGAACTGAAAGAACGCAAACTGCGTATCGAAGACGCACTGAACGCTACGCGTGCAGCTGTTGAAGAAGGTATCGTTTCCGGCGGTGGCGTAGCCCTCGTGAACGTATACAATGCAGTAGCTGCGGTTGAAGCAACTGGCGACGAAAAAACGGGCGTTAACATCGTGCTTCGCGCTCTGGAAGAGCCAGTTCGTACGATCGCTGCAAACGCTGGCGAAGAAGGCTCCGTTATCGTGGATCGCCTGAAGAAAGAACCAGTTGGCATCGGCTACAATGCGGCTACTGGCGAATGGGTGAACATGATCGAAGCAGGTATCGTTGACCCTGCGAAAGTAACTCGTTCCGCATTGCAACACGCAGCTTCCGTTGCAGGCCTGTTCCTGACAACTGAAGCCGTGATCGCGGACAAACCAGAACCAGAAAAACCAGCTGCTCCAGACATGGGCGGTATGGGCGGCATGATGTAAGATAGGCTTTAAAGTCTAGCCTAAAGAGGTCTCTCTTTTGAGAGGCCTCTTTTTTTGTCTTCTTATAATATGCAAATGGACGCTCCGTGTAGATTACAGCGGGATCCAATCCACGATTATCACCATGTCGTCAATTTATAGTTCAAATGGCACGAAAACTCATTATAATGGCTATAAAAGTTGTGTAATCTGTCTATGTTGTCGTATATTTTAAGTCAAATGCCAAGGAGGCTTACTAACAAATGATTCGCATTGGCAAAATCAGCTATTGGCACGTTCATGCAGAAGATTACACGAAGCAGGCACTAGAGCATCCTGAGACGAAGCTGGCTGCGATTTGGGATGAACTTCCCGAACGCGGGCAGGCCAAAGCGGCGCAGTATGGAGTACCGTACTATGCTTCACTGGATGAGATGCTTGCGCAGGACGACATCGACGCGGTTATTGTGGATGCACCAACGAATATGCACCGCGACGTCATGGTGAAGGCGGCGGAGGCAGGTAAGCATATTTTCACGGAGAAAGTTATCGCCCCTACGGCTAAGGAAGTTTCGGATATACTCGCTGCGGTTCGAAAAGCGGGCGTGAGGCTGATGGTTTCCCTGCCGCGCCTGTATGACGGTTACACGCAGACGATTGATCGGGTGCTCCAAGGCGGCAAGCTCGGCAAGCTGACGATGGCACGGGTGCGGCTGTCGCATAACGGCGCGACGGCGAACTGGCTGCCTGAACATTTCTTCTCGAAGGAGCAGTGTGGCGGCGGTGCCCTTATCGATTTGGGCTGCCATCCGATGTACCTGGTGCGGCGTTTCTTGGGGATGCCAGAGAGTGTAAGTGCGAATTTCGGCTATGTGACAGGGAAGGAAGTCGAAGACAACGCCGTAGCCATTCTGCGTTATGCGGAAGGGGCGATTGGCATCGTTGAAGCGGGCTTTGTGAACAGCCACTCGCCGTTCTCCATCGAGCTTCACGGAACGGAAGGCACGCTGTTGTACGGATTCCCGGATGAAGTTCCAGTCGTTCGTTACAACGGCGGCAGCGAACAGTGGGAGAAGCTGGAACTGGATGACCGATTACCTTATGCCTTCAGCCAATGGGTGGAACATATCAAGCTAGGCACCGAGGCGACGGACAATATCGCAGCGGCTGTGGATCTGACTAAACTCATGGAAGCATCGAATCGTTCGGTAGCGGAAGGCCGGCCGATTCGGATCGACGAACTGGCTGAATAAACATAACAGATGACCATTGAAGGAAAAGAGGGATCAAGATGCGGGCAGATCATCGCGAATCGACAGGGAAGAAGCCAACTGACCGTAAAACGGCGGGGAGCGCGAGTCCTTTTCCGTACGCCAGAATGGCGGAAAGACAGGATGCACTCGACCGACTGGAGCTGCAATTCCGCTGGGGCGGTTACGGCATTCGCGTGCTGCGCTGCCATCTGGCCTCGTTTCCTCCTGGACATATCATTCAGTTTCATAAGCACTCGGGCTATGAATTTCATTATATTCCGAAAGGCAAAGGCAAAGTCATTCTCGTCGACCAGACCTATGATCTCCACGAGGGCATGTTCTATTTGACCGGACCGGATCTGGTGCATTATCAGGAGTCGGACCCGGAAGATCCAATGTATGAACTATGCCTTCATCTGGAGATCGAGCCGCTGGAGGCGGGTGGCCAACCTGGCGGCTGGGGAGACGAGTTGGAGGCAGCGGAGGCGGAGGAGTGCATCACCTCGTTGGATCGTTTGCCCGTCGCACCGGTCGTTGACCGGTTCCATGCGATGAGTGGTTTTTTGGAAGCGTATCGTATATTGGAGGAACAACCGATCGGCTTCTACACGCTGCTGAAGCAGGAAATCGTGCAGATATTGCTGCGCACCGTTCGCGTGCTGGACCGGGCCGATGACAGAACGGGAATTCCTGAGAGAGATATGAGCTTCCATCGATACAAGTTGGCCACGCAATACATTCAGGACAACGAAAGCATGCCGATCTCGCTGGAACAGGTTGCAGAAGCCATCGGGATCAGCCCGCGGCAGCTTCAGCGGATCTTCCGAAGTGAAGGGCGGACGACGTTCCGCGATTATTTGGAGCATACGCGGCTGACCGCGATCTGTTCGGACCTGCTCCTGACGGACAAAGCGATTGAGGAGATCGCCATTGCCCACGGTTTCGCGAATCCAAACTATCTGTACCCGGTGTTCAAGAGCAAGTATGAAGTAACGCCAAGCGCGTACCGCAAAATGCACGCGGGCGAGCATTCGGCGCCCCATTCCAAACGAGAGAAGGAAGCGAGCATATGAGTAAACATGTACGTATCGGCATTATCGGAAGCGGCGGAATTGCCAAAGCCCACGTATCGGCTTACCGGAAGCTTCCGTTCGTAGAGATCGTGGCAGTCGCCGACGTGATTCCCGGCAAAGCCGCGGATTTCGTGGAGGCGCTGCAATTGGACGGAGCGGCAGCCTATGACGGCCATCGCAAGCTGCTCGAGCAAGAGCTGGACGCCGTCAGCATCTGTACGCCAAACGTCTCACATCACGAGACAACGGTGGATTCGCTGAAGGCAGGCAAGCAAGTGTTGTTGGAAAAACCGATGTCCGTCACGTTAGCGGAGGCGCTGGAGATGACGCAAGTGGCCCGCGACACCGGCAACATGTTGACGATCGGGTTCCAGCCCCGCTATGACCCGAATATGAAGCTGTTGCAGGAAATTGTGCAATCCGGTCGGTTAGGCAAGGTCTATTACGCCGAGACGGGCGGCGGCCGCCGGCGTGGTATGCCGGGAGGCACGTTTATCAGCAAGAAGCTGGCTGGAGCCGGGGCGATGGCGGATATCGGCTGCTACTCGCTGGATATGGCGTTAAATACGCTGGGTTATCCTCGTCCGCTCACGGTATCTGCCTTTACGTCGAACCATTTCGGCCGCAATCCGCTTTACCATCCCGAAGCATCCAAGTTTGAAGTGGAGGATTTCGGTGTGGCGATGGTTCGCTTCGAGAACGATCTGGTGTTGCAGTTCAAAATCTCCTGGGCCATGCACATGGACACGTTAGGCGCAACGATGTTCCTCGGTACCGATGCGGGACTCAAGGTTACACCGGCAGGCAGCGGTCCTTGGTCTGGTGTATGGGACGGTGCGGTAGGTTCGGTTACGCTGTACCACGACGAATACGGTCGGAATACCCAGACGCCGATTCCACTCATCGAGCACAAACTGAACTTGTTCGATGAGAAGGTCCGGGACTTTGCTGAAGCGGTGCGCGACGGTCGTCCTGCACCGATCCCCGGCGAGCAAATTTTGATCCAACAAGCGATCATCGACGGCGTGCTGCGTTCCGCTGAAGCGGGGCACGAGGTGTCTGTAGAACTCCCGCGGAATGATTAATCTTTCATCTATATTCGTTTTATCTCAACAGCCCCTGCGCTTCTTGGCAGGGGCTGTTTATGCGATGTCGCAGAAAATGAGGGGGAATGCAGGATTCAACCGACTTCATGTTGAACAATATAAGGAATCTCATGGAAAAGGTGGGATATTTAAGATAACACAGCCATTCTAACTATGGGAAGTATTCTGACATAATCGTGATGGAGTTGTGAAGAGAAAAAGACGCAGTGAGGCAATGTAAATAACCTATTCAATCAACAAAATTTTGCATTAAGGCTGGTTTTACATTGTCTTAGGAATTCTCTCTCATCTAACATATTATGAAAATTTTGAATATTTAACACTCGATTTACAAAAATAAATGCCATATTTCAAATGATCTATGTTAGAATAAGTGACAAATTGGGGTTCGGGAGGATGCAAATGTGGACTTATCTGATTCGTCGAGCTATTCAATCGGTGTTTGTGTTATTTATCGTTATGAGCGTTTGTTTTTGTGCGATGCGCCTGATGCCAGGGAATATGTGGACCCTTAGCATTGGGATGACCGAAGAGCAAATTCAATTTGCGAACGAACAGAAGCATCTCTTTGGTCTGGACTTGCCGATCTACCAGCAATATTTCCGGTGGATCAATGACCTTCTGCATGGAAACTTTGGTCTGGATTATTATCACACACCGATTAGTAGTTATATCTGGGGATATTTCTGGAATAGCTTTTACTTATTGGGTACGTCATTTCTCATTGCTTTGCTGATTGCTATACCGTGGGGCATTTATAACAGTAAACGACAGGACGGGCTATCGGATAAACTAGGTTTGATCCTGAGCCTGGTTGGTTACAGCATTCCCGTGTTTGTGTTGGGGCACTGGCTGCAGGACATCTTTGCCTTCAAATTGTTCTGGTTCCCGCCAAGCAGCATGCATGCTCCAAACAAAAAGGGGGACTGGATTGATCTTATCTACCACATGGTTCTTCCCGTGGCCACAGTTACGATCGGACTGATTGCTTATTATATGAAAATGGTTCGCACCAGCATGATTGAGGTGCTGCCTTCCGAATTTCTGAGTCTGGCCCGCGCGAAAGGGGTCTCGGAACGAAGAGTCACCTATCGACATGCATTAAGAGTCGCTGTAGTCCCCGTCATTACCATCATCATGCTGGATTTGCCGACCCTGATATCGGGTGCCGCGGTGGTCGAGAATGTTTTTAACTGGGGAGGTATAGGAAGCTTGGCGGTATTTTCCGCGCAATCCCGGAACTATCCCGTGTTGCTCATGATCATCTTAATCATCTCTGCATTTGTGGTGGTTGCCAACTTTCTGGCTGACCTGCTCTATACAATCGTCGATCCTCGGGTGAAGATTCATCGAAAAAGCGTTCTGCGGCGTTGATCAGCTGGAAGGCAGCGAGCTGTTCATGCGCTGAATAAATTCCCGCGGCGATATGCCTTCTACTTTTTTGAACACTTTGCTGAAATAAAACGCACTTTCATACCCCAGCTTCTGCGAGATTTCATAAATGCGCCCTTCACCGCGAACCATCATTTCCTTAGCGGCTGCGATTTTAGTCTCCGTGACGTATTCCACGAAATTGATTTTGGCCGTTTTGGAGAAGAGATGGCTTAAGTAATTGGGGCTGAAGTTAAAAACATCCGCCACCTGATTTAAGGACAGCTTACTGTTCAAGTTCCGTTTCACATAGTCCTGCACGTTCCGCACGATTTGCTCCTTGTAACTTTGCTTGCGGGAAGACAGGATTTCGCAGCAACCGTCCCGGAATTGCACGAGCCAATCGATCACGCCTTGGGTTGTTTGCTTTTTATAGATCGCGCGGTACCCCTCCGGCTCATTCTCGAAAATTTGCTCAACCACGTTCTCGCCGTCTGCCAGCAAAGAGGTGGCCATATATAAAATATTGCAAGCCGCATCGGTAGCGGGTACAAGTAACTCCGGCCGGCCATTAAACCGATCAATGAGATTCGTGATCATGGTGTGCAATGCGTGGGTATCCAGTTCTTCAAAGGCGCGGCGGATCTCCGAACGGGAGACGATGGCATCGACTCCTGGGGAAGCGAGATTCTCCGCTTCGCTCTGGGTGAAGAAGACAAACGATTGCTGATCGAGGGCAAACGGCAACGCCCGCCGGGCAGCCAGGTAGCTTACATGCAGCAGGTACGGGTCCTCCACGGCATTCCCAACCGCGCCGATGATTTTTACATTGAAATAGGAATGGAGCACCTCTGCCATATGGTGCAGGAGCTCCTCCACTTCCGGCATCCAGTGGTTCGGATCTGGATCTGACAGGGGCAGCACAATTGCAAAGTTCCGCAAATCCAGGCTGGTTACGAAGCAGGGCCGCGACGAGGCGAGTGTATCCTTAGCCATCTGCACCGTGCTGGAGCACAAAGCGACCAGCTTATCCCCGCGCGGAGGGACGCTCTCCGGTCCCTGAATCCGGCAGGAGCAGACGAGGTGGGCAGGAGCGGATAAATCCAGCTCAAGATCGTCTCGTTGCAGCAGGAACTGATTTTTGTTCTCGAACAGCTGATTAAACAGCCGGATAAAAAATTTATCGCGCAGCGCATGCAAATTGCTGCGGTACAGCATACTCGGGTAACTCTCCACGGTTTGGTATTCCCCCAACATGGCAACGGCCTTCTGAACGGATTCGGCCAGGATCTGCGGGGTTAGCTCCAGCTTGACTAAATAATCCGCTGCCTGAAGATGAATGGCGCGACGTGCGTATTCAAATTCCTCATAGCTCGTTAAGAAGATGAAGAGCGGTATCCGGCCATATTTGTCGCGTACGGATTCAGCGACCTGCAGACCGGTTTTGACCGGCATCTTAATGTCGGAAATGACCAGGTCAGGACGCAACGATTCGATCATTTCCTCTGCCTGAGCACCGTTGTGGGCAATGCCCACGATTTCGATCTGATAATCTTCCCATTTGAGCATGGACTGCAGGCCGATACAGACGAGTGCCTCATCATCGGCAATCAGCATTTTAATCATACGATCACTTCCTCCCGTGGTTTACGATAGCGACAAGTTGTCAAAGTTGGAGGTCAAGACTTCCGGCAGGGCAACAGCAAATGCATTCTCGTAAATTCGTTCAACTTGCTTTCGATCGAGAGGCCGTATCGATCCCCAAAGGTCAGACGCAGCCGATCGTGTACGCTGCGGAGCCCGATATTTTCGAACAGGCCTTTGGAGCCGGGTTCTTCTTGCTTGGACAAAATCGCCTCAATTTGGGCTTCACTCATTCCCACGCCGTTATCCTCAATCGTAATCCGCATGTCATACCCGCTCTTGGCCACAGACACCGTGATGTTGCCGCGCCCCTTCGGTTCGATTCCATGAAAAATCGCATTCTCCACCAGCGGCTGCAGTGTAAAGCGGGGAACCAGACTGGAAAGGAGCTCCTCGTTATCAATGATTTGTTCCATTGTAATCGTGCCGCCGTAGCGATATTTCTGAATGAGGAAATAGTCATTCATCAGGCTAAGCTCTTCCTGCAGCGGAACCAACTTGCGTTGATCTTTGGCGATGCTGCGCAGCAGCCGCGATAAGGAGGTGACCATATCTGCGATACCCGTAGCGTTCTGAATCGTAGCCATCCATCTTATCGAGTTCAGGGTATTATAGAGAAAATGAGGACTGATCTGGCTTTGCAGCATGCGATATTCCAGTTCCTGCTTCTGCTTCTCGTCCGCGACACGAGATTCCATCAGCGTCAAAATATCCTGGGACAACCGATTGATGCCGCGTCCCACATCCCCGAGCTCGCTGTTCCATTCAATATTCCGGTCGATAAAGAAATTGCCTTGCGCGATCTTATCAATCCGTTTGCGCAGCTTCTCCACGGGCAGGCTGATGGTGCGGGTTAAATACAACATAATAAATCCGCTTAATGCCAGCACCAGCACAGAAACGCCAATCATCAGCAGTAGCCAAGCGTTGAGCTGTGGAGCAAATTGCTTCTTGTCCAGCGTTTGGGCGAGTCTGACGCCTTCCCGCACCGGATAGGACACCGAGATGAGGCGTTCCCCGTCCTGCTCCATCCACTCGAGCTTGGTGAGCGCCCCGGTGGCTTCACTTTGATCATACGGCAACAATGTGTAAGGGCTTTCGATTTCCTGCACTTTGTCCCCTTCGATCCGGTACGTTTGGCTGCCAAGGGAGAGCAGCAATTCCGAGCCCTCCGGCAGACTGTAGCCTTTAAGCTTATCGGTGATCACGGAGGTGTTCGCCAGAAGATAGACCGTCCCAATGCGTGCAGCCCGTTCACCGTAAATTGGCAGAACGATGGGGATGCCGCTGGAGCGGGAGAACGGGTCCTGGATCACGCGCTCCCAAGCTTCCTTCGCATCTGGGACCAGACCGGGAAGCTGGGTTATATTATGAATATTCAACGGAACTGAAGCGCTTCCAGAATTGTCGACCTGAATGAACTTATCTTGGTGATCCGTGATGATCAGGCGTCGCACGTAGCTGTTGGACCGGTTCACCCGGAAGTCCTCCTGCATTGACAAGAAGGCATTCAGCCGATCTTTGGCGCTGGCTTCCGGTGAGATAAAATAGTCCTGAATCAGCTGATTGGTAGGCGAGTTCGTACTGCTGGTCAAAGCCAAAGTATACAAGTTATTTAAATCTTGATCGATGATATGAGAGACGAGCTGCAGGTTAAATTCTGTCGCCTGAATGGTGGTTTTGCGTTGAAAATACGAGATCAGCTCGTAGCTGAAAAAAGACAGAATTCCTGCGATCAGCAAGGCAAACACGGTCATGATCAGGATAATCCGGCTTTTGATAGTGGCTTTTCTTGCGCGCGTGTCGATCACCTCATCCGGTGTAAGATCAATGCGAGTTTTAACCGATATAGATAACAATAACATGAGTTGACATCATCGGTAGCGGTAAGGTTCATAAACAACCATTTTTACATCTTTTGAGTATGATTTTACAGCTTTTCAT
>Ga0164243_10013785_pt1 | contig 11336 bp, 11 predicted proteins | sample OricompcompostOP_FD_108781 | JGI IMG/M metagenome (GOLD analysis project Ga0164243, IMG submission 108781) | Organic Plus compost microbial communities from Emeryville, California, USA - Original compost - Organic plus compost (OP) | ecosystem: Engineered > Solid waste > Mixed feedstock >... | reverse complement strand
GGCTTGGTCTGCAGAGCCACGCGTGCCCCCTTTCGAGACCAGGAGGCCCGCCGCCAGCGAAACGATGAGAGCAGGGATCTGTGTGACGAGACCGTCGCCCACCGAAAGCTTCGTGAAGACGTCGGCCGCCTCGCCGAGCTCCATGCCGTGACGGGCATAGCCGATCGCAATGCCGCCGATGATGTTGATGGCGGTGATGATCAGGCCGGCGATGGCATCGCCGCGCACGAATTTGGAAGCGCCGTCCATGGCGCCGAAGAAGGCGCTTTCCTCTTCCAGCTCTCGGCGGCGGCGCTGCGCCTCCTTCTCGTCGATGATGCCGGCGGAAAGATCGGCGTCGATCGACATCTGCTTGCCGGGAATGGCATCCAGCGTGAAGCGCGCGCCGACCTCCGCGATACGGGTCGAGCCCTTGGTGATGACGATGAAGTTCACGACGATGAGGATGAGGAAGACGATCAGTCCGATGACGAAGTCGCCGCTCATCACCAGCTTGGAGAAGCCGCCGATGATGTAGCCGGCGGCATTGGTGCCCTCGTGCCCTTCGGAAAGGATCATGCGCGTGGTCGCGATGTTGAGCGACAGGCGCAGCATGGTGGAAATCAGCAGGATGGTGGGAAAGGAGGAGAAGTCGAGCGGGCGCTGGATCCAGAGCGCCACCATCAGGATCAGAACTGAAAAGGCGATCGAGAAGGCGAGGCCAATGTCGATGAGGAAAGCCGGGATCGGCAAAAACAGCACGGAAAGGATGATGATGACGCCGATGGCGAACCCGACGTCGCGGCCGTGCTTTCTGGTTTCCGGGACAAGGATGCTGTCGCTCAATGCCATTTCACGCCTCCATCGGCGCGAGAACTAGCAGGCGAAGCTTGTGCGAAGGCGGAGGAAGCGGCCCGAAGGGTTTAAAACCCGTCCTCGATCCGCTGGAAGATCACGGTGGTGAAGCCTGAGATCTGGGCGCCGACGAATGGCCCTGAAAGCGCCACCGCAAGCAGGATGGCCACGATCTTCGGCACAAAGGTCAGCGTGATCTCCTGGACCTGTGTGAGCGCCTGGACGAGCGCGATGCCGACGCCGACGATCATGGCCACGATCACGCCCGGCGCGGATGCGACAAGCACCGTCCAGATCGCCTGCTGCACGATCTCGAGCGCGTCGGCCTCGTTCATGGCTAGCGGATGACCACGCCGGGGCCGACAATCACCTCTTTGCCGCTCTCCAGCGTTGCTATCACGCCGTCGCTGAAGAGCTTCACTTCCTTGACGATGCCGGTCACGGAGCCATCCGCCGACGTGATCTCCCGGCCCACTATGCCGCTCGCCTGCGAGAGCGAAGAGGCGGCCAGGATCTGCTCCAGCTTGGAGTTTATCTGCACCGACTGCTCGACTTGGGAGAAGCTTGCGAGCTGGGCCACATAGTCGGTGGATTCCATGGGGCTCGTGGGGTCCTGGTTCTTCATCTCCGCCACGAGCAGCTTCAGGAAGGATTGATAGTCGACTGTCTGCGGCGAGGCTGCCGCCTGCTGGTTCTGCGGGGCCGACATCACGGTCGAAACGTTCATCTCTATTCTCCCACCGCCTTGGCGAAGCCGAATTCCTCATGCTGCTGCGCTCTTGCAAGGATATCCTCCTCGAGAGGATAGAGCGCGCGGATCGCCTTCAGCGCTTCGTAGACCTCGCCTTCGCAAACGAGGGTATCGATGTGCTTCAGTCCCGAAAGAACGCGCTCGTTCTTGAAGGTAGAAAGAAGGTTGGCGAGCGTGTTCTTGAAAACCGGCCGCGTCTTCTGCGCTTCGCCCGGGCTCATCAGCATGATCTGCACGATGAAATAGAGCTGGCGCAGCGGCGTGCGCGCATCTTCCGGCTGGAGGACGTGCTGCTGCAGCAGAAACTGCACGTCGTTGAGGAATTCGAGCGATACCTTCCGGTCGACCTTGATGACGGCGCCGTTGACGTAGATCTTCTCGTTTGGCTTGAGCGAGATCTTGAGCGTGTTCTTCATCTCAGGCCATCGCGGATGATTTGCGATATCTCGATCAGCCCGTCAAAATTCTCCTATCGACCCTGGCGCACATCCTCCCCCTCGCGCAGCAGCCACAGCCCGATCGAAATGAGATTGGCCCGGAGCTCCTTCGGCAATGCGTTATCCGCATGGCCGAGATCTTCGATGAGCGAAGTCCAGACCCGGTTCATGAAGAGAATGGCTTCCGTCATCTCGCGCGATTGCGCGCCTGCCTCGCGGGCTGCGATCAGAAGCTCGATGGAGCGTGTGAGGAGCTGCTGCTCCCGGTCCTTGGCATCGGCCAGGGAGTCCGTTTGAACCTCACTGTAGGAAAACTGATACATGAGCGTCCGGTCTCGCTTGGCTGTCAGGGAAGATAACGTAGGAGGCTGAGCTGCTGGATACGCGCGGTGAGCGCATAAGACGTTTCGATCTGTGTCAGAAGCGCGTTCACCCGCGTTGAAGCTTCATACGGATCCACGCCCTCGAGATCGCCCACGAATGTTTTGAGCAGGTCGATCTGCGAGGATATCCGGTCGCTCGCATCCTCGACGCGCTTTTCGGCGATTCCCGCCTGCGATTGGGTGGAAGCGAGATCCGCAATCGCCTCGCCGACCATGGTCGTGGTCCGTTCGTAGATGGTGCGGCGTGCTTCCTCTCCAACCGGCATCTGCAGGAACTCGGTGAGAACCGCGGCGGTCATAGCCAGCTTCCGCATACCGTCGCCATTTGCGGTGACGGAGGTTTCCGCTGTCTCGTTCGGTGCGATGCGGCTCGTGATCGTCTGATCCGCGGCATTCGACCAAGCCGCCTGCCACCCCGTCCCCATGAAGCTCGGTTCGAGCACTGAATCCAGGAAGCCCTCGATCTGAGCGGCTGTAATACCGCTTGCCGCGGGATCACTTTGACTAAATCCGAAATAGGCGAGGAATTGGGCGTCGAACTGCGCCTTGTTGGGCGATGCCGGATCGGAGAAGTCGTTGAGCGGCTTCACATCCGTGTTGATACCGGCAAAAAGATACTCGCCATTGAGATTGCTGTTGAGCACGCTCGTCAGGGTTTCCAGCGTGCGCTTGGCGCTTGTCTGAACCACTGCGGTGTCGTCCACGCCGGACATGGCGGCCGTCAGCGTCGAGAGCATCTCCTGGCTGATGGTGTTCAGTTGCGTGAGGCCATCCTGCGTGGCCGAAAGCCGCCCGCTGGCAAGGCTGTTGGCATCGACCAAACCTTCCAGGCGCGTGACCTCGCGGCTCATGGAAAAGCTAAATCCGGCGCGAGCGCCCAGGCTCCGGCCGGGATCGGCGAGGCGGCCGCTGGTCATTTCCTCTTGGCGCTCGACGAGGTCCGCCTGCATGCGCATCATCTGATAGCGCAATGTTTGCGAGATGGCGTTGGTCGATACGAATGAGATTTTCATTGCTAGCGCGTCGCCTCCATCAAAGTGGCAAGCATCTCATCGATCACCGACATGAGGCGGGCTGAAGCCTCATAGGCGTGCTCCAGTTCGAGCAGCAGCGCCATTTCCTCATCCACGTTCACGCCGGTCTCATTGGAAAGCGCTGTGGCCGTGTGCGTCGCGAGCGCTTCCTTGGCTTCCGAGCCACGCGCTGCCTCATGCCGAAGGCTTTCGAGCCAGCCGATCGCCTCGGACGAAAAGGAGGAAAGGCTTTGTGACGCGCCGAGGCCGGTCGCCGGCTCAAAGGACATCGGCTGCTGGAGCCTGTCCAGATACCCGTTGAGGAGATCGGAATAAGATGCCGCGCCATCCGCATTGTGGATGTAGCCGGCACCGTTGGCGCCGCCGTCCCTCAGTCGTTCCGGATCGCCCCCGGCAGACGTATCCATGGCGGGGTTGAGGCGGATCGAGCCCGCGAGCCCGTTCTCGAGCGTGCCCGCGGCGGGTAATCCCGGCCCGTCGGCCCAGGTGAAGAGGCCCGCGGCATCGGGAAGCGCATTGCTTGGGTCGCTCTCGGCGAATGCGGTGATCAAGCCGCGCGCGATCTCGTCGAGCTGCTGCTGCATCTGGACGGCAATTTGGTCGCGCAATTGCAGATTGGCCGCGAGGCTGCCGGAAGCGGTGGTGTTCCCGCCATTGCCGGCCGGAAGGGGAACGCCGTCGACATAAACAGCATTGCCCGCCATTCCCGCAACATAGGTATGGTTGGCGGTGAACGTGACCGGTCGAGGCACTGTTTCGAACAGCGTCACGCCACCGGTGGTCGTGAGCACCATGTCGTTGTCAGCCCGCGTGATCGTGGAGACCGGCACGAAGGCGGATATCTGCTTCAAGAGGGCGTCGCGCCGGTCGAACGCATCGGCGACGTCGCGGCGCGCCCGTGTGCCCGCTACGATTTCTTCGTTGACCGTCTCGAACGCCGCAAGCAGCCGGTTCAACTCGTCCACCGAGGTCGCGATATCGCGGTCGATGTCGGAGCGCAGCGCTTGGACGGCTGCCGCGCCGTCGTTCAGCGAACGCACGACCTGGCGTGCAGCCTCGACGGCATTTTCTGCAAGCGTTCGGTTCGACGGTGTGGCGGCGTAGGTCTGCAGCGCAGTTTGCAAATTGCCGATCATCGTCGCCGGCGAGGACGCGTTGTCGATGCCGTTGACGTTGATCTTAAGCGTCTCGAGACCTCTGGAGAGGGTGGCCTGTCCTTGCCAGTCTGATTGGGCGGTCAAATTCTGGCGGAAGAGCACATCGCTGACAGCGCGACGGATCTCCGATATCCGCGCTCCGGGTGCGGCGCCGGAAAGCACCGCGTATCGCCGGGAATAATCGGGATTAGCGGCTTCAGAGACGTTGCGGGAGACGATGCTCGTCTGGCGCGACGTGTTGAAGAGTGCGGACTGGGCGATGCTCAATGCGGATGTAAGCGACATCTCTTCTCTTTTGGCGTCAATGCGCCGAAGGCCTATTCAAGATGGTTATCTTTTCAGATTGACGAGGAGCTCCATTAGATCGGAGCCGGTCTGGAACACCTTGGAGTTCGCCGTGTAATTGCGCTGGGATTCGATCATGCTTGTAAGCTCCTCGGCGATGTCCACATTGGAGTTCTCAAGTGCCCCCGATGAGATCCCGCCAAGCCCATTCGAGTTGGCGAAGCCGATGCTTACGGCGCCCGAGGTAGCGCTTTCCGTGAATACGTTGCCTGAAAGGACTTGAAGCTGATCGGGGCTCGCCACGCTCGCCAGCGGAATGCGGTAGAGCGGCTTGAAGGAGCCGTCGGCATATTGCGCGTAGATGGTGCCGTCGGAGCTGATCTCGATGCCCTGGATCGAGCTTGGAGGTGCACCGTCGACATCCGCGTCCTGGACCTCGAAGCCCGCGTCGAGCTGGGTGACGCCGGAAAGATCGAGCTCCAGACTGTCACCGCCGGGGACAGGAATGGTGATCCCGTCTGTGCCGCTGAGCTTTCCGGTTGCCGGATCGAAAGTCAGCTCCCCTTCAACGAGCGGACCGGAGGCATAGGGGAACGAGGTGTCGGGGGCCGCTTCGGCCCGGTCGAAGACAGTCACTTCCCAGGTGTCGTCTGCGGTCTTGGTGAAGTAGACGTCGAGCAGAACCTCTTCGCCGCGATTGCCGTAAGCGACGAGAGAGGTCTTGGCGGAATATTTCGATGTGCTGACGTTGTCGCCCGCCGTCGCGTCACCCGCGCCGGCCGGCGGTGGGGTCGTATCGACGGTCTCCGCATCGAGCGGCAGGTTTCCGGCGAATATTCCGTTGCGGGAAGGTGTGGCGACCAGCTCCGGCTGCTTGATGGTGATCGGCTCCAGGCCGGCATAGCCGTTGGCCGTCGCCGACGGCACGCCGTTCTCGTAGCTGTACCCCAGAAGCTGGAAGCCGGCGGCGTTGACCAGCTTGCCCTCGCCATCGAGGATGAACGAGCCGGCCCGCGTCAGATAGGGCTGCCCGCTCGTATTCTGGACGATGAAGAAGCCGTCGCCGTTGATCGCGAGGTCGGTGATCGAGGTGGTGTACTGCAGCACGCCCTGCGTCGAAATGGCGTTGCGCACCGTCGTGGTCACGCCACCCGAATTGTAGGAGCCCTGCGTGCTCGGGACGACGAGGGTCGAGAACTCGGTGTTCGCCCGTTTGTACCCGTTGGTGCTGGAGTTCGCGATGTTGTCGGCGACCGTCGAAAGGCGGTTCGCCTGGGCGTTCATGCCGGAAACGCCGGTTCTCATCATGCCGTACAGGCTCATCAGGCTCTCCTATTCCTCGCCTTCGGGCAGATTAATGAACGGGACTTGCGTGAAGCTGGCTTGTCGCTGCACTTCCGCCCGCGCCGTTACGTGGTGAGCTGGTAGCCGAGATACCGCTTGGAATCGATCGGATCGAAGCCCAGCTTGCTCCGTAGCTTCTTGCGCAGCTTGCTGATGTGGCTCTCGACGACGTTCTCCTCGACCTCTTCGTCGAAGATGCCGTATATCGCGTTGAAGATCTGTGTTTTCGTCACCCGGCGCGACGCGTTGTTCGCCAGATATTCCAGGATGCGCCGCTCACGGCGTGGCAGCGGCAGCGGCTCTCCGTCGATCTCGGGATCCCGTCCATCGGCGAATACCCGCAGCCTGCCGAATTCGGCATAGCGCTGCTCCTGCGATTGAGCGCGGCGGCTGATCGCGGTGATGCGGGCAAGAATCTCGAGCACGTGCACCGGCTTGCGCACGACATCGTCGACGCCGCATTCGAACAGCCGAAGCGTATCCTCGAGCGAGTTCTGCTCTGCAAGTGCGATGACCGGAGCTTGCGTCCGATCGCGGATGCGGCGCGCCGGCGTCTCCGGCGTCCTGCACTGCCCGAGCAGGAAGGCCTGCACGGCCTGTAGATCCTCCTCTGCGGCCGTATCGACCCACTCGTCGAAATCGCCGGGCTTGAAGCCCGCCGTGGCTACGCCTTCTCTGTTGAAAAGCGATGTAAATCCTTGGGTGACGAGCTCGCGCTCGTCTACTACCACTATCATCGGCCCGCCCCCGAATCAGTTGCCTGCACCAAGAGGTACATGCTTGGCCGAATCACGCGCAACAACTTTTTGTAATAAAATTTTAAGGAATTTTTCTGTGTTGCACGCGGGACTCTGCGATCATCGATAATCAACTAAGGATTGCAGAACTTTCGTGCTGAAGAAGTCCAGGCTCCAAAGCCGGTTGCCACCATGTTGGCGATGACGCGGCACACGTAACGCTTTTGCGCCGGGTCGTTGTTCGGTCCGGCATGATAGCGCGCTACGGCCATCGACCATGTCTCGTGCCGGTCCCGCAATTCGGCGAGAAAACGTGCCGCGTAGTCCACGTTCTGCCTCGGGTCGAGCATATCGGCAAGACTGCGGAAGTGGCTGGCGTGATAATGGTGATTGATCTGCATGCAGCCGAGATCGATCAGCTTTGCGCCGCGTTGCCGTGCGCGGGCAAATTCCGTTGCAGCTTCCGCTGCGCTTTTGGCAAACACCGCCTTCCCTTCGATATTGAGGGCATAAGGCTGGAGTGTCCCCTTCACGCCCGTTTCCGTAAGCCCGACAGCGTACAGGATCCCGGGCGGAACGTTATATTTCTGCGAAGCGCGCAGGATCTCCCCCTCGCAGGGATTTGCCGAGGCGGCAAGGGCCGAGAAGAGCAGGCTAAATATAGAGACCGCTGCCCGACGCATCGTTTTGTCGCCCTTCAACAACTTCCCTGCTGGGCGCTCCGCCATGGCCGTTCCCCTGACGTGCATTGGGCTGGCTGTCGCCACCTGGCTGACCCTGACCGGCGCTTGCCTGGAAGCCTGGATCGCGGGCGCTCGTGCTGCTGGCCGAAGTGAACGAGGCGCTATTCGGCGCTTGCTGAACGGTGATGCGATCCACGTCGTAGCCAAGCGTGCGCAGCGCCTCCCGCATGGCATCTCCGTCGGCCTGCAGCCTTCGACGCGCCTCCGGTGTTTCTACTTGTAATTCTACTGTAAGTTGATTGTCGGATATGGTCAGCCGGGCTGTGACCATGCCGAGATCAGCGGGTTGAAGTTGCAACCTAAGCGTATTAAGGGGCTCCCTGCTTGCAGGGCGGGCTTCGGCGACCGCCCGAGCAGCCTGTGCTGCCGTCGAGGCAAACCCTGGATCCTCCGCCAGGGAGGACGCCAGGATCGCCCCGGTGTTGCTGATGCCGGGCAGAATGGCGGCAGGTGCGGGCGTTGTTTGTGCACTTATGACGCGCACAGGCGTTTGCTTCTGATCGACCCCAGAGCTTGCTCCATATGACGCTTGTTCATTGGCGTCTTCATTGTCCTTCGCCGAAAAACGCGATGCGCGCGCATTCTGGGGTACTGGAGACAACTCGCCTTTCAGGTTGGCTGTGAGGCCGGCGTCCACGGCTGCCTGCGCTTCGCCGTTCTGGCCTTTCGTAATTGCCATGTCTGCCCGTAAGCCTTTTGGCGCTTCCTCGGCGGATGCTTGCTCCAGGCCCGCCTCGACGGTTTTGGCTTCGCGCATGTTTGCCTGGACGGGAGGAGAGGGGAGCGCTCTCCAAGCGTTGCCGCTCGGGGGAGGCTGACGCTCGCCTCGGCCTTCAATCAGGGAGGGCAGCGCTCTTCCGACATCCTCAGGATCTGGAGCTCCGTCCGGCAAAACCGGTGCCTCGGAAGCGTCCTGTTCATCGCGGGGCGGGCCTCCGTCTTCCGTGGGCTGGTCTTGCTCCGGTTCAAAGGCGCTCTTGGAAAGATGGCTGGCAAGACCCCAGCCGCGACGTTCTTCGATATTCGGTGGCGGAACGCCCTCGGTGACAGAAGCTTGAGGCGCACCTTCCTGCAGCACCTTTCCGAAGGCGCCTTCTTCCGACAACGCATCTTTGTGTATCCGCCCATGTTCACGGGAGGTGGATATTGCTGGCAGATGAGCCCCGACCGCCTGCGTCACAGCCGTTCCTCCTGGAGAAGCGCATCTATGCTATTCAGTTTTTCGCGTATGCCGGCGACGAAAGCCGCGTCGTCCCTCCCGCTTTCCGTCGAACTCGGGATGATCTTATCGGTTTGTCGCGCGGCCCTTTGAATCGTGGGACTGTTTACCTTTGGGTTCGGCGGCGACACGATGCTTTCGGCGATCTTCCGGGCCGCCCGCAGCAGCTCCCGGTCGTTTGTCGCAAGCCGCCGATCCTCGATGCCGTTCAAGGTCTTCAAAACTTCGGTCACGTTCTCGGAGGTGATGGAAGCGATGTTGGCGTAAAGCACCGTTCTGGGATCGATTTCGTCCGCGGCGATCTTGGATTCCTCAGCCCTTCGGGAGGCAAAGGCCAGAAGCCTGTCATAGCCTTCGATAGCGCTTTCCCGGGCGATGCGCAGATAGATCACATGCGCGTGCTCGGGCGTCATTCCGGCCACGACCTCTTCGATCATTTCCGTGCTGATTTCCTCGTGGAGGGCGATGACGGCGGAGACAAAGGCCTCCGCGAACTGGCTTGCGTAAGGGGAACGCAGGAAACGGCCGACATATTGCCGGGCCGCGCGCCCGAGGCGCTCCGCATCCTGCAACTCCACGATCACCGGGATCGAGCGCCGGAGCGCCGCTTCCTCCACCAATGTGCCGGGGCTGAAGATGCGCGCGGCATCGTATAGCTCTAAAGCGCGCGAGGGATCCTGCTGGGCAAGCAGAGAGCCGGCGACCAGAGCAAACGGCGCTGCAAGCTCACGGTCGATCTGCGGGATTTCGAGATCGGCCAGCAGGCTCCGCGCGACCGCGAGGTCGCCGCGGGCATAATTCAGGATTCCCTCGCTCAATCTGTTCTCCGCCTCGACCAGGTCGAGACGCGAGACAAGGCGTTGCAGCGTTTCAGGATTGCCGCCGCTCGTGCCGTAGATCAGCAGTGCATTGAAATTCCGCCGATCCTCGAAGCTGGCAGGCTCCGCCGCGCGCAGCCGTTCGTCGATGATGGCAAGCAACCTGCGCTGCATCGGCAGTGCGGCGTGGTCCCCGCCGGCGATCTGGTCCTGTACGACCTGGAGCGACCGCATCATCTGATAAGGTTCCAGACCGCCGCCTGTCGCCGGAACGGAGCCGCTTGTCAGAACGGCGGCCACGGCCCCCACGCTGGCAAGCCACCTCATTGCCGTGGCTCCAGCAGGATCTCGATGCGGCGGTTGGCGTCCGCCAGCGGATTCTGCGGTACTTTCAGTCGGCGGTCGGCGAAACCCGCGACCTCCTTAATTCGCACCTCGTCCAAGCCGCCTCGCACGAGCATGTACTGCGCCGCATGGGCGCGCGCCGTGGAAAGCCGCCAGTTGTCGTAAGCCCCGTCTCTGAAAGGCCGCGCGTCGGTGTGGCCGTAGATCCGGATATCCCCCGCGCGTTCGGCAAGCGTCCGGCCGATCTTTTCCATCGCAAGCACGAGCGTTCGTTGCGGAACTGCGGAGCCGACCGCGAACATCCCGCCGGGGATATCGTCGGTGACGGAGATCATGACGCCTTCGTCTCCGGCCGACACGGTGACGGAGCCGGAGAGCCCTTCGCCATCGAGCGCCTTTGCCACCGCCGCACGAATCTCCTCCGCCGCTTGCTCCTGTGCCTGGACGCTTTCTTTCGGGGGAGTGGCCGCGGCCTCCGCCTCGACAGGCGCCTCATCGTTGGCGGACTCCGGGGCGGCCTCTTCGGCTTTTGGGGCAGAGGCTTCCACCTGGGGGACTGGTTTCAGCGGTGCTGCGATGGTCTCGTCAGGTCCATCCTTGACGGACGCAGCGCCAGGCTCATCGATTTCGGCGGCGGCAAGCTCGTGCTCGCCGGTCTCCACCGCCCTTGCATCGGCCCCGGCCGGCTGCTCGCGCGCCTCGTCGGGATCTCCCTCCACGCCGATCTGCGGCACGGCCACTTGCTGCGACCAGAAATCAGGCGCGAAGGGATCGCGGTAGGCTTCGCCGCCGGAAGCACCTGAGGAGGGGCCTGCGATCTGCTCGCCGCCTTCGCCTCTCACGGAGATGTTCTGGTCCTTTCCAACCTCGGCGGCGATCTCCGCGAGGACAGCGTAGGGGTTGGAGAAGAAATTCTCATCGGAATATGTGCGTGTGTCGGCCAGGTCCTCCGGACTTTGGAAATAGGCCGGGCCTGAGGTCTCATCGTGCTTCTCGTTCGGCGATTGGCCCGCTTCGTTCGCCTCCGTCGATATCTGCGGCCCCTGGCCGATATCTTCCAGCCCCTTGCGGTTCGTATTGCGGTCGATCAGCTTCACCGGGTTGAAGTAGCTCGCAAGCGCGACGCGCGTCTGTTCATTGGCGGCATTGATGAGCCACATCACGAGAAAGAAGCACATCATCGCCGTCATGAAATCTGCAAAGGCGATCTTCCAGACGCCGCCGTGATGGCCTTCGTCTTCGTCCTCGC
>Ga0164243_10013784_pt1 | contig 11337 bp, 9 predicted proteins | sample OricompcompostOP_FD_108781 | JGI IMG/M metagenome (GOLD analysis project Ga0164243, IMG submission 108781) | Organic Plus compost microbial communities from Emeryville, California, USA - Original compost - Organic plus compost (OP) | ecosystem: Engineered > Solid waste > Mixed feedstock >... | reverse complement strand
GTGACCTGGATGCCCGGTGCCGTCTCTCCTGAGGACCTCTTGGGGCAGATTACACGTCGATGACACTTTCTTTTATCCGCATTGATCTGAAAGTAAGTTTCTGTCAGTGTCGTGATCGCCGAAACCCCCCGGCCTTCGGAGGTCCGATTGAGCTCTCCCTCCCGGCGTGCCGTGCTGCGCGGCCTGGCCCTCGCCGCCGCGGCGTCGGCCGCACCGCTGCCGTCCCTCGCCGCGTCCCCCGCTTCCGCCTCTTCCGCCGGCTACGTGCCACCGCTGCGCCAGATGCGCGGCATGTGGATCGCCTCGGTCGTCAACATCAACTGGCCGTCCAAGACGGGCCTCACGCCCGAGCAGCAGCGGGCCGAGTTCGAGGCCTGGTGCGACCTTGCCGTGGCGCGCCGGCTCAACTCCGTGTTCGTGCAGATCAGGCCCACCGCCGACGCCTTCTGGCCGTCCCCGTACGAGCCGTGGTCGCAGTACCTCACCGGGGTCCAGGGGCAGGACCCGGGCTACGACCCGCTGGGCTTCGCCGTCGAGGCGGCCCACCGGAGGGGGCTGGCGTTCCACGCCTGGTTCAACCCCTACCGCGTGTCGATGCAGTCCGATCCGGCCAAGCTGCACCCCGATCACCCCGGCCGCAAGCACCCCGAGTGGATCGTCCCGTACGGCGGGAAGCTCTACTACAACCCCGGCATCCCCGAGGTCCGGGCGTTCGTGCAGGACGCGATGCTCGACGCCGTCACCCGCTACGACATCGACGGCGTCCACTTCGACGACTACTTCTACCCGGTCAACACCACCGAGTTCGACGACAGCGCGGCCTATGCGGCGTACGGCGGGGGCTTCGCCGACCTGGCCTCCTGGCGGCGCAACAACGTCGACCTGCTCGTGCGGGAGATGCAGCAGCGCGTGCGGCGGGCCAAGCCCGAGGTGATCTGGGGCATCGGCCCGTCGGGCATCTGGCGCAACAAGGCCACCGACCCGCTGGGCTCCGACACCAGCGGCGGCCAGTCGTACGACAACCTGCACGCCGACACCCGCACGTGGGTGAGGAACGGCTGGCTCGACTACATCGCGCCGCAGCTCTACTGGTACATCGGCCAGTCGAACGCCGACTACGCCAAGCTGGTCCCCTGGTGGTCCGGCGTGGCCGCCGGGACCGGTGTGCAGCTGTGGATCGGCCAGGCGGCGTACAAGGCGGGGACGGCCGGGCAGCCCGCCGAATGGTTCCAGCCGGACGAGCTGTCGCGGCACCTCACGCTCAACCGCGACCACTCGGAGGTCGGCGGAGACATCTGGTACAACGCCGCCGACGTCCGCGACGACCGCCTCGGGTCGATCAGCGGCGTGCTGAACGAGCACTACACCCGGCCCGCGCTCGCACCGCTGCTGCCGAGGCTCGCGGGCGGCGAGCCGCCGCGCCGTCCGGTGCTCGCCTCGGCCCGCCGCGTGAGCGGGGGCGTGGAGCTGCACGTCGAGGCCACCGGACCCCGCGCGCCGTTCCAGTTCGCCGTCTTCCGGTTCGACCGGCCCGCCCGCCCGCAGGACTTCGCCGACGCGGAGCACCTGGTCGCGGTCGTCCCGGGGGACCGGCACGTCCGCTGGGTCGATCCGGACGGCGCACGCGGCCACCGCTACCACGTCACGGCCGTCGACCGGGTCTCCCGGCAGAGCGAGCCGAGCGGGGAACGCGGCGTCCACTGAGCAGGGCCCATTGAGCAGGGCCCGTTGAGCAGGGTCCCGTGGAGCAGGTTGCATTGAGCAGGGTGGATCGAGCGGTCCGCACGGTCGTCAGGCGGTGCGGACCGCGGCGCCGCGGCGTGCGGGGACGTCAGCGCACGTCAGCGCACGTCAGTGGGTGGGGGCGAGGTCGGCGAGGCACGCGTTGAGCGCCTTCCACGCCTGCCACGCCCGGGTCGCCCCGAACTGCGCGTTGAAGCGCAGCACGGCCCGCACGTCCTCGGGGGTCGCGCCGGCCCCGAGGGCGCGGCCCACGTGGATGCGGAACGTCTCGTCCAGCGTCTGGTAGTGCACGTCGACGCTCATCGTCATGAACGCCCGCTCGCGGACGCTCAGCGTGCCCGGGCCCTGGACGCCCCGCATCCGCGACTGGAGGTCGAAATACTCCAGGAAGTACGGGTCGAGCTTGGTCAGCTCGGCCCGCACGGGCGCGGGCAGCGGGGTCGGCGCCGCGCCGGGGCCGGTCTCCAGCAGCTCGCGGGGCAGCGGTTCCGCCTCCGGACGGGGGAGCCCGGCCGCGGCCTCGATCTCGGCGAGCCGCTCCAGCGCGCCCAGCGCCGCGACGTACCCGCTGTCGTAGGAGATCAGGCGCAGCAGTGCCCGCATGTCCGCGGTGGACACGCCCCGCCGCAGCCCCGCGCGGACGTGCATCTCGAACGGGAGCCCGAGGGCGGGCTGGCAGATGTCCGCCACCAGGGCGAGGAACACCTTCTCGCGGTCGGTCAGCTCGGGCACCGCCCAGCAGTGCCCGACGCTGGCGGCCGCCATCTGGGCGAACACCGGGTCCATCTCGTTGATCGTGTCGGTCGAAGCGTGGACGGTCACTGGGATCGCTCCTTTGATGAACGGCTGTAGCGCTACGACTGTAGTGTGAAAGTCGTGCTCGTACAATGGGCCGGTCATGGAATCAAGCACGCCCCCGGCTCCCGCCGCCCGCCGCCGTCCGAACGCGCGGGGGCAGGGCGAGCGGCTGCGCGAGGAGATCGTCGCGGCGGCCATGCGGATGCTCGACGCCCTCGCCGACGACGAGGCGCTGTCGCTGCGGGCCGTGGCGCGCGAGGTGTCGATCGCGGCCACCTCGGTCTACCTGCACTTTCCCGACCGGGACGCGCTCGTGCTCGCCGTGCTGCGGCGCTGCAACGAGGAGCTGGTGCGCACCGGCGACGAGGCGGACGCCGCGCACGAGGACCCCGCGGCGCGGCTGCGGGCGCGCATCCTCGCGCAGACCGCCTGGGCCCACGAGCATCCGGGCCTCTACAAGGTGCTGCACGAGAGCGCGGTCCACCGGCGGCTCGGCATGCCGTTCAAGGAGGTGCTGGTCGCCAGGACGACGGAGGCGGTCCAGCGCTGCATGGACGCCGGCGTCGCCCCGCGTGACGACGCGGCGACCGTCGCGATCGACCTGCGTACGGCGGTGAACGGCATGCTGTCGCAACGGATCAACGAGCCCGACCTGCCCTGGCCGCCAGCCGAGGAGCAGATCGACCGTTTCCTCACCAAGCTCGTCGGCCTCCCGCCGAGAGCCGGCTGACGGGCCCCGGCGAGGTGGGCGTGCGCATACTCGGGCTGATGTCGGGGACCTCCCACGACGGGATCGACTGCGCGCTCGTCCGCTGGTCGCGCGACGGCGACCTGCTCACCGGGGTCGTGGAGCACACCGCCACCGTGCCCTACCCGCCCGAGCTGCGGGCCGCGATCGTCGCCGCGCTGCCCCCGGGCCGTACGGACATGGGCGAGGTCTGCCGCCTCGACACGCTCGTCGGACAGGCGTTCGCCGACGCGGCGGCGGCCTGCCCGGCCGCCGACCTCGTCTGCTCGCACGGGCAGACGATGTACCACTGGGTGAAGGGCGGGCGCGTGCGCGGGACGCTCCAGCTCGGGCAGCCCGCCTGGATCGCCGAACGGCTCGGCGTGCCGGTCGTGTCGGACCTGCGGGTGCGCGACGTGGCCGCGGGCGGGCAGGGCGCGCCGCTCGTGTCCGCCTTCGACCTGCCGCTGCTGGCCGGGCTGCCCGCCTCGGCGGGACGCGCGGGCGCGCTCAACCTGGGCGGCATCGCCAACATCACCGTCGCCCCCACCGCCTGCGAGCCGCCGCTCGGCCCTGCCGCTTGCGAGCCTCCGCTCGGCCCTGCCGCTTGCGAGCCTCCGCTCGCCTATGACACCGGCCCGGCCTCGGCGCTGACGGACGCGGCCGTGCGCGCCGCCACCGGCATGCCGTACGACGAGGACGGCAGGCTGGCCGCGGCGGGGAAGGTCCACGAGGGGCTGCTGGCCGAGCTGCTCGCCGAGCCCTACTATCACCGGCCGCCGCCCAAGACGACGGGCAAGGAACTGTTCAACGCGGGCTATCTGGACCGGATCGCCGGGCCGTACGCGCTGGGCCTGCCCGACCTGGTGGCGACGCTCACGGCGCTGACCGCGGAGACGGTCGCGGCGGAGCTGCGGCGGCACGGGCTCGGCACGGTCGTCGTCTCCGGGGGCGGCGTGCGCAACCCGGCCCTGATGCGCGCGCTGCGCGAGCGGGCCGACGGCGTGCGGCTGCTGCCGAGCGACGACCTCGGCGTGCCCTCGGACGCCAAGGAGGCCGTCGCGTTCTCTTATCTCGGCTGGCTCACCGCGCACGGCCTGCCCGGCACCGTGCCCGCGTGCACCGGCGCCACAGGGGCGCGCGTGCTCGGCACGATCACCCCCGGTCCCGGCCCGCTGCGGCTGCCTGCGCCGCTGGACCTGCCGCCTCGGCGGATCCGCATGGGCGGCGTGGTTGACCCTCACACCGTGTGAGGGGCTGGAATCGGCCGCATCATGTTCACGATCGGAGACTTCGCCAGGCACGGCCGCGTGTCGGTCCGCATGCTGCGCCACTACGACGCGATCGGGCTGCTCCGCCCGGCCCACGTCGATCCCGCGAGCGGCTACCGCTTCTACGAGGCGGGCCAGCTCGCCCGCCTCAACCGGATCATCGCGCTCAAGGACCTGGGTTTCACCCTCGGTCAGGTGCAGGAGATCCTGGACGAGCAGGTGAGCGCCGGGGAACTGCGCGGGATGCTGCGGCTGCGGCAGGCCGAGCTGGAGGCGGCGATGGCCGCCGCGGCGGCCCGGCTGGCCCAGGTCGAGGCGAGGCTCCGGACGATCGAAAGTGAGGGACACATGAGCACCGACGACGTGGTGGTCAAGCGCATCCCCGCTGTCCGGGTGGCCGAGCTCGGCGCCGTGGCGCGCAGCTACGAGCCCGAGGACATCGGCCCGGTGGTCGGCCCGCTGTTCCAGGAGCTGTGCCGCAGGCTGGACGAGGCCGGGGTGACCCCGGTGGGGCCGGGGATCGCCTACTACGAGGACGCCCCGGGCGGCGACGGGATCCTCGCGCACGTGGCGCTGCCGGTCGCGGTCGCGTCCGGAGACGGTCAGGACTTCGCGGTCGTGGACCTGCCCGCGATCGAGCGGGCGGCCACTATCGTGCACCGCGGGCCGATGGACGACGTCCTCCCGACCTCGCAGACGCTGGCCCGGTGGATCGCCGACGGCGGTGAGCGCTCCGCCGGGTACGCCAGGGAGCTCTACCTGGAGTGCCCCGACGACCCCGCCGGCTGGGTGACCGAACTCCAGGAGCCGCTCGCCTCGTAGCAGCGCGCCGTCCACCGGCGCTCACCGGCTGGAACGAGCGGCACGGACGGTTCCTTCCGGCGCAGTTACCGATGCGGCAGCTCGCCGAGGCGGTGGGCGAACGGCCGGCGCTGCGCGGCGGCCGTACGGCGGGGCCGCGGCATCGGTCGCTGCGGGCGGTGATCGAGTGGAGCCGGGACCCGCCCGCAGGCAAGCCCATAGGCGTACCGAACCGAGGTTCCAGGGCCGGGGCGTCGCGGACGAGGTCCGCGACGCCCCGGCGTGAGGACCCCCGGGGTCACGCCACCTCTTCCGGTGCGGCCGTCCGGGGACTCGTGGCCTCGTCGCCGTGCACCGGCGTCGCCGCCCGGCTCGCCCTCGTACGGGCCGGGAGGACGACGGCGGGGACGACCGCCACGACGGCGATGCCGATCGCCCACCAGAACGCGCCGTGAAAGGCGGCCGCGGCGCCGTCGCCGAGGAGCGACTGCAGGGCGACGGCGACCACGGCGGTGCCGAACGACGCTCCCACCTGCTGGGCGATGCGGGTGTTCATGGTGGCGTGCGGAATGTCCGTCGGCCGGATGTCCTGGTAGGCGACGGACATCGGCGGGATCAGCACCACCCCGGTCCCCAGGCCGCGGACCAGCAGCACTGCTCCCAGCCACCACAGGCTCGTGTCCGGCCCCGCGAGCGCGAAGGGGACGGTGGCGACGGCGGTGAGCAGAAAGCCGCCGATCGTCACGGCGCGTGCCCCGAACCGGTCGGCCAGCCCGCCGACCACGAAGCGCGAGGCGAGCGCGCCGACACCCTGCGGGATCAGCAGCAGCCCGGCGTCGAGCACGCTGTCGCCCCGAAGCTGCTGGTAGTACAGCGGCAGCAGGAACATGCCGGCGTACATCGCCGCGCCGGCGGTGAACAGGACCGCGGAGGCGCTGCCGAGCGAGCGTACGCGCAGCAGCCGGACGTCGACGATCGGCTCGCGCTCGCCGGGCCGCGCCGCCCACGCGACGAACGCGGCCAGCAGGACGACCCCGGCGACCAGCGGCGCCAGCACCCCGGCGTGGCCGATCCCGCCCTCCCTGGAGAGCTGCGAGAGGCCGAGGAGGATCCCCGCCAGCGCCGGTGCGAGCAGCGCCAGACCGGTCCAGTCCAGGCGCCCGCGCCCGGACGTGGCGCCGGGGCGGTCGGCGGGCAGGAACCGCCACGCCAGCAGCAGCCCGGCGGCGATCACGGGCACGTTGATGAGGAACAGCCAGCGCCAGCTCAGCCAGTCGAGGATCACCCCGCCGATCACCGGGCCGAGGATCGGGCCGAGCGCGATCGGCAGGCTGACGGTCGCCATCAGCCGGCTGTCGACCTGTCCGCCCGCGGCCCTCACCGCGAGCGTCTGCATCAGCGGGAAGATCAGCCCGGCGCCGAAGCCCTGCAGCACCCGGAAGCCGATCAGGCTCGCGCCGTTCCACGCCGCCGCGCACAGCACCGAGGCGAGCACGAACAGCACCAGCGCGGCCATCCAGACCCGCTTGCCGCCCCAGCGGCGCTCCGCCCACCCGGTGACCGGGATCGCGACGGCCACCGCCAGCAGGAATCCGGTGGTGACCCACTGGATCGTGCCGGTGGTCGTGTGCAGCTTCACCACCAATGTGTGGATCGCCAGCGTCACCATCGTGGAGTCGAGGATCGCCGCGATCCCGCCCACGAGCAGCGCGATCAGCGCCTTCTTCACCTGCGGCGACAGCTTCGCCTCAGTGGTCTCCGTCATCGTCTCGCTCTCAAATAAGAGTGGAATCCATCTCTTAGGAGAGTAGGACGTGTTGATAGGGAATGCAATCCTTCCTTATGATGGAGCCGTGACCACATCTGCCGCCGCGCCTGCCGCCGCGTCTGCTCCGCGACGCCGACGCGGGCCCGCGCTGGAGGCCGCGCTGCTGGACGCGGCCTGGGACGAGCTGGTCGAGACCGGCTTCGCGAAACTGACCATGGAGTCCGTCGCCGCCCGCGCCGGCACCGGCATCGCGGTGCTGTACCGCCGCTGGGCCAACAAGGACGAGCTCGTGCTCGCCGCGCTCGAGCACTACCGGAGCAGGCACCCGATCGAGCTCCCCGACACCGGGACCCTGCGCGGCGATCTCCTCGCCGCGCTCACCGGCATGGGGGAGACCCGCGCCGCCTTCTTCGCCGTCACCGCGGCGGCCGCCTTCTCGGGGCTGCTGGCCGGCACCGGGCTCACCCCGTCCCAGGTGCGCGACCGGATCATCGGCGACCAGCGGCTACCGCGCGTCCAGGCCATCTACCAGCGCGCCCACGACCGCGGCGAGATCGATCTGGAGCGGATCCCGCCCGCGGTGCTCGCCATGCCGTTCGACCTGGTGCGCCACGACCTGCTCATGAACCTGAAACCCGTGCCGCCCGCCCGCATCCGGTCGATCGTCGACGAGCTCTTCCTCCCCCTCGTCAGCGGGCGGGCCACCTGACGCGGGCGGCCGTACGGCGGGTCAGACCCAGCCGGGCTTGACCAGGCCCGACTCGTACGCGATGACGACGAGCTGGGCGCGGTCGCGCGCGTGCAGCTTGGTCATCGTGCGGCTCACGTGGGTCTTGGCGGTCGCCGGGGACATGTAGAGCCGGGCGGCGATCTCGTCGTTCGTCATGCCGGTGCCCACGAGCGCGAGCACCTCCCGCTCCCGCTCGGTGAGCGGGTCGAGGCGGGTCGCGATGGCGGGCTCCTTGGCGCGGGCGACATACTCGGCGATGAGCCGGCGTGTCACGCCGGGCGACAGCAGCGCGTCGCCGGAGGCCACCACCCGCACGGCCTGGATCAGCTCGGCAGGCTCGGTGTCCTTGACCAGGAAGCCGCTCGCGCCGCCGCGCAGGGCCTCGAAGACGTACTCGTCCAGCTCGAACGTGGTGAGCATGACGATCTTCACGTCGGAGAGGGCGGGGTCGTCGCCGATGCGGCGGGTGGCCGTCAGGCCGTCGGTGCCGGGCATGCGGATGTCCATCAGCACCACGTCGGGACGCAGCTCGCGGCTGAGCCGGACGGCCTGCTCGCCGTCGCCCGCCTCGCCGACGACGGTCATGCCCTCCTGGGCGTCGAGCAGGGCCCGGAACCCGGCCCGCACCAGCGCCTGGTCGTCGGCGAGCAGGACGCGTATCACTTCGGCTCCTTCTGGTCGGCGGATGGGGGAAGGGGGAGACGGGCCTCGACGCGGAAGCCGCCGCCGGGCCGGGGGCCCGCCGCGAGCGACCCGCCGAGCGCCGCGGCCCGTTCGCGCATGCCGGGGATGCCGTTGCCGCCGCCGAGGCCCGCCTCGGCCCGCGCCGTCCCCGCGCCGTCGTCCTCGATCACCACGGTCAGCTCCTCCGGCGCGTACGCCACGCGTACGGTCACCCGCGAGCCGGGCGCGTGCCGCGAGACGTTGGTCAACGACTCCTGCACGATCCGGTAGCCGGCCCGGTCGATGCCGGCGGGCAGCGGACGCTCCTGCCCGGTGACCTCCAGATCGACCGGCAGGCCGCTGCGCTCGATGAGGTCGGCCAGGTTGGCCATCCCCGCCGTGGGGGAGCGCGGCGCGCCCTCCCTGAGCAGGCTCAGCACGCCGCGCATCTCGGTCAGCACGTCCTTGGACGCCTGCTTGATCGTGGCCAGGGCGGTGCGGGCCTGCTCGGGGTGGTCGTCCAGGATGTGCAGGGCGGTGGACGCCTGCACGTGGATCAGCGAGATGTTGTGGGCGAGCACGTCGTGCAGCTCCTGGGCCATGGTGAGCCGTTCCTCGCTCGCCTGCCGCCGGGCCGCCTCCCGCGCCATCCGCTGACGTTCGGCGAGGCGCTCGCGGCGCATCCGGTAGAACTCCGCGACGGTGAGCGTGAGCAGCAGGTAGGCCGCGACCGCGGTGTGGTGGAAGAGGCTCGCCCGATGGGGGATGAGCCAGGTGGCGTAGGCGACCACGAACAGGAAGAACGCCCCTGCCGACAGCCACGCCGCGCGGCGGTGCCCCGACACCACCGCGTTGCAGATCACGATGATCGGGCTGAGGAACACCGGTCCATACGCGAAGTCGGACAGCATGTAGACCGAGGTGGCCGTGAGCGTGACGACCAGCACGGCGACCGGGGCGCGGCGGCGCAGCGCGATCGCGATCGGCCCGACCAGCAGCAGCCCGAAGCCCCACCAGGTCAGCGGCACCCGTCCGAGGTCCGGGTTTCGCAACTGCCCATACTGGGCGCCGATCGACAGGAACACCTGAAGGATCCCCACGATGATCGGCAGAACGGGATCGATGCGGTGAAACACGGCGGAGCGCACACCCGCACGCTAGGCCATCACCCCTGGTCACCGCATCCGCCCCGCGCGGCAGTCCGCCGTACGCCGCAAGGAGTAGCGGGCTTCCCTCCGCCGCAGGCCGGGCCGCTCCGGCTGGACCCGCGTCCTGCAGGCGTCCGAAAGCGGACATTCCCGCAGCCTTTTTGACTGTCGTGAGTCATGCTGGAGTGATCGGTCACGTCTGATGGGGGTGCCGGGGCATGAGAAGCGTCGTCGTCGCGTCGCTGGGACTGGTCACGTTCGCGGGCTTCCTCGCGCCGCCCGTCCACGCTTCACCGGCCGCGAAAGAGGTCAAGCGGCCGGTCGCGGAGGGGTACGGCGGGGCGGTGGCCACCGTGGACCTCGACGCGAGCAAGGCCGCGCTCTCGGTGCTGCGCCAGGGCGGTAACGCGATGGACGCGGCGGTGGCGGGCGCCGCGGCGCTGGGCGTGACCGAGCCCTACTCTGCGGGGCTGGCCGGGGGCGGCTTCATCGTCTACTACGACGCGCGCAAGCGGAAGGTGACCACGATCGACGGGCGCGAGGCCGCGCCGAGGGCGATGACCTCGACGGCGTTCGAGGGCATCCCGTTCGACGAGGCCGTCACGAGCGGGCTGTCGGTCGGCGTCCCTGGCAGCGTGGCGCAGTGGGACCTGGCGCTGCGCCGTTACGGCACGATGCCGCTGCGCCAGGTGCTGCGCCCCGCGATCGAGATCGCCGAGAAGGGCTTCGTCGTCGACCAGACGTTCCACGACCAGACGGAGCAGAACGCCGCCCGCTTCGCCGACTTCACCTCGACCGCCTCGCTCTACCTGCCGGGCGGGCAGCCGCCGCCGGTCGGCTCGGTCTTCCGCAACCGCGACCTCGCGCGCACCTACCGTGAGCTGGGCGTCCGCGGCCCCGACTGGCTGTACGGCGGCGAGCTCGGCCGCGAGATCGTCGCCACCGTGAAGAAGCCGCCGGTGCGCAAGGGAGCCACCCGGAACGTCAGGACCGGCCTGATGGAGGTCTCCGACCTCAGGGCCTACCGGGCGCTCGAACGGCCGCCCACCAAGGTCACGTACAAGGGCCTCGACGTGTACGGCATGGCGCCGCCGTCGTCCGGCGGATCCACGGTGGGGGAGGCGCTCAAGATCCTGGAGGCCCTCCCGAAGGTCGGCCTGCACGAATACCTGGAGGCGTCCCGGCTCGCCTTCGCCGACCGCAACGCCTACGTCGGCGACCCGGCGTACGTGAACGTGCCGCTGGACCGGCTGCTGTCCGACGGCTTCGCCAAGGAGCGCGCCTGCCTGATCGGCCCGCGGGCGATGGCCCACCCCGCCGCGCCCGGTTCGCCCGACGGCTCCTACGGACCATGCCCCTCGGGGGCTGCGGAAGGTTCGGTCCCGGAGGAGAAGAAGGAGGGGCCGGAGACCACCCATCTCGTGGTGACCGACCGCTGGGGCGACGTGGCCGCCTACAACATCACGATCGAGCAGACCGGCGGCAGCGGGATCGTGGTGCCGGGCCGCGGCATCCTGCTCAACAACGAGCTGACCGACTTCACCTTCGGCCCGGCGCCGGGCGACCCCAACCTGCCCGCTCCCGGCAAGCGCCCGAGGTCGTCGATGGCCCCGACCATCGTGCTCAAGGACGGCAGGCCGCTGCTCGCCGTCGGCTCGCCCGGCGGCTCGACGATCATCACGACCGTG